>Ga0137378_10001449_pt1 | contig 20024 bp, 18 predicted proteins | sample SagtaG_21_FD_104813 | JGI IMG/M metagenome (GOLD analysis project Ga0137378, IMG submission 104813) | Vadose zone soil microbial communities from Sagehorn Ranch, Mendocino, California, USA - Sage2_L_60_16 metaG | ecosystem: Environmental > Terrestrial > Soil > Vadose zone | place: USA... | reverse complement strand
TTCACACCGGCGACAAATCGAATAGGAACGACCTGGTGCACACCATCTCGCAAATCTCAGACCTGGCAAGTCCCGGGATCCGGTCGGAATGGCTAAGCGTTGAAAATAGTCCGACCAGGAAGGGGCTGTTTCGTCGGGTCCGAGGTTGAGAAGATTCCTAGTATTCAGAGATATAAAGGCAGCGATAAAGTCATTGTACGGAGACTACCGCGTGCGTTTGGTCGAGGTCCACGGGTTACGGGATAGTCCTAGCCGGATCCTTACTACTTCGCTGAGATAGATTCCCTAATCGAATGTTACTGCACGGTGAGGTAGTAGGTTCTCTTGGTGACAGTGACCCCGTCGAAGGGGACGGCGAAGAGGTCGATTTTGCGGACGCCCGGGGTGAGGTTAAGGGACACGTCAGAGAAGCCTTGCTGGCCGAAGACATGGTATGTCTCACTTCGCTTCACGTTATCGACCCAGATCTCCATTTTACGGAGTGGGTAGAGAGCAGTGGAACTGAAGCTGAACGAGACAGGATTGGTGGCTGTACTGGTAGAGGAGCAGACGTGAATGCCGAAGGCTGGTGGGCAGTGTCCCACGGGAGTGCCGGCCTGGTTGAGCATAAGGGCAGCGCTGTTGGGGTGGCTGTTGGCATCGGTCGTGGTGAACGCGGCAACATCCGCTTTGCCGTCGCGGTTGTAGTCGCCAAGCGAGAGCCCGTAGAACGGATTCCAACCACTATAGGTTGTGAAGGTATCGATGTCGGAGTACTGACCGATGACGAACGCGCCGAGCGAGGTCTGATGTAGTACGGTGACGCCGTAGTTCGGGGCGTCGGTGTGCGGCTCTTGCGCTACGAAGGCCACGTCCTTAAGGCCGTTGCCGTCGAAATCGGCGATCTGCGGTGGAAACCAAAGAATGTTCCGACGGGTTACGGCAGAAGAGAGGATTTTCTCCTTGAAGGTCCGGGACGGGGCCCCGTAAAAGATGTGTGCGGAATTGTCAAGGCCGTCGACGCAGATGAGGTCGGTACGACCGTCGTCATTCATGTCGGCTGCGGAGAAGATGTCGTCACTCACGCGGCCAGTGAAAATGGCCTTCTGCGCGAAGTGACCCTTGCCATCGCCATAGAGGACGAACAGATTGGCGTCCTGCTGCACCGGGTTGCTGGGAGTGGAGTGAAGGATGCGCAGGGCAAGGTCGGCATGGCCCTCGGCGTTGAAGTCGCCAATCAGGAAATCCAGGGCGGGAGTCTGGTCGTTTAGAACGCTGGTTGCGCCGCTCGGATTGGGATAGGTAAAGATAGTTCCAGCATTGCTGAAGCCGTTGCCGTTGTTCAGGTACAGCACCACATAAACGGTGTAGCTGTTCCCCGTGGGCGCGATGTATGCGAACGCGAGATCGGCACGGTGGTCGCTGTTGAAATCCGCAGCCTGGGCCAAGACGTAGTACTGAGTACCTGTGACGATATTCGGAAGGTTGGGAATAGGGACGATGGAGCTGAAGTTACCCTTGCCGTCCCCGTACGCGAGATAGAATAGCTGGCTCCCGCCAGTGTAGTTGTAGAAGATCACATCGGCATTGGAATCCCCATTGAAGTCTCCGGCAGCTACGGGCGCGTAGGTGGGAGAACTGTCTCTGAAGCTGTACGGGTGGGTGGTGAACTTGCCGGTGCTCGCGTCCGAGACCAGGGCTTCAGTGCCGTAGGAGATGTTATTTGTGAGGATGTCAGGGATACCATCGCGATTGAGATCGACCTGGAGACGAGTCGGGCCTCCGCCGCTCAGGTTGTAGTAGCCGGGTGAGAAGTTTTGGGCTGTGACCACGCATGTGAGAGCCGTCGCGGCAATCATCCCGAGAAGCAGTTTTGATGTGGACATGGTTGCCTCCCCGCAAATTGGGGCTGGACCCCCGATGGGATTGGAGTGCGGCACCTTGGGGCTAGTTGCCCGATCAAGCAGGAATTAACAGGCGGAAAGGGCCGGAGATAAAGCCGGTGCACACGCGTTCAAATCGATTGGGCACAGTACCGACAGGCCATGGCGATGCGGAAGTGAGCGGCATGAAATCGGCCCGCCGATGTCTCAACGTAAGAGTATTCACCCCGCCACAGTCTCGGATCCGATCCTGTCAGAGGCACTTGCCGCAAACGCAACTCCGGAGCCTGCAACAATCCTGTTGACGACACTGGGATGCTCGAACTTCTGATCCCGCCCAAGCGGCAGTCAATGGCTTGATACCCGACGGCCCACATCGTGCACACATGTGAATCAGTCACCAGCGCCAGTGCTGATGACCCTTTGTGTCGTTGGAGATGGACTCTGAAATGGACTTAGCCCAGTCCCTCAAGCGCAACTTTTGCATCCTTCGCAGAGGTCGAATCGGGCGCCAGAGATACCGCCTTCCTCAGGTGAGTTGTGGCGTTGTTCTTGTCCGCGAGTTTGCTGTACACCATACCGAGGTGGAATTGCATCGTCGCATTGTTCGCATCTGTCTTGATCGCTTCCTCCAGCAGATCTCGTGCAAACGAAAATGCGCCTTTGTGATAGTAGGCCCAAGCCAGCGTGTCCGCGGCGTTGGGTGAATTCGGTAGGGCGCGACGGGCTGTTTGCGCCAGGGTCAAGGCAACATCCGCATTCTGGCCATTCTCCAGCATCATGTAGGCAAGGTTATTTGCAGCGAGAGGCTGCTGCGGTTTGATTTGCAGTGACTTCTTGTAGTAGGCCTCTGCTTTCGACTGATTGCCCCGTGATTCCTCAAGAGTTCCAAGAACAGCTGCGGCTCCGGCATCGTTGGGATGTGCGTTCGACCACTGCTCCCAGGCCGCAATCGCATTGGCCGTCTGCCCCCGTTGCATCTGAATCTGCGCGAAGAGTACCACTGCCTCAACATCACCGGAGTTGATCTGGATTGCTTTCTGCGCGGTGCCAGCTGCCTGTTCAAAATTCTTGTTCTGTATCTGCAGTTGGGTCAATAGGTCATACAAAGTGCTGTTGTTAGGGCTTTTCGCAATCTGCGCATTCAAGCGGGCCAAGGCCTTCTCCGGTTGTTTCTGGAAAAGGTCATAGCTGACCAGAAAGCGCATCGCCTCAACTGAATTCGGATCGTTCTTCAAAGCCTGTTCCAGTAACGCGATGCCTTCGGATGTTTTCTTCTGTGCCAATCGTATCTTTCCCAGCTGCAAATAAGCCAACGAACTCTGCGGAGCACTCGCCATCGCGGTGCGCAGGTCGGCCTCGGCCTTGTCCATCTCGTCGCGTGACATCTCCACAGTGGCCCGCCAGACATACCCGCCCGGAAATCGAGGCGCAGCCGCAACGGTCTTTGTTGCCACGTCCATCAGCAGGGTCATATCTCCGCGTTGAGCTGCAATCCGCGCCATCTCTTCTTGTGCATCTACCCTCGCCGGGTTTAACTCCGCCGCTTTGCGGAAGCTCGTTTCCGCGAGAGTGGCGTCGCCTTTGGCCAATGCGGCGCGGCCCAACCAAAACTGCATAAAGGAGTCTTTCGGGAAATCCTTCGCAGCATTTTGAAGAGCGCTGACCGCTTCATCAGCCTTGCCGTCGTTGAGCAATACAATTCCGTTCAGCGCAAGTACCTGGGGATCTTTGCTGTTCTTTTTCATCAAATTCGCAATCGCCATTCTCGCTTTTGCAAAATCCTTTGCTTGAAGCAGACACCGCACGTATCCCTCCTGCACCTGCGGATTCTTGGGATACTTCTCCGCCAGGGCAGCAAATTCGGCCCTCGCCTGATCGGCCTTACCTGAACGCTCATAATAGTCGGCCAGAACAGTCAAACCCTTCGGGTTATCAGCAAGATCCTTGGCCGCTTGCCGCAGCACCTCTTCGGCTTTTTCCGGTTGGCTCTGGCGTAGAAAGATAATGGCAAGATCCTCACGCGCCTCGAGGCTCTTAGGATCAGCGGCGATTGCATCCCGATTCACTTGCTCGGCTTCGGTCCAGCGACCCTTGCCGGCATAGAAAGCGGCAAGCAGCAACTTGGGATTCGTGGTCTTCGGGTCGAGATCAATCGACTTCCTCAGCTCATCCTCAACTCTCGACGTCTTGGTTGGATCGCCCGACTGAAGCAGTGCGAGATCCTGATGGAACAGTGATCGGCTTGGATCCAATTCCAATGCGCGCTCCATCTCCGTAAGAGCCAGTTCCCGATTTCCTTTCTTCGCCGCGATGCCTGAAATCAGCGCGTGGAGATCGGCATTGTTCGGTTGCAATGCCATAACGGCATCGGCCTGCTCTTGCGCCGCATCGATTTTGCCGGCGGCAATCAGCAGTATCCCTAGCTCAAGACGGGCCGCGACGCTCGATGGCTGCAAAGACACCGTTCGTGTGAACTCCCCGTACGCTGCTCCAAATCGCCCCAGGTGCATGTAGGCGCGAGCTAACTCAAGGTGAGCGTCGAAATAATTCTTATCGCTTTTCAATGCGTTTGAGAATTGAATGACGGCTTCGTTGTACTTACCCAGCGCGACATACCGTTTTCCACTCTCGAAATACTTCTGCTTCCTTACGTTGGGATCGCCTTTACAACCCGCCAGGAGAATGATCGCGACAAAGAGCGCGATGACCCATTGAAAATTACGCCGACGCATCAAGCTCTGGCTGCCATCGAAATTGGAGTGAACTGCTTTCACCGAGCATTTCATTGTCTTCCGCCCTTCAGTGGCTGCCAATCCACATCTGGCAGCCAGAATTGCTTTTCTGCGTACCCATAACATTTCAGCGCCTGCGCGACAGTTAGTCGGGAATGAAGCGGGGGAGCGCTGGCAATAGGTGAATTGCAAATGCCTCCGCTCGAACCCTCGCGGTCGGGATTCCCCCGCTTGATTCGATCGGCGTAATCACCCGGACCAGCGCACCGTCCGAACGATTCATCCGAATTGCATCCGCTACCAGGTAGACCTTTGCCATGTACTCACTCGCCACGCTGCGACCGTGCGCCTGGTACCAGTAAATGACGAACTGACGCTGGTCGCCGTCGGCAATAATGTATTCGCCCACGCGATGCAACTTGCCGCTCGCGTCTCGCAAAGTGACAGTGTCTGAGGACTCAAATGCCCAGCCTGCGCCAGGCAGGCAGTTCTTAGGAGAATGCATGGTAGCTCCTGTCCTCTGAGAAGCGAAGAAGCCAATGAAGAGCCCGACCGGAGGGATTTGCCTGTCCCGCGTGTAAATGCGTGACAAAAAATCTCCGTGACCAAGGACCTCAAGAGATTCTGGATCGATTTTCTGATCCACTCCCGTCCATTCGGCGATGGTTTCCGGGACGTTTGACAAAGGCTCGCTCACAACCAGGCGCTCGGAACTTCCGCGACGGTGCAAGAGAATCCCTGTTCCAACCAGCATCAGTGCAATCGCCCAGAAACGAAGGCTCTTCATGCCTGACCTCCCTTGGGCCAGATCAGCATCATTGCGCGGTGAAGGATATAGAGGCACCCGAACGACACCAGAAACATCACCCAACCCGAAAACTCGTGAAAGAAACCCACTGCCTTTTCCGGATCCCAATACTGCACACACAAGCCGGTGCCTACGATGCGCGCCGAGTTGGCGGCTATCGCAATTGGAATGCTGGCCAGCGAGAGCACAACTCGCCGTGAATTGGATCTCTCAAGAAAATAGCCATAGAAGATTGCCAGCGTGAAGAGGCTCACCAGAGATCGGATTCCACTGCATGCCTCCGCCACTTCAAGCTTCATCAAAGGCAACTCGATGACGTTCCCTTCTCGCAAAACCGGAACGCTAAACAGAGGCAGCACGGCACTGGCGGTCTTTGAGGCCAGGATCTGCAGCGGAAATGTGATCTGGTTGAAAATGATGGCCGGAATCGGGATCGCCAGCAGCAGAACCAGGAAAACAAAGCGCAGTCTCTTAAGGAGTGCTTTGCCGCCAAAGCAAAGTGCCAGCCCCGCCAGCACGATCACGAGGGATACTCGTGAGAGAAATAGCTCTGCCCCATACACCCCGATGAGCAGTATTCCCAGCCCCGCAGCAACGACCGCTACTCCGCCCCAAACCGGCCTGATTCTCGTCTGACGCAGCGCTTTCCTATCCACCCAGACGAGATATGTAGCGAAAAGAGGCACTAAGAATCCGTGAGAGAAGTCGGGAATCTCCCACCAATCGGTTACCAGCTTGCCCAACACAGTGGAATAGACCATCACGACCAGAACACCGACGAGCACCCAACTATATATATGAGGAGCGTTTCTTAATGGCGATTGAGTTGGTGCAATCGTCGCGTCAGGGGCAATCTTTTCCGGAATCGCACTTATCGACATATTGACTCGTGTACTTCTACTAGCAATCAGAGTGCCGAATGCAGATTCCCTCCTATCCACATTTTCCCGATCAAACATCGCAGAGTTGCTCTGATCGGTTCATGAAGGTGGAAACTTGTTTCCACTCGGGTGGGAAATCAATGTCTTCTTTTTGAGAACTGAATAGGACTTGGTTCGTCCGCCCTGCGGCTCATTGCTCGTCGACAGATGTATCCCTTCCGTGGACATTCCGCTGGAAATGCCTTTCCACAGCGCTTCCCAGCCGTTTGGAACGTGCATTGCTAAAGGTTGGGATAAGACCGGTTCCACTATGACCACCAGTGAAATGACACAAGACGTGAAACGGCGGACCACAGCCTCACCCACTGTTGAACGCCAGGTTGACGTACCGTTGGCACGCCTTGCCGAATGCGAGTGCCCTATCTTGATCGAAGGCGAACATGGCGTCGGGAAACGATACGCCGCGGCCCATATTCACGCGCTGTCTCATCGGTCTCGCGGCATGTTCAACGAAGTCCGTTGCGACGATCTCGATGCCCCGGCCCTTCTTTCTGCTCTGTCAACAAATGGGACTGTTCATTTCCTCGAAGTATCTGAACTTACCGTGGATTTTCAGGAACTTATCCTCGATTCCTGCCTCCGGTCAGACCAGCCGAAGAGTTCCCGCCTCCTCTTCAGTTCCAGTCGTGAACTTTTGGAAGAAGTCAAGGCATTGCGCATGAGAGAAGATTTCTATTACTTCATCTCCGCAGTTACCCTCCGAATTCCACCCTTGCGTTGCCGAAAAGCCGATATTCTGCCCATCGCCGAATCGCTCCTGGCACAGTACTCTAAGCAGTTCGACCGCCCTGAACCGGAGTTATCCGATGAAGTCAGGGAATTCCTGATGCGGCATACGTGGCCCGACAACTTATCGGAACTTCAAACTGCAATTAAGACCTTCGTCGCCATAGGAGATCAGGCAATATCCTTTGCCGCGCTCAAAGCAGCGGCGCCAGCACGAAGGCTCAACGGCAATCACACCCGTCTCACACTGAAACAAGCCTCGCGTGCCGCATCGACCCGTGTCGAACGTCAATTGATCTCCGAGGTATTGGTGTCTGCCGGCGGCAATCGCAAACGCGCTGCGGATCAGCTGGGGATAAGTTACAAAGCTCTCCTCTACAAACTCAAACAGATCGAGTCCGCAGTCCAGCCAAGAACCCATTCGGGCGGAGTAGTTCTATGAAACCAGGAAACTTGCTTAGTGCGACGCTTCTCGTAACGGCTCTGATATGTCCCGCACAAGACACTCGCATCGATAATAACCCGGCAGAGCTTCACGCAGCCGAGCCAGCTTTACCAAAAGCAGTGCCCGCCGGTCATCTCGCTGACTCCTACGTGATCGGGGCCTCAGACGTATTGGCAATAACGGTATGGAAGGAGCAAGCCCTTTCGGGCAGCCTTCTCGTCAGACCCGACGGCATGATCTCATTGCCGCTTCTTGGGGATGTGCAAGCTTCGGGACTAACACCGCAGCAACTCGGGGAGCAAATTGCGGCCAGACTCAAGAAGTATGTTCAGGACCCGAATGTCACAGTCGTGATCAGCCAGATCCACAGCAAGGTTGTCTACATGCTGGGCGAGGTAGGTAAGAAAGGCCCAATCGAAATGACGCCGGGTATGACCCTCCTTGAGGCCATATCCAGTGCTGGTGGACTTACCGATTACGCCAATTCAAAAAAGATGTACATCCTGCGCGTAGAAGCAGGGAAACACGTGAAGCTTCCCGTGCATTACAAACAAGCATTAAAGGGCGACAGCACCTTCAACCTGGTTTTAAGCCCTGACGACACGATCATTGTTCCATAAGGTATCAGAAATGAAGAACGCTTTAAAATTCGCGCTGTTTCTGTCTGCCACATGTGCCGGAGCACATGCGCAAGTTACACCTGCAGCGATGGCTGGCGCTGCAAATCTCGGCTACAGTCTGCGCTACTCTCATGTGGCTGAATTCGGCGGGGGTATACGCGATCGGCAGGCGGGCACTGCTTCTGGCTCGGTCCGCTATTCGAATGACAGTACGAGGCTTCCATTCGACCTGAAATACAGCGGCGGCTATACGAGGAACCTCGCTGGCCCATCCTATTCGAATGGCTTTTTTCAGCGCATGTTGCTTTCGCAAGGCATCGTGTGGCGCAAATGGGACCTTTTCTTGAGCGATGACGTAAGCTATCGCCCGCAGGCGCCGACCATCGGGTTTTCGGGGATCGCAGGAACGGGGGAACCAATCGGCGGGTCGGGCCCAAACCCTCCCTCCAGCGAGTCGATTCTCACTCTGAACACTCGTGTCGTCAACAACGTCGCGCACGGCGATGTTAACCACCTTCTCAATTATGCGATGACGCTTTCGTTTGGTGGCAGTTCTGACTTGCTTCGCTTTCCCGATGGAAATGGCTTGGACACAAACTCGCAGTCAGCCAATGCCGGACTTACCTGGCGTCTCAACGCTCGCAAGTCCTTCTCTAGCCAGTATGTCTTTTCTCGTTTCACTTATCCGGACAGTGGATTTTCAATCGACACTCACTCTGGCCTCGTCGGCTTTAAACGTGTATGGAACCGGGCAATCACTACAAGCGCCTCTGCAGGGCCAGAGTGGATTGCAAGTTCCGATTCATCCACCGTTCCCTCTTCAATCATGTTCGCGGCCAATGCCTCAGTCAACTATGCATTCAGGGGCGGTATGGCCGACGTGACCTATCGTCGCGGCACGACTGGCGGATCCGGATACCTGTTGGGCTCCGAATCAGATGCCATATTCGCTGGCTTCTCGCGGGAATTCGAAAGGAAACTCACGATCGAGTTATCAGGCGGCTATCGGCGTACAGCCGGGCTGCACAAGAACGAGGTAATCGAAGGAGAGTTTGCTGGCGCACAGGCAAACAGGCGGCTCGGCAAATACCTGGGCGTGTTCGCAAACTACACGGTCACAACACAATCGTCGAGTGCTGCACTCCCAACCAATACCCTCCACCACATGTTGCAGGTGGTCAGCTTCGGCATCGGCTACACATCACGGGAAGCACACCTCAGCCATTGAATCATCAAGGAGCGCTATGCTCGGACATCGTGAACTGACAATGAGTGAATACGCAGGGATCTTGAAGCGGCGATTTTGGTTGATACTCATCTCCGCGATCCTCTTTCTCGGGGTCGGCATAGCACTTAGCCGCTTCCTGCCACCCCAATACGTTTCACAGACGCTGGTAATTGTCCAGCAACAAAAGGTTCCTGAAGACTACGTAAAGTCCGTCGTCACCGAGGATCTAAATGCACGGTTGGCTTCGATGAAGGAACAGATTCTGAGTCGCTCACGCCTCGAGCCAATCATTGGGCGTTTTAACCTGTTTGCCGGCAACAACACCACAATGGACGACAGGGTCGAGATGACACGGAAGGGCATCGTCATCACGCCAATCCTCTCCGGCGCCAGCAAAATTCCGGGCTTCTACATCTCCTTTCGGGCACAGAGTGCGCGCACCGCGCAACAGGTGTGCGGCGAGATCACTTCGCTCTTCGTTAGTGAGAGTCTCAACGCACGCGAACAGTCCGCTGAAGGCACGACCGCATTCCTGGCGCAGCAGCTCGCGGACGCAAAGCGGGCTCTCGATGACCAGGATGCCAGGTTGGCTACGTTCCAACGCAAGTACATCGGCAAGCTCCCTGGCCAGGAGCAGTCCAACATGAATACTCTTCAGGCGCTCACGACCCAGCTTGACGCGGCAACGCAGTCGCTGAACCGTATGCACCAGGACGAGACGTTCATCGAGACAATGATCTCCCAGCAGGCAAACGAATTTCAGCGCGCCGAACCGGCAACTGCCGTGTCAGCAGACTTGCTGCACCTGGAATTGAAAAGGCTGGTTGCGCAGAAGAATGACTTGGAGACGCTCTACACGCCCGATCATCCCGACGTAGTCGCCCTCTCGCGCAAGATCGCCGATCTACAATCTCAGATTGCTGCGACTCCGAACCCTCAATCTGCGGCTTTGTCAAAAGTCAATGCAGGCCGCCCTGAGCCACCGCAACTTCAACAAGCCCGGGCTCAGCTTCGATCGCTTCAGCAGTCCATTGTCACCCAGAAGGAAGAGCAGGCTCGCATAGCCCAGCGAATCCGCACCTATGAATCGAGAATCGAATCAAGCCCCATGATCGAGCAGGAGTTCAAGCAGATCACGCGCGATCACGAGACCGCTCTGCAGTTTTACAACACTCTATTAACCAAGATGAATGAGTCATCCATGGCCACCAACCTTGAACGCCGTCAGCAGGGCGAGCAGTTCCAGGTGCTAGATGCTGCCAATCTGGCTGAACAACCAACTTTTCCTAATCCTTACATTTTTGCGGGCGGAGGATTCGCGCTCGGGCTCCTACTTGGCCTTCTCATGGCCGGTTTGCTCGAATATCGTGACACTTCGCTGCGCAGTGATAAGGACGTCTGGGCCTTCACCAATTTGCCGACCCTGGCCACAATCTCATACATCGATGGATTGCCGAAGCCCGTATTAGAACGCAGATCCTGGAAACTGTTCGCAAGAACGAACAAGCTTGCTCAAGGGGTAAAGAGTTAGCCATGTATAAACCCTTCTTTGGGCTCCGCTCCCTGCCCTTCGGATCCAGTCCCGATCCGCGGTTTCTCTATGTGATGCCGCAGATCAGGGAGACACTTGCCTGTCTTCAATATGGGATCGCCGCACGGAAAGGCTTTGTCGTAATGACCGGCGAAGTGGGAACGGGAAAGACCACACTGCTCAGAACTGTATTAAGTTCGTTCGCTAAAGATCGCGCCTCGACTGCCTTCGTCTTTAACCCTTGCCTCAACGCCCTTGATTTCCTTGAATTCGTTCTCGCGGACTTCGGCATTCAGCCCACGTCGCGGACTAAATCCGCAATGCTGATTCAGCTGAATCGTTGGCTCGTCGAACGCTTCCGCGCGAACGGGATGTGTGTCATCGTAATCGATGAAGCCCAAGATCTCTCCTGGGAACTCCTCGAGGAGATTCGCCTTCTGACGAATCTCGAGACCTCCTCTGAGAAACTGGTGCAGATCGTCCTTTCGGGTCAACCGGAGCTGGAGGAGAAACTCCGGCATCCCTCCGTCCGCCAACTTCGTCAGCGCGTCTGGCTCTGGTGCAAAACGCGCCCTCTAACAGGCGAGGAAACCAAGGCTTACATTGCAGGGAGACTTCTTATCGCCGGCGCAAGTCAGCCTGTTTTCTCGCCTGAGGCCCTTCACATCATCCATTGTTATACCAAAGGAATTCCTCGCATCATCAACCTGCTATGTGAGCACGCCATGATCAGCGCTTATGTTGAGCAGAGAATACCCATTCCAGCCCGCATAGTGCATGCCGTCGCTACGGAACTAACCCTGGAACAGCGTCCATTCCTCATCTCGCCGGCAGCTGATTCTGAAGTTCCCGACAATGCGTTTTCAGACCATGGCTTCCACACCATTCAACCGAACTTGGAACTCGTCGAATCAAAGAAGGATAGTGACATATGAGCCGGATATACGATGCGCTTCAACGAGCAGAAGTCGAGCGGAAGGGCTCGGCGACTTTGGAAGATGAGCGAGTTGCCGAAGAAGCAATGATCCCGGCCTCTGATGTCTTCTCGCCGATCGAGGCCGCGTCCACCCCTTTAAGCATAGCCTGCAATCCGTGGAAGGCATCGCTTGATTCCCTCCCCACGCTCGCGAACCGCGGCAGAGGGGTCGAAGAGTTTCGTAGCCTTCGCTCCTCCATCTACCAGCTCCGCCAACAGCAGACCTTAAAGACCGTCCTCGTCAGCAGCGGAATGCCGGCCGAAGGAAAGACCTTCATCGCTGCCAACCTGGCGATAAGTCTGGGTCGGAACAACTGCCGCGTCCTGCTCATCGACGGCGACTTGCGTCGCCCCAGTGTCCACAAGCTTCTCGGAACCCACAACACTCGAGGACTAGCAGAGTATCTTGACGGGAACGCCACGCTGACAGACATCCTGCAACGAAATAGCGAGCCGCTACTCGTTGATGCTGACGGCCCATCTCCGATCTCAAGTTTAAGCTTTATACCAGGCGGTCAAGGCGGGGATCGCGCCCCGGAACTCATAAGTAATCATCGCTTTGACGAATTGATCGCGACCCTCTCGCCCCATTTCGACTGGATCGTGATCGACTCGCCACCCGTGCTCGTTGTTAGCGATGCAGCCGACCTCGCTCATGCGGCCGACGCGGTGTTGCTTGTAGCGCGCGCAGCAATCACGCCGTTCAACGTGGTTCAACGCGCTCAAGCGGCATTCAGCAACTCGCGCATTCTCGGCCTGGTGCTCAATGCAATGAAGGACGCGCCACGAGGCGGTTCCTACTATTACTACGACGAAATAGAGACCAGCCACAAAGCCCCTCGCTAAAACTTTCCTGGAGTTGAGCATGATCAGGCTTTTCAATGTCTATTATCCGACCAGGGCCTTAGTGTTCCTTGTTTGCGAAGCTGCCCTCGTGAGCGGCTCATTCTTGCTTGCCACACTCTATTTCCTGCGCCAGGACTCCTACATCGAACTGATCTATGAAAACGGCTTGATCAAGATTCTCGGTATTACCCTTCTCACCATGCTCTTTTCTTACTACTTCGATCTCTACGAGCCACAACGCATATCAGAACGCTGGGAGACCTACTTTCGTCTGCTGCTCGTACTTAGCTCACTCTCATTTGTCCTGGCAGGTATAGTCTTCGTGTTCCCAACCGTAGATGTAGGTCATAACATTCTCGCCGTCGGCGTTGCTCTCTTGACAATATTGTTGGTCGTCTGGCGGCGGACCGATGAATGGATCATTCGTCTCCCCATATTTCGTGAGCGGGTCTATGTATTGGGTTGCGGCGCACGGGCACATAGCGTGGTCGAAACATTACGAAGACGCCCAGACGCAGGCATGGACGTAGTCGGCTGGAATGAGAACTCTTCTTCCAATGAGAAACTTGACATTCTCAGTAAGGAGCTTCGCTCCTTCTCCAAAGCGAAGACGGAGATCGATCGCGTCATCGTTGCGATGGAGGACCGCCGCAATTCCATGCCCATCCGAGAACTTTTAGACCTGCGACTCTGCGGTGTCATGATCGAAGATGCTGGATCGTTGTTGGAACGCCTATCGGGCAGACTGCCGCTTGAGGGCCTCAATCCTAGCGCCCTGATCTTCACTCATGGTTTCAAAGTAAAGGCGTCTCAACAGATTCTTCGACGCGCGGTTTCTTTTACCGTCGCCCTTATCGGGCTGTTGATTTGTCTCCCAATCATTCCGTTCATCGCGCTGGCGGTCCGCCTTTCTTCGCCCGGCCCCGTCTTCTTCACGCAAACGCGGGTGGGTCTACGCGGACGCCTGTTTAGCGTCTACAAGTTCCGAACCATGCGGCAGAACGCAGAATCCAATGGAGCAGTCTGGGCTACAAAAGACGACCCGCGCATCACTCCGCTGGGCAGGTTCATGCGCAAAACACGTCTAGACGAGATTCCTCAGCTCTGGAACGTCATCCGCGGAGATATGGCGTTCGTAGGTCCGCGCCCGGAGCGCCCTGAATTCGTAAAGTGGCTTGGCAGCGAGATTCCTTACTATCACTTGCGGCACATGATCCGTCCCGGACTTACCGGCTGGGCTCAAGTTCGCTATCAGTACGGTGCATCTCTTGAGGAAACCAAGCGAAAGCTCGAATACGATCTCTACTATCTCAAGCACCTTTCCCTGGGCCTTGACCTGTTGATCATGTTTGAGACTGTCAAGACAATTGTGCTCCGGAGAGGAGCGCAGTAAAGAATACTCCTGCTCATCGCAGTGAGACTTCATATATCTACGGTTCCCAGCTCTCGCTCCAACCGACAAGCAATTTATTGCCGCGCCGAAACACTCGCTGAGCAGGTTGGCATGACTGAGCTATTGGCACGCCCGATGACTTCGGCGCCTTCTAACTTATACAGCAATGATCGGTAACTAATGTTGAGCCACCTGGCAGTCTTCTGACGGCTCCATCCGTTCGCCTTCAAGACCTTCATAATTATCTGCCGTTCGAGGTCACGAGTGGCAGCTTTGGTGATCTCTTTGAGCGAGACAGGATTTGCCAAATCTAAATCCGAAGATAGGTCTTCGGCCACAGCAGGAATCAACTCCGCCGCAAGGGCCTCTTCATTCCCAATCAGGATATAACTGCGGATCATGTTCTCCAGTTGACGGATGTTCCCAGACCAGTTGAACTTTTGCATCATTCGCATGATCTCTCGTGACAAGGGCTTCGGATTGAGGCGAAAAGCCTTCGAGTGTACCTCGAGAAAGTAGTCGGCGAGAACTGGCAGGTCGACGATCCGCTGTCTCAGTGGAGGCAGATCGACCGTCACTGCATTTATTCGGTAGAGAAAGTCCAGACGAAAAAAACCATCCTCCGTTCGCTGCTTCAAGTTCTCGTTGGCAGCTGACACGATACGTGCGTTGACGCTGCGTGGCTCATGTGCACCTACTCGTACAAAGCTGCCGTCCTGCAGCAGTTGTAAAAGCTTAGCTTGTACCGCCAGGTCTAGGCTGCCGATTTCATCCAGAAACAGAGTCCCGCCGTGAGCAAGCTCAACGCGCCCTCGCTTGCTCGAATAGGCGCCTGTAAAGGCCCCCCGCTCATAGCCGAAGAGTTCTGACTCGATCAAAGAATTAGGAATCGCAGGACAGGTCACCTTGACCCATGCTGAACGTGAGCGCCTGGAGCGTACGTGCAGAAGTCTCGCAAATATCTCCTTACCTGTTCCACTTTCTCCCTGTACCAGCACTGGTATGTCTGTCTCTGCGACTCGTTCAAGCTGCGCCCGGGCAACAGCCATCTGTGGAGACTGACCGAAGATAATATCCATGGGAGGTAGATCACCTACTTCAACGATATCGCTTTGACGCACAGGGCACTCTCTTCCAGTACGGGGTCGTGCTACCTATGTCTAAGCAACTTTGAGACCAGACCGACTGGTTAGTGCCTGCTTCCAGGATGTTACATTAGAATATCTCCAAAATAGCCTCTTCCCGCAACTCGCACATAGCCCAGCCAGTTCAGAAGATTAGTCATGACCGTCGTTACCAAAAGCAGTCTACGGTGCCGTTCGCGACCTATACGATCATCCCACTCGCCTAACAAGGTTGACACCATGAGACTGGGGCTCTTTATAGACAAGGCAAGGGGCCGGCTTCCTTGCGCATTCGAATCGATGCCCTGATACGGCACATTTTGTGGCCATTGACATCCCTCATAAAGACCGCAATTCTGCGGCCGAGTCACATAGCGGGTAATGTACACCGACGGAATAGCGCTCCCTATCTATAACTCCTTCTCACTTGTATCTAGCCTGTGACCTAAATCACATCCCCGCAGCTCTTACGAGTACCAACAAAGCATTACGTAAGTGGGAGCGTGGCCTGTTAGTGTACACCAAGGTTCTTAGCACATTGCATTTTTGTGTGGAATTCTTTTCCACTCTAGAGATATTATCTCCGTAGTTTCCAATCCTCCAGGAGATGATCTTTTCTCAAATCTGAGGGAAATCAGTCGGCTTTCCTCAACTGTAGAGCCGTGTTCTTGCACTACCTCTAGGCACCAGGACCGTTGGGCCCTTTTTTAGGAGGGCAATAAATGGCAGCTTCGTTGTTGGAATATCCAGTCCGCACCCGGACCAAGAGCGGACCACACATCGTGGTCCTCGATTCAGACCCTGCGATACTTGATTATGTTCGCTTCCTCTTGCCAGATCATTACAGCGTGGGACTTTTCACCGATCCATCCGCATTCATCGAGTACCTGAAAGACTCTGCTGAGCCGGACCTGGTCCTGATGGAATGGATCAATCACGGAAGCAATGCCGGTGAGACTCCCATCTACCTCCTTACCAGGCTTCTCGCTTCGAAGCCGTCGCTCCCGGTCGTGATGTTGTCCTGTTCAACTGATCTCAAGGAGGTCGTTCAGGCCACGCGCGTTGGAGCAATGGACATCCTCCTGAAGCCCTTTCAAAAGCCGGACGTCGACCAACTTTTGCAACAGTACGTCACCGAGGCGAGCTGCGAGCAGATCAGCATTAAGGAGACCCCTCTGGATGAGAACACCTCATTCGTTCGCTCTAGCAAGCGGATGCGCGAGGTCGAGAGACAATGCACGCTCGTCGCGCGCACAGACATCCCCGTCCTTGTCTTGGGTGAGAGCGGAACCGGCAAGGAGATCGCCGCCAAGTTCATTCACAAGATGTCAGCCCGCAGCCACCGTACATTTCTTAAGGTAAATTGCGCTGCCATGCCTTTGGATCTGCTCGAGAGCGAGCTCTTCGGCTACGAGCAGGGCGCATTTACGGGCGCCGTTAAGTCCAAGCCTGGGAAGTTCGAAATCTGCAACAATGGCACCATCTTTTTGGACGAAATCGGCGAGATGCCGACCACGCTGCAGGCGAAACTCCTGCAGGTTCTTCAAGACGGTAGCTTTTCTCGCCTGGGCGGCCGAGCCAGCGTCACCGTTGATGTGCGCGTGATTGCGGCCACCAACATCAACATCAAGGCAGCCATTGCGCAAAAGACATTCCGTGAGGATCTCTATTACCGCCTCAACGGATTCTGCATGAATATTCCCCCGTTACGGGAACGCCGGGAGGAGATTCCGATCCTGGCACAGTACTTCATGCGCAGAATCGCCGAGAAATACGAGAGCGATTCATTGCCCTTCTCTCCCGCCCTCATGCGGGCCCTGTGCAGCCACTCATGGCCCGGCAACCTTCGTGAATTGGAAAATATCATCAAGCGCTACATCGTATTAGCTGATGAGCACGCAATCATAAGCGAGCTTACCCCGGTTCTGAATTCGGACGTACCTCTCTCCAAATCGGACGAGACCGGTGTCAGATGCGGGCTGAAACGCCTTGTTCGGGGTCTTAAAGACGACACAGAAGCCGTGGTGATAGCACAGGCATTGGAAGGAACGCGATGGAATCGAAAGGCTGCTGCACTGGAACTGCAAATCAGTTACAAGGCGCTGCTGTACAAGATCAAGCAATACAACCTCTGCCAACCGAGGAGCGCGTGACCGCCACCGCCGAGGTCGCCCACGATGAACCGGTGTGGCATAAAATTGTAATTCGCTTTGCCACCCAAGTAATCAGAGCTTATCTCTCGTCGCACACTTACGGCACAATTCAAGAGCTGTCACATAGCATCTCTCAAGGTCCGCCCAAAACTCTTCAGATCCGCCGGCACGGATCAGACCAAATAGAAGAAATCAATGTAGAGGACGCAAAAGCAGTTTTCCACGTCAATAGTTTTGATGGGGATCGACGCCGTCGGGATCTCAGGTTTCATACTCACGCGCCCATCATCCACGGCATATGGATGCGGCTGGAGTTCTATGATGGTGAAGTGATGGAGGGCATCACACAAAACACAATCCATTACATCGTCAATCCGGGCATTCTCTTATATCCCACTGACCCGGGAAGCAACAATCAGCTGGCATATGTGATGAAAAGGCACCTGAAAGATGTCCAAATCCTTGGCTTGCGCACACCCCCCTCTGCGGAGGACGGGCGGGCGGTGCCTTTTGTGCATCTCTGCAAACCGCGCACTGCCTAACTTTGAAGTGCTCCATAGCGGTGGTCGTTCCCGACTGGATCTGGACAAAGTGTGGACCTTCTTTCCATGTACAAGACACTCAACGCGAGACCGGCCAGGAGAGTAGCCGCCGAGACAACTTCCACATGGTTAAGCTGCCGTTCTTCCCCTTCGGTCAGGAACACAATCACTCCCGTAATATTGCGCGGCGTCATTCGGAATTCGGCCAGGACAGGGAATGTTGGAAGGATCTTCCGATAATGTATGGAAATCGCTGCTGAGATCAGCAAACCCGCCAGTGCCGAACAAGTCAGGCAGAGAGCTACCGCCCTCAGCATTGCCAACGGTGTACTTTTCATACAGACCAGCTCCATCGAGTTCAGGGAATGAGGTCCTTCGGTCAGAGCGTTCAGAATCGAGCACAACAGATAAAGAGCACGTCTCAATGCCCTTTATCTGTTGACCCTGAAGAACACAAGAAGCTACATGCTCAAGGACATATTAGAAACCGGCTTTGCTTTCCGAAACAGAATCACCGCGAGACCTAGAAGTCCGGTCCCAAGCAGCAGCAAAGAAGATGGTTCGGGTGTGATGTGGCTGACGTTCAGTATTCCCTGCTCGGCATATCCATTGCTCTCAAAGAATGTGTAATCGAACGGGTGAACGTACGGGGCGATTGCGCCGCCGACTGTCGTCTGAACGCCAGAAAAGATATTGACGTCCACTCCAGATACGAGGCTGAACAGCAGCCCGTTCGTGTTAACAAATGGATTTCCAGCCCCTGGAGGCGAGGAAAGGATGTCGTCATACTGAAGAAAACCAATCTGGTTTGTGCCCGGAGAGTTTGGATTCGGAACCAGGGTTCCCGTTCCGATCTTCGGATGAACTCCGTTTGAAACCAGGTCCGTGGCCCCAAGCACATTGATTGTGCCGGAAGTGATATTCCACAGATGCCCGCCCAGTGAAGTTCCTTGGAGCGTGCCGTTGATTACGAATGGGCCACTGTTACCGCTGCCGTCGAAAGCGGTAGTAGTGAACGAGTACTTGAACGTGTCAGCCATTGCCGCCGGGGCGATCGCAAGGGCCGCTGCTAATGCGAGTAATGCTAAAGCAAACTTCTTCATGTTTCCTCCTGGAGTCGCCCTCGCGGGCAATTGTTTCACTTACGCGCGATGCGCCTGCCGACCGAGCAAACAGCCTCTGTGTGCCTGAACAAGGCGCGCTACCTTTTGTGCCTAAAACCAACCTATGCCGAGATTCCTTGCCTGCAGCGAACAGTGCATTGATCCGACACTATCCTTTAGAGAAGTTTCGAATCTTGTCGTGACCGAAGCCCCTCTTGCTGGCTCAGTCCAGATGCCCAATTGCGCTCTGCCGTCATATGTGCAGATCAATCACCAAATGAATTAGCCGCGGATTCAAGCAATTGCGAGGCTCGCCACGATGCTTGCGCAAACTCTTGCAGGTGCAGTTCCTATATCGTTCTTCTTCAGAAAGACACAATGGGAATTGGGATTCGTCTTCAGCCGATGGCGAAGAAGGCGTACTAATATTCTTTGCCGACTAACTCACTGCCACTGCTCTGCCCGGTGGTCGCGATATTCCATTTCCTCACCTTGAGTCGAATGGCCCTTTGTCGGTGTTTCGATAGTGCAATCCTTCTGAGCCCCCGACTAAGTGGCATGGCGGCGGCGTAACCCGCGACCGTGCTCTGGGCGACACTTCGCTGCATTGAGGATTTCAGCAGGACTTTTCCTGATAACGACTCCGCAAGATACTCATTGGAGTCTGCCTAAAACTCACCATGCACAATATGACAAACACTTTCGCCGACAAGCCACATGCCTGGGCATAGATGGATTGTGCCTTGAATCCACGCACATCCATACAAGCTGCTCAGCAGTTGGGCAATCTAAACGAATGTCGCAGGGAACGTCCAGACCGGCTCTTATGCGATCAAATGAATGTGTGTAAATCTGGAGCACGCTCCTTCTACGCTCACAACCAGAACGTCTCAATCACCTTAGGAACCTCTGAACAACGCCGAGTTATAAGGGCCCCTGACCACGATTTCGCCGTATCGGCTCAGAATTGACGTGTTTCTGGTTGTTTATC
>Ga0137378_10001448_pt1 | contig 20028 bp, 16 predicted proteins | sample SagtaG_21_FD_104813 | JGI IMG/M metagenome (GOLD analysis project Ga0137378, IMG submission 104813) | Vadose zone soil microbial communities from Sagehorn Ranch, Mendocino, California, USA - Sage2_L_60_16 metaG | ecosystem: Environmental > Terrestrial > Soil > Vadose zone | place: USA... | reverse complement strand
GCGCCCAGCGGATGCGGGTTGCTGCGGATCTCCGCCGACACGACGACGCCATTGTCGAAGTAGATCGTGCCCTCGTTGTGCCGCAGCTCGGACGTCACGCGCAATGCGCCCGTCTTCCGGCTCAAGTCGAGCAGCTGGAAGACGTCGTGGATCCCGAGCTCGCGTAGCGGTCCTTCGATCGCCATGCGCTAGGCCGCGTCCGAGGTCGAGAAGATGTGCTGCAGGTCGACCGCGGTCCGCGCGTGCATGCGCGCGCGCTGCGCGAACGGCCCGCCCGGGTCGATCCGCGTCACACGCTCCCACGCGTCGACCGCCTCGCCGTAGCGCTGGAGCCGCGCGAGCGTGGCGCCGAGATGGAACAGGGCGCCGGTGTGCTGGGGATCGAATTTGAGCGCGCGCCGGAACGCCTCCAAGGCTTCGGCGTTGCGCTTGTCGTCGAGCAGCGCGCGGCCGAGCAGCAGGAGTGCATCCATGTCGTAAGGATCCTGCTCCAGCATCTCGACGAGATGCACCACGGCCGCGCGCACGCTGCCTGAGCGCCGCAGCAGGTCGGCGAGCGCCAGCGCCGCTTCGTGGAATGTGGGTAGCGCTTCGAGCGCGGCTTCATACGCGCGCTGCGCTGCCACCCACTCTTCGTCATGCTCGTGCAGGCGCCCGAGGTCGAGCCACACCTGCACGAAGCCCGCATCGAGGTCGAGGGCGGATCGATACGCCGCCCGCGCTCCCTGCCGATCCCCGACCTTGAGGGCGATGTCGCCTTGCAACTTGTGCAGATCGGCGCGTGCCGGCGCGCGGGTCTGCGCCTGCCGCAGCGCCGTCAATGCCCCGGCCGCATCGCCCGTCGCCGCCCGCGCTTTCGCGGCCGCGACGAGCACCTCGACATCCTCGGGCGCCTTGGCCACGAGCGCTTCGACGATGGGCAGCGACTCGGCCGCACGGTGCACCGCAAGCAGGCTCTTCACTTCCCCCAGCGCGGCCGCGGAGTTCGCCGCATCGAGTGTGCGGGCCTCGCGATAGCGCTCCAGCGCCTCGCCGTGGAGGCCGCGGCGCGCGTAGATGTCGCCCACCAGCGTCGCCGCCTGCCCGCGGTCCGCGCCCCGCTGGACCGCGCGCATCGCTTCCGCGACGGCGAGGTCCATCATCCCCTTGCTGACGTAGTCGCGCGCGAGCGCGAGCGGATCGTCGGGCTTTTTCGCGAGCCCGGGCGGAGCGGTCCCCCCCTGGGGCGTCGTGGCGGCGGGCTCGAGCTCCTGGAAGATGCTGTCGAGCAGGCGTTGATCGAACGCGAACTCGCCGCCGAGATTCTCCGCCGTGACGTCCGCGGAAATCTCGGGGACGATCCCGATCGCCACCGTCTCGTATTGCAGATCGATCGCCAGCGCGAATTTCTGCGACACGTAATACGGATCCAGCTCCAACGCGCGCTTGGTGGCGCGCAGCGCGCCGTCGTAGTCGCCCAGGTTCGAGAGCGTGAAACTCAAGTTGTAATGCGCGCCGGCGTTTTGCGGATCCGCCTCGACCGCGCGGACGAACGCGTTGCGCGCGTCGGTAAAGCGCTTGAGCTCCACGAGGACCAACCCGACGCCGTTCCACGCGGCCGCGGAGGCCGGCTGGTCGGCGAGCACCTGGCGATACGCTTCGAGCGCGAGCTGAAAGCGCCGCAGATGCGTCAGCAGCAGAGCGAGGTTCAGGCGCGCGCCCACAAACTCTGGCGACAGCTGCAGCGCCTTCCGAAAGGCCTCGATCGCATCGTCGGTGCCGCTCTGATGCGCGAGGACCACCCCGACGTTATTCCACGCGAGCGCATAGCGGGGATCCACCTCCGTCGCCTGACGGTACGACACCAGCGCGTCCGCCGTCCGCCCCGCCTGATGCAGCACGACGCCCCGCTCGTTCCAGAGCTTCGGCGAATCAGCAGTCTCGTGGATGAGGGACTCGTAAAGCTCGAGCGCGTCGGTGAAGTCGCGCTTGAGGAGGTACACCTCCGCCATCGCCTGCCGCACCAGCCGCCGATCCTCGCCGCGCTCGATCGCGAGGCGATATTCGCGCAGGGCCTCCGCGTAGTAGCCCTTCTGCCGGAACGCGAGCCCGAGATTGTGGTGCGCGAGCTCGCTGCCCTCGGCGACTTCCGGCTCGGGCTGTGCGCGCAGCCGGTGCTCGGCCGATTGCCGCTCGGCGCGATAGCGCTCCAGCGAGAGATTCGTCTGGGCCCGCGCGAGCGGCGGATTCAGCTGAATCGCGCGTTTGGAGGCCGCGCGGGCCTCCTGGTAGCGCCCCATATCGCCCAGCACGAACGCCATCAAGTAGTGCGCGTTGGCGTTGTCCGGATTGAGCGTCACGGAGCGCTCGAGCGCCGCGAGCGCCGGCTCGTTCAGCCCGCGATTGTAGTAGACCTCGCCGAGATAGAACTGCACGACGGACGAGTCCGGCTCCGCCTCGGTGGCCCGCAGGAACCACTCCGTCGCCACCTCCAACCGGCCGCGCGACTTCTCGGCGAGCCCGAGCTGGATGATCGCGGCGACGTCGTTCGGCTTGTGCGCCAGCAGCTCCTCGAATTCCGCCACCGCCTCCTCGAAGGTGCCGAGGATCGCGTAGGTGCGGCCCAACTCCCAGCGCGGGTCGCGCTCGTCGGGGGCCTGCCGCAGCTTTTCCTGCAGCTCGGCGACGCGACGGTCGTAATAGCCGGTGTTGTGATAGGCGATCTCGAGGTTGCGCTGCGCGACCTGCATGCGCGGGTCGAGCTCGAGCGCCCGCGTGAACTGCTCGATGGCCTCGGGAACGAGGCCTTTCTGGTAGTAGAGAACGCCGAGATTGTTGTGCGCGCCCGCATCGGAGGGATCGATCCGGCGGGCAAAGGACCTCAGGACGGCGACGTCACGCTCCGAGACCGTCAAGTCAGCCGAATGGCGTCGAAGATGGCCTTGAGGGACGCCAGGTCGGGCAGGAGCAGGAAATGGCCGCGCAGCCCGTCTCGGGCATCGATGTTGAACTCCGTCTCGACGCAAAACACGAAGTCGCGGTCATGCCCAAAATTGAGGTACGTGGTCGTGAGCACGGCGGCCGAGAGATCCACGACCAGACTCGGCACCGACGGCAGCAGCAGCATCCCCATGAACTCCGACAGGGCGTTCATGTACGCGCCCGACAGAATGTTGCCGGCTTCCTTGAGGCACGACTGCTCGATCGTCTCGAACACCTGCGTCGTGCCGAGCGGGCGCTTGAGCAACATGTCGCACAGCTGCCGGCCGACGGGCTCGGGGAAGAGCAACAGCGTCCGTCCCGTGAGATCGCCGAGCATGTGCATGAGGACTGCGGCGACGACTTCCTGCGGATCACCGATCAACCCCGGCACGTCCTCGAGGCGCGCGATGTTGATCTCCGGGACGGAGATCATGATGCGGCGGTGCGTGAGCTGCGACAGCGCCGTCGCCGCGTGGCCCGCCCCGATGTTGGCGACTTCTTTCAGCGCGTCGAGCTGTAGGGCTTTCAGATCACGGACGTCTTCCATCGCTCCTCCAGAGCTAGACCAGACCCGCAGCGTCGAGAATCAGCGCGGGCACTCCGTCGCCCATGATCGTGGCGCCACTGAACACCGGTAGCGTGCCCTGCGGCGCGTCAAATCCCTTCACGACAATCTCCTGCTGGCTCAACATGCCGTCGACCACGACACCCGCGCGCCGTTCACCCATCTCGAGGACAATTACCGGGCGGCGCGGGGGTGGCGCAGGAGCGCCGCCGTTCGTTCCCAAAAGTTTCCTGAGATCCACCAGCGGTATCACGCGATCGCGCAGCACGATCGCATCCTTCCCGTCCATCGTCGTCAGCGGCGTCGTGCCGAACTCCACCGTCTCGGCGACGTACGTGAGCGGCAAGGCGTAGCGCTCGTGGCCGACGGCGGCGATCAGCGCACGCACGATCGCCAGGGTGACCGGCAACCGCAGCACGAACGCGGTGCCCTTCCCCGGCTCGGTACGGATTTCGATCGAGCCGCCGAGCGCGCGGATGCGCGTCATGGCGACATCGATGCCCACGCCGCGGCCGGAGACGGCAGTCACCGACTCCGCCGTCGAGAATCCGGGCCGGGCGAGCACGCGCAACAACTGGTCGTCCGACAAGGATTCCACGTGCGGTCCGACGATCCCTTCGCGCCTCGCCTTCTCCAGGATCTGCGCCCGATCGATGCCGCGCCCGTCGTCGGAGATGCTGATCGCGACACTCGAACGCTCGCGCACCGCCGCCAGCACGATTTCCCCCTCGGGATTCTTCTTGTGCCGTTTGCGCTCGGCGGGCGACTCGATGCCGTGGTCCACGGCATTGCGGAGCAGATGCATGAGCGGGTCGCCAAGCTCATCGAGGATCTGGCGATCGAGCTCGATCTCCTTTCCCTCGACGCGAAACGCCACCTGCTTGCCGAGCTGCCGCGCCACGTCGCGCACGAGACGCGGAAAGCGGTCGAACACCTGCCACACCGGCGTCATCCGCGCCTGGATGATTTCGTTCTGCAGGTCGGAGGCGAGACGCGAGACGTGGATCGCGACATCGTCGATCTCCGGATCCTTGCCCAACCAGCGTGCCGCCAGCTCGTTCAGACGGCCCCGCTCAGTGACGAGCTCGCCGATCAAGTCCATGAGGGTGTCGAGGCGCCGCAGATCGACGCGGATGTGACGGCCGCGTCCCCCTCCCCCTCCTCCAGCGGCCGCACTATCGGCCGGGCTGACCTGACTCTCGTCCGTTCCACCGCCGGTCGACACTCGCTCGACGTCTCCCACTGATCGGACGGCAGCCTCGATGTCCGTGGCCGCCGCGGCAGTGTCGAGCTCGACCACAAATCGACCATCGAAGTCGTCCGACTCGAAGGCGGCAGGCGGTGGCTGCACCCGGTGCACCGTGCCCAACCCCTGCAGCTTGCGAACGACGAGCATCGCCCGCCCCCCTTTGAGGGGGGCTTCCGGCCGTATCATGACGTTGATGAGGCGGCTAGATCCCAGAGACGCAGAACTGACAGACGCAGCAGGGGCAGCAGGTAAACTCTCGGACTCGGGGGACGAAACGAAGTGACGCGCGAGCGCGCTTGGTTGTGGCGCGGGTTTCGTCTGGACCGTGGCCTGATCGATCTCGGCGAGGACCGCGAGGTCGGCTTCCCGCTCACGGCCTGCAACGGCGAGCCCGACCGCTTTCTCGAGCGCATCGGTCGCGCGAAACAGCAGCTGGATGATGTCCTCGGACGGTGCGTGACCGCTGCGACGCAGATGGTCGAGTAGGTTCTCCATGCGGTGCGCGAGATCGGCGACGCGGCCGTATCCCATCGTCGCCGCCATCCCTTTGATCGTATGCACGGCACGGAAGAGCCCGCCGACCGGTTCGGCCGCCGCCGGGTTCCGCTCCCACTCGAGCAACAACTGATTGCAGGCGCTCAAGTGCTCGCGGCTTTCGGCCAGGAACAGCTCGGCGTACTGCGAGAGATCCATGACTACCCCAGCACGCGCTGGACGGCTTCGAGCACGCGGGAGGGCTGGAACGGTTTGACGACGAAGTCCTTGGCGCCTGCTTGGATCGCCTCGACGACCAGCGCCTGCTGACCCATGGCGCTGCACATCAGGATCTTGGCGTCAGGGTCGTGTTTGACGATCTCGCGGACGGCATCGATGCCGCCCATGTCGGGCATCACGATGTCCATCGTGACCAGGTCCGGCTTGAGCTGCCGGTACTTCTCCACCGCTTGCGTGCCGGTTTCCGCCTCGCCGACCACCTCGAATCCGGCCTGCCCCAGGATGTCGCTGATCATCGTGCGCATGAAGATGGCGTCGTCACAGACGAGAACCGTGTGGCTCACTGCTCGCTCCTTAGGAAGTCAGAATCGGGCCCAACAGCGCCGCGACATCGAGTACGATGAAAACATCCCCGTTCCGCCGGCCCACCGCGCGGACCAGTGTCGGATCCACGCCCGGCAGGTCGTGCCGGTCCTCTAGCGTGTTTTCACCAGCGGCCAGCATATCGAGTACTTCGTCAACCGTAAAGCCGATCAGCCTGTGCAATCCGTCTTCTTTCTCCGCGCCCCCCCCCGCCCCCCCCGCCGCCCCTGCCGCGTCTCCTCCCAGTTCGAGGATAATCGTCGAGCCCGCGGCGACTTCGAGAGAGGAGCTGGGAGCCGTTGCGGGAGGTGCGGGGGTGGGGGGGGTGGGGGGGGCCGGAAGGCCCAAGGCACGCCACCCTTCCACGACCGTCACCAGTGTGCCGCGTACATTCACGAGCCCCGCCACGACCGGGGGCGCGCCCGGGATACGCGTCGTTGGGAGGCGCGGGAGAATCTCGCGCACTTGGTCCACCTCGGCCGCGCACGCCAATGTGCCCACGCGGAACACGAGCAGGCGAGCGGGGACGAGGCTTCCGTCAGTCATCGGATGCGAAGAAGCCAAGATACTGCAAGGGGTTGCGCTGAGCAAGCAAATTTGCGTCGGCGGCCGCTTCCGCCAGCGCGGGACGCAAGTCATCGGGCCATTCGGACGTCACGGCGATCGGCTCATTGGTCACGGGATGGACGAACGACAGCGCCGCCGCATGCAGCAGCTGGCGCGGCGCGAGCGTCTCGAGACGCTCCGCTTCCATCCGCGCGGAGGGGGTCACACGCCGGCTGCCGCCGAACGTGTACTCGCGGTCACCGACGATCGGGCAACCCACATGCGCCAAATGCACACGGATCTGATGGGTGCGGCCGGTGCCGAGACGGACACGCAAGAGATCGGTATGCGCGAAGCGGGCTACAAGACGCGCGTGTGTCACGGCATGCCGGCCACCCTGTGCCACCGTCATGCGTTTGCGCTCTTTGGGATGACGCGCGATCGGCGCCTCGATGTCGACCGGACTTTTGCGCAGGTGCCCCCACACGATCGCCGCATACACGCGTTTGACGGCGCGTCGTTCGATTGCGCCCGCCAGTCTGCGGTGCGCGAGATCGGTCTTCGCCACTACCAGCAATCCGGACGTGTCGCGATCGAGCCGGTGCACGATCCCGGGGCGCCCTTCGGTGCTTCCCCGCGAGAGCTCGGTGCCCCGCCCCACCAGCACATTCACGAGCGTGTCGTCCCAGTGACCGGGCCCCGGATGAACGACGAGACCGGCGGGCTTGTCGAGCACGGCGAGGTGCTCGTCCTCGTAGACGAACCGCAGCTCCGCGTGCGCCGGGGCGTAGGTCCGCGGCGCTGCTGCTTCCGGAAGCTCCACCGTGACCTCGATCCCCGGCTCGAGCACCGCCGATGCGCGCAGCGCTTTGCCGCGCGCGGTCACGCGGCTTTGGGCGATGAGGCGTCCGGCTTGTGTGCGAGAGAGGGCGAGCTGGTCGGCGAGGAAACGATCGAGGCGTTCAGTCGTGCGAACAACACAAAAGGTGATGTTCAAGGCTCGGCCGCCCGAGCCTCCTTAGCCCGCTGTTGCGCGCGGCCTTCCTGCCAGAGCGAGAGTCCGAGGGCAATGGCGCCGATCGTGATGGCCGAGTCGGCCACGTTGAACGTCGGCCAACGCCACGCGCCGACGCCGACGTCGACGAAGTCGACGACGCCCTGCGCGCTGCGAATCCGGTCGATCAGGTTGCCGACCGCGCCGCCGCACACGAGCGCCAGGGCGAGCAGCCGGAAGCGGTCGCCGGGACGCGTGCTGCGCACGAGCGAGGCGAGCACGAACAGCGCGACGACGGCAAGCGCCATGAAGATCCAGCGGGAGTTGTCGCCCACGTGCAGCCCGAACGCGGCCCCTTCATTGTAGACGAGCCGGAACTGGACGGTGTCCCCGATGATCGCGAGCGGCAGCCGCCGCGCCAGGAACGATTCCGCGATCAGTTTGGTGACGAAATCGGAAACGACGACCGCGGCCGCCGTTCCCCAAAACAGCCGGCGCTCAGCGGCGTTTACCATCTTCCTCTTTCGCCTTGCACTTGATGCAGAGTCGCGCGTGGGGGAGGGCGTCGAGCCGATCGAACCCGATCAGCTCGCCGCACTGCTCGCAGCGCCCGAACCGCTCGGGCGAGCTGTACAGCCGGCGCAGCGCCTCGTTCACGTGCCACAGGTACCGCCCTTCCTGCGACGCGAACAGGAACTGCTTCTCGCGCTCCATCGCATCGGTGCCCTGATCGGCCATGTGGAAGGAGTAGCTCGAGAGATCCCCGTCGGACGCCTGGAGGCTCGAGTTGAACGACTCACCGTAGTGGCCCAGCTCCTTGATGACGCGGGCGCGCTCTTCGAGCAACCGCTTCTCGAGATGGGTCAGCTGCTTTTTATTGAGGCCACCACTCTTGGCCTTCACCTTCGTCGACTTCGTCGGCATTATCGGGTTCCGCCCTTTCGTCCGTCGTGACGCCGGAGCGCAATCGTCGTCTGGCGTCCTTCGATGTCTATCTCACGCTGCAAATCGGGCTCGTCCAGCACCGCGCCGAACACCATCCGGCGCGCCAACGTCTCGCCTTCGACGAACCCCTGAAACGCGCGCGTCGCGGCCACCACGTCGGCGGCGCCGGTGATGCTCAACTCGATGCGCGTCGTGTATTCGTATCCCGCCTCCTTGCGGAGACGTTGCACGCGATTCACCACCTCGCGCGCCAATCCTTCCTGCACCAGGTCGTCGCTCAGCTCGGGATCGAGCGCAACGACGTATGGCCCATCCGCCTGCACCAGCCACTCGCTGGCGACTTCACGCGTGACGGTCACATCCTCCGGTCGAAACTCCCATGCGCCGGTTGTGACCGTCTCACTCTGCTCGAGAGCCTGCAATTGCTCTGGCGTCAGCTCGGCAGCCGCCGCGGCCGCCTGCGGCGTGTCCTTGCCATAGCGTTTGCCCAGGGTCCGAAAGTTCGCTTTACCGCGGAGCCGCACCAGATCGTGGTCGGACGCCACGACTTGGACCGATTTCACGTTGACTTCGGCAGCCAGAATATCTAACAGGTCTGACAAGGCCGGGCCCTGGACGGCCGCCGGAACGGCCAGTTGCATCCGGGCGAGGGGCTGCCGGACCCGCAAATTGCGCGATTCCCGTGCCGCCCGGGCGAGGGAGGCCAGCCTCCGGACGGTATTCATGGCCGCCAGCAGCTCGGGCTCGCGGTGCCCCCGGTCGACCGGGAAGGGGGCGAGGTGCACGGAGGTTCCCGTCAGGGCCCGGTGCACCCAGTCAGAGATGAAGGGGCCAGCCGGGGCGAGCAGCCGGACCGCCGCCACCAGGGCCTCGTGCAACGTCTCGAGCGCGATTGGGTCGGTCGCCCGGTCGGGGGCCCAGAAGCGCGGCCGGTTGCGCCGGATGTACCAGCGCGACAGGTCCTCGCTGACGAAGTCCATGATGGCGCGCACGCCTGCTGTCACGTCGTAGGTCGACCATGCCTGCCGCACCTGCGCGACGACCTCGTCCAGCCGCGCGAGCAGCCAGCGATCCGGCGACGGCCGCTCGGCCGACGGCGTGCGGTCCTCTTCCGCGGGTGGCCGCCAGTCCTGGGCGTAGCGCCGGAAGAAATCGTAGGTGGAGCGCAGCGTGTTGAGGAAGCCGCCCGCCACGTCCGGGATCTGCCGCGGATCGAAGCGCTTGGGGAGCCACACCTGGCTCTGCCCACACAAGTAGAGTCGCACGGCGTCCGCGCCGTGCTCGCTGATCACTTTCCAGGGATCGACGATGTTGCCGCGGCTCTTCGACATCTTCGCGCCGTGTTCGTCGAGCAGCAGGTCGTTCACGATCACGTGCTTGTAGACCGGCGCGTCGAACACCGTCACGCCGATCGCGAGCAGCGAGTAGAACCAGCCGCGCGTCTGGTCCACCCCTTCGCAGATGTAATCGGCCGGAAAATGCTCCTTGAAGTCGGCCTCGTGCTCGAACGGGTAGTGCCATTGGGCGTACGGCATCGACCCCGAGTCGAACCACGCATCGATCACTTCGGGGACGCGCCGCATCGTGCCGCCGCAGTCACGACAGGCCCAGGTATACGCGTCGATGTAGGGCTTGTGCGGATCAAAGTCCGGCGGGAGCTCTTTCCCCCAGCGTTGCGACAGGTCCTTGTAGGAGCCGATGACTTCGCGGTGCTCGCGCTCGACGTCGCACTCCCACACGTTGAGCGGCGTGCCCCAGTAGCGGTCGCGCGACAGCGCCCAGTCGATGTTGTTCTCGAGCCACTCGCCGAAGCGGCCCGCGCCGGTCTCCGGCGGATGCCAGTCGACTTCGCGATTCACTTCGAGCATCCGCGCCTTGGCCGCGGTCGTGCGCACGAACCACGAGCTGCGGGCATAGTAAATCAGCGCCGAGTCGCAGCGCCAGCAGAACGGATACGAGTGCGTGTAGGCCCTCGTCTCGAGCCAGCGCCCGACCTGCTTCAGCCGCTCGATGATGATGCGATTCGTTTCCTTGTCGGTGACGAGCTTGCCTTCGATCGCCGGCCAGTTCGTCCCGGTGAAGGTGCCGTCGGGGGCCACGGGATTGATGAACACGAGGCCGTACTGTTGCGCCGTGGCATAGTCGTCGGCGCCGAACGCGGGGGCCATGTGGACGAGCCCCGTGCCCTCGTCGGCCGTGACGAACGCGCCTGCCACCACGACGGCCCGCTGGCCGCGCCGATCCGCCGGCATCGGCACCTCATCGAGCGGCCGGACGTATTTCCGGCCGACCAGATCGCGGCCCGGATACGTCGCCACGCGCGGCGCGCCGCCGAGTGGCTTGCCGTGCACGTGCACGTCGGCCGCGCGCTGCACCGCGGCGATGTAGCGCACCCCCTCCACTTCCCATTCGCCGTATTCGAGATCGGGATGGACGGCGACCGCTACGTTCGAGAGCAGCGTCCACGGCGTCGTCGTCCAGATGACGAGCTGGCGCGCGCGGTCCTCCGCGAGCGGGAACGTCACGTAGACGGAGTTCGTCTGCACCGTGTCGTAGCCTTGCGCGACTTCGTGCGACGACAGCGCCGTCCCGCACCGCGGACAATACGGCAGGACCTTGTGACCGCGGTACAGCAGCGCCTTCTCGTGCAGCCGTTGCAGCAGCCACCACACCGTCTCGATGTAGTCGTTGCTGTACGTGATGTAGGGATGGTCGTAGTCGAGCCAGTACGCGATCCGATCGGACAGCGCCTCCCAGTCGGCCTTGTACTTGAAGACGCTCTCGCGGCAGAGCCGGTTGAACTTCTCGACGCCGAAGGCCTCGATGTCCTTCTTGCCGTTGAGGTTCAGCATTTTCTCCACTTCGATCTCGACCGGCAGGCCGTGCGTATCCCAGCCCGCGATGCGCGTGACGCGCTGGCCGAGCATCGTGTGGTAGCGGCAGATCAGATCCTTGAGCGTCCGCGAAAAGACGTGGTGGATGCCCGGCTGGCCGTTCGCGGTCGGCGGCCCCTCGAAGAAGACGAACGGCGGCCCGTAGCGGGTGGCTTCGCTCACGCGCCAGAACAAGCGCTCGTGCTTCCAGGTCGCGAGCAGCTGCTTCTCCAGCGCGTCGAGCCCTTGCGTCAAATCGGAAGACGAATAGGCCATCGGCTAGAGCTGCTCCAGGACGCCGCGCACAAGCGTGGCGAGTTTGGGCTCGGCCCCGCGAGCCACGGCGATGATCTGCTCGACCGACGTCGGCTCGAGCGCGTCCGGCAAGCAATTATCGGTGATGATCGAAAGGCCGAGCACGCGCATGCCCTGATGCACCGCGGTGATCACCTCGGGCACGGTGCTCATCCCCACGAGATCGGCGCCCAGCGCGCGCAACATGCGGTACTCCGCGCGGGTCTCGAGGTTTGGTCCCGGGACCGCGACGTAGACGCCTTCGCGCAGCACGATCTTGTGCTCGAGCGCAACTCGGTGCGCCAGTCTCCGCAGCTCCGGATCGTAGGCCGACGACATGTCGGGGAAGCGCGGGCCCTCGGCATCGACATTCGGACCGACGAGCGGGTTGTCGCCGAGCAGGTTGATGTGATCGGAGATGAGCACGAGATCCCCGGTCGCCCAGAGTGGATGCATGCCGCCCGACACGTTGGACACGATCAGCGTCTTGGCGCCGAGCGTCCGCAGCACGCGCACGGGAAACGCGACCTGCTGCAGTGTGTAGCCCTCGTAGCGATGAAAGCGCCCTTGCATGATCGCGACGCGGCGTTTGGCGATACTCCCGAACAATAACCGGCCGGCGTGCGTCTCGACCGTGGGCGTCGGGAATCCGGGGATATCGGGATACGGGATCGTCGCTTCCGCGTTCAGCTCATCGGCGAGCGCACCGAGGCCGGTGCCGAGGATCACCGCGACCTCCGGAACGACCGCGGTCCGCGACCGGACGGCGCGGACCGCATCGGCAACGGATGCTCCGGTCACCTCTGGCCGTCTAGTGCCCGAAGCTCAGCGAGCTGGCGCTCGAGGAGCGCGCGAAAGCCGCCGACGTATTGCTGAAACTGGCGCTCGGTCTCGGCCATCCGCACCTTCACTGCACTCTCCAAGCTCTTGGCCTCGTCGAGGAGTCGCTTCGCCTGGGCCTCCGCCTCGCGCACGATCACCTGCCCCTCACGCTCGGCCGTGGCGCGCGTCTCCTGGCGCAGCTGCTGCGCGGCCACGAGCGCCTCGTTCATCGCCTTTTCGCGCTCCCGGAACACGCGCAGCTGCTCGGTCAGCGCCTGGACGCGCTCCTCGAGCACCTGGCGCTCACGGTTGGCGCGTTCCAGCACGTCGGCGACGCGCATCTGGAAATCTTCGACGCCCGCCGTATCATAGCCGCGCAGGCTCTTGCGGAACTCCTGCTTACGGATGTCGAGCGGCGTCAGGGTGAACGCGGGATCCGTCATGTCCTCGGACCGAACAGGACTGTACCCAATCGGATCACCGTTGCTCCCTCCGCGACCGCTGAAGCGTAGTCGCCGGACATCCCCATCGACAGGGTCGGCAGCCATACTCCTACCTCCTCTTTGATCCTATCGCGCAGGACGCGCAGCCCCCGGAACGTCCGGCGCTGCACATCCACATCATCGGTCAATGGTGCCAACGTCATCAAGCCTTCCAGGCGCAGCGCGCCTAGCGCCGCGACTTGTCGCGCCAGCGCCGGCGTGTCCGCGGGCGTGCAGCCGCTCTTCTGGGCCTCGCCGGCGACGTTCACCTGCAAGAGCACGCGCACCGCAGCGGCCGCACGCTTGTCGAGCTCGGTTGCGAGCTCGAGCGAATCCACAGAGTGCACGAGCTCGAAGCGGCCGGGCACCAGCTTCGCTTTGTTGCGTTGCAGATGCCCGATTAGATGCCAGCGAATCCCATCGACATCGCGCAGCGCGTCCTGCTTCTGCAGCGCTTCCTGAACGCGGTTCTCGCCGATGTCGGACAGTCCCACGTCGCGTGCCGCCCGGACCGCGTCAGTCCCAAATCCCTTGGTGACCGCGACGATCGTCACGGCCTGCGGCGCCAGTCGCGCAATCTCGGCCCTCACCTGCGCCAAACGTTCCGGCAGGGCCTCGAAAGCCATAGCCTTTGAATATAGGGGGACGGACAACTAGCGGCTAAAGAGGCTCTGAACTCCTTGAGTTTCCACGCGGTGGATGATGGCGGCGAGCGCCTGGCTGGGATTCAGATGGTAGGCGCGGCGCAGGTAGTCCAGGGTGCGGCGCTGGTCGCCGCGCACCGCCGCGGCGTTGCCAAGCTCCAGAAACGGCGTCGCAAACGAAGTCGCTACCTGTTGCGCCGCCGGCTCGAGCTCGAGTGAATCAGCACGGAACAGGCGGCCCCACTGGAACACCGAGTCCACGAGCATGCGCGTCCGTGCCGTGTCCACGATCGGGCCTTGAATACCGCGCAGGAAGCGGCGTGTCGAGTCGGCACGCGGAGCGACTTTGAAGACGAGTCCCTGGAATACGAGGTCGGGATCGAGCCCGAGCCAGGAGCCACGCCCCGACGACACGCCGAACGTGACGGGTCGCGAGGGCAGATAGGTGGCGAGCGTGAAGAGGATCACCTGATCGGCCGTCAGCAAACGCTGTCCCTTGCGGAACACCAGTTCCATACCACCCGCGCGGAACACCCCATCCTGGCCGAGCTCCATCGGCTGCATTTCTTGGATGTCATGCTCCGTGAGCTGCAGCGCCGGACCCGGCGGCGGCTGCGACGGTGCAAGTGTCCGGTAGGCGGCGGGCGCATGGGCCGCATCGAAGGGTCGCGCCTGCCGCGTGGCCAGCTGGCGCAGGTACCAGTCGAGGTTGGCGAGCGACAGGTTGATCTGCGTAACGTCCTGGCGGATGCCTTCGACTTCCTGGAGATACCACACCGGGAAGGTGTCGTTGTCCCCGAATCCGAACAGCACGCCGTACGGCTCGACCGATTGCAACATGTTGTAGGCGAAGTCGCGCGCGATGGTCGCGTCCGGCCCGTGCCGGCGCGAGGCGGCCGGGAAATTGGCGCCCACCGGGAGCAGCGTGATCAGTGATGCCAGCGCAACTCCCCAGCGCGTGATCGCGACGCGGCCGTGTTCCGCCAACCGCCGCACGAGACGCACGAGCCCGAACGCGGCGAACATTCCCCAGACCTGGAAGCTGACCACGAAGAAGTAGTCGCGCTCCCGCACTTCATGCTGATCGATGGTCGGGTAGCGGTCCCAGAACATCGAGTACCCGGCTTTGAAATTCATGTAAATGACGAGACCCACGCCGGTGACGAGCCACAGCGCGCCGAGCAGGTAGACAAACCCCACGTCACGGCGGCGTGTGAATTCGAATCCCAGACTCCCCAGCGTGAAAAACACGAGCGCGGCGATGACCATCGGGGCGAACGGCAATCCGCGTGCCCATTGCCAGGAGCAGTACTGGAAGTAATTGAGGAACTGCTGTCCGAAGACATTCAGCGTGCGGGCGGCACCCGGTACCATGGGGTTGTCGAGCAGGCCACGGCTGCCGAATTGCTCGCGCCGGATGACCGCCAGCAGGCTGCTCCACTGGTCGGGCTGCGCCTCGTTGAGGATCGGGTGCAGGCCGGAGCGGATATAGAGGAACGTGTAGACGGAAATCCCGACAGCGGCCACACCGATCGCCAACAGCGGGAACGCTCTCGAGCCGCTCCGCACGCAGAACACCACCGCCGCGACGAGCAGCAAGCTGCCCACCATGAGCACCTTGCCGCTCCCCAGGCCCACTGCGACCAGCACGATCCACAACGCGCTCAGCGCACACCACTCCGCCCATTCCATCTGCCGCTCGACGGGATCGGCCGCGGGCGACGCGCGCAGCGTGTGCAGCATGAACACCGACACGGCGGGCCCGACGAGCAGCGCAAGCAGGTGATTGCCGATGGACAGCGCGGCGACGTAGACGATCAGCAGCAGGATGTGCGGCGCGCGAGCCGTGCCGCGGAGGTCGCGCCACCGGACGGCGAGCCAGCTGATGGCGGCGATGCTGAACGTCGCCACTGCGTAGACCTCGGTCTCGTTGCTGTTCTGCCAGTGCGTAAACGGGAACGCGGACAGGATCGCGGCCGCGGTCGCACCTCCCATGTGTAGCCAGTCGACCTCACCGACCAGCAGCCGGTGCGACACGAGAAAGAGACAGCCGGCTCCGGAAGCGGAGAAGCACGCGCTCATCAGATTCATCCGCCAGGCGTACCCGCCAATCCTGACGATGCCGGCCCACACATGGCCCATCAGGACGAACAGCGGTGTGCCCGGCGGATGGGGCACGCCGAGCACTTTTGCGGCGGTGATGAATTCGCCCGCGTCCCACAGCGTGACGGTGGGAGCCAGCGTGATCACATAACCGGTGAGGACCAGGAGGGCGACAGCCGCCGCCTCCCGGTAGGGTGGCTTAGGTGGCAGGCTGCGTCACGCGCTCGCCGCCTGGCAAATGCGAGACGACGCCCGAGAGAAGATCGCGCACCTGCTGCGGCGTGAGATGGCGATAGAGGAGGCCGTGGCTCGCGACCGAAATCGTCGAGGTCTCTTCCGAGACGACGAGGACCGTCGCGTCGGTCTCCTCAGACAGACCGAGCGCCGCGCGATGCCGCGTGCCGAGCGATTTGTCGGCAACCTTGAACTGCGTGAGCGGGAGCACGCACCCCGCGCCGATGATCTGGTCTCCGCGAATCAGGATCGCGCCGTCGTGGAGCGGCGAGTACGGCGTGAAGATGGTGGTGAGCAGATCGGCCGAGACCTTTGCCTCCATCGGCACACCCGTCGTGATGAACTCCTCGAGTCCGATGTCGCCTTCGACGGCGATGATGGCGCCGGTTCCGGCGCGCGACAGCCGGTCGAGCGCCTCCGCGATCTCCTCCGCCACCGATTGCCGGTCGCCGCGCGAAAACGCGCGCATGAGCCGCGATTGCCCGAGCCGGGCGAGGGCGTTGCGCAGCTCCGGCTGGAACACGACGACCGCCGCAAACGCGCCGTACGTGAAGACGACACCGAGCAGCGTGCTGATCATCGTGAACTTGGCGAACACGGCCACGAAGTAGGTCAACGACAGAATCACGAGGCCGATCACGATCTGCAGGGCGCGCGTGCCGACGAGGAACAGCAGGAACTTGTAGATGACGAACGACACCAGCAGGATCTCGAACAGATCCGGCCACAGCCGCGGGGACATGAACTTGAAGGCGTCTACGTTCACGTTGGATTGGTCGTAGCGCTCGCCAGTGCAAGGGCTTCACGTGTCAATGCGACGTCGTGAACCCGGAACAGCCGCGCGCCCCGCTCCCAGGCGAGTGCGCAGCCGACGGCCGTGGCGCGATCGCGGTCCTCCACGGGTCGCCCCGTCGCGGCACCCAAAAACCGCTTCCGCGACACGCCGACGGCTACAGGATAGCCCAGCGCGACGATCGTTGCCAGTTCGTCGAGCAGCCGAAGGTTCTGCGTCGCCGTCTTGGCAAACCCGAACCCGGGGTCCACGACGATGCGCTCCCGGGCGATTCCCGCCCGCTCCGCCCGCTCGGCCATCCCTCCCAGCTCCGCAGCGACCTCGGCCACGACGTGGCCGTACTTGGCCAGGTCGTCCATCGTATCCGGCGTGCCGCGCATGTGCATGAGAATCACCCCGGCCTGTGCGTCGCCCGCGACCGCCGCCAGCCCGGCATCGAAGCGCAGACCGGAAACGTCGTTGATCACGGCCGCACCGGCGTCGAGCGCCGCCCGTGCCACCTCGGCCTTCCGGGTGTCCACGGAGATCGGGCCAAGTCCACGCTTCGCGAGGCCCGCGATGACGGGAACCACTCGCGCGATCTCCTCTTTGACGGGGACCGCGGCGGCGCCGGGACGGGTGGACTCACCGCCGATATCCAAAAGACGTGCGCCGTCGGCCGCGAGCCGTGCGCCGTGTTCGATCGCGGCCTCGACGGACGGCAAATGCCCACCGTCGGAAAACGAGTCCGGCGTGACGTTGACAATGCCGATGATCACGGGGCTTTCGAGGGACAACTCGGCCCCGCGGATCGCCCAGGAGCGCGGCGGCTCGGCGCGCGCGGCGAGCAGGCGACCCAGAGCCGGCGCGAGTCGCGCGAGCTCGGCGGGCGCGCGGTCGTAGCGCGCGAGCGGCGCGATGCGGCTCGCGGCGCCGGCGACGAGCGCCCAGCCGGCGCCGGTCAGCACGTCGGCGCCCCCCCCCGACTTGGCGCTCCAGTGCACGAGCGCTTCGCGCTCCGCCTCGGTGATGTCCTCGATGAGAACAACGAGCTGCTGGATGCCCACCGCCGCGAACCACGCGGGCTGCGCTTCCCAACCACGAGCCGCGAGCGCCGCACGCACCGCTTCCGGTGTCTGCGCGGCGAGCGCGGTGACGTTCACCGCAGCGCCTGGACCACCTGCAGTCGAGCCGCACGGAGCGCCGGGAAGAAACCGCCGACGACGCCCATCACGACGGCGAACACCAGGCCGGCCAGCAACAGAAACGGGGTGACCCGGAAACTGAACGCGATCTCGCTGAAGCTCGACCAGTTCGTCGTACTGGTGACGATGCCATTGAGCGGCAGCGCAAACAGGCCGCCCAAAAAGCCACCGATGATAGCGATGAAGGCGGATTCGGCGAGGAAGCTCACGAGAACCGTCCACGGCTTGAAACCGAGGGTGAGCAGCACACCGATCTCCGGCGCGCGCGACGCGATCGCGGCGTACATCGTGTTGATCGCGCCAAAGACGGCTCCCACGGCCATGATCGCCGTGATCATGATCGCGAGGAAGGTCAGGATGTTGCCCAGGAGCTGCGATTGCTGCGCGTAGAACTCAGACTCGCGATGCACATCGACCGTCATGCGCTTGTCCGCCTGTAGCGCGCGCTGCGCCTCCTCAAACGTGGCGGGCTCCTTCAGCCTGAACGTAATAGACTGAAAGACCTCGCCGCGGAACACGGGCATGAATTGCTCGTTCTCTCCCCAGACCTCAGACTCGAACGCCGACCCGGCGGCGGAAAACTGGCACGTGACAGTCCAGTCTCGACCGGCGAAATGGAGCGTCTGCCCCACGCCGGTATGCGGAAACCGCTTGGTGAGCCGGCTTCCTACGCAGACCTCCGGTCGCCCCGAGGTAGGCCGCTGACCGGCCGTGAGCTTCACGTTCGAACGTACCTGCCAGGCCTGATCGCTCACGCCACGCACCACCACGTTCGCGATCTGCGTCGTGTCGAACGACTTCGCGAGCGGAATCAAGACGTACACCTCGGGCGAGACGAGCGGCCGGCCGTCCGCCCCCGTCGCCACATGCGGATCGGCCGCGATCATGCTGGCGACGTCGCGCCCCAACCCGCTGGACAGCTCCGAATCAGCGCCCTTGCGCAGCACGATGGCATTCGTGTTCGAGCCGGTTTTCGCCAGCGCGGCGCGGAAGCCGTTCGCGAGCGCGAGCATGCCGATGAACACAGCAACGACCAGGCCGACGCCGAGCGCGGTCAGCGTCGTCGACACCGGACGGCGCACCACGCTGCGAACGTTGTAGACGATGGGAATCATTCGACGTGCCGCAGCGCCTGGACGACCGGGAGCCGCGCGGCGCGCAGCGCAGGCACGAGGCCGCTCGCCAGCATCAGCCCGACGGCGATCAGCGCGCCAACGAGCAGCGTGCTCGACGCCACCTTGAATCCCGGCAGGAAACCCGCGCCGTTGAAGTTGATGGCCGGATAGAGAAGCTTCGCACCGCCCAGTCCAATCGCCGCGCCGGTGAGTGCCATCGCGCCCGCCTCCACCATGACCAGCGCGAACAGCAGGCGGTCGGAAAAGCCGACGGTCTTGAGCACGGCAATCTCACCGGTGCGCTCCCGCGCGCTCATCATCATCGCGTTGGCCGTGACCAGGAGAATCGCGAACACGACGGCGAGGCCGATCGTGCTCATCAGGAAGCTCACGTTCCCCCACATCGTCGCGAAGCTCGCCTGAAACTCTTTCTCGGTGCCGGTCTTGGTCGGCGCGCTCGAGTTGCGGAACATGTCATCGATGGCCTTGGCGATCTGCGGCGCGTGCGCCGGGTCGTCGATCTCCACGATGTACCAGCCCGCGATACCGGCCCGGCCGATCCGCTCGTCGAAGTATTCGTGATGGAAGACCAGGGCGTCGTCGCCGAGCGACGGATCACTCGGCGTGTAGACCGCGTCCACGGTGAACGTCCACTCGCCCGGGAAGATCGTGCCCTGCAGGGTCACGTTCTGCCCTACCTTCCACCCGAACTGCCGCAGCAGGCGCCTGCCGATCAGCGCGCCGGTGCGGTCCCGCAAGAACGCCTCTTTCTGGTCGGCCGGAATGATGAACTCGGGATACATCTTGAGATACGACTCCGCGTCCACTGCGAAATTCGCAAAGAAGCTCTTGCCGTCGCCGTAGCGGCCGCCGAACCAGTTGGCCCAGGACAGCCCCGTCACGCCCGGCAACGCCTTGATGCGGTTGCCGTACGCGAGCGGCAGCACGAACACGATCCCCGTGGCGTTCGTCGTGACCAGCCGGCGCGCGCCGCCGAGCTGCGCCGTGGCGGCGAGCGTGGTGGTCACGCTGCGCAGCGAGGCAAACAGGAACAACGCCAGCGCCACGCTCAGGATCGTCAGAACCGTTCGGAGCTTGTGGCGGCCGAGGTTGGCGAGGACCAGCCCGAGGTATTTCACCGCATGGC
>Ga0137378_10001432_pt1 | contig 20124 bp, 12 predicted proteins | sample SagtaG_21_FD_104813 | JGI IMG/M metagenome (GOLD analysis project Ga0137378, IMG submission 104813) | Vadose zone soil microbial communities from Sagehorn Ranch, Mendocino, California, USA - Sage2_L_60_16 metaG | ecosystem: Environmental > Terrestrial > Soil > Vadose zone | place: USA... | reverse complement strand
CCCAGCGGAAGCGGACGTATTTTCCGAAGCGCACATTGCCCGATTCTTTTCCTCCTTTGGTGGATACCTCCGGTTACAAATGGCAAACCCTTCGCTGTTCGAGCAAATCTTGAACCCGACCAATCCGGAGGTCTCGGACATACTGCGGCAAATAGTAAGACAAAGGGTAAGCGTTCGAGCAACACACCTCATTCGAGGATTCTACGAGCGATTTCAAACGGGCCCTTGTTTTCCGTTTGGGGCATTACGAGAATCCTGCAAGCGTGGGATATAAATGCAACGCGTACTAGACCGCGACCCCCGATCGCGGCGATAACGAGCAAAATAAAACGTTGAAGCCGAACTGCGCGTTTGCCCTTCGGAGAGGAAGGCGCGAAAGGTGCCTGCGGCGCTCAGGAGAACACTTTCTCCAGCCCGGTGTGGAAGGAACTCCGCAAGGAGGTCCACTTTCGCCACTGCTGTCGAACCTCGTGCGACGAACTCGACCGAGAGCTCGAGCGTCGTGGCCACCGCTACCTGCGATACGCGGATGATTGTAACATCTACGTGCGCAGCCAACGGGCCGGGTCACCGAGTGATGGAGGGTAACACGCGCTTCATCACGCAGCAACTCAAGCTCAAAGTAAACGAAATGAAGAGTGCGGTGGCGCGACCGCAGGAACGGGAGTTTCTCGGGTTTAGCTTTAGCGTCGGTCCAGAAGTTAAGCGCATCATCGCGGCCGAAAGCTCTGGAGCGGTTTAAGCACCGAATCCGGGAAGTCACACGCCGGGCAAAAGGCGTCAGCATGGAGACGACGATAGCGGAACTAGCTCCGTATCTGCTGGGTTGGCGCAGCTATTTTGGCTTCTGCGAAGCGCCCGATGAGCTGACGTACCTGACCCGCTGGGTCCGATTGCGACTGCGGGCAGCGATGTGGCGGCAATGGAAAACACCGCGCCGTCGTCGCGCCGCTCTGTTGTCGCTGGGGGTCCGTTCGCGACTCGCCATTAACACGGCTGGCAGTGAACGTGGCCCTTGGTACCTGGCTCGGGCCAAGGCCCTCTCTATTGGGCTTTCCAACGCTTACTTCAAATCGCTTGGACTTCCGACGTTGATCGACGGGTGCTAGCGCAACCAACTCGAACCGCCGTGTACGGACCCGTACGCACGGTGGTGTGGCAGGGTCGGCGGGTGACCGCCGCCCCTATGCCGATCTGACGGGCAAGCCGGAAGTAATCCTTGTGGAACATCATCAAAATTTTGTGTGATATCTACCGTCTACGGAAATCCCTCCAAGCGGATTGCGGGATGCACTCACCGACCAGCGCTTGTTGATCTGGTAATCGCCTCCCACTGTTTCGGCGCCGGGTTGAGAGACATCGGTTGAAAACGTGAACAGAAAATTCTTGGTGACGCGTTGCTGGATGGCAACTCGAGCCGAGGGATTTTGATTGTTGCCGCCAAGGACGGGATCGATCTGTAGGCTCGATATGCCGGCCAGCTTCTGCAGGCTGCCGCTCGCCTGGCTGGCGGCCTGAGAAGCAATCATCGAATCGGTGCTTTGACTGGAGGCATTCGCTTCCTGGACGGTCTTACCCCGCGCAATAAGGTTGATGATGTCTGCGGTGGAAAGCGGAGGATCGGAAACGTACGAAGTAGTGAGCTTGTCGAACGGACCCTTCAGCGTGAGAGTCAGGTTATATTGTTCCACGGTGGTGGTCACGGAGACGTTCAGCACCGGCTGCGTTTCCAGCGGATTATCGAAGGTGATGATTCCGTTCTGAAGCTGATAGCGAACGTTGCGGTAGAAGAGTTCCCCCGACGTCAGATTGGTTCTGCCTATAATGACGCGATTCGCGGCGGTGCCGGTCACTTGCAGGTTCGCCTGCCCGTCGATGCTGACCTGCGAACTGGTCGCGCTCAGATTGTCTTTCGTCTGCACCGCAATGGCCAGCTTCACCGAATCCGCGAATCCGGGTTGAGCAGGCGGGGTGCTGCCACCGAATTGGTCGCCGAATTTGGCGAGATCGAAGTCGGGAGTGAAAGACAGAGAGTCGACGAGGACGCGCCCGTTTAGCATTGAAGCCTGTGTCGTGCCCTTGAACGAGATGTTTCCGTCGAGCAGAGCTCGCAATCCCTGGGGATAGCGTAAGCGAACCGATTTACTATCGACCGCTACGTCGAATTGCAGGCCTGGCCGGTAGGCGATGGAACCTCCCACAGCAACCTGCCCACCGCCGATCTCGCCCGTGAGTCTCGAAATTTGAACCTTATCATTGCCGATGTCGAGTGTTCCATTGAGTCTGTCGATCCCGAGCGGAGCGCTGGGCGTCATCAGGGCAACATCCTGAACCTGCACTTGCCCATGTACAGCTGGACTATTCGCCGACCCGGAAGTATGAATGTCGAGCGAGACAGTCCCCGCACTCCGCAGGTCGGGCGCAAGAATGCGAAGCACATGAAGATCGATGGCACCCTGCGCCGAGAGATTGGGTGCGGTTCCTCCCTCGAGTGGAATGTTGCCCTGGATGCGAACCGACGTGCCCGTCCCCCGAATTTCCGCAGGCTGCAGAGTAACAACAGAATGCGAATAGTCGACGCGGATGGGGCCGGCAGCGCCGATCTGTAGCGACTGGTAGCTGGCGTTCAAACGAGGAATCGTTAGGTGCGCCTCGACTTGTGACTTGTTTTTTAAGGGGCCTTTCAAGGTTGCGTGCAATTCGGTCTCACCCTGGAAGCCTTCGGGCACGCTGGGCAAATACATGGCGAGTACCGGATCGAGCGCGACATTGCCGGTGTCAATTGTGGCTTCGGCATAGTAGTCGCCAGTGAGATTCACCTGCGCCCGCATCCCCAATGACGTCTGCGCGACCTCCGAGCTAAGCGCCAAGTCAGCGCGCCGATTGGCAACGCGAAGCTCCGCTTTCAGTTGCGATATTGAATTCTGCCGAAGCTGAAGCTGCGGAAGTTCCATTACTGCGGTCAACTGAGGATTGTCCAGAGTTCCCTGCCCACTCGCCGACGCTGACAGGGTTCCGGTGAGCGGCAGATTCTTCGCCTGCACCATGCTCAACTTCTGCAGTACGACGGAGGGCGCGTTCACGCGGAAATCGTAAGCCTTGGTTTTTGGAGTGTAGGTGAGGCTCGCAGTGGCCGATCCGGCAGGCAGGCTCACATCCATTGTGGACACAATCGAACCTCGCTCCGCGTGGAATTTGGTCTCCAAACTGTGGAGCGGCTCGTCGTAGACACGCGCATTGACGATCCTCACGGAGCCGCTTCCGGCGGGATCAAGCTGGGAACCATGAAACGAAATGTCCGCGGATAAGTCTCCGGAGACGGGGTATTGCTGGTTTGCCAGATGTTGTAAATCGGTTACTGACATTCGCTGGGCAGAAATGCCAAGCGCAATCTGATCGGAGGGCACATACGACCAGTTGCGCAGCTCCACCTTAGCGTTGAAGGAAGCTTTGCCCTGGTGAGCGTTTACCAGTGAACCGTTTTCGAGGACGATCTGCGAAGGACTCGCCCGCAGTTTGAATTGGGCGCTGCTCCATCGACTGCCTTGTACCTGCAGATTATGCGCGCTTAATTGTCCCGTAAGCTCAGGTTGTTGTATTGAGCCTTGTACATCTGCGTTCAGTTCCGCCGCGCCCGAAATCTCGATATTGGTGGACGGGCCGCCGCTGAGAGCAGAGGCTAAAACCACCAACTGATGCAAGTCACCGGCGTTGGCCTGAACTTGCAAATTCGAGTGTTTGCTGATTTCTCCCTGCATTGCCAATGTGGTGGAAGACACTCGAAGCATAGTTTGGCGGAATGAGATGATGTCCTGTCCTCCGTCGTAGCTCGCGTGAATGGACCCATCGACCGGAAGTACTTGCCTCGATGGGGTCGTCTTGACACTTGCCGTGGAGCGTAGACTCAAGTCGGAAGTGGCTCTGAGTGTATTCATACCGCTTCCGGTCAAATCGATCACGACCGCACCGTCGAGCTTGCCCGCCAGCTCCACACTTTTCAACTCCGACCTGTGGATGGCCTGTTGCGCCGCCTGCATCGAAATACTCCGCAAGACCGTCCGGACGCGAGAGACCGGCGTGCGATCCAGGTGTTTTATTTGGGCATCGACGCTCACTTGGCCGCCCAGCAGTTCGGCTTCAATATTGTGAGCGTGCAATTCCCCATTTGTGAGCTGGTATTCCCCCCGCAGCCGGCGCAAGTCGAGACGTGCTCCGGAAGACGCGGCAGCAACGGCTTCGCTGGCAATCCGGCCATCGATGGAGATGGCCCGAAGCAGCGGCTGGTCGCTTGCGCCGCGATAGTGCAGCGTGCCGGTTAACGAAACATCTCCAGTGGGAGTCACAGACGCTGTCATCGCAGCGAAATCCGGTGCATGAAGGCGGATATCGTAGTTGCCCTCAATCGCCGGATTGCTGTAGTCCGTGAGAGCGGCACGGAGTGAAATAGCGGAAGAGCCTACCTTAAATTCCACCGATTCCAGCGATAAAGCTGATGGAGTCGCGTTGAACCTCGCATTCAAGCTATGCGGAAGTGGAGAGTACCTCGCATATCGCACGTGGCCATTGTCGTATGAGATCTTTCCGCTATAGCGCGCCGCCACCGAGTCGAAACGGATTTCTGTCCCCAGGTTGTACAGGTCGGCATCCAGGGGAGTTTTCCTGTCGTTGTAATCAATCTCTCCGTCAGCGACCCGCACGTGCCCTATCGCCAAGTCGAAAACGCTGGTGTGGCTGTTGCTCTGACTCGGCGGGGCTTGCGGAATGTTGCTGTTGCCTTTGCGGTCTATCGCCAGGTGCGCCACGGGATGATCAACTATAAGTTCGCTGAGCGTAACCTTGCGACGCGCCCAGGCCTGAATCGTCAGGCCCACTGTGAGCTTGTCAATTTGCAGCAGCGGCGGTTGGCCCGGATGTTCCGTGCCATGAAGCGTAATGTTGTAAAGATGAGCCGTGAGTGTTGATAGTTGAAAGTCGAACGCGCGGATTTCGGCCCTTGCACCGGTAGCTTCACTAGCCGCCTCGACGATTTTCCGCAGCGCGTATTCCTGGAAGATGTGGCTTCGCAGATATAAATAGCCGCTCGCCGTTGCCGCCACGAGCAAGGCTCCAAGCACCGCCGCCGTCCAACCGATATTTCGCCGCCATCGCATATCTGCTCCTAAAAGGCCTGACCTAGAGTTATGTAGTACTGGGTTGGATTGATTCCAGGCACCGGATTCAGGTTGTGCCCGAGATCGATGCGAATCGGGCCAATCGGAGTGGAATAGCGCAGACCGATTCCAACCGTGTGGGTGTAGTTGGCGGCAAAACCGCCGAAACTAATTCCGCTATAAACGTTGCCGCCGTCATAGAAGAGAACGCCGCCGAGTGCTTTCATGATGCCCAGCGGAAAGCGAACCTCGGAGTTCAAAATGAAAAGTTGCCGCCCACCCACGGGCACGGTGACGTTCACGCATCCGGTTTGATTCTGCAGGCCGGTGCAGAAAGGCACCAGGCGTTGCGGTCCGGCTTCATCAATCGGAAAGCTGCGTAACGAAGTTCCGCCACCAGAGAAAAACAGTTGACTGGTAGGTACAAAGCTTCCGGAAAATTCTTTGGCCAGGCCCAGCCGGATACTATCAGCGAAAATCACCGAGTGAAATGGTTTGTAGAAGGCATATTGTCCGAAGAATTTGGCAAAGTTGGCACTGGAGCCTAACGCCACCGGCGTGATGCCCAGATTGAGAGTGGCGAAAACTCCACGGTGTGCGTCCAGAGGCTTATCCCGGGTGTCGCGAATGAGTGTGCCCGAAAGCGTCGAGAGGCGGACGTTTCGGTCCTCAGGCAGCACGAGATCGGGGACGAGCAGGTGCGAGAGTATGGTCTTGTTGAAATCGTAACGGAGTTGGAGCCGGGTGTTGGTTTTGCGGCTTACCAGTTTTTCCACCTGGAATGAGAGATCTCCGAGGCCCGCCGCAAACAGAGGGTTCTCGGTGGTACGTTCAATGGAGAAACTGGTTAGAGAACTCCACTGTGAGTTCAAAAAGTGTGGTTGAGCGTAAGTGCTGACTTCGCGTTGATCAAGCCGGGAGAGTAAAAGAGAAGTGCCTACCGTCTCTCCCAGACCACGCATGTTTCGCCGCGTGAACTGAATCGAGCCACGCGGGCTGGCGTATGTGGATTGACTCGGTGCGAGTTGATTACTTCCTAAATTAATGGTGGTTCCTCCGGGAACGGCCACGGAGCCTGAGGGAACGCTGGCCCCGCGGTGTGACACCTCGAAGCCGAATCCATAGGTAATTTCGTTGCGCTTGGCTTCGTGCACTTTGACCAGAGTTGTTTCATCGGTCTGATCTTCGATCGGCTTGCGGGGGCCCACGCTGGACCAATCGAAGACGTTCAGGTCGTAGAGGCGGCTTTCCGCCTCGAGCAACTGACCTCTTCTCATCGGAGACTCGCTGGGAATCTGTACCGTCTTGTTGAGTAGGGAAAGCCGCGTTCGCTTTTGTCCCAGATAAGCCACCTGGCTCACGCGTACCATTCGTCCTTCAGTTACGGCATATGTAATGTCCACGCGGTGGGCGTCGTCCTGGTGGCGCACCACTGTCGGCTTCACCTCCGCGTTGAGATATCCCCGGTTCAGGTAGGTAGCTGAGATCCGGTTGCGGTCCTCGGACAATCGCCGGGAAGAAAACGGGCTACCGGCTTGCAACTGGAATCCCTTGGGAGCCGTGAGCTCGGCGTAAGGGACGCTGTTGTTTCCCGTTACCTGCACATTGTCCACCAGCGTCTCCTGGCCTTCCTTGATCTCGAAGGTTACGGCCAGTTTGTGTTCGCGATCGACAACCTGAGCAGTGACTTTGACTTCTTCATAGCCTCGGTCGCGGTAGAGCGCCTGCAGATTGTCTTGACTCTGTTTCAACAGCTTCTGGCTGACGCTGCCGTGCGTCCAAAGGTGGGATTTCTTTATCGTAACCTGGGCTAGCAGATCCTTTTCGGAAAGCTGATGGTTCCCGTGGAAGGAGACGCTACCCACCTTGCGCTTTTCCCCGCGATCGATTTCATAGACCAGAGAGATCCGGTCAGCCTGGCGCTGAAAATCGGTCTTCACCTGGGCGTAGAAATAGCCTTTTTTCTGAAAGTAGTCGATGAGATTCTGCTGACCCTCTTCGACCAGGTCGCGGTCGATGGCTCCTTCCGAGTAGATCGGAATGAGCTTTTTCACCAGGCGGCTGGACATGAAAGGAATCGCGGACAGCCTTGCGCCTGCGACGCGAACCGAGACCACGGGCCCCAATTCTATTTGGAAGGACACGTCCACCCGGTTGCTATCCGCGTGGTATTGTGGCGGACCCTCGTGCACTGTGCTGGCCAGCCGGTGCTGTTGCGCCAAGCTTCTCTTAATCAAGGCAGTCGCCACCTTGATGCGTTCCGAGGTGTAAGGCTTCCCAGGTTTCACGAGAGCCCCGGTCAGTCGGGCACGAAGCGAACGGACCACGTGACGCAGGCGGGCTGGCTCGGGGTCGGGAGGGCCTTGCATCTCTACGTTTCCAATGCGAGCCTGTTTTCCCATTTGCACCGAAAACCTTACATTTACCAATTGAAGAGAGTCGTCGATCTGTGGCTCGGCATGTACTTCGGCCAGAAAATATCCATTTCTTTGCAAGAAATGCTGCAGGGCCTGCTCGGCGCCGGGAAGCCGGCCCGGGCTGTACGGATCCTGGTCTGTAATGTTCGTCACTTGCAGAAGACGGGTGTACGAGAAGTATTTTGCCGCTTCCGGAAATTCGATGACGCCAAAGTAGTATGGGGGCTCGAGGATGAAGTTCAAACTTAGCCCGGAGGTTTCCGGAATTACGTCAACCGTGACTTTCTCGAAGTTTCCATCTTTCTCAAGCGCCGCGATGCTGGCTTCCACGTTCGCCTCAGAATATGGCTGTCCAACTTTCTGAGTCACCAACGGACGGAGAGGATCCATGTCGCGCCGGGGATTCGCCACCATATTGATGGCGCTCACGGTCTGGCCTTCGTAAACTTCTCGGGGGTTCTGTAGCGATAGTTGCGCTACAGCGGCCGCGCTGAAGAACAGGAGACAAGCTAGAAAACATGGACGGGATAAACGCATAAGTAAAGAGGCCAGCTGTTCTGAACAACCGAAAAACGTTGCCCTGACATTGACGCGGCAACGGAGCAATTTGCAATGGCCATGGACGCCGAGGTTTGATGCTCGGGAATGTACCGTAGTTGTCGAACAGGAAAGGAATATAGAGTGCCCGCCGTTTCTTATGGTTCTGGTAACTCGGCGGCGCCAGCAAATCAAGCTGCGAGAGCGAGGGTCGTAAGTCCGGATGGTTCGTGCTTCTCCTGCAGCTTTCCCTGGCTCCTGATCTTCGCCAGTTCGGCGTTGAGTTCCGTCCCCACCAGGATGGCGAAGCCTACCCAGTACAACCACATCATCAGTGCAATTGAAGCGCCGAGCGTTCCGTAAGTTTTGTTGAAATTCCCGAAGTGGCGAAAATAAACGCTCAGCATGAGACAGGCCGATCCAGCAGCCCACCGCCAAGATCGCTCCGGGCAGAGTGGCAAGAAAGCGCATCTTCTCGGAGTCGCCCAACTTGGTTCCCGGCATGAGCGTCATGCGTAATGCAGAGGATTCGAGAAAGCTAGACCGGGCTTCGTCACTGGAGGAAAGCAGTCGCTCAACCTCCCGCCTCAGTGAATTGTCCGAAGAACACACGCGATCCAGGAATGCCGGCCGGTCTTCCGGCTTTAGCTCCAACGCCACGAACACACGCTCCCTGGAGAATGAACGCAACCATGTCGGCGGGACGCTTGACGCGAGCGAGTCCCGCATCGAAGACCAGCTTCGCTACCCGTGCGGCCGTCTGAATCTCAGTTTCGGGAATGTTTGATTGCAGCGGGTAAAGCAGATCTTGGTTCAGCAAGTCCGCTGGCACTTGATCCGCGGCTCCGGTCAACTTCAGGGGCGCCCATCACTCGGCAATTCGGGAATGAGCTCAGACAATGTGGTTTTGTCGTCGCGTGAAAAGCGGGACGGTTGAGGACGATACCCATTACGGGTGCGCACCTTGTATTTCTTCAGCTGATCGCCCACGAGCCTCACCGTGATCGCCCGCCAGCCCGTGTTGGCGTTGGGCTTCGGGTAGTAACTCAATGAGTAGAGATGTGCCAAATCGTCGCGGATGGAAGCGAACGCCCGGTGCTCGTCCTTCCAGTCTTTGGCGAAGTAGGCCTTGCCGCCAGTGGCTGCGGTCATGCGATCGAAAACCGCGGTGGACACCGGTTCCAACTTTGCCGTTTGGGTGCTGATCATGTAGATGGAAACGCCGGCAGACTGGGCAAATTCGGCGACGTCCTCGGGTGGTACCACGCTGGAATTGTCAGGGCCGTTGGAGAACACCACTACGACTTTCCGGCCCATATTTTGGGCCGCGTCTTTCAGCGTCAGTAAGAGCGCGTTGTAGAGCGCCGCCTGATCTCCGGCCACAGTCGAGCGCACTGCCCGCAAAACTTGCGAGCGGTCAGAAGTAAGCGGAGACAGGCGAGAAATATCCCGGCTATACGAATAGAATGCGATCTTGTCGGCGTTTTCCAGCGAGCGAATGAACTCGGTAATCGCGTCTTGCGCGAAGACAAATCCCCGGTACATGTAGTCGCTGGTATCAAACAGGACGAACACATTGGCTCCGCTCACCAGCGAGGCCAAGGTCTGAGACGAGACGCGGTCAGAGGAGCCTTTCGCCAAGTCACCAGACGGTGCCGCGGGCGAGTCCTGCTCCGCGAGTTCGCTTAGACTGCGGGTTGGTTCATCGCCTTCAGCAAAGGTTGCCGTCTTCTCCGCAATTCCATCCTCAGCGATGGCAAAATCCTTGGGACGGAGTCCCGTAACGTACTTTCCCTTCTTGTCCGTTACCGCCACGTTGAGCTGGACCATGTTGACCACAACCTGAAAGTTTGGGCTCTCCTGAGCTTCGGCGCCAGTTTCGGCGCTCATGATGAACCCCGGAGCGATCAGAATCAGCAAGAACAATTTCCTTACCATGGTTTCAAGGTTCCTACTCTGCGACCCATGTGCCTGGGTTCGCTGCGTTATCGAGCCTTTGATTTGAACGAGCCCCTCAAGGCCGAGCGGCGCTGATCCTCGACGGCGAAGTCAACTTGCCTTCCCGAAACTCTGCCCCTGTTTCGTGCATTGCCCGAAGGAGCGCCGGCCAATCCTCAAAGTCAGTAGCGAAGATCTTCTCCACCATCATCCGAGTAAGCTCCGGCACCAGGTGGTTCAGCATGACGGGCGAATACCCTCCTTCATCGGCGAGGCGAGCCCAGTACAGATTGGGCGAATCCCAGGATTCCGCCAGAAAACGGCTGGAATCTCCAGAGAACGGTGGCATGGGCGCCATGTTCAGCAATTCGAGACCGTAGTTCTGAGCCATGGTCGGATGGGGCGTGCCAAAATCGTGCGACAAGCGCTTCCAGTTGACCTGTTCGGAGTGCTGCCGACACAACTCTTGCAATTCCTGGGCAGCGGTTCCCCAGACCCACGGTTGTTCCGGGTACTTATGCTGGAACTCTGCTGCCAGGTAGAAGGTGTCTGCGGGCATCATTTGAGGAAGTATTTCTGATACGCGACCCGCGCGCAGGGATTGCTCGATTTGCCGTATTCGCTGCGGAAACAACCGATCCGACAAAATCGTCACTACCTTATTCCGCAGTGCTTCGTCCTGTGCCGAAGCGGTCAGGAGTTCTTCTCCGGTGCGCTGATACAGAGCGATAGCGTGAAGCTCTAATGGACTTACATCCCACCATCGGGGCAGGATCGCGGAGGTCAACAGCTCTGGCGTCAATTCCTTCCAGATGAGCGCCTGAACACTGTCCGGCGAAATGAAATCCTGCTCGAGTTCAGCCAAGGCGTAAGGGAGATCGGCAAGCGAGCCAACAAAATGAGCGCCTCCGCCCGCCGGGGAACCTGCGCCCAGGAGCTGCGGCGCCTGCCAGAGTGTCTCCATGCCACCGACCGTTTCTCCCGCAAAGTCGTGGGAGCGGACGAAGAGCGGGTTATTGTGCAGCGCCTGCGCACCTGGCGGCTCATAATAGGCGTAGTTCAAACCAACAAGGGTATCTCTGAGAAACGAGGCGAGCTGACCGCGCGCCTCGTCAATTTGTGCCCGCGACGCCTTCGGAGACTTGAGAACTTTTGGCAAGTCGGTCCGCATCTGTGCGTCGGTGTGATGATTGTTATAGATTCCTGCAGCCCATTCCGTTCTTTCGCCGTTTGTGAAGATCGGCCGCGGCATCTCAAATTCTCGCGTCTGGCCGGCGAGGCGGATCATGTATTCTTCCGGCTGGTTCCCTCGTGCTTTTTCGGCCAAAGCATCCCCGAGCGTCAGAAGTGTGTCAAGCGAGACCAGTCGCTGGTCGTCCAGTACGGAGCGGATCCGGGCGGCAAGTTCCCGGTGCATCTGCTTTCCCTCTGGAGTGTTCTGCCGAGGTCCTGCCAGTAAGTCGATGATTTCGTCCTGCGAGCCTCTAAGCTTGCCGGTCGAAAACCGGAATACCTCTCCCAGGGAAGCTCGCCCTGCGTCGTACAACTGGGAGGCTGATCGAACCGTGGCGAAAGGTTTGATCACCTGCTGCCACGAGTCATTCAGGTGTGAGTTTGAAATCTGTCCCTGGCGGGCCAGAATCTGCCAGATTCCGATACTTGCCTGAAAGGTGCCGAACGCGTTCCCACGCACGGCTGTCGGTACGCTGTTCAGCCGTTGAGCGACGTCCAGAAACAGTGCGATGGACTGGTCGTTTAATTCTGGAAACTCGGAAAAGATCCGGAACTGATCACTGAATTCCTCGAACTTGCGTGCCAGCAATCGGACCGTCGCCGGCGCCAGCCGTTGTTCGGGAGATCGTCTGCTGTCAAGTTCACTGATCACCAAATAGATTTGGAGAGGCCCACTTTCGGAGGGCGCCCGGGATAGGGCGAACATTACTTGCACCAGCTGATCCGGACCAGTCAGGTGGGAAGTCTGCCTTCCCAACTTACGCGCGAACTTAGAGTTGTGCCACTGGAGAAGAATGTCTTGCCAGATTTCTAGATTTCCGGGGACGAGCACCTTACCGCTGCTCTCCAACTGAAGTCGAGTGGCAAGAAGCAACAGCGCAGGTGCCGGTCTAAAAGAACCCTTTGTGGCGGGAACGGAAGGATCTGGAGTGCGCAGTGCCGCGTAAAAGAGCGGCAACCGATGCGGGTCAGTAAAATATGCCTGCTGAGTTCCACTCACCCGCGAAAGCACGTCGAAGTAGGCGGCCAGCCAACCCTTGTCCTTGGCCAACAACCTGGAGACAAAAGAGGCAGGGAACGCCGGACTCGCTCCAACCAAGTCCTTCCATGCAGCTTCTGCACCCGCTCCTCCCGGTACTTGGACTCGTCCCGCGCTGATGCAGAGACTCCTCCCGTAAAAATCAAGCACGGCACCGTAGGGAAGCAGCTTCCTCAGCCCAATCGATTGCTGCAAGGATTTGCTAGTTTCGGGGTCCAGCCGTGAGAGGGCCCAATACAGGCGCGCGACCGCCGGGTCGCTCAGGATCGTGTCAAGCAAGTCCTTGCTGTTTTCTTTGTAGTTCTTCGGGCCCGCCTTGGTCCAGTCGCTTTCGGCGAAGAGCACCGGTACAGGCGAAGAGGAGAACGGGTACTCGAAGGGTTTCCCGCCTTGCAGTGTCTGCTCCAGCTCGGGGAGGGGAAATCCGGAATCGATGGACAGGAAGGCTCTCTCGGGATCCTCCGTTTGCAAGGATGTTCCAGGATCGCCGCAATTACCTCGGGTTCGATAGCCGAGAATGTGCAGAAGCGGCCTTGCATCGTCACAATTCGAAACACGAATAACCATGCCACCGTTCGCGGCCAACGCCGCCAACTCCCTCGCCTGTACGACGTATCGCCTTAAAAGGACAAGGAACTCAGTGGGTCGAGTGGAGCCCTCATAACCCTCGGTGAACACATTCCGGCTCAGCAGGGGCAGGACCTCTTCGGGCGTAATCTTTTGACTGATCCCAGCCATGCGCAGAAAGGATCGTTGTGGACCTGGGATCACGAACCGCGAGGGGGCTGAGAACGTTCCGTCTTCTGGAGAAGAGATGACTACCGCATTGGAGTGCTTTAAGGGAGTGGCCGCCGGCACTTCCCCGCTAGCTGCGAACGAATCGCAGGTTAACAGAGAAAACGCGACCAGGGCGGACAGGCACAGGCAAAGAGGAGATTTCATGGCTGGATTCCTCGCGGAGCCGGCGAGACCTCATTTCACCTGGAATCTATCGCGGAAGGCAGGGGATCTTCCATTCGCGAAACCGAAATGTTCCCAGATCTAGGCTTAGTGAGAACCGGGCCTTGCTCCAAATTCAATGTGGGCCAAAATACCTCATATCGAGCGACTATCCAAGCAGTTTTTTTTGGGAGACTTTTTAAAGGGGGGCCCCTCGGGTGTCTCCAACGCGATCGGTGTGGCGAATACTAAAATGTGTATTTGCATTCTAGAAAATGAATGACGTGGAATTTCGGGTCTCGGCTTGGGGCGTCCGTTCTCGTGTTTCGCAATCAGCTTGCTAATCGGGCCCTGGGCGCATACTCTGAGAGTAGGTCTTGTTTGCGGCTGAACAAGGAGAACATCTGACACACGAAGAACTCAAGGCTTCCTACGTCGTAATCCGTCATAACGTCCGCACTTACGAGTCCGCGGGAGTGGTCGGGGTCGTCAAGGGACGAACCAACGCAGAGTCAACCTTGAAGAACTTCGAAGCTGAACAAAGTCCGGCGGACCGGCACGAAGGCTGGCGGTACTTCCTCGAAAAATCTACCTTGAAGGCGGGGACTGATCCCGCGGAGGCCACCGAACTTCGGCAGGCCGAACTGGAACGCCGGGAGACTAAAGCTACGCAAGACGCTGAGAGCTCCAATGGCGGAAGCTTCTCGCGGTGAGTGGGGCGTCTTTCCAACAGCAGCAATTCACTTGCTAATCTGGGGCGTAGCGGCGTAGCATTCCATTGTGCGTTAGACCGAATCGGTCGTGACAGTTCTCGCCTAATCAGCCAGCACTTGCCTGCAGTACCTCCGAATCCTTCCAGCGTAAATCGATCCAACAAAGGAACAGTTACCACATGGCAGAACAAGGAACAGTAAAGTGGTTCAATGACGCCAAGGGCTATGGCTTTATCAGCCGCCAGAATGGCGAAGACGTTTTTGTGCACTTCTCAGCGATCCAGGCGGGTGGCTTCAAGAGCCTGCAGGAGGGCCAGACGGTACAGTTTGATGTAACCAAGGGCCCCAAGGGCTGGCAGGCTGAGAACGTCCAGCCACTCTAAGCACCTCTCGGGATGCGAAAGGCGATCTCCTTGGGAGATCGCCTTTTCTGTTGTTCAGTATTTTTTTTGATGAGACTGCAGCAGTCGCGGCGACCTTTCACTTGCTGGAAATCGTGAAATCTGCGGTTCCGATTTTGACAATCGTTCCGCGGGGCTGCGGCTTCGCCTCTCTCGCGTCTTTGCTCTCCTCGGGCTTGTCCTTCGCTTCTGGCGCGGGTGCCGGCTTCTCCGTCCAGATTCCGTAGACGCGGCCGCCATAAGCTGTAATTCCGCTGTAGTCGCCGAAAAATACTCCGCTGGCTTCGAATGGTTCATCGGTCCAGGCATAATTGCCGAAGCTATGCCCACCATCTGTGGAACGCGCCAGAGTCACGATCTGTCTACGATTCTGCGGATCGCCCCGGCGATCATAGAAGACAACGTTGACGGAGCCGTCGGCCGGATCCACTGCCAGCCACTGAAAGAACTGCTCCGCTCCATTGTGTACCGGGTCATTGTTGACGCGGACCGGCGCCGTCCAACGCTTGCCTCCGTTCTCGGAAGTCGCGAGAAAAACATCCAGATCACCGTTCCGGTAATCGCTCCAGGTCACGTACAGGCGCTTGCTCTTCGGCTCGATGGCAATCTGCGGGAATCCGTTGGCCCGCTCGAGCGTCTGTATGGCGAACATGATCGGTGCGGTATGAATCACCGCGCGCGCATGGGAGAAAGACTTGCCGCCGTCGCTCGATGTCGTAAACATGATCGCGTCATCCTGACTCCAGATCACGTAGAGCTTGCCATCCGGACCGACTACGCCGTCGAATCCCTCGGCGGCGCCGTTGTCATCGCGTGGTAAGCCCGGATGCGCGTCGATTTCAACTGGCCGCGACCAGGTCTTGCCATCGTCGGTTGAACGGGAAAGCACCATCTGGGAGTCGGCCAATCTCCACCGCGTCCACCCAATGTAGAGATTGCCGGCGTACTTACCGTGCGTGTTGTCGGCAACAATGTACGGCTTGTCTTCAAACGGAATCCCAGGCGAACTTGTCTGTTCGGCGACGGGTATATGATCCGCCTCCCAGGTTTTTCCGCCATCGAGCGACCGGCGTACAAAAATGCCGTTGCGCGTGGCGCCGTGTGCCCAGTAGTTGAACGTTCCCAGCTTGTCGAAGGCGATGTAACAAACAAAGGCGTGGCCCTGGTTGTCGAACGCGACCGACACGTCGCCGGAGACGCGATAGTTCTTGGGATCGACGTTTTCCGCGAGTTGCCAGGTGTGGCCCGCGTCCTGCGAATAGGAGGCGTGCACGTTGTCCTGGAATACACCGACCACCTGCTGCGGATTGTTCGGATTTACCGCGATCGCCGGCTCGGTGAACGGACCCACCGTGGGCGTGAGAAGGAAGACCTGAGCCTGCGGAGCCTTCGGCATATCCTGCCCCTGCAGAAACGAAGACGCGGTGAGAAATATCATGAAGACAGTCGTTGTCGCGAATCGTCGGAAATGCTGCGAGAAGAACATTCGAAGTCCTTTAGTGTTCGCGATCGAGAGTTAGGGAAGATCCTCAGACAATAGGGCCGCTCCTCCGGCGATTCCCGCGTCGGCACCGTAGTGTGCCATCAGCAGCGGAATCTCGGTGGCGCGCGGGTTCACGCACCAGGCCGGAAGGCGCTCCTTAATGTCATCGAAAAATGGTTTGAGCATCACCGCCACGCCGCCACCCATCACGAGAATATCGGGATCGAGCAGATCGACGATGTTGCCGAGCCACGGTATTAAAACCTCGACCGTATCGAACAGAATCTCCCGCGCCAACGGATCGCCCGCGGCATAAGCCTGCCCCACCAATTCGCTGGTTACGGCGGCCGCGTCTCCCTTGGCCAGGTCGAGAATAGCGGAACCACGAGTAGGTTCAGCACTGAGCTTGACCCGTGCGCGTGCCCCAATGGCTGGTCCCGCGGCTAATATTTCCATACATCCGCGCTTTCCGCAGCTACAGAGCGGTCCACGGTAGTCGATGCTCACATGCCCGCCTTCGCCGGCCGAGCCGGTACTGCCGTGGTAGATGCGGCCATCGAGAACAATGCCGGTTCCTATCCCGGTTCCAATCGTGGCATAGAAAACGTAGCGGTAGCCGCGCGCCGCTCCCCAGCGTGTTTCCGCCAGGGCCGCGGCGTTCGCGTCGTTATCCACTTTCACTCGCATGTGAAACTTGTCAGCAATCTTCTTGGCTAGCGGAAAGTCTCGCCAACAGGGAAGATTGGGAGGATTGAGCACAACTCCGGTTTCAGGATCCAGCGGCCCCGGCGCGCAGATGCCGATGCTGCTTACTTCGTTCGTCCAGACCAGAGAGTCAATCGCGCTGATAACCGCCTGTAAGCCGGCTTCGGCCGTGCCGTTGCCGATCATGGGCGTGCGGGTTTGCTTAAGGATTTTGCCGGCGCGATCGACCAAGCCGACCGCAATCTTGGTACCGCCAATGTCGACGCCCAGGATCACATCGTTCGTTTCTTCGTTCATTGCGCGGCAGCCGTGAACCGCGCTCGAATCGTTTTTATCTCGTACGGCTTCGTGTGCAAGGTAACTCCGCCGTTGTGGATGGAAAGGTTTGAGATCGGCTTCTCCATAAGATCGGTTTCCTCCGCCGACTCCGCTCCAGGCGGAAGTTGAATTGTAACCTCACCATCCTTGCCCGCCCATTCGTAGAAGCGCACCACGAGCGCGTGCTCGTCCTCGGCTTTCTTGAGCGCGGTCACGATGACGTTGTCCGGTTGCGCCTGCAGGAAGGAATGCTCGGCTGCGAGCGATCCCAGATGTTTTTCGAGCGGCAGTGAAATTAACTTGTAGTTCAGTTCGTAACCGCGCCTCACTGTCAGCGCATCCTTCCAGCTTCCACCGTGCGGAAACAGCGAGTACGTGAACTCATGATGGCCTTCATCGGCGTGGGGATCGGGCCATTCCGGCGATCGCAGCAGCGACAGCCGAAGCACGTTTCCTCTGGAGTCGTATCCGTATTTGCAGTCGTTCAGCAGGCTGAATCCATGTTTTGCGTCGGAGATGTCGGCCCAGCGGTACGCCGGAACTTCAAACTGCGCCATTTCCGCTGGAGTGTTTCGAGTGGTCGGCCGCTCGACGGAGCCAAAAGGAATTTCGAATGTCGCTTTATCGCTGTGCGCGCTGAGGGAAAACGCAACTTTCAACAGAATGTGCTTCTCATGCCACTCCGCTTGCATCTTCACGTCGACACGCGGCACGCCGGCGTACATGATGATGTCCCGCACAAAAGTTGAATTTTGAAAGTGATTCTTAACCTGGATCACGGCCCGCAGCGGACTGCTCTCCATGAGATTCACTTCATCCGCCTTGTCCAGATCCCAATGTTGCTTCTCGAAGTCGGCGTCGATGTTCCAAGCGTCCCACTGTTTGGGCTTATCGACGAACGTCTGAAGCAGGTTGCCGCAAGTTGAGTTCTTCGGCCCGCCCGTATCGGTTTCCGCGGGGGCGAGAGCTTCTGTACGGCTCCGCTTGTCGAACAGACTGGTCATGCAGCCTGTCTGCGGATCGATCTTCACGCGGATGAACTCGTTCTCCAGCGTGTCGGACGAAGCTTTCAGCATGGAATGGACTGCGGGTGCCGTTGTCACACCGCGCACAAAATAGGTTCTATATCCGAACGCCGGCGTCTTCGACAGCAATAAGAATCGGGCCCGGTGAGTTTCCGCATCAATGTGGAGCAGTTGCGACTCCGCTGGCTTTCCGGTGGAATCCACAACCTCGATCTGGCGGGAAGGACCGGGCAGTTGCGCCTCAACTTCAGTCATTTCGGTTCGCGGCCAGGATAGGGAATTGAAAATCATCACCGGCACGCCCTCGCCTTGCGTATTGATGTGCGCCGCAATCTCGCGCAGCGATCCCGTGGTCACGTCGTTCGCAGCGCGGTCCACATCTTCCAGATTGCGCTTGGCGTCCAGATAGTTCACAGCGATGCCAGAGCCAGGCATGATGTCGTGGAAGTGATCGAACAGCAGATTCTTCCAGGTCAACTCCATTCCATCCTGCGGATAAGGGCGGCCGAAGAGCGAAGCCAGCGCCGCGAACTTCTCAGCGTTCAGTACAGTTTCCTCGGCGCGCCGAATTCTACGCTTGGTTTCGGCCTGCGTCGTGAACACTCCGCGGTGATATGCAAAGTAGAGTTCGGCATCCCAAGTTGGAACTTGCATGTTGGGTAGTTTCTTCTCCATGTCGCTAAAGAAGTCTCGGGCGAAGCTGAACTCAAGCTTGGGATACACTGCGTCCGGAGCTTGCAGTTGTTCAGCATGATCGAGCATGATGCGGGTCGGCCCGCCGCCGTGGTCGCCCACTCCGTAGAGGTGCATCATCTCTGGCTTGTCGGGAATCGTCTTGCCGTAAATCGACGGCATCCAGATCGAGAGGTCGGCCGCTAGCGGCTCTGCGTCAATTCCGCCGGCGTAATCATGAGGGAAGTATGTGAGCAGACGGCTGCCATCCGGCGCCTGCCACCAGAAAAGCTTGTAAGGGAACGTGGTGAACTCGTGCGCCCAGAGCAACTTCTGGGTGACGAAATAATCCACACCTGACTTTTTGTAGATTTGCGGGAGCTGATAGTTGTACCCAAACGAATCCGGATTCCACCCGATTTTTACATCGACCCCGAAATTGTTCTGAAAATAACGCTTGCCCACCAGAATCTGCCGCACCAGCGACTCGCCGTCCGGCATATTCAGGTCGGGCTCGACCCACATGCCTCCGATAATCTCCCACCGTCCCTCGTTGACGCGCTGCTCAATCTGCTGGAAGAGGTCGGGATATTTCTCCTGCATCCACTCGTAAGTTCGCGCGGAGGACATCGTGAACTTGAAGTCCGGATACTCGCGCATCAGGTCGAGCACAGTCTGGAACGTATTGCGCACGACTTCGACAGTCTCGGTCCATGGCCAAAGCCACGCCATGTCAATATGCGAATTGCCAACGATGCGGATGTTGAACTGCTGCAGAAACGGCTTGAGCACTTCCAGTTTTGCTTGCGCAGCTTTAAGGGACGCATCGAACCCAGCCTGATCTCCGCGATCGAGCGGCGAAAAATCAATCGCCTTCAACGCGGCATTCAGTTCCTGCTGGCGCTCGGCCCTTCCTTCTTCATAGGCAGCGATGATGGGGCGCGCTGAAAGAAGCTCCATCCGCAGAAAGGTTGGGTCTGGCCGCACGTGCGGCGGTTCGATCGTGAGTTCGCTGTGAAAGAACTCCGATTGAGCATTGTCTTCCGCAACCACTCTTGCTGCGACCAGGAATTTCTGGCCCGGTTGCGCGTTCTCGGTCAGAAGCATGGGCAGGATATCATCGTCGCTGCCGCGGTAGAGAATTGCTCCGTTCGAGAAGACAGTGATCCGCAAACTTTGCGGGCTGCCGAAGCGGAGATCGATCGAAACCCGCGATCCTTGCGTGGCATAGCCAGTGATCTTCTCGGGAATCTGAATCCAGCGGCGGAACACGCGCGTCCCCGCCCAATGTTCCTCGTTCGCGTTCCGTCCGCCTGGCCCCGAAATGTTCTTCACGGTGAGCCTGCCCCAGTCAGAGTCATTCAGCCCCGGATCTTCGGGATGCGGAACGTCGGCATGAAAGCGCCACTCGCCCTCGCTCTGTCGAGTTAGTCCGTCTAACCGGTTGAGCTTTTGCTTATAAGGATCGGGAGCACCGGCGCTCTGGGAAGTCGCAAAAGGAGTGAATGGCAGAATCGCGAGTATTAATAATAATAAGAAGATAGCGGAACGCTT
>Ga0137378_10001426_pt1 | contig 20147 bp, 15 predicted proteins | sample SagtaG_21_FD_104813 | JGI IMG/M metagenome (GOLD analysis project Ga0137378, IMG submission 104813) | Vadose zone soil microbial communities from Sagehorn Ranch, Mendocino, California, USA - Sage2_L_60_16 metaG | ecosystem: Environmental > Terrestrial > Soil > Vadose zone | place: USA... | reverse complement strand
CTAGCGGGAGTTTACTGAGAATTGAGAAAGAGGGCGGGCAAGTATTGTGGAACGTAAGATTTAGACGCGGCGAGTTGTCTTACCTAGATTTTGGTTTTCCAAGTTCATCCAAACCGAGCGTTTTGGCCAATTGTAGTTGTGGAAAAGTTTGTTTGGATCGGACAACGGCGGCGCGCTGGGGCCCCTTGTCTCCTTGTGGTGGATAGAGCAGAACGAATTGCTGGATCTGTCGCAGTTCGTCCAGCAGTTGTTCCATGGACAGCCCGGGCCAAGCCGCCTGAGCTTGCTTGTGGATGTACTTGAGTAGAGAGATACCCAGCATGCAATAGAACGCGTGAATGCGGATCTTGCTATCGGTCCAGTGATACATCGGTCCCCATCCGAGCCACTCCCCATCTTTGAGCCCGCGGAAAACCTGCTCGACTTGCTGCTGACCCGAATATCCGCTCACGACTTGTTCGGCGGTCCAATCCATACGATCGGTCAGTAATACGGTGCGGCCCAAACGATGAGTCAGGAGTTTCTGGAAAGCGGCATGATTGAAATCGAACTGTAAATGCCAACGCCCATTTTCCGAATCGAGCGTCCATTGGATCAGATCTTCCAGGAATTGGGATGACAATAGCCAACGCTGAATCTTCTTGCGGATCTGTACTTCTTTGGAACGGCAACCGGGTTTGGCAAGATCCATCGACAAGCGCCGGAGCGACTGAAGCACTTTGGCGAGACTGGTCGTGATGCTATGCAGTTGTTCACTGGCGAAAGAAGCGGAGTACTTCAGCACGCACAGATATTCTTCGCCGTGAACGATGGCGCGCTCGGCAACGGCATGAACTCCGGGTTGATCACTGCTACAGAGCGGCAGTTTTTCGATCTCGCGTTCGCGGAGCTCGGCGGGCGCCTGATTCCAAGGCAATGCGGAAATCCAGCCCACTCCCGCTTTCTTCAGTAATAGCGTATTGTCCAGCGCAGCGGTGCCTTTATCAAAAACGAGCGTGACGGAAGAGCGTTCAATCTGATTGTGGTCCAGCATCTTCACAATCCGCTCTAATGCTTTGGGCAACTCCTCGGCATCGGCGACATTGCCGGCATAAACGTGATGGCACAAACTGATGCCATTCTCACCATCCAGCACGTAGCTCAATCCCACTTGCCGCAGATTGTGACGGCCCTGTTTGTTATGGCCGCGCTGGGCGAGGCTGTTGCGCTGATTCGTGCTGGCCGTCCACGTATAGAAGTTCGTCGTGTCGTAGGCCAGGAGACGGCGGCTTACCAACTGTTTCTCTTTCCAAACGGCCAGCAGCTGTAACTGCGCCTGTTCCAACTCATCGGGACCGCCACGTTCCTCAGTTTGAATCCGGTCAAAAGCATCCCAGAAATCCTGCGAGCGAAAACGCTCGGGAGAAAACCCCCACAGCGATTGCAAAATGGTAGATCGGTACCAATCGGCAACTTCGGTTTTTGGTCCAGGCTGACAAACGCGGTGAATGAGCGCCAGGAGCAGATAATGCGCCGTTGATGGGCTGGAGCCCTCCGGAGGCCACATCGACTTCAACACATCCCAGACGCCAGAACGCCGAGCCGCCAACCAGATCGCTCCAGGAAGACCGAAGTCGCGGGTTGTGGCCGATACGGGAACGGGGGCGGTGCGTTCCTTCAAAAGATCGGCCAAACGGTCGGCCGTTCCCAGATAGGTTTGCTGCACGATACGGGGCTTGCCGTCGACGCGGGCACTCTCGACGACATAGTAGTAGAGCTTGTTGCCCTTCTTCTTGCTGATGAGCGACGCCATATAGGGTAATACATCGCATAATGATGGCTGTGCTGTCAACATGAAATAGCGGCTATCAGCCATCACAATGGCAATATTGGACGCTGAAACTGCTCGTCACAATCTAAAGTATAGGGTAATACGATATAAGGCGTGGCTAAACACTTGTAAACGATCAGGATTTTAATGGTGCAGTCAATCCGGCAAACCGTTGCTCAGTAAACTCCCGCTAGGCCCTTGGCTCTTGATGCTGGTCGTTTGTTGGCGTGTACCTTTCGAGTCTTCTCACCAATTCAAAACTGCCCCCAGCCGGACAATTCGGCCCTGCAATATGCTGCCTGGTTGTTTATAAGTCGCGCCGACAGCTGTGCTATAGACCATTGTTCGAACGGTATAGTAGTCGCTCGAGTTGAACGCATTGAACAAGTCGATTTTCGGCTCGATGCGGAACCGCTCGAGTGCGAAGCGCTTGCCCACGCTGAAGTCCACCTGATTGATGCGTGGCGTGAGCTCGCTGCCAGTGGGAATCAACGGCACATTCAGGGATGCCTGGTTCATGCCAGGAATTACCAACGCTCCCAAGACGCATCCGGAGGTGGCGGAGTTACCGGGACAGGCGGTGTACCTGGTAGTTGGGGTCACCGTAAAGACAGTGCCCGCACCGTTTGGCAAGTTGAGACTGGCAATTGGTGAGGTGATACTTCCCTGCTGCAACGGCGTAGAATTCGGACTCATATTGTACAAGATGTATCCAGGCAGTGCCTGAAGCGAGCCACTGAGCTGAAGGCCCCACCATGGGAGCGGATATGTCCCGACCAGCTTGAACTGCGTGCGCCATGGGATTCCATACTTGGACTGATCACAGTACACCAAAAAATTGGGGTTGGTGGTTGCGGCGCTGCACATGTTCATGACCGCGTGGTCCGTGGATGAACCACCGAAAAGCCGTCCCCCTCGCGGTAACTTCGCGTTGAAGTTGAATTCCCATCCGGTGTACACATTTCTGATATTCGGATCGTTGGTATCGACGTTAGCCACCGCTTGTTGAACGGCTGGAGAAATCGGGTCGTACATTGTGATCGCGCTGCCATCGATTGGACTGAAAACCGTTACCGGTCTGTAGTTCGGGTTGGAGACAGATGCAGGTCCCGTCATCGTACCCGGCCTCAGAATATTGTTTCGCTCGAGAATATTTTTCGCGTAGCCACGGAACCATTCGGCGGTGACGGCAACTCCAGGAAACAATTCGTGGCTCACGCCAAGGTTGTAGGCAAGCGAATAGGGACGTTGAAGCTTCGGGTCGAACGTCGAAAGTGAGATCGTTCCGAAATTTTTCGGTACATTGGCGAAATTGATTTCGCAACCGGGCGTGAGATAGACACAGCCAAGCGACCCATCGGCAATGTCATCCTTGTTGAGATCTGTCCAAGCCGCCGTGGCCTGGACGGCGGCCATGTTTGCCGGATTATAAAGCGATGCCAGTGTTGTGGTAGCAGCCGCCTCGAACCGGTTAAAGCCGAAGCGGATCGCCGTTTTCCCCTGGCCGAACGGGTCGTAGACCACGGCCGTCCTTGGCGAGAAGGTTCTCCAAATAGGCAGGTGAATGTCCCCGAATGCCGGGATATTGGCGAAGCGCCCATGCTGTGCAGGTTGCCCAGAGACCTGCTCGCTGACGTACTCCCATCGCAAGCCGTACGTGATTGTGATCCGCCCGAGGGTCCAGGCATCCTGACCGTAAATCGCGAGATTCGCGTTCAGACGATCCTTCCAACGAGCCGGAGTGGCCAGCAACGTCACTGTGGCGCCACCAGGCAGGTAGTTTTGATAGAGGTCGGCATTCGCCCAGGCCGTTTGGTTGTACGGTCCCCACGAATCCTGAAAACCGAACTTGATGTTGTGGCCACCCCGGACGTATGACGCCGCCGCCTGAGCGTTGTGCCGGTCCGGGTAGCTGCCGTATTCATAGGTCCTTGCATTCGTGGTGGTACCGAGTACCGTGTCATTCTTTCGCGCGCCGGCATACCATGCCGGACTGCCATATGGCTTTCGGACTCCGGGCTCATAGAGGTTGTTATACCGTTCGATGTTGCTCGAGTAGCCTGCTTCAATCAGAAGGCGGCTGCTGATGGTCGAGGTCCATTTGATCGTGCTTGTCTCGTAGATCGGCGAATTCCACCGGAAACCGGCGGTTGCAGGATCATCGCCTGGGCCGACATCGTGATCGCGCGTCTTGAACAGCCTGTCCATATAAGCGGAAAGCTTGTTTCGCGGGCTCACCTGCCAGGTCAGACGCAGCAATATGCTGTTGATCGATTGCTCGTTGATGGCCTGCCTGCAGGCAACCACCGCATTGAGGCAGTCCGCATAGCTGCTCCCTTGGGGGACCCAGAATGCATTGGCAACGGGTCGATTGACCGTGAACAAGCGGCCAGAACTAAAGAACCAGAGTTTGTCTTTCTTGATCGGACCGCCCAACGTCAAATCAATGTCACGATACGTACCGATCCTGTCAACGGTTCGAACGCCATGCGACGCCAGAAACGGAGAGAGATTGTTGCTCTGCAAGCTGCTGTTCTCAAACCCGCCAAACAATGAGCCATGCAAGCTGTTGCCGCCCTCTCTGGGAGACATGTTCAACTTCAGGCCCCCTGTCGCCGAGTCGGCAGTACCACCCCCGGTCTGGTAAACCATCTGCTCGTTGCCGGCATCGTTCAAATAGCTCTGGACTGCCCCGTCGCCTTGCAGCCCGTTGATGATCATTCCATCCATTAGGACCGATGTTTGCGAAGAGCCGGCCCCGTGCACAGTGAAATAGGTTTGTTGCATGGCCTGCGAGCCGCCCACATCGGGTGAGCTCAACTGAGCTCCGAGGACGAGCTGTCCGACTGATTGGATCGTGTGCGCCGTTGGCACGTCGTCGAGCACGTCACGCGTAAGGACCTGCGCCTTGAAATTCGTCTGTGAGTCCACGACCGGTGATTCCGCTGCAACAGTTATCGTCTCTTCAAGCGCCCCTACCGTCATCTCGGCATTTATTGTGGACGTAAAGTTGGAGGGCAGTTCAACATCACGCTTGACGGTCCTGAAACCAGGCAGGCTGAACGTCATGGTGTAGGTGCCCGGACGCAGGTCTATGATCCTGTACCCGCCGCTTTCATCGGTGAGGGTTGAACGTGACTTCTCGATCAGTGCAGGGCTGCTGGCTTCGACCGAGACTCCGGGCAGAACCGCGCCACTTTGGTCCTTCACAAGACCCGTGAAGGCACTCTGCGCCAGACCGTCAGGGACTAGCGCGGCCAGACATACCAATGAAACGAAAACACCAATGGCGACGGGGATTGTCTTGGATTTCTTCATACCTTTTCTCCTAATCGATATGCAGACAATTTGGTTCTTCGTTATTACTTTGCTATCCGTATATATCCAGAAGCGGCCCGGGTCAACAAGACAAAATGCTCAGCGATTAGCGGTGATGGCCAGTACTGCTGGTCGACCGACCGGTACTTGGAAGGTACCAGCCCGACAACGCTTCGCCGACAACGCTTTGATTTGCGCTTGAGAGTAGGCACAAGATTTTCGGGCGTGCGGAGGATTCAAGCAATATCCGGTGTGGCGGAGACACATCGTGAGTCGGCGACCGATGTGAGGTGTTGCGTGGAGCGTTACTCCTTCAACAGACGCGCACATTCGTTCAATTCTGTCGGGTTCAACTCGGATACAAGCCAATAGGTCATGCCGGATTGGGTCCAGTGGACCATGTTGTATCCCTGACGCGTCAGTTGGCCTTCCTGCCTGATCGCGGTGCTCTTCAAAGGCCAGACAAACAGATTAATGAAGTGCTGGCTGCGCTGATAAACCAATGCCGCGACTGGCCGGTTGTCGAGGTAATCCAGGCGGCCGCCAATCAATCGAAATCCCTGTTCGGTGAGATCTTTCGCTGGCGGCGAGTAATCGAGCTTGCCGCCAAACCACGGTTTCACCGTATGGCTATCGGAAGAGGAAACGTCCGTAATGTGGTTCGCCATCATCGAACGTACGTGACTGGTCACGATGTCGTTGGCCAACAGCGTTTCCTCTGAAGATCTCGCCCGTTGCGTGGTTACTGCCCATGTGAGAGCGACTATCAAAACCGCGGATGCCAACGCGCTCGCCCATCGCCAACCGAAAAATGGGCTCCTCGCACCAGGATTTGCTGCACGAATCGCTGCCTGCACATTCCTCTTCAGATGCGGGGGGGTCTTGAACCGCAAAGCGCCGTTTTCGATAGTTGTTGCCAGAGCACGCAGGTTTTCTACGTCCGTCAGACACGATGCACACCGTTCTACATGGCTCTCAACGGAGAGGCTGCCTGCGGAATCCAGCTCTCCATCCACATAGGCATTCAACAGATTCTTGGTGTCTTTGCAGGTCATAGACAATTCCGTGCGGAAGCGTTCGTCAGATAAATCTGTAGCCGTTTGCGCGCGCGAGCCAGTCGAGACATTACGGTCCCGATGGGGACACGGGAGATGTCTGCGATCTCCTTGTAAGACAGGCCTTCCATCTCTCGAAGAACGATGGCTTCACGAAATTCCACGCGTAAATCCTCGAGCGCCGACCTCAACATTTCTCGATCCGCGTTTTGAAGCAGCATAGTCTCAGCGCTCGGAATACCGTTGTCGACGTCATCGATTTCTCCATCCTCAGTCAGTTCCGGTTGGACGGACCGTTGCCGGAGCCACGAATAATAAGTGTTTCGAACAATGGCAAGCAGCCATGACCGGCAATTGCCTCCAGAGAACCCTTTCCAATATTTGAAAGCACGAAGGGACGCCTCCTGGACCACATCTTCGGCGTCCTGATCGTTACGCGTGAGCCATCGCGCCAGATTGTAGGCCGCATCGAGATGCGGCAGAACTGCCTCGCTGAAAGCAGTCGATTCGTTTTGCTCGAGCAATCGTTTTCTCCCTCACGCACCGCGCCGACACTTTCATAGACCACGAATGCGGCGATTTTATTCCCAAAGCAATTTAGTGACCGCTCGGCTTGTCTTTTGAGCGAGGTGGCCAATACGCCCTGTGGCAGTTTGACGCGGACACCCTGCTGAACCTGCTTGCCCCGGAACATAGTCACGCCTTCTGCGGGCCGGTCGGACAAATCATAACGAGCATTCAGCAAGTCCACTTGCCGCTGCATCACGGTGGGTTTATCTGCTTTCATGCGTTCCATGATGACAACCCACGGAATCGCCTGATGTGGCGGGCGACTCTCGACGCGCGTCAAAGGAAAAGCGCTTCGAGTCCTTTCAGTGTTATCGTATCGCCGAAAAGGGGCGCGTTTCATGTCAAAATCCCTGCTCGAACGCCTGTCGGAGCATCGGACACTCAGTGCCGCACCACAACCGCAGATCGAATGGGTGGCGAATCGCGGCCGTCTGCGCTCTTTGGCTGCAGGTCAGATCCTGACTTCTAAAAAGGGGCCTGTCGATGGCTTGCATGTGGTACTCAGCGGGCATCTTGCGATCTACGTCGATGGAGGGTCCGGCCGGCGGAAGATCATGGAGTGGCGGGGAGGAGATATCACCGGTATGATGCCGTATTCCCGGCTGATTGCGCCACCCGGAGATGTAGTAGCGGAAGAACCCACCGAAGTGGTGACGGTCCCCAGCGGCGATTTGCCTCAGATGATTTGCGATTGCCACGAGCTGACGGCCATACTCGTTCATTTAATGGTCGATCGCGCCCGGCACTTCACATCGAGTTACCTGCACGACGAAAAAATGGTGTCGCTCGGAAAGCTTGCGGCTGGACTCGCTCACGAATTGAACAATCCGGCCTCCGCTCTCACACGGAGCGCCAAAGCACTCGCGGCCAGCATCGACAGTGTCAGAACGGCATCGCACGATTTGGGAGCCGCCGGTCTCACCATGGAACAGGTTGCCGCGATCGATGCGATCCGGCAAATCTCTATATCTTTATCTTTGCGCGTGCAATCGGTGCGCTCTCCGCTCGAACAGGAGGATCGCGAAAGATCGATTGCAAACTGGCTGAAGAAGCACGGCGCAAACACGGCGGCGGCAGAGCCACTGGCAGAGACGGATCTGACGTTCGACGCGCTCGATCAGCTTGCGGGCGCGATCGATGGAAAGGCTCTCGACATCGCTCTTGTGTGGCTCGCCGCGGATTTCTCCACTCAGCGGTTGAACGCGGAGATTCAGGAAGCCGCATCGCGTGTGTACAATCTCGTCGCCTCCGTTAAAGGATTCACGCAGATGGACCGCGCCAGCGTGCCCGAGCCTGTGGACATCGAACAGGGATTGACCGATACGGTTGTGGTTCTCGGATCGAAAGCCAGGGAAAGATCCGTGAGCCTCTCCCTTCGAACCGAGCCCGGCCTGCCTCGGGTTAACGGGTTCGGCGGTGAACTCAACCAGATATGGGCGAACCTGGCAGACAACGCGCTCGATGCAGTTGGCGCGGAAGGCCGGGTCGAATTGACCGCGGCCCGCGAGGGAGGCGCGATCGTGGTTCGAATCATTGATGATGGTCCGGGAATTCCCTCCGATATTCGCGATCGCATTTTCGATCCGTTTTTCACGACAAAGCCCGTGGGCGCCGGCACGGGGGTGGGTCTTGATATCGTGCGGCGTCTGGTGCAGCGGCATAATGGAGAGATTGAAGTGGACTCACGTCCGGGACGCACCGAGTTTCGCGTCCGGCTTCCGATTGCTGATACTGCTATTTCCAAGAGCAATTCATGAACGAACCCGTCATCCTCGCCATTGACGACGACGCTCAGGTACTGGCGGCCCTCCGGCGGGATTTGAAGACGCACTATCAGGGGGATTACCGCGTTCTCGCCGCCTCCTCCGGAGAGACTGCGCTCGTCACCGTCCGCGAGCTGAAAACCCGTGGAGATGCTCTGGCCATGGTCATCAGCGATCAACGCATGCCGGCGATGCTCGGTGTGGATGTACTGGCAAAATGCCGCGAACTCTACCCTGCCGCAAGACGAGTCCTGCTTACGGCTTATTCCGATATCAAAGCAGCCGTGCGCGCCATTAACGAAGTGCGCCTCGACCATTATCTTGAGAAACCCTGGGACCCTCCCGAGGAACGCCTGTTTCCTCCCATCGACGATCTGCTTTCGGCCTGGCAAGCCGAATACCGGCCGGAGGTCACCAGGCTGCGTGTGGTAGGACATCCGTGGTCGCCCCGCTCGCATGCAATCAAGGACTTTCTCGGAAGCAATCTGATTCCCTATCGCTGGTTGGAATCAGGACGCGATGCGGATGCCCGCGTCTTGTTGGAAGCGGCCGGTGTCGCAACCAATGAATTGCCGGCCCTGTTTCTGGAAGACGGTGTCGTTTTGCGTAATCCGGAACCGCGGCAGGTCGCCGAACAACTCGGGCTCAGCACCGAAGCCGCCCACGACCTGTACGATCTGATCATCGTCGGAGCAGGTCCGGCGGGTCTGGCCGCTGCCGTGTACGGAGCGTCCGAGGGCATGCGGACACTGTTGCTCGATTCCCACGGGCCTGGAGGACAGGCCGGCACCAGTTCGAGGATCGAGAACTACCTGGGTTTCCCAAGTGGAATCAGCGGAAGCGAACTCACGCGGCGTGCTTTGGCGCAGGCTCAGAGGCTCGGCGCGGAGTTTCTGACTCCCGTTGAAGTCTGTGGAGTCTCTGTGGAAGGAGGATACAAGCGCCTGGTTCTGCGTGACGGACGCGAGATGCTGACGCGCGCCGCGATCGCGGCTACCGGGATGACGTATCGGGAACATCCTGCCGAGGGCATCGCCTCTCGCATCGGGGCTGGCGTCTATTACGGCGCCGCTGTTACGGAGGCCACCTCGTGCCGGGGGCGCCCAGTTGTCGTTGTCGGCGGAGGAAATTCCGCAGGACAAAGCGCAGTCTATCTTTCCCGTTTTGCGAGCGACGTGCAGATAATAGTGCGCCGTCATGGTTTGACCGAGACGATGTCGGCCTACCTCGTTGAACAACTCGCCCAGATTCCCAACATTCGGATTCGCCTGCGCACGGAGATCGATCGGGTCGAAGGAGACGGACGCCTGGAACGGGTTTGGTTAAAATCACTCGACAGCGAGCGGCCAATTACCGAAGAGACAGACGCCCTCTTCGTATTTATCGGCACTCGCCCCCACAGCGATTGGCTGCCGCCCGCCGTCCTGCGAAATGAAAAGGGTTTCGTGCTCACCGGACGTGATCTCCGCTCCTCGGACGAATTTCCGCGCATTTGGAAAGAGGAACGCGAGCCCCTGCCGCTCGAGACCAGCGTCGCCGGACTGTTCGCAGCCGGAGATGTGAGAGCGGGCGCCATGAACCGCGTCGCCTCCGCAGTGGGCGAAGGTTCAATGGCAGTCAAACTCGCATTCGATTATCTTGCTCGAACTTGATCTTCGAGCCGGCGTGCCGCTCTGCGAGGTGAAAGGGTATGAAAAGATTGGACGCTTGCTACGGGTTTGTTGCGATCCACTTCGGCAGCAGCATGGCGTAGTGAAGGTTGCAGTCTCAAAGGGTCTCCTGTTGTACGCACGACAAAGAACATCCCGGCTCGAAGTACCAAGCTAGCGCCTAACCAGCGCGGCGCCTGCTGCTCATGGGGCAGGTACATGATCGGCTCCGCTTCGCGTTGCATGCGGAATAACCTCGTGTCACCAGCGATGCCAATGATCTCGCGCGGCTGCTCATCGGGCACATAATCCAGAGTGATTCGCTTCCCGATGAGATCTTCATTTGGCCAGTACTGTTTCGCCATAGCGTTTCGAAGGCTATGAACGAAACTTTATCAGGCGGATTAAATGAAACAAAAACTTTCAAAGTCGATGACCCCGGAGCAATTCGAGAATGGCTATTGGTACGCGACCGAAATCAAAGAGTTCGCCGAGTCCATTGGAATCCCTTCAGCGAATAAATTGCGAAAAGACGAAATCGAGAAAGCCATCAAGACATTTCTTAAAACGGGAAAAATTGCAACTCCAACAAAGAGAAACCTTTCAAAATCTGGAGTGAAAGACGTCGAAAAAGGACTCACCCTCAAACTTCCCGTAGTCAATTACACAAGCAATAAAGAAACAAAAGAATTTATTGTTAGAGAAGCAAAAAAGATGGTGCCCAAACTAAAAAGAAAATCGGGGGCGCGCTACCGCCTCAATCGATGGCGTGAGGAGCAGCTGACCAAAGGGATCCAAATCACCTACGAAGACCTGGTAAAACAATATGTAAAGCTCAATCAAGTAGAAGGAAAATTCGCTCAAATTCCCGTAGGAAGATACATCAATTTTTTAAGCGACTATTTGTCGTCAGAAAAGAATGCAACCAAAGAACAAGCAATCCAGGCTTGGCACCGCCTTAAAAATCTCGATGTGCCAAAAAACTATCAGTCCTGGAAAAAGCTTCGCAACTCTAAGACGTGACTTCGGGGTCCCGAGGTTTGCGAGGAGAGGCCTCCACTTGACGCAATGTTGCTGGGAGAGAGAGACAAGAGTTCTTTAAGGCGTCCGCCGCCGCTCCTCTGAGGCCCGAGTTCCACGGAACGGCCAAATCCTACTGGACTCTGCGGAGCTCGGCTCTTGTAACGGTTCGGCGATTGCCCAGGTCTTCGTATTGTGTCATATGTGGGTGTAACATGGCTCAATTCGCCAAGGTGAAAATGGCAATTGTGCGGAATTGTCCCAGGTCCGATGAGAGAGCTAACTTCCAAAAGGAGATTCACGACATGAAACGTTCTTCAGTAGTGTTTTCTTTGCTCGTCCTTAGCGCCGCGATGACTGCGGGGGCGCTGCGGATCCAGGGCCAAGGCGGCGCCAACAATCCGGAGGCGCAGGCAAGGCAGAAACAACAACTTGAACTGGAGGCGGCGACTCCGAAGTTGCAGGTCAAGGAGGAAGTGCTGCCGCTCACGATCCCCGGCCACACGATCGGCGAAACGGAAGGGGTGTCCAAGAACTCGAAGGGCCACCTCTTTGTTTATTCGCGCACAGGCACCAGCGGCAGTTCCCGCGGCGGAACGGCTGCGGAACTCTTCGAGTTCGATGAAAACCTGAAGTTTGTCAAGCTCTGGGGGCCGGGCAACTACGCCGCATCCTTCGCGCACGCGGTGCGGGTCGATAAGTACGACAACGTCTGGATGGTGGATGAAGGCTCGAACATGATCGTGAAGTTCGATCCGAACGGCATGGTCAAGATGGTCCTCGGCCGCAAGCCGGAAGCCATTGATTACCTTGAAAAGTACGTCGAGCGGGGCGAGAAGGACACCGAGCGCTTTCCGTCTGGAGGCGTCGGCACATTCAACCGGCAAACGGATCTCGCCTGGGATGCGCAGGACAATATCTTTGTGGCCGATGGCTATAACAATTCTCGCGTCGTCAAGCTCTCCAAAGATGGCGTCTGGATAAAGTCAGTGGGCACGCGCGGGGCTGGCCAGAATCAGTTCAACACGGTGCATGGCATCGCCGTGGATTCACAGCAGGGCCTCGTGTATGTCGCCGACCGGGGCAACTTCCGAATTCAGGTGTACGACACGGATCTGAACTTCAAGAAGACGATCGCGGGCATCGGCGCGCCATGGTCAGTTCAGATCACTTCAAAGTATGTTTACAGCGGCGACGGAACCGGCAAAATATATCAGCTCGACAAGAACACTGGAAAACTCCTCGGCTGGGCGCAGACGAGTCTGGGTCGTGGTCAGACCGGCTGTCTGATCCATTCGCTGCACGCCGAGTCCGACAACGTCCTCTACAAGGGATCCTGCACGCAATGGGATGTAGAGAAGATCACGATTAGATAGTTTTCTGCGGTAAAGGGGCTGGGACCCACGGCCTCAGCCCCCAAACGCCCGGGGGCCTCACGATTTCGACCCCTTTCGAGAAGCCAAAGGAAAGCGGTCGCTATCATGTGGGATGGTCCGCAGGCTAGAGCAGGCGCTAAGAGAAGGACAACTCTTGCAAGCGGAGAGGGCGTCGAATTCTACGTGCCCTTTGCGGTACGCAACAAAGATGTGCAATATCCTCAACAATTGCTTTGGCTGATTGCCCATGGCTGTTAGACAGTGGCGATCGCGCCTCCTCCAGCCAACCGTGTTAATCCTCCTTCCGCAATCTCTCGATCAACTTTTTCTCTCTAGCCAGAATCTGCTCCTCTGTACCACGCCGGGCGATGGTGTAGTCATTCATGTCCACCAGCATGAAAGACGCGATGAGGGGAAACTTCTCCTTGACCAACCGATACTTCTCTTGTTCGATGAACCTGTAATCCGGATGTCCCTGAGAAACCGTCCGAAGCTCCGTCTCCCAAAACAACTGCCTGAAGTTTTGCCATTGGTAAAACCGAATGCGGTAGGCTAACGGCACAACGTACTGTGCCAGCTCACGGTCGATCGGCTCGATCTTCCGGAAGAGCCGGTCGGCACGGTCAAGAGCCTCTTCGAATCTCGAGGCCAGACCGCACTGCTCGAGCTCAAAGGGAACACTGTAGCCGTGGAAGGTGGAGAAGCTTTGGCGCTCCTGCGTCATCATGCGGTGACGATGGAGATCGCGATACGATCCAATGTCCATCACGATCTCGAACCGCAAATAAGCGTTCTCGAACGCCCGTCCGACTTTCTGCCACCGGGCCGACCGTTGGAGCAGATATCGCTCGAAAACCTGACGTTTCTCTGCTTCGTTGAGACCTCTTGCTGTATTCAATGCCTGATCCCAAATCGCATGCGTTTCACGGAAGAGGAGTCCCGCCAGGATCTTCGTCTCAGATTCAGGATCGTATTCAACAAGGCGCACCTCGGCTTTGAAGCCTCGTTCAAGCTCCAGTGCCGGCAATGACTCCTTCACTGCACCATAACGTTGGCTGAGGTATGTTTGATAGTCTTTCGATTTTGCGTCCGTGACTCGCAGCAACAAAGATGGGATCTCTTTATCCAATTCGTGCTTTATTTCGGCCGAAAGCCAGCGCAACTCGCCCAGCGAGTGGCGAGCTGTCCGATTGATGAGGTATTCGAAGGCCTGCGCATTGCCACGAAACGCAACTTGACCCAGCGTTGCCATGGGCAGCAAGCCACGCAAGGTGTCAAACGCTTTCTTCTCGAGGATAGAATCGTTCTCCTCGAAATTTTTCCGAAGCCAATCGTGTAATGGCGCAAGCAGCGCGACATAGGTATCGAACAAGTAATCCATCGTGGCACTGTATTCGCCGCTGAGACGGTGACGCTCCAGATCCGGTCTTGGAATGTAATAGAGATAGCGGCCGCCGACTTTCGTCCCGAAGTTCACGTAACGGGTCGATTTTTCGATCGGCTCCAAACCAACACGTTGATCCTCGATAAACTTCATCGCGACCTGGGAAACGCCCCACAAGATCACGTGCGTGCCGGTGATCTGTGCGATGGAGTCGTCGCCGTACTGTGAAAGCCATTTAGAATAGAAGGCCTGGGCGCGCTGATTGTTGAGAATGTTCTTGAACCCATGGTGCGTCAGGAATCGAACCGTTTCTTCCAGTTCTTCGGCCAGAGCACGGTCCTCGCCGTTCACGATCGGATAGATGTATTCCCTCAGCAATACCTCGAGCAACGAACGTGCGGCACGGCTTGCACGCGAGCAAAGCGCGCCCGTGATTTCCGGGGGAAGATTGCGCAGAACCGACACTACGCCGTCGGGGTTGGTTGCGAATGCTTGCAAGAAATGCCTGTCGCGATCGGTCCAGTTGCCGGGCGAGAAATCCGGCTTGTAGTCATTTAAAGATTCAAGCATGGGATATAGAATCCCTCACGATGAGCAAACAGCCTACCTTCCTGCAAGGACTTGTTGCGTCCGCTGTTCCCGTGGCGATCGCAATTGTAGTCGCTTCAATAGCGGGCTTTCTGGTGTATATCTTCTGGTTCGGTACCGATTGGATCATGGAATGGTTATTTTGATGATCCCCGTGATCTGCGAAATCCGCGGTCTCTCAAGCTCTCCAGGAATCCCGAAATGTCTTGTCTGTCGGTCAATGCTGGCTCGAACAGGTCACCGAACTTATCCAGTCTCTTGAAAATCGTCTTGATGGTAAATGCCTTCGGATCGATGGGTCTCTTGAAATCCTGCCACTTCAATGGTGTCGAGACCGGGGCTCCTTGCCTGGGACGCGGCGAATAGACCGAAGCGACTGTTTTCCCCCGGACGTTCTGGAGAAAATCGATGTAGACATGGTGCGCTTTTCGGCGCCTGACGACGCGCTCGATGGTCGCCAAGTCCGGCGCACGTTGCACGACAATGGAGGCCACAGCCTCCGCGAAAAGACGGACCTCCTCATAAGTAAACGTTTTCTCCAACACCGGCAAATGCACATGAATGCCGGACGCTCCGGACGTTTTGGGATAACTCCGCAGGCCGAGTTCATCGAGGACCTGCTTCAAGACGATGGCCACACGTTGTACGCTCGAAAATGGCGCCTCCACGGGATCCAGGTCAAACACAAGGTAGTCCGGATAATCCAAGTGCTGGACGCGGGACATCCACGGATTCTGCTGAATATTGCCGGTGTTGGCGATGTACAGAAGTTGCTCGCGGCTGGCGCCGATGAAGTATCGAATGGACCGTTGGACGTCCTCGGACCAGATCCCTTCAGTACGAATCCATTCCGGCGTGTAGCCAGGAGCATCTTTTTGGTAGAACGATTGGCCGTAGATGCCATCCGGAAACCGCTCGAAAACGAGAGGACGGTCGAGCAGATGAGAAATCAGAAAGGGTGAGATCTTGTCGTAGTACTCGATCAGGTCGCCTTTCGTGTAGCCATCCTCCGGCCAGAAGACTTTGTCGAGATTGGTGAATTCGATGTGACCCTCACCCGGCCCTTCGGGCCACCCTCTCCCGGGGGGAGAGGGATCAGCTTCAACATGTCCCCTTGCTTCCTTCCTGGCAGTGGAAACCGAGTCGACTCTCCCGGGGCGAGAGGGATCGGCTTCAACATGTCCCTCTCCCCTTGGGAGAGGGTGGCCCGAAGGGCCGGGTGAGGGTCGCGGGATCGATTCCTCCAAACGGCACTGCTCGGGATCAACATCATCGCGAAATCCCTGGAATATCGGTGCACGCAGTTTCCGATCCGATGTCCATTCGTTGAAACGAACCTCGCATACGAGTTGCGGTTGAACCCACGTCGACTTTCTCACTTCGGCCGGTACTTCCTTGAACGGGCAGGTCTCCGTCACAAGTGGCTTCACTTCATCGTAAGCCTGGGCGAGCATCCGGTCGTCGAAACCTCCGCCCGTGCGTCCCACATAGATCAAGCTGCCGTTGCTGTAGAGACCGAGCAGAAGAGCGCCGAACAATTTCCGTGTTCCCTCCGGAGCAGTAAAGCCACCGACGACGAAGTGATCGGTCATCTGTGTTTTGATCTTCAGCCAATACCTGGATCGTGTCTGCTGATACTCGCTTTTCTTTAGCTTCGCGACTATCCCTTCCAGACCACGCTTGGACACAGCTTCAAAGAATGCGACCCCGTCACCTTCAATGTGGTCCGCGTAGCGGATCCATCCATCGTTCCCCGGAATCAATTGGCCCAGAACAGCCTTCCGCTCAATGAGCGGGAACTTCATCAGGTTATAGCCATTGAGATAGAGCAGATCGAATGCATAAAAGTAGACTGGGATCTGCTCGTCGGCTATGGCGATGTCCTTGGCGCGGGACAGATGAATGCGCGGTTGAATGAGATGGAAATGCGAATGACCTTTCTCATCGAGCGCGACGATTTCTCCGTCGAGCACGGCGGTGTCGACGGGAAGCTCTTTGAAAGCCTGGGCCAATGTCGGAAAGCGGTCCGCAAGGCTCCTGGCATTCCGGGTCCGCATATCCAGTCTCGTCCCGTTCTTGACGGCGATTGCCCGAATGCCGTCGAGTTTCAGCTCGAACAACCAATCATCGTTCCTGAAGGGCTTTTCAGAGAGCGTTGCGAGCATAGGCTGAATATTTTTCGGAATAGGCCCCCGGCCGGGCTTCTTCATGTCGTACTTTTCGAGCTCGCGTTCGATCGGCGTGACCCACTGCCGGCTAGGAGACTGCTCGGCGATTTCGTCGACGAGGCTTCCGGAAACAACCGATTCGGGCCGCTCCTTGGTGATATCGATGTCCGAGGACGCATGCTGGTCGCGAACCTTGAAAAAGATCCATTGTCTGGGTTCGCGGCTGCCCCGGACCAGGACCCATTCACCCTTAAGTTTTTTCCCCTTGAGGACGAAATGCAGTTTCCCTTTTTTCCAGCCCTTCTCCGGAGTGTCCGGATCGACCATTTCGTATGTGCCGTTGTCCCAAATAATCACTTTCCCGGCGCCATAGTTCCCGGCCGGAATAATGCCTTCGAACTCGCCGTAATCGATCGGGTGGTCTTCGGTCTCCATGGCCAGGCGCTTCTCGGCAGGATTGAACGTGGGGCCCTTGGGAATGGCCCAGGACCGGAGTACACCTTCCATCTCGAGGCGGAAATCGTAGTGAAGGCGAGTTGCACGATGTTTTTGAATGACGAAACTCTTGCCCGGGGTCTTCTTGATCTCCCCGGCCGGCTCGGGCGTTCGATTGAATTTCCGTTTCCTTTTATATTCGTCGAGACCCATTCAAAACCTATAATAGCGGCATGGGGCGGCTCCGAATCAAAAAGAAGGAAGCTGTCCTCCCGTTCCGGGAGACGCTGGCCTATCGGACGCTGCTGCTCGCGGGTTCCGTCGTGGTGTTTATGGTCGCGCTTTACGTGATGGTCGGCGCTCTGATCGCCAAAATCACGATGAGTTTTATCATTTCGGCCGTAATTGGAGTGGCCGCGGCGTTCGCCATTTTTTACAACCTCGACCATCTTCGCGGCGCCAAGATTCCCCAGCGAACACTGAAGAGAATGAAGCGCCGGTAACCGGCAATCGGAAAAAGTAAGAAGTCACCGGTTGACAACGCCCTTCAACCACCTTACGATCCGCATAGCCAAAACACGAAAGACATTGATACGTTTACGTTTCAGGGAGGGTTGTTTATGAAAAACCGTACCACGGTTTTCAAACCTATTGTCGGGTGTGTGTTGCTGCTTTGCGGGCTGACTCTCCTTGCGCTCGCTCAGGGTTCGGTACCGAACTATCAAGGTCCCGAAACAGAGAAATTTCTGAGCGAGGCGAAGATCGCAAAATTGCAGGACATCCCGGTGGGGGTGACCCGGCCTCGGAAGGCCACGTTGGAACTTGATGGAGTAAACCACTTTGCTGTGTTCAAAACCATCGATGAGAAAAAGTCGGGTGTGACACAACTGGACCGTGGTGTCGAAATCGAGTTTCAGGACAGCTGGCGAACCGAGATTGCCGCGTACGAACTGGATAAGCTCGTCGGCCTCGGCATGGTTCCCGCGACGGTCCAGCGGATATACGATGGGAAGCAAGGTTCCATGCAGTACTGGCTCGATTACAAGATGAACGAGGAGGAACGCATAAAGAAGAAGCTCAGCCCTCCGAATCCTATAGCCTGGAACCAGCAGGTCGCCAAGGTAAGGCTCTGGGATAACCTGATCTACAACACGGACCGGAATCTGGGCAATTTGCTCATCACCGAAGACTGGAAAATCCGCTTGATCGACCACTCCCGGACATTTCGCCCGTTCAATCAATTGAAGGACCCGAAGCAGCTCACGACTTTTTCAAGAACACTTCTCGCCAAAATCGAAGAACTCAACGAGCCGATGTTGAAGGAGCACCTGGGAAAGTACCTGACGCCCTACCAGATCCAGGGCCTGTTGAAGAGGCGTGATGCGATTTTGGAGCTTTCAAAAAAACTGGTCGCGGAAAAGGGAGCGGGCGCAGTGCTGTTTCAGTAAGGAGATGCCCGAATACTGAATGCTGTCAACGTGATAAAAAAAATTCTCTTACTTCTCCTCGCCGTCATCCTGTTCGCTTCGGCCAACGCTCGCCCCGCAGACACACAGCGCGTGGTGGCCATTGCGGATATTCATGGCGACCTCGATGCCTTTGTGGGCGTTCTCCAGCGTGCGGGACTGGTGGACACCAAGATGCGGTGGTCCGCACGCAACACGACGCTGGTCCAAACCGGCGACATCCTCGATCGCGGGCCCAAGGCTCGAGCGGCAATGGACTTTCTGATGGCCCTTCAAAAGGACGCGCCACGCCAGGGTGGGCGCGTCATCGTCTTGATGGGCAATCACGAGGCAATGAACATCTATGGCGACTTGCGCTACGTCACACCAAACGACTACGCCAGCTTCGCGGATAACAAATCCGAAAACCGGCGGAAATCCGCTTACGCGTCTTACGCCGAATTAAACAAGAACACTTCAGAAGCCGAATGGATGAAGTCGCATCCTCCAGGATTCATCGAGCATCGCGAGGCTTTCGGACCGGATGGCAAATACGGCAAGTGGCTTCGCACTCTGCCGGCAGTGGCGCGGGTGAATGATTCGATATTTCTTCACGGCGGCATCCATCCGCAGTTCGCATCGTGGAAACTTGACAAGATCAACGATGCCGTCGCCGCCGAAATCAAAGCCTTCGACGCCTACAAGAAATTCATGGCCGAACAGAAAATTGCGCTGCTCTTTTACACGCTGGATGAGCTGACCATGGCGGCGACCGCGGCCGTCGAAAAGAAGGTCGACGTCTTGAAAGATTTTATCGGATTGGGCGGCTGGCTCAGTATTCATCCCGACGGCCCGCTATGGTTTCGTGGCTACGCCGAATGGTCCGATGACGAAGGGGCACCCCAGATCCAAACTCTGACTGAAGCATTCGGCGTGGCGCGTTTTGTTGTCGGCCACACGCCGCAGGCAGGCCAAGTCGCCGAGCGATTCGGAGGAAAGGTGTACTTGATCGATACTGGAATGCTTGCCGGTTACGTTAAGGGCGGACGCGCGTCGGCGCTCAATATCCAGGATGGAAAGGTGAGCGCCATTTATTTGCAAGACGCGAAGAATTTCGACTGACACTATGCAGTTCATCAATCGTTTATTCAATCTGCGGCCAGGCGACTTCAGCCGGGGACTTCCTCTCTTCGGCTATAGCTTTCTGATCATCTCGTCATACGTGATGGCTCAGGTGGCCCGCGACGCTCTCTTTCTCAATAGGTTCACGCCGCAGCAACTGCCATACGTCGACATCACGACGGCGGTAGTGGTCAGCGTCATCGTTGCCTTCTACATTCGCCTCGACCGCCGCGCCGGTCTGCGAAATCTGCTCGCCGGCTGCCTGCTGTTCTACACAGCCAACGTGATCGCGTTGTGGTCGGCTGTGCACTATTACAAATATCCGTGGATGTACCCCGTTCTCTATGTCTGGGTCGGTATCTTCGGCGTTTTGGCGCCCGCACAGGTGTGGACCTTGGCCAACTTCGTCTGGACAACCAGGGAAGCCAAAAGACTCTTCGGTCT
>Ga0137378_10001425_pt1 | contig 20152 bp, 17 predicted proteins | sample SagtaG_21_FD_104813 | JGI IMG/M metagenome (GOLD analysis project Ga0137378, IMG submission 104813) | Vadose zone soil microbial communities from Sagehorn Ranch, Mendocino, California, USA - Sage2_L_60_16 metaG | ecosystem: Environmental > Terrestrial > Soil > Vadose zone | place: USA... | reverse complement strand
CTGGTGATGAATTGTTTCAGTATCGCGTTATGCTCGGACATCTGACCAAAGGTAAGCACACGGTTTCTGTGGCGCTCAATCCGGCGCGTTCTGCTGCTGGAGCGCAGCGCGCTGAAGTAAAGTCGCTGCGTCCACTCCTGCTTGCCAGTGCGCGCTCAGGCGCTACGAAGGAAGACCAATTGGCTCTGGCCCATTCGCCGGTGCTCTATGCACGTGCCAATACCATTGACCATTTCACAGACATTCCGTTGCTGATGTACTACGAAATTCTGCGCGCGGGCGGAGCGGATCTGACTTTGCGCTACACTGCAATTTTCACTAACGAAGATGGCGGCACGCAGACGGTTGCGCTGATGGCTCGTTGGGGGCGGGGGACAGACATCGAATGGGTTTATGAGTTTCATCTGCGGGATGGAAAGATAATCGATGAGATATATCAGGGGGTGAGCCATGAGACTAAAACCTTTACCGGCTCGCGGACTGCTGGACAGCATCCGCTGCTTGCCGTTGCCTCGGACAACAACAATTTTTCGGATCTGGCTTGCTCGGCTGTCCGTTTTGCGCCCTTACCCATACGCGCTGACCTCGAGACCGCTACGCGCGAGAGTGTGATGGACAGGTATCCGCAAACCTACCGTGTGATGACTGAAGAGTTGCAGCGCGAGCATCGCATCAGTCCCACGCCCACCGGCATTAACATCATTGCTGATCCGCGCGATTACCTCTACATCGAGGCTTCGTCGGAGCAGACGGGAGCAGCGCTCGGCTTCGACGTCAAAGTTGCCGGCCAGCCGCAAGTATTCCGTTCGGATATTGGTGACGCTCGTTTGCGAATAGACAGGAGTGGTAATTTTCGCACTGCTGTGCGATTGCCTCATGATGTTTCCCCTGCTGCGGTTGAGACCATAACGGCGCGTTGTCATGCAAGCGTACAACCTGCGGTTGAGCGCAGGTGTAATCATCTCAAATTGTTGCGAGTTCTCATGCTCGACCAAAGCTTCGTGCCGCGACCCCTTCCCTTGCCACCACAGCCTGAGTCGTCTCTGGCGCCGGCGGAAACTAAGGTTTTCAGGCTCATCCAACATTGATCAATCGCCCACCTATCGATGTCTTGCGGATTTTCACATAAATCGGATTAGTCAGAGCGAGCATGGCCTTAGTTCCGTCGCGAACCTCAAGGCGAAAATAGGAGTCGTGCTGGCATTCAATTTCGATCACTTGCGGCTGAGCATCTGTTTTAGCGGAGAAGCTGCGAATCACCTGGCCGTTCGAGATCAGTGAGATCCTCGCGTCGGGCGGTGTGGCTTCGGTGGTAATGAAAAGGCGTATCGTGCCACGTGCCTTCAAACGAATTTCATCGCCGACGGCCCAACGCGAACGACCTTTGTTCGTCGTCGCTTCAGCCTGGAAACTGACGACGGGTCGCGCCGCTTCGCTTGTCAAGTAAACCCGGCCTTGACGGATGGCGTGTAGTAACGCTCTTTCTGATAGCTCGACCGCCGCCACGTGGGTTGTTGGTTGGCCGATGGGATTGGCCGGACGGTGCGAGTCGCTGGAAGCGATGGCCGCAATGTGTCGCCCGCTTTGCAAAATCTTGTCCCACATCGTGAGCGCCTGCTCGTCGGTCGAGTCCCAGGCGCCATTCCACACTTCTATCCCATCGAAGCCACGCGCCGCAACGTCATAGCTCCAGGCGCAACCCCCACATGAAGCGAACGGATGATTAATGGAGATAAGCGCGCCGGAGCGGTGCGCCTGCGCGGCAATGTTTGACATGCCGGTGATGTCTCCCGGATGCACGCGGAAATCAATCCACGTTCCTGAAGGCAGGCCCCACGCATTCGTATGACCGCCGTAAGTGGTAATCTCTTCGCCGCGCAGCACCAGCGGTTGCCTGGAAGCGGCGCGAAAGTGATCAATCTCCGCATGGTGGCTCGCCGTATTGTGATCGGTAATGAAGATAAAATCCAAACCGTTTTTGCGGGCGCTGGAAATTAGTTCCGGGATAGTCCAGTCACCGTCGCTATGGACGGTGTGCATGTGTAGATCGCCTCGCCACCAACGCAAGCCATGCCCGGCGACTTTTTGCGGAAACGATGTTTGTCGGAGGCCGCTCTCCGCCACGGATCCTGGTGTTCCCTTGGCGGATGAGATCTTGGTCTTGTGCGGCACACGAGTAGGACTCGAAGATCTGTTTTCCTCGGTCTCAATTCGGATTTTTAAGGAAACATCGACGCCTGTGGGAGCTACGCGGTAAAGACCAAGAATTATACGCCATGTTCCGACGGGCAGCTCGCCCGGCAGATAACCCGGCGTCGCCTCTTCGCGGGAAACGAAGAACTCGGAGCGCCGCCCACCGCTCCAGCCGCGAAAGCCTCGCGGGTCGGTATCGGAGCCAGTCGACCGTGCGTCGAATAGTCCGATGTCAATCGTATTAGCTCCATTGTCGCGCTCATACTTGTAACTAATGCTGATCCGAGCGGTGTGCGGCGGCACGTCGAAAGGAACATAAGCGTAACGACTATCATGCGTGCCGGGCGGAGCCAGATGAACAACTCGGCCAAAAGTCCGGGCCTGCACGTTCATTGGACGCGGAATTCCGAGCACCATGTTCGGTGCTGGCGCCGCTCCTTGAACACCACAGATCAGAGCCAAAAAGGCGAAGCGTGTGACTATCAGCATGTTGATTAATCTACCTTGAAGACCTTTCCACCAGGCTACTTTTTAACCGACCTCTCCGGCGATGACATTGAAGGCGGCCTGTCGTCGCGTCCCCAAATAGAAGGTGTCGCGCCCAAGCGGAGCACCAACCGCCCACCGTGCGCAATCTCTTCGTGCTTTAGCCAGGCGCGATCAAGCGCACGACCGTTGAGCGTCGCCGACTGCACGTATAAGTTGGCCTCCGAAGTCTCCGGCGCTTCAATGATAAAAGTGCGCCCGCCGCCGAGATTGATGGTTGAGCGCTGAAATAGCGGACTGCAAATATAGTAGAAAGGCTGTCCGGCATTCGGATAAATTCCGATAGCTCCCCAAACATACCAGGATGACATTGCTCCACTGTCGTCGTTGCCGGGCAGCCCGCCGCGCCCGTTTGTGTATTCGGTGGCGAGAATGCGCCGCACACGTTCCTGCGTGCGATCTGGGCGACCTGCGTGGATGTAGAGAAATGCAGCGAGGAAATCCGGTTCGTTGTTGTGATTATAGAGTCCGTTGTTGAAAGCCGGATCGCGTGTCGGTTGGTTGGCGAAGAAGGCATCGAGCCACGCGATAAACGGAGCGTTGCCGCCGAGTTTATTAACAAGAGCCTGCGCATCGTGCGGGACATATGTCCCATAGATGTATCCGCTGCCTTCATAGAACGGCGCATCCCAATAACTGTAATCTTTGTCAGGATAGAAATGCGCCGCTGCAAAAGGCGCGAGCCAGCGTCCGTCTGCGTAGCGCGGGCGAGCCGAGCGCGTTTCATCGCTCCACACGTTCATCCAGTTTCTTGACCGCTGGAGATACTTTTGACTGTCGTCCGTGTGTCCGAGAGCTTGCCCGACCTGCGCAATACAGAAATCGTCGTAGGCATATTCCATGGTGCGCGAAGTAGATCGCGGATAATTCATACTTACGTAGCCGAGTCGCTTATATTCGGAGACTACACGCCCCTCGTAAAGCGGGCGCGGGCTGTCAACCTCTGCGTTCTTGACCAGCGCCTCGTAAGCTTTCCGATAGTCAATCCCCGTCACGCCTTTCGCCAACGCGTCCGCCACTACAACATCGCCGTTCGAGCCGCCCTGGGTCATGCCGTTGGCTCCAGCAATGCGGGAATCCGGCATCCAGCCGGTATGGACATACGTGTCTATGAGCGAGCGCACCATGTCGCGCTCCCGCTCCGGTTGAATCAAAATCAGGAGCGGGAAGTGCGTACGGAAAGTGTCCCAGATAGCGTAAAAATCTTCATAGTGGGGCTCATCGGAATTCCACCAGACGTTCTCTCCCGTGAGGTCGTGCGGCATATAGTGTGAATGATAAAGGGCAGTGTAAAAAGTCTTCCGTTGTTCTTCTGGGCCACCTTCGATCTTAATCTGTCCAAGCACAGTCTCCCATGCAGCTTCAGTCTTACGACGCACAGCGTCGAAGTCCCAGCCGGAAATCTCTTGCAAGAGGTTGGCGTGCGCCTTCTCAGGGCTGATGAAGGAAACGCCGATCTTCATCTGCACCGTTTGGTTGCTCGTGGTGTCAAAGGTGGCGTAAGCGCCGACCTTTCCTTCGTTAGCAGCAGCCACTGACCCCGGTTCGATACGACTATCTCGCCACGTACCGAAGGCGTTGAACGGCCGATCAAACTCGGCGGCAAAGTGGATGGTATAAGGCGACTGATTCCAGCCGCCGATGAAATTGCCGCTGCCCTCGATACGATTGGGCGCAATGATGCGCACCCAGCAGTCAACCGGGTGCGGATTTTTGATGGCGTCGTTTCCGCTTTCCGGTTGCACTACGGAACTAGCGTCAATCAATAGATGAGATAACTTCGATGGCGGATAGGTGTAGCGGTGCATGGCAACGAGCCGCGTCGCCGTCAATTCGGCTTTGACACCAGAGCGCGTGAGACGGACGGCGTAGTAGCCGGGCGATGCCGCTTCCTCATCCTTTGGCGAGCCGAGATTATTGACGCGCAACTTGCCCACCAACGGCGTCGTGAGAAAGTTTCCGTACTTACTCGCGCCGCCTGTGCCACTGACGTGTGTCTGGCTGAAGCCGAGAATGTTTTCGTAAGGATTGTAGCCCGCCGTAGTTGGGTTCACTGTGTCAGGGCTAACGTGCACAAAGCCAAATGGAATTTGTGCTCCCGGCGCGATGTTGCCACCATTCTCCGTGCCGACGAAAGGATCGGCATAGGCGATCAGAGGTTGGGGCCGAGTCGCCGTCTGAAACAATGCGGGCACAGCCTGGGCTAGTAGAAGCGAGATTGCGAGCAACGCGCGCATCGTCATTTGTGAAAGCGACGAGAGCCAATTCTTCATTATCGGTGCAATACCTTAAATACCGATCACGTCTCTGAGATATTGCCGGCTGCGGATGGCACTCTCTAGTGGCTTCACGCCTGCGTTACGAGTGTCCACGTCTTGCTCGACGATGGCCCAGTCCGAGTAGCCCCCGGCGATCATATCCTTAATGACTTTATTGAGATCAACCGCGCCTTCACCGAGTTCGCAGAACACGCCGCGGCGCACCGCCTCGAGGAAGCCGACCTGGTTTCGGCGCGCGGCCTTTAAGACCGGCAGTTGCACATCCTTCAGATGAAGATGGCGGATGCGTGCGCCATACAAGCGCACAGCATCCACAGGGTCGCCGTCGCCAAACAAGTAATGACCGGTGTCCAGACACAGGCCCAGCAGATCCGGGTCGGTACTCTCGCATAGACGCGCGATCTCTTTCGGTGTTTCGACGAACGTGCCTGCATGGTGATGGAAGACTGGGGACAGCCCCAGCTCACGGCAAGCCTCGGCGATGCGCCTGATCAGTCGCACTGCGCCGTCCCACTGCGAGTCATTCATGCCGTCGCGCGCTTCATCGACGCGCCCGGACACGGCTATCCGTTCTTCGCTCATCTCGTCGGCCAACACGATCAAATGCGCGCCCGAGCGCGCCAACAATTGAGCAACCTTCATTGCCTCCTGATAGCCCGCCTCATGGCGCTCCGGATGTGCCAATGGGATTGGCACGAAGCTGGCGACAAGTTGCAGCCCGCGGGCGGATAGTTCCGACATTAACGCGTGAGGTTCCGTCGGAAAATAACCATAAGGGCCGAGTTCCGAGCCCGCGTAACCTGCTTCACTTATCTCATCAAGCACCTTGCCGTAAGGTACTTGCTCGCCCCAACCGGCAACTTCCATCACGCCCCAACTCACGGGAGCGTTCCCAACTTTTATATTCATCCTGGTCTTTCCATCGCAAAATACCGCGACGCTAAGTTCAGAGCTCTGAGCAGATCATTTTGAGATTGAACTTTGTCTTTAAGAGAACTCGTCACCCTCAATTTTCACGGGGTGGTTCTCCTTGAATGATAACGTGGCAGCAACGCCTGCCTGTAGAGCAGCCACGCCGTCAGCACAGGTAACGGCCGGCGGCTTGCCTGCCAAGACGTTCTTCACGAAGTCCTGTAGTTGAGTGATGTATGCTTGTTCAAAACGCTCGGTGAAGTAAGGCACGGTGTCGTGGGTAATGCCGTCTTTGGTCATGACCAGAATCGGGGTTTCGCGTAGATACCCGATCTTTAGTGTGCCCTGAGTGCCGAGGATTTCGGTGCGGATGTCGTAGCCATAAACGCCGTTCCGGCTCAGATCGATAGTGCCCAGCGCGCCACTAGTGAAATAGAGACTCGTGATGGCGTTATCAATGTCTCCAATCTCTTTCATCTCCGGATACGCCAGCGTTCCGCCGACGCTGTACACGCTCGCGATCTCACCCATGAACCAGCGCGCGAGATCGAGGTCATGGATTCCGCAATCGATTATTAGACCGCCGCTATGTTCCGGATTCAGGTATTCAAGACTGGGTCGAAACGGATCGCGCGATGAGGACTTGAAGACTACCGGTGTGCCGATTTCGCCATCTGCGATTTTGTTTTTGGCTGCCACGTAGCCCTTGTCGAACCGTCGCATAAATCCCATTTGAAAGTAGACGCCTGTCTGTTCGATGACACGAAGCATTGCCAAAGCGTTGGGTAACGAAATAGACAGGGGCTTTTCGCAAAAAATCGGTTTGCCACGTTGGGCGGCTTCGAGCACGATCTCCTCGTGCGTGCTCGTCGGACTGACAATGACGACCGCGTCGACTGCTTCGTCGGCTATGAGTTCTTCATAATTCAGAAACTGTTTCGATACGCCGAGTTCGCCCACCGACTTCAAGGCTGCGTCCGACACATCGGCGATGGCGGTGAGGTTTGCGTTTGCAATGCGGCCGCAAAAGTATTTGGCGTACATTTTGCCGAGCCGGCCTAAGCCAATCACGCCGACGTTGAGTTTGCCACTCATTGCCTTGAATCCTTTCCGCCTAACGAGTCATTCATCGTTATTGACTAACTACAGTCTCTTTGGTGATTAGTTTTATCGGCACTGTAATTTCCGCCTCGATCTTTTCACCCTTGAGCAGTCGATAAGCATTCTCCACGGCTAACTCGCCCATCGTCGCAGGAGACTGGGCGACTGTGGCCTCCATGGTTCCCTGCTCGACAGCCTTGCGAGCTTCGGGCAAAGCATCAAATCCAACCACGATGATCTGTCCGGTTTTCTTTGCGGCAGCAATCGCCTCGACGGCCCCGAGGGCCATAAGATCACTGCACGCAAACACGGCCTGAACGTCCGGATGCGCCTGCAGAATGTTCTGAAACACGTTGAACCCCTGGTCTCGTTCCCAGTTGGCTGTTTGGGACGCGACGATCTGGATTTCCGGCGCCGCTTTGATTGCCTCGCGAAATCCTCTGAGCCTGGAATCACCCGTCTCATGTCCGGGAATGCCTTCCAGCACAGCGACCTTCCCTTTGCCGCCCAATCGCTTGGCAATGAATTCACCCGCCAGTTTTCCGCCTTCGTAATTATCGGAACCGATAAAAGTCGCAATTTGTCCATGCGACTCCCTGAGAGCTTTCTCATCTACTCTCGTGTCGACGATTAGAACCGGAATGCCCGCGCGGTTGGCTTTGTCTATCGCGGGCACAATTTCCCTTGAGCCACTCGGCGTTACGCAAAGTGCGCCAACCTTCGCCTGAATGAGGTTCTCAACAATCTGCATCTGTTTCTCGACGTCAACCTCTCGGTCCGCCGCCTGTACGATCAAATTGACGCCCAGTTTCTGAGCCGCCTGCTCGGCGCCTTTTTGCATCTCGATAAAAAAAGGGTTGTTCGCAGTTTTCATCACTAAGGCAATCTTCGGTGGACCACCAGCGCGGTCGCCGCCACGTTGACAGCCAATCAAGGCAATCAGAATCAACAACGTCATGGTAAGAAGTTTCTTCATCGATCATTGCTCCTAGGTGTAATTAAGAATGAGAGTCGAGCGGAGGGTGTTCAGAGTTCATCAAGCTTTAGCTTGCGCTTTCGTGGACAGCAACCTAAAGGTTGAACTCTAAACACTTGTACCTGAACTCTCATTCTTAATTACACCCTTGCTCCGATGGTTATTTTCCGCGCCGCTTCAGGGCCATATCGATCAAGACCGCGATAATGATCACTGAGCCAATCACAACTTGTTGGAGGAACGAAGAGACGCCCAAAAGGTTCAAGCCGTTTCTTAGTACCGCCATGATCAACGCGCCAATCAATGTCCCCAACACATTGCCTTCACCGCCGAGCAGGCTGGTGCCACCAATTACGGTAGCGGCTATGGCATCCAACTCATACATCATGCCGGCGATCGGCTGCGCCGAATTGAGCCGCGCCGTAAGCAGAATGGCTGCCAACCCGCTGAACAAGCCGGCCAGTCCGTAGACGACGGTCTTGTAGAGTCTGACATTCACACCGGACAGGTGCGTCGCCTCTTCGTTGCCGCCGATGGCATACGTGTACCGTCCTAGTTTGGTGCGCGTGAGGACAAAGAAGGCGATCGCGTAGATGCCGATCATGACAACGACAGGTATCGGGATGCGAAGCACCTCTCCGGTCGCGAGCCAGCGGAAATTCTCAGAGAAACCTGAGATTGGTCTGCCCCCGGTATACATCAGCGCCGTGCCCCGTGCCACGCTCATCATGCCCAGCGTCGCGATGAAAGGCGGTAGCCGTCCCAAAGTGATCAGCAGCCCGTTTACGAGCCCGCAAACCGTTCCCGTCGCCAGTCCCGCCAGCAATGCAAAAGGCAAAGGAGCGCCGGCGTGGAGGGCGCTGGCCATGACCACGCCTGCGAAGGCGAGCACGGAACCGACGGATAGATCGATTCCCGCGGTAAGAATCACAAAAGTCATCCCGACGGCGACAATGGCGATGATGGTGGCCTGCTCGGCGACGTTGAGCAGATTCGATAAGGTCAGAAAATGAGGAGTCAAAGCCCACAGCACCAGGCCCAGGGCCAACAGGCCCGACAAAGTTCCGAGTTGTCGCGCGTGATGCAGTAAGAAACTCTGCCGCAGCGCTATGCCATTAGGGCGCATTGCAAGACTTTCTCCTGAGTTGCTTCCGCGGCTGAGAACTCTCCGGCTATTTGGCCGCTTCGCATAACCAGCACTCGATCGCTCATTCCCAAAACCTCCGGGAGTTCTGATGAGATCATGAGGATCGCGACTCCCTGAGCCGTAAGACGGTTCATCAGCTCATAGATTTCAGTTTTCGCTCCTACATCAACGCCGCGCGTCGGTTCATCGAAGATGAATACATCCGCTTCGGAACAAAGCCACTTGCCCAGTACCACTTTCTGTTGATTACCGCCGCTTAGGAAGGACACTTTTTGTTTGAGACTGGGAGTCCTAATGCGCAACTCCTGGACATAGCGACGGCAAGCCAGCTTCTCCCTATTTGAGTCGACGATTCCCCAACTGGAAAACTTATCGACACTCGGCAGGCAAAGGTTCTCGCCAACCGACAGTCGCAACACCAGGCCCTGAGACTTTCTATCTTCGGTAAGAAACCCGATGCCGCAATTAATTGCTCGGCGCGGCGAAGTGATTCGTCTGGCCTCCCCTTTCACGTAAATCTGTCCGGCCTCGATCTTCTCAACTCCGAAGATCGCGCACGCGAGTTCAGTGCGCCCGGCGCCCATAAGGCCGGCAATACCCAACACCTCCCCTTTGTGCAGAGAAAAGCTAACGTCGCGCAACCCGTCCGTGGTTAAGCCTTCTACGCGCAAGACCTCTTCACCAATCGTTGCTTGCCTTTTGGGAAACTGCTCCGTGAGTTCACGATTCACCATCAGCCGAATCAACTGAGGTTTGCCGGTGTCGGCAATCTCACAGGTGGCAACTGACCGCCCATCACGCAAGACCGTCACACGGTCACCAATCTGAAACAACTCTTCCAGTCGATGCGAGATGTAGATGATCGACACACCGCCTTCTTTCAATCGTCTAATGGTGGCGAAGAGTTGTTTGATCTCTTGCTGAGTGAGTGCCGAGGTCGGCTCGTCCATGATGAGAATTCTGGTTTCCAGCGACAGCGCCTTCGCGACTTCAACCATCTGCTGTTCGGCGATACCGAGACGCTTGACCCGCGCGCTTGGATCAACTGTCAGGCCTAAACCATTCAAGAGTTTGCGCGCGGCGCGAACGAGGGCTCGCTGATCAATGAAGGCGAAGCTTGATGGCTCGCGGCCGAGGAAGATATTTTCAGCAATGGACAGATGCGGAATCAGATTCAGCTCTTGATAGATGGTGCTGATACCCAGGTCTTGAGCGTGCCTGGGATTCTTAATGTTGATTGGAACTCCGTCGAGTTCTATTTCGCCACCGCTCTTTTGGTAAGCTCCGCTCAGGATCTTCATCAGAGTCGATTTGCCGGCGCCGTTTTCGCCGAGCAGCACGTGAACCTCGCCCCGGCGCAGCTCAAAGTCAACCCTATCCAGAGCCAAAACCCCTGGGAAGGTCTTGCTAATCTGAGACATCTTCAGAAGCGGAGCGGCTTCCATCGTACGTTTTGCGCGATCAGCGTCGCTAGAACTTGCGAGACCAATATTTGGGCCAGCGTTCGATCACAACTTTCTTTTCGGTGTAGAACTCAACGGCGTCGCGACCCTGGCTGTGAAGCACTCCGAAAAAGCTGTCCTTCCAACCGCTGAAAGGAAAGTAGGCCATCGGCGCCGCGACTCCGATGTTTATGCCGACATTTCCGGCTCCTACTTCATAACGAAACTTGCGCGCTGCGGCGCCGCTGGTCGTGAAGATTGAGGCCGCATTTCCATACAAGCTCTGCGACAAAATACCGAGCGCCTCTTCGACTGTTTCGGCAGGTATGAGACTGAGTACAGGTCCAAATATTTCTGTTTTCGAAAGCTCACCGCCGGGCGGCACGTTATCGAGCACCGTCGGTTTGACAAAATTTCCCCGCTCATAATTAGGAATCTTCGTCCTCCGTCCGTCGAGCAGCACGGAAGCGCCTTCTCTCGCTCCCTGATCAATTAACTGTTCGACGCGGGTCTTGCTGTCTCGGGTGATAACCGGGCCCATCTGGCTAGACTCTTCAATTCCTGGGCCCACCACGATTGAATTGGCGCTGTCGGCAATAGCGTCTCTGAATGTGTTTCGCGCTTCTCCTACGGTTATGGCAACCGAAACAGCGAGACAGCGCTGGCCGGCACAGCCAAAAGCACTGTCGCTCACTACCTGCGTCGTAGTTTCCATGTCAGCGTCAGGAAGGATCACAACGTGGTTCTTCGCTCCTCCTTGACACTGCACTCGCTTGCCGTTGGCGGAGGCCCGCGAATAAATGTATTTCGCCACGGGCGTCGAGCCTACGAAACTGATGGCGCGGACGGTCGGGTGATCGAGCAACGCATCGGCCGCAGGGTTGGCGCCGTTCACCAGATTCAAAACTCCTGGCGGCAATCCCAACTGCTCAACCAGCTCGAACACCCGCCGCATCGCCAGCGGCACTTTTTCTGAAGGCTTCACGATGAATGTGTTGCCGCACGCAATGCCATAAGGAATGAACCAGAAAGGGACCATGACGGGAAAATTGAACGGCGTGATAGCCGCCACCACACCGAGTGGCTGGCGAATCATCATTTCATCGATGCCGCGCGCGACATCTTCGAGGTTGTAGCCCTGCATCATCAGCGGGATGCCACAGGCCACTTCGATATTTTCAATCGCCCGCTGCAATTCCGCCCGCGCTTCGGCCAGGGTCTTTCCGTTTTCAGTGGTGATGAGGCGGGCCAGCTCTTCTCGATGATCTTCAAAGAGCCGCTTCAACTTGAAAAGATATTGAATTCGCTCTTCCGGCGGCGTGCTTCGCCACTCTGCGAAAGCCGCGGCAGCCGACTCGACTGCCGCCGCCACATCCGCATCTCCGCCAAGCGGTGCCTGGGCCAACGACTCGCCGGTCGCCGGGTTGATCACATCCGAGAACTCCCGAGCTGTGGGAGTCCGCCACTGACCATTTATGAAGTTGGGCACGCGGCCATTCGTTGTCATAACCATTTCCTCCTAAACCCTTGCTCTAACTACTGTCCGGTGCAAATAGCTAACGTGTCAGAACCGGGTGATGGTATGAAGCAGGCGTCTCCAGCCGTTAGTTGTTACACTGACGGTTGTGCAAACAGTCTGCGTTAGCAGAAGGAGACGCCCATGACAGTATATCTCCGAGTCGACTTTCATGCTCGCCAACAGACGGTTAGCTATTTGACAACTGAAGACGGAGAGATACGACAGCGGGAATTGGACCACGGGCAGCCAGACGAAGTGCGGAGTTTCTATCAGCAGTTTGCCGGGCAGCAGGTAATCGTTGGATTTGAGGCAAGTGGGTATGCGGCGTGGTTCGAAGAGCTGCTGGAAGAACTGGGATACGAGATTTGGATCGGTCACGCCACGGCGATCCGATTGTATGCGCGGCGGCGGCAGAAGAACGATCGGCGCGATGCTGATCTGATTCTGGACTTACTGCTGCGCGGGGACTTTCCGCGGATTCACCGCTACTCGGCGGCGAGCCGGGAAGTGCTACAACCACTGCGTTACCGGCAGCGGCTGGTGAAGATGCGGACGATGGTGGTCAATAGCCTGGTGTTCATGGCCTCGAGTCGGGGAGTGAGCTTGCGGATGCAGTTGAAGAGCCGCCGCGGGGTAGAGCGATTGCAGCAAATGAGCTTGCCCGAGCCGTTGAGCCAACAACGAGACGAGTTTTGCCAATTGCTGCTGGAACTCAAGACGAAGATCGAGACGGTGGAGCAGTGGCTGGAAGGGGACCTGGCTCGGGTTTACAAACGGGTGTGGATCCGGCGTGGTCATGCCAAGGCCAAGGTAGCGGTCGGCCGCCGACTGTTGGTACGTGCTTTCATCATGCTGCGAGATGAAATTGATTACGCCGAGTTTCACGACGTGGCGTCGCAGCTCGGTCTTCCCGGGCTACCGCTTAAGCTTAAATGCTTGTCCGTGTGATTGGGAGACCAGCCTTTCTCAGTCTCTGGGAAAGTGCCAATCGATCCTCATGAGGCCTTAGTGCCCGAAGAGATGATTGAACGCGTCATCGCTACTCGTAACGTGAGGGACTACAACGCTTGCAAAAGCGGAAAAACAAAAACAGGTAGTTAATAGTAGTTAAGCTCTTTCAACTTGAAAATGCTAACTCAGACTGTGAGCCAACTAAACTTGAGAACGCGTAACCTGTCGCCGGCGACCAAACGGGCGTGGCGACCAGGCGAAGCCTACTCATTTTCTACTTGACTCAGTCGCCTGCTTCATAGAAGAAGCGGTAGCAACCGGAATCATACATGCAACACGCAAATGAAAAGTGCCGGTTTGCTTCTAAAGGTCATTCTATGATCCGGTCGCTACCGCTCGCGGTTCTGACACGGTTCTTATAGAAAATACCGCTCTCGCTTCACTGCTTCCTCCCAGCGGGCTCGGGCTTGTTTGACTGACTCAATCTCCGAAACCTCGGCGACCGGAACGTCCCACCACGCTTCGTATCCGGGTGCGCCGCTGCCCTTCTCGACTTCAACCACAATAACTGTTGTTTTCCCCTGCCTGCGAGCGTATTCCAGCGCATGTTGTAAATCCTCACGCGTCCACGCCCGCATTGTCAGGGCGCCGAGACTGGCGGCATTAGCGCAAAAGTCAACTGCTAGAGGCTCGCCATCCAAAAGACCACTCTCCCGGCGGCGATGCCTGTAACTCGTACCAAACCCCTCGGAGCCTATCTCCTCTGAAAGCCCTCCGATGCTGCCGAAACCATGATTGTCCAGCACCACAATAATCAGCTTATGTCCTTCCTGAATTGAAGTGACAATCTCGGAGGACATCATGAGGTAAGAGCCGTCGCCCACCATCACATAAACGTCGCGCGATGGGTCGGCCATCTTCACGCCGAGACCGCCGGCGATCTCATATCCCATGCACGAATAACCGTACTCCATGTTATAGCCCTTCGGGTCGCTGGTACGCCACAGTTTGTGTAAGTCTCCCGGCAAGCTGCCCGCCGCGAAAACGAACACGTTTTTGGGCCAACAGAAACTATTGACGATGTCGATCACTTCGCGCTGAGTAATCCTCGAATCAGCCTGGCTATGGACGAGGCGCTCTACTTCAATGGCCCAATCTTGCTTGAGTCGCGCCGTTCGCGCGCGATAATCTTCGGGGACATGATAGTTCCCCAGCGAGGCGCTCAGCTCTTCCAGCGCCACACGCACATCGGCGACGAGCGGTAATGCTGCATGCTTATAGGCATCAACCTCCGCGACGTTGATGTTGATGAAGCGAACCTCGGGGTTCTGGAATTCAGTCTTTGAAGCAGTCGTGAAATCGCTCAAGCGTGTGGCCAAGGCGATAACCAAATCAGCCTCCCGCGCGCTGAGATTGGCGCCTGTGGTTCCCGTCACGCCAATCGCTCCCAAATTTTGCGGATGGTCGTAGGGGAGTGAACCCTTTCCTGCTTGTGTCTCAGCGATGCGAATTCCCGTTTGCACGACAAAATTCGCGAATGCGGCATTTGCTTCGCCATAGATGACGCCGCCACCCGCAATGATTAAGGGCGCCTTCGCCGCGCTGATCCATTTGATAGCTTCCGCAAGCAGGGAGCGATCCGCCATTGGTCGCGGGATATGCCAAAGACGCTTTTCGAAAAGTTTGGCGGGGTAGTCCCACGCTTCTGTCTGCACATCCTCCGGCAATGCCAGGACCACCGCTCCGGTCTCGGCAGGCGAGGTCAGGACGCGCATCGCCTCCATCAGCGCAGAGGGCAATTGATCGGGCCGATTGATGCGGTCCCAGTAACGCGACACAGGTTTGAACGCATCGTTCACTGAGATGTCCAGGCTGTGTGGGGATTCGAGTTGCTGCAACACCGGCGCGACGTTGCGGCGGGCGAAGATGTCGCCCGGCAGCAGCAGCACCGGAAGGCGATTGATCGTCGCCGTGGCCGCGCCAGTGATCATGTTCGTGGCCCCCGGCCCGACAGAAGATGTGCAAGCAAAGGCGCGAAGCCGATTGCTCATCTTGGCGAATGCTGTGGCCGCATGAACCATCGCTTGTTCGTTGCGCGCCAGGTAATAGCGGAATGACGGATTCTGCTGCAGCGCCTGGCCCACGCCGGCCACGTTCCCGTGCCCAAAGATTCCCCACACTCCAGCAAAAAATGGCATCTCCTTTCCGTCACGCTCGACGTATTGATTCCTCAGAAAGTTAACGAGCGCTTGAGCTGTGGTTAGTCTCTTTGTTTCGGCGTTCATTACTCTAAAGTCAACGCGGCAACGTTCAGAGTTCATCAACCTTTAGGTTGGTGTCCACTGAAGATGCAAGCTAAAGCTTGATGAACTCTAAACCTTGACATCCGAAGTCTCACTCTTAATTACAGTCAATGTCCGTTTAGCCAATGCTTCGCGCTTGCAAACGACGCTTCGCCCAATCCAGAAGTTCTCCCTTGAAGCTATGGAGATGATCCAGAGCTTGTTCGACCGTCCATCCCTTATGAATGATTCCGCCGATCGCGTCACCAACTGCGAGTGGATCAGCAGTACCAGGATAAAGCACGTTTCGTCCTACCAACGCGCCGCGCACGTTCGAACCTGAGGCGAGCCCGGCCACAACTTCTTTCAAAAGCGGTGTGGCGTCACCAACCGCTTCGCCGCCGAGCAGCAGAATCGGCAGCGTCGTAGCTGATGCCACTGTCTCGTAATTTTCGCAGTAAGGTAATTTTAGCCAGAGGTACCGGCTGCTATCTCCAAGCGCCGACGCCACGCCCGCTGCCTGCGCCAAAGCTTCGGCCTGTTTGATTACTTTGTAACCCTTCTCAGCTTTAACGACGGGCAAGGGTTCAAGAAACATCGGCAGCTTTAGCGCATTAAGTTCCGTGATGGCCTGTGCACAAGCGAGCATTGTCTTGAGCGAGCCCGGTTCGCCGTCGCAAATACGCAATAAGACCTTCGCGCCGTCAAACCCCCATGCCGCGCACGTTGCGGCAGACGCGCCCGTCAATGGGTCATCCATTTCCCAAACAGTTCCGGCGAGTCCTCCTCGATTGAGACTGACAATCAGCACTTTTTCATCCAGCAGGGACGGGCGGTCCGCACCTCGGAGCAGATCATCGAGCGTGAGCAAGTCCTCGAGAATATCCATGGTGGCCATCACGCCATCGACGAACTCGCTCAGCAGCACTCGAACGATACGACTGAGATAATCCTGACGGTTCGCCATCCCCAGCGGATTACTGCCTACGTTTGTCACACGCCGCGCTGGATGATCCGCAGCGAGGATATTCAGCCTGCCATCTGTGGTGAGCTGCGAGCGCCGCTTGCGGCCTTTTGCCGCGCGTAGAGAACGTTCGGGCTCCGTCACGCGAATGTCGGTGAGCTCCGTCATTAGGGAAGCCGAAAGAAACTCGTGCGCCTGAAAAGTTTTCACCTAGAATCCTCCTCGCGCTTCAATAAAATCCAACGCTTCTTGCTCATACGGCATGAAGTTAGCGCATCCGTGGCGCGTCACGACAATGGCGCCACAAGCGTTTCCCATGCGGGCCGCGCGATACCAATCCCAACCCCTGAGGTAACCATAGAGAAACCCGCTCGCGAAAGCATCGCCGGCGCCGAGTATATTGTAGACTTCGACCGGAAATGGTGGGGCTTCGATCCTCTCTCCGTTGTGAAGATAAACGGTCGTCTTTTCTGCGCCGCTTTTCATTACGAACGACTTCGGACCCGTTTTGAGTACCGACTCCACCGCAAGGTCTGCATTACCGCTCACATGCGCGTCAGACACTTGCGAGTGCTCAACCGAGATCGCCGACGCGTCGGTAAGCGCCGCCGCCCTGGTTTCATCCGCTGTGCCAATAACGATGTCAACCAGGCGAAGAGCCGAGCGCACAGTGACGCCATAAGCTCGCGCATCGTGCCACTGATCCGGACGAAAGTCCAAGTCGAGTACAACGGTCGTGCCGGCTGCTTGCGCTTGTTCGGCAGCGAAAACTGTCGCGCTGCGACTGGGTTCGCGGCTCAGACCCGTGCCACTAATCAACAAACAGCGGCTGTCGGCAATCGGCGCGGCCATCACATCATCAATCGTCAACTCGATGTCCGCACAATTGTCGCGGTAGTAGACGAGAGGAAACTTGTTGGGCGGCTCGATGCCTAGGATGACCGCGCTTGTCCGGTGACCGGGCTTGCGTTGTATGAAGCTCGTCACTACGCCTTCGTCCTCGAGAAACTGAAGCAGAAAATCCCCAACCGGATCGTTACCCACTGCCGTAAGCACGGCCGAGCGCAAACCCAAACGCCGCGTGCCGACAACTATGTTAGTTGGGCACCCGCCGACATACGCGGCGAAGCTTTTGATTCTGGGAAAGGGCGCGCCAATCTCGTTCGAATAAAGATCGATCGAGCTTCGACCCATCGTCAGAATGTCGCAAATCCGATCTGTGCAATCAAGCTTCTCGGACACAACAACTCGTCCCCGGTTTTTCTTCAAACTCCCGTAGTTTCCTCGGGCACTAATTCTGCGCGCAACTTGTCCTAATCTTTAACCAGCGGAACGCGCGGGTCTTTCTCCTTCCACGTCTGTCGCACCCACGCATAATCAGGATCATCCGAAGCGGCCATTGAGCGAGCGCTTCCGGCCAATGCGTTCAAGTAATAGACATTGTAGCCGTGAGCCGCGACTACAGGATGATACCCCTCGGGGATAAGCACCAACTCGCCATCGCGCACGGTAAGCGTCACATCGAGGCGCCGCCCTGGTGTGTAGACTTTCTGGATCGCGTAGCCCTCCGGCCGATCGATTTTGTAGTAGTAAATTTCTTCGAGATCAACTTCCTCCGGTGGGTGATGGACATCATGCTTGTGCGGTGGATAGCTCGACCAGTTACCGCTCGGCGTGTAGACCTCAACGATCAGCAACCGCTGAGCGGGAAACTCTGGTTTCAAAATGTGGTTGATCTGTCGCGTGGCATTTGCGCCGCCGCGAATTTCTACTTCTACCTGTTCAGGCGTGACCAGATGCGCCGGATACTGCTCTTCAGCTCGACAGAAGCAAAAAGCGATTTCACAATCCGTTTCGGCGATGATGGTGAACGAAGTCTGAATCGGCAGATAGAGCGCATACGGTAACCCATCGAATACGTGCGCGCGACCGCCAAAATTAGACCAGGAACCAGCGGACGACTCAACAGAGCAGCGACCGCCCAGAACTACCATGCCCAACTCGTTGATGTCCGTCTGGGCGGAAAAGCGTTCGCCCTCGATCAATCTCCGCACGCGAAAGGTCAGATACTGGAATCCGACCGATTCGGGCGTGATGAGTAGGCTATCTCCTGGAGCGCCATTCTGAGTTCCTGGCCGAACAAGCAATTCGCTAATGTTTTGCGGCATAGTCCATTTGCCTCTAAAACTGTCCTGCCGTAGCCAATCAGAATGTAGCCTCAGGCCTAACTGGATTTGGCGCGCAGGCCCCGCGAAACTGATGACTCCGAATGTTGACGACTCAAAAACCGTTCCGGGATTCCCCAGGTTAATTGGGTTGATGACGTTATCCTACACCCGAGAAGATATCAAGCAGCATCTGCATCGCAATCCTCCCCATCTGCTCTTTTGGTTGCCGGACCGTGGTCCTGAGATGACAACCAATCCAACTGCCTACGCAGAGTTAATGCGGCGGACTCCGTATTTGGCGCGGACTCGCGGGTCGAACCTGCTCAGCCGAATCGTGCGGACGATCGAGCAGGCGGCCACGGGCAAGATCGTGAAGGGTGAGCTCGGTCGATCGATGAAGGCGCTGGCGTAAGAGCCGTTCCATTTTGGAATGCTGCCAGGCGAACGGGACTGTTCAGAAGTGTTGAAGGCAAGTCTCGTTTTTCGCCATGACCGAATCATGGACGGCGATGGAACCAACTTCGATTCCGCTACGACTGGATATTTGGTTAGCGAAAACGCGACTAACCCAGCGCAGCCTTCTATTCCCTCCCGTAAGGTTGAGATAACACTTCCGAATCAAACGAAAAGCATTCAGTATTCTTACAACTACACCAATTTGCCGGACACCGATCCCCTAAAGGCGCTCGATGGTTTGGTCTATCAGGATCAGACGCTGGATAAACTGGTTGCCACAGCGTGGACAAAGCAGCGACTCTCTAAGGCGCGCCCGCTATTTTCTGACTCGGTGACGTAATCGGTTTGGTGGCGGGACGGGCCAGTAACAATCTCACCCGATGAAGCAAGTGACGCTGCCTGGGACTGAGCAAGCCGTAGTAGCGAACTTTAATGAAGTGCGGTGGCAGGACATGCTGGAGGAAGCGGCGAATGGGTGGTGAGACAAACTCTGTAGCGTGGCAGTCTGAGGCGCTCGAGAATCTGGCGCACTTCGGCGACGCTGAGGATGACGGGCAGCTTCTTTTCGGGCACCGGCCGCACGATGCCAAAGATGGTCCAGCTACGGTTGAGCGTGTTTTGGTAGAGAAAGCGGATGCCGCAGATGGCGATGGTCATGGTGTTGCGGGAGTAATGCTTGATGTTCTTGAGATAGAGAAAGTACTGGCGCAGTTCTTCCTCGCTGAGCAAGTCGGGTGACTTGTGATAATGTTCCGCCAGTTGGCGCACTGCCCGCACGTAACTGTCTTGCGTACGCTCGGACAAACCGCGCAACTGCAGACACTCGATCATTCTCTTTCGCAGTTCAGTCATGGCTATGCCTCCAAAGAAAAAGTTGAACGGCCCAGTTTCCTGCTAAGAATCTCTGGACCGTTTTATAGGAGTGTAGTCGGAGTGGACTTGCGATCGAGAATGATCGGGTTTACTCAGAGGATTGCTTTCGGGGGATTTCTTTTAGCTGCGCGCAGCGCTTAGTTCAACAATTCGTTGGACGCGAGCGGCGGTAGCGTATTTCGCAACACCCACCCGCTACCGCAGGTGGTACTGACCGCGCCGCTTAACGGTCGCGAGTTGTTCCCACTCGTTTTAAGAACAGGCGTCGCTGCGCGCCGCCTAACAAACGAGTTGGAGCGGACACCGCTCCGCGGCTTCGCCCCACTCCCTCGCAGCGCAAGCG
>Ga0137378_10001416_pt1 | contig 20196 bp, 15 predicted proteins | sample SagtaG_21_FD_104813 | JGI IMG/M metagenome (GOLD analysis project Ga0137378, IMG submission 104813) | Vadose zone soil microbial communities from Sagehorn Ranch, Mendocino, California, USA - Sage2_L_60_16 metaG | ecosystem: Environmental > Terrestrial > Soil > Vadose zone | place: USA... | reverse complement strand
GCGGTGACGATCACGCCCGGCCGGTCGGCCGGGATCTGGCCGCGGATGTCGAGCGCGAGCTTGCGGATGCCGTCGGCTGGCGTGCCGTCCGGTACCTGATGGGCGACGTACACGACACCGTTCACGCTGTCCGCCCGCGCGACGAGGTCGGCGGCGACGTTCGCGAGCTGCGCCGAGCGCATCCGGGCGATGTCGCGCTCCGCGTCGCGCAGCTTCGCTACGATTCCGGCGATCCGGTCCGGCAGGTCCGCGCGCGGTGCCTTGAGCTGCTCGGTGAGCTGACTCACCAGCACGCTCTCCCTGGCCAGGAAGCGGAATGCGTCGATGCCGACTAGGGCCTCGACCCGCCGTACCCCAGAGCCGATCGAGGACTCGCCGAGGATCTTGATGAGGCCGAGCTGGCCCGACCTGGCGACGTGGGTACCGCCGCACAGCTCACGCGAGTAGTCACCCACCTCGACCACCCGGACCTGCTCGCCGTACTTCTCCCCGAACAGGGCCAGCGCGCCCATCGCCCGCGCCTCGCTGATCGACGTGTGGAACGCGCGGACGTCGAGATCGTTGATCAGGATCTCGTTCACCTCGTCCTCGGCGTCCGCGAGCACGGCCGGGGGTACCGCGCCGATGGCCGTGAAGTCGAACCGGAAGCGGCCAGGTGAATTCTCCGAGCCCGCCTGCGCCGCCGACTCGCCGAGCGCACCACGGAACGCCCGGTGCACCAGGTGCGTCGCGGTATGCGACCGGGAGACCGCCCGCCGCCGCTCGATGTCGATCTCGGTGTGCACCATGTCGCCGACGGCGATCTCACCGGCGGTCACCCGGCACCGGTGCACGATCAGCCCAGGCACCGGCGCCTGAACGTCAAGCACCTCGACGGTCGCGCCCTCGCTCGCGCCGCTGCCGGCTGACCGGATGATGCCCATGTCCGCGAGCTGACCGCCGCCCTCCGCGTAACACGGCGTCCGGTCGAGGACGACGTCCACCTCGCTGCCAGCGCCAGCGGCCGGCACTGATGCGCCAGCCGCCAGCAGGCCGATGACCGTTCCGTCGGAGGACACCTCGTCGTAGCCGGTGAAGACCACCTGGCCGGATCGCTCCAGGAACTGAGCGAAGGCCGAGATGTCAGCGTTGCCGGTCTTCTTTGCCGCGGCGTCGTCCTTCGCCCGCTGCCGCTGCTCGGCCATCAGCCGGCGGAACTCGGTCTCGTCGACGCTCAGGCCCTGCTCGGCCGCCATCTCCAGCGTGAGGTCGATCGGGAAGCCATAGGTGTCGTGCAGCTGGAACGCCTGCCCGCCGGCGAGCGTGCGCTCGCCCCGCCGGGTCACCTCCTCCACCGCCGCGTCGAAGATCGCGGTACCGGTCCGCAGCGTGCCGGCGAACGCCGATTCCTCGGCGTCGAGCACGGTGTGGATGTTGGGCGCGTCCCTGATCAGCTCGGGGTACTGATCGCCGAGCGCGCGGATCGCGACCGACGCGAGTTCGTGCAGATAGCGCTCACCCGATCCGCCGCGACCGCCGTCGCCGCCGCGCTGGGATCCGGCGAGCAGCCGCAGGTTCCGCACGCTGCGCCGGACGATCCGGCGGAGCACATAACCGCGACCCTCGTTGGACGGGATGACACCGTCAGCCACGAGCATCACGGCGGCCCTGACATGGTCGGCCACGACGCGAAGCGCGACATCGGCCAGGTGGTCACGGCCGTACTTCTGCTCGGTCAGCTCGGCGGCCCGGTCGAGCACCTTCCACATCGTGTCGACCTCGTAGATGTTGTCGACGCCCTGGAGCAGCGCCGCCATCCGCTCCAGGCCCATGCCGGTGTCGATGTTGCGGGACGGCAGGGAACCCTGGGTATCGAAGTCCACCTTGCTCCGGACCGCGCTGAGCTGGTACTGCATGAACACGAGGTTCCAGACTTCGAGGTAGCGGTCCTCGTCAGCCTCGGGTCCGCCCTCGCGGCCGTACTGCGGGCCGCGGTCGTAGTAGATCTCCGAGCACGGGCCGCCAGGACCCGGCACGCCCATGTGCCAGTAGTTGTCCGCCAGGCCGCGGCGCTGGATCCGGTCCGCCGACACGCCCACCGAGTCGTGCCAGATCGAGTACGCCTCATCGTCGCCGGTGTAGACGGTCGCCCACAGCCTGCTCTCACCGAACCCGAATCCGCCATCGGACTCCGGCCTGGTCAGCAGCTCCCAGGCGAGCGGGATGGCCTGCTCCTTGAAGTAGTCGCCGAAGGAGAAGTTGCCGAGCATCTGGAAGAACGTGGCGTGCCTGGTGGTCTTGCCGACCTCTTCGATATCCGGCGTCCGCACGCACTTCTGCGCGCTGACCGCGCGCTGGAAGGGCGGCACGCGCTGACCGAGGAAGTACGGCTTGAAGGGGACCATCCCGGCGTTGACCAGCAGCAGCGTGGGGTCCTCCGCGACCAGGCTGGCCGAGGGGACCACGGTGTGCCCGCGCTGCGCGAAGTAGTCAAGGAAACGGCGGGCGATCTCTGCCGACTCCATCAACGGCCATCCTTAGGGTTGTCGCTGCCTGCGGCCCGCTGCGGTGCGGGCCTCGCTAGCCTACGAGGGTATTGCCTGAACCGGCGGCATGCCGATTCATATGTCGCGGTGCCGGTCCAGGTACTCGGCCATCCCGGCGCGGACATCACGGATGAACGCCACTGTTCCGGCCCCGGCGTCACGGGCCGGCGTCCGCGACGCCGCGGGTCGCGCGGCCGCCGAACCTCCCGAGTGCCGACTCCGCGGGGCCAGCAGGTCAGCGTGCGGCAGCAGCGACTTCGCCGCCCTCGCCAGCCGCCGGTAGCCGGTGACGCCGAGAACTGCTCCGACGGCCAGCCAGGTCATCCGCCTGATCATCGACGCACCCGATCCGCCCGCGCTGGATCGGGCCGGGCTGGATCGGACCGGGCTCGATCGGAGCGTGCTCGATCGGAGCGGGCTCGATCGGAGCGTGCTGGATCGGACCGGGCTGGATCGGACCGGGCTGGATCGGGCAGGACTCGATCGGGCAGGGCCCTGACCTGCGCCCGCCCGCCGTCCGCGCGGAGTTCTGCAATCGGGCGGCCGGCCCGACGCATCGCGATCGCGCGCCGGACGCCATGGCCAGCCGCGGCCAGGCGCAGCACCGGAGCGCCGAGGCCGGAGGCGATCAGCCGGGCGGTGCCGGCCACCGCCGTCACCTGCTCGGAGAGCTCGGACATGCTCGCTGCCACTTCGTCGACGCCGTCAGCCAACGCACCGGTCCGCGCGAGCTGCTCGTCCGCCCGCTTGACCGCGGCGCGGGTACGCTCGAGCAGCTCGTCGGCGCCGGCCTGATAGCTGGTCACCATCGAGGTCGCCGCCGTGATAAGCCTGGCCAGCTTGGCGAACACGTATACGGCCGCGCCCACGCCGACCGCGAAGAAGGCAGCAGCAATCAGCGCTGCAAGCTGCCCGGCGTTCATCGGCCCCGCTCCCTCCTGGCCCAGGTCGCTGTCACTGGGCCTGACCCTATCGTCTGCCGCGCTATCGCTTGCCGCGCTGACGGGTTTCAGCCATCAGGGGCGCCTGGCCCTGGCTCGCGCGGGAGATCAGCTGAGCCGTCGAGCACCGACCTGATCCGCTGGACCCGGTCGGCGTACCTGGCCTCGGCGCCGTGCCGTGATGGCTCGTAGTACCGCCGGCCGGCCGCGGCGTCCGGCAGGTAGCCCTGCCGGACGACCCCCTCGGCGAAATCGTGTGGGTACAGGTAGCCCTTGCCGTGACCCAGCCTGGCCGCCCCGCGGTAACTGGCATCCCGCAGATGGGCCGGCACCGGACCCGATCGGCCTGACCGCACGTCGTCGGCCGCCGCGCCGATCGCCCTGATGACCGCGTTCGACTTCGGCGCCAGCGCCAGGTGGATCACCGCCTGGGCCAGGTTGATCCGCACCTCGGGCAGGCCGACGAACTCGACCGCCTGGGCCGCTGCCACCGCGACGGACAGAGCCGACGGATCGGCCATGCCGACATCCTCGCTGGCGTGCACGATCAGCCGCCTGGCGATGAACCTGGCATCCTCGCCGGCCTCGATCATCAGCGCCAGGTAGTGCAGCGCCGCGTCCACGTCGCTGCCCCTGATCGACTTGATGAACGCGCTGATCACGTCGTAATGCTGGTCTCCGGCGCGGTCGTAGCGGACCGCGACCCGGTCAACGGCGCGCTCGAGCACCGCGATATCGATCACGCCGCCCGGGGGCAGGCCGAGCGCGGCGGCCTCCAGGTAGGTCAGCACCCGCCTCGCGTCTCCCCCGGCCATCCGCAACAGTTCCTCGGCGGCGTCGTCGGCCAGCGTCACGGCCCCGCCGAGCCCGCGCTCGTCGGCGACCGCCTGGTCAAGCAGCGCCCGCATGTCCTCATCCGGCAGCGGCCGCAGGGTCAGCAGCAGCGAGCGGGAGAGCAGCGGCCCGACGACCGAGAACGACGGGTTCTCCGTGGTCGCGCCGACGAACGAGACCCAGCGGTTCTCGACCGCGGGCAACAGGGCATCCTGCTGTGCCTTGTTGAACCTGTGCACCTCGTCGATGAACAGCAGCGTCTGGGCGCCGGTCAGGCCGAGTTCCGCGCGGGCGGCATCGATCGCCGCCCGGACCTGGCTCACTCCGGCCGACACGGCGGAGAGCTCGACAAAGCGGCGGCTGGTCACCTGACTGAGCACATAGGCGAGCGTCGTCTTGCCGGTGCCGGGCGGCCCCCAGAGCAGCACGGACATCGGCGCGGCATGCTCGACCAGCTTGCGCAGCGGCGAGCCCTCGGCCGTCAGGTGCGGCTGGCCGAGCACCTCGTCCAGATTCCTCGGCCGCATCCGGACTGCCAGCGGGGCGACCGCCCTGGCCGCCTCCTCGCCCGCAGCATCGAAGAGGCTCGCGCCCTGCTGCGATCGTGCATCCTTTGCGGCCACGGCTTGACCATACTCTGGGGCACTCCCGGTCAGCTGGAGTCAGATGCCACCTCGGCCGTCGGCGGCGGCATGGCCGGCGGCGGCATGTGCGGCGGCGCCGCCGCGACGACGTCCACGCCGGCCTCCTTGCGCTGCGCGGCCGTGATCGGCGTCGGCGCCCCGGTCAGCGGGTCGTTGCCCGACGCCGCCTTCGGGAACGCGATGACATCCCTGATCGACTCCCGTCCGGTGAGTAGCATCAGCATCCGGTCCCAGCCGAACGCGATGCCGCCGTGCGGCGGCGGTCCGTACCGCAGCGCGTCGAGCAGGAAGCCGAACTGCGACCGCGCCTCGTCCCGTGACAGCCCGATCACGTCGAAGACCTGCTGCTGCACGGCGGGACGGTGAATCCTGATCGAACCGCCGCCGATCTCGGTCCCGTTGCAGACCAGGTCATAGGCGTCGGCCAGCGCACCGCCCGGCTCGGTGGTGAACTTGTCCGCCCATTCCGGCAGCGGCGAGGTGAAGGGGTGATGGACCGCCGTCCAGCCGCCTGCGGCGTCCTCTTCGAACATCGGCGCATCGACCACCCAGGTGAACGCCCACGCGATGGAATCGATCAGCCTGCACCGCTCGCCGATCTCCAACCGCGCCGCGCCGAGCAGGGACCTGGCGGCGTTCGGCGTTCCGGCGGCAAAGAACACGCAATCACCCGGCCCGGCTCCGGTCGCGGCGGGCAGCCCGGCACGCTCGGACTCGGAGAGGTGCCTGGCTACCGGGCCCGCGTCCGAGACGGTGCCGTCCGGGCCGATCAGCACGTAGGCCAGCCCCCTGGCCCCGCGCGCCCTGGCCCAGTCCTGCCAGCCGTCGAGTTCCTTGCGCGACTGCTCGGCGCCGCCGGGCATCACGACCGCGCCGACGTGCTGAGCCTGGAACACCCGGAACCCGCTGCCGGCGAAGTACTGGGTCAGGTCGGTCAGCTCGCAGCCGAACCGCAGGTCAGGCTTGTCCGATCCGAACCTGGCCATCGCGTCGGCGTAAGTCATCTGCGGGATCGGCCGGGCAATGTCGTAGCCCGCGATCTCCCGCCACAGCCGCTGGGCCAGATCCTCGGCGACCTCGATGATGTCGGCGCGGGTGACGAACGACATCTCGAGGTCGACCTGGGTGAACTCGGGCTGCCGGTCAGCCCGGAAATCCTCATCGCGGAAGCAGCGCACGAGCTGGTAGTAGCGTTCCAGCCCGGAGACCATCAGCAGTTGCTTGAACAGCTGCGGAGATTGCGGCAGCGCGTACCAGCTGCCGGGCTGCAGCCGCACCGGGACCAGGAAGTCCCTGGCCCCCTCCGGGGTTGACCTGGTCAGGAACGGTGTCTCCACATTGACGAAGTTGTGGTCCCGCATCACGTCGCTGACCAGGTAGGCCGCGGTCGACCTGGCGCGCAGCGCGGCCGCCATGTCGGCCCGCCTGATGTCGAGGTACCGGTACTTGAGCCTGACTTCCTCGTTCAGCTCGGCCGTACTGGCCCGGGGAGACGACCCCCCGGAACCCCCGGCGGCCGCGCTGGCCCGGGAGGACGACCCCCCGGAACCCCCCGCGGGCCCGTCAATCGGGAACGGCAGCGGATCGCACTCGGCGAGGATCTCGATCTGCTCGGCGGCGACCTCGATCTCGCCGGTCGGCAGCTCGGGATTCTCGTTCCCGGCGGGCCGGAGCCGCACCTCACCGGCAACCCGCACGCAGAACTCGGCCCGCAGCTCGTGCGCGACGTCCTCCTGCCGCACGACGACCTGGACGACGCCGCTGGCCTCGCGCAAGTCGATGAAGACGACGCCACCGTGATCCCTGCGCCGCGCGACCCAGCCCGCCAGCGTGACCTGCTGCCCCGCCTGTGACGGGCGCAGCGCGCCGGCCTCGTGCGTGCGGATCATCTCTCGGCCCAGCCCTTCTGTCGGAAACTCGCCCGCTACCCGCGCTCACAGCCCGCTGGCCGGGCCCGATGCGGGCGTAAGCCCGGCCAGGAAGGGATTGGACGCCCGCTCCGCCGCGATCGTCGTCTCGGGCCCGTGACCTGACAGCACGACGGTCTCGTCCGGCAGCGGAAGGCAGACCCTGGCCAGGCTATCGAGAATCGTCCGGTAGTCGCCGCCGGGCAGGTCCGTCCGCCCGATCGAGCCGGCGAACAGCAGGTCGCCGGTGAAGACCGTATCGGGCAGTCGGAACGTCACCGACCCTGGCGTGTGGCCGGGAGCATGATCGACCACCAGGCCGATCCCGGCCAGCTCGAGGGTCATTCCGTCGGCGAGCTCGAGCACCTCGTCCGGCTCGGTGAACGTGATGCCGCCGAAGAGCTGCTGGCCGGCCATCAGGGACAGTCCCCTGGCCGGATCGCTGAGCAGCGCCCGGTCGGCCGGGTGAATGTAGGCCGGGATGTTCTTGGCGCCGCAGACCGGTGCTACCGACCAGATGTGATCGATGTGCCCGTGGGTGGCGAGCACCGCAGCGGGCCGCAGCCGGTACCGGGAGAGGATCTCCTCGATGCCGTCCTCGGCATCCTGGCCAGGATCTATGATCAGGCACTCCGCACCAGGTCCGGATGCCACGATGTAACAGTTCGCGGCGAACGAACCGGCGGGAAATCCGGCGATGAGCACGGTGACCTCCTGACCGGGCGCGAGCGGCAGATCGGATCGCAGTCCAGGTACGCCCGGTGCCTGGTTTCGCGACGCAGACCAGGCTAGCGCCAGTTACAAGACGGCTCGGTTGGTGCGTCGAACCGATAACACAAGGCGTAGGCACTTGCCTAGCCCAGATAACGTGCGCGAAGTTTTTCAATAGGACCACTACCGGTTGATAACGGGAGGGTTGGACGGGTGGCGGGTAAGCAGGAGCGGCAGCGCAAGCTGGCCAGAGAGCGCTACGAGCGCCGCATAGCGCGCGAGGCCGAACGCCAGCAGCGGGCCCGCAAGACGGCGCAGTGGGTTTCGGCAGGCCTGGTCCTGCTCGTGCTGGCCGGGGTCGTGACCTTCACGGTCGTGCACCTGAGCGGCGCGAGCGCCAAGCCGGCGGCGGCAGCTACGCCGGCCGCGTCGGGAAGCCCGTCGCTCAGCACCAGCCCGTCAGCGGCGGCCAGCCCGTCGGCGAGTCCCAGCCCGACCACGACCGGGACGGCGTCGACGTGCACCTACACCGCGAGCCCGCCGGCATCGAAGAACGTGGGACTGCCGCCGGCTAAGCCCGACCGAAAAGCGACCTACCAGGCGACGATCAAGACCAACCGCGGCAGTATCGTCATCAACCTGCTGAACTCCAAGGCCCCGTGCACGGTCAACTCGTTCGTCCACCTGGCCAGCAAGAGCTACTTCAGCAACACCCAGTGCCACCGCCTCACGACCAGCGGATTCTTCGTCCTGCAGTGCGGTGACCCAACCGGCACCGGCAGCGGCGGTCCTGGCTACAAGTTCAACGACGAGAACCTGGCGGGCGCGACCTACCCGCAAGGGACGGTGGCGATGGCCAACGCCGGGCCTAACACCAACGGCAGCCAGTTCTTCCTGGTCTACAAGGACACGACGCTGGCGCCCTCGTATACGCCGTTCGGCACGATCGTCAGCGGGCTGGGCGTCATCCAGAAAGTGGCGGCGGCAGGGACTGACAACGGGACAGGCGACGGCCATCCTAAGGAAAAGGTCGTCATTGAGAGCGTGACCATCAAGAAGACCTGATTAGACATGCCAGACCGGGCATGCCCCTAGTCAGGTACCGAGCTGGAGGTAAGCGGTGAGCACCGAAAGCCATCAGTGGGGCCGGGTAGCCGACGACGGAACCGTCTACGTTCGCACCTCAGAAGGTGAGCGCGTAGTCGGGATCTGGCAGGCAGGCAGCCCGGACGAGGCGCTCGCCTTCTTCACCCGCCGGTACGAGTCCCTGGCCACTGAGGTCAGCCTGCTCGAGAAGCGGATCACGACCACGGATCTAGCGGCCGGTCAGGCCAAGGCGACCATCGCCAGGCTGCACGCTGCTATCGCGGAGGCCAAGGCCGTTGGCGACCTGGAAGGTCTCAAGCTCAGGCTGGACTCGCTTTCCGAGCGCGCTGACGAGCGCCAGCAGGAGCACAAGGCGGCGCGGGACCGCGCCAGGGTCGAGGCCGTCGAGGTCAAGGAGCGGATCGTCGCCGAGGCCGAGAAGCTCGCTGCCGAGGCCACGCACTGGAAGTCCAGCGGAGACCGGCTCAAGGAACTGCTCGACGAGTGGAAGGCCGCGCCGCACGGCGACCGGCAGGCCGAGGCAGCGCTGTGGAAGCGGATGTCGGCCGCGCGCAGCGCGTTCGCCAAGCGCCGCAAGGGCTACTTCGCCGCGCTCGAGGAAGAGCGCGAGGGCGTGCGGGAACGCAAGCAGGAACTCGTCAGCCGCGCCGAGGAGCTTTCCTCCTCGACCGACTGGGCCGCGACCGCGGCCGCCTACCGCGAGCTGATGGCATCGTGGAAGGAGGCGGGTCGCGCCGACCGGGCTGCGGAAGACGAGCTGTGGAAGCGGTTCAGGGCCGCTCAGAGCACCTTCTTCGATGCCCGGTCGGCCGCGATGTCGGCCAAGGACAGCCAGCTACGCGAGCGAGCCACGGCCAAGGAGGAACTGCTCGCCGAGGCCGAGCGGCTGCTCCCGGTGACCGACCCCAAGACGGCCAAGTCCGCGCTGCGCTCGATTCATCAGCGGTGGGACAAGGTCGGCGCCGTCGCCCGGGACTCGCAGGAGCGGCTCGAAGGCGGCCTGAAGAAGATCGACGACGCGGTGCGCAAGGCCGAGGACATCCAGTGGCGCCGGACCAACCCCGAGGCGCTGTCCCGGGCCAGGGACACGATCGACCAGATCCGCAAGACGATCCACAACCTGGAAGGCCAGCTCGAGCAGGCGAACGAGAAGGGCGACGCGGCCGCCCGCGAGCGCGCCAGCTCCGCCCTGACCACCCGGCGGGCGTGGCTCGCCGAGGCCGAGAAGACCCTCGCCGATCTCACCAGCTGACCCGGCCTGACGCCGCGCGACCGGCCTGGCGCCGCGCGACCGGCCTGACGCCGCGCGACCGGCCTGGCGCCGCGCGACCAGCACCGGCCGCTGACGACTGACCCCGGGACAAACCGGGCCAAGACTGGCAACTTTCGCGCCGCGGCGACCGCCGCCGCAAGGCGAGGACGGCTTATCACGAGTTAGTGCCGACCGAAAGTCGCACAAGCGAACGAATCGGGCATCATTTTAACTCAAAGTCGTGATACGTCATCGGCGCAGGATCCACCGGCGCGCCGAATTCGCTAAATCCGGGCAAATTGCCGCCTAGCTAGTGACGCGATGGGCGTCGTAGACGCCGTCGACGGTGCGCACGGCGCGCAGTACGTGGCGCAGGTGCTCCGGATCGCCCATCTCGAACGTGAACTTGCTCAGCGCGACCTGGTCGCGGCGCGTGGTGACCGAGGCGGACAGGATGTTCACGTGCTGCTCGGAGATCGACCTGGTGATATCGGACAGCAGCCCGGTGCGGTCCAGCGCCTCGACCTGAATCGCGGCCAGGAAGCGGGAACTCTCCCGCGGCGCCCAGTGAACGTTGACCATCCGCTCGGGTTCGGACTGGATCAGGTGCTCGACATTGACGCAGTCGGTACGGTGCACCGACACGCCGTTCCCCCTGGTGACGAATCCGGTGATCTTGTCGCCCGGCACCGGGGTGCAGCACTTGGACAGCCTGGCCCAGACGTCGGCAGCTCCCTCGACACTGACCCCGGAGTCCCCGGTCACCGGCCGCGGGGTCGGCTGCCTGGTCAGGACGGTGGCCTCGGCCAGGTCCTCCTGCGCCCCGGCCAGGCCGCCCGCCGACTTGACCAGCTTGGAGACGACCGACTGGGCGCTGACGTGACCGTCACCGATGGCCGCGTACAGCCCGGACAGGTCCGGGTAGCGGAGTTCCATCGCGATCGCCTGCAGCGCGTCGGCGGTGGCGAGCCGCTGCAGCGGCAGGCCCTGCTTGCGCATGGTCCGGGCGATCATCGCCTTGCCGGTGTCGGCCGACGCCTCGCGGCGCTCCTTGGAGAACCAATGCTTGATCTTGTTACGGGCCCTGGCGCTCTTGACGAAGCCGAGCCAGTCCTGGCTCGGACCGGCACCGGGCGCCTTGGAGGTGAGGATCTCCACGGTCTCGCCGTTGGACAGCGGCGACTCCAGCGGCACGAGCCGTCCGTTGACCTTAGCGCCCACGGTGCGGTGGCCGACCTCGGTGTGGATCGCGTAGGCGAAGTCGACCGGTGTAGCGTCCTGCGGCAGCGCAATGACCTCGCCGCGCGGGGTGAACACGTAGACCTCGGCACTGCCGACCTCGAACCGCAGCGACTCGAGGAACTCGGCCGGGTCGGCGGTCTCGCGCTGCCAGTCAACCAGTTGCCGGAGCCAGGCCATGTCGGACGGGCTGCGGCCGGTCGCGACCTCCTCCTTGTACTTCCAGTGCGCGGCGACGCCGTACTCCGACCGCCGGTGCATGCCCCAGGTCCTGATCTGCAGCTCGACGGGCTTGCCGCCCGGGCCGATCACGGTCGTGTGCAGCGACTGGTACATGTTGAACTTCGGCATCGCGATGTAGTCCTTGAACCGGCCGGGAACCGGGTTCCACCGCGCGTGCACCGAGCCGAGCACCGCGTAGCAGTCGCGCACGGTGTCGACCAGGATCCTGATGCCGACCAGGTCGTAGATCTCCTCGAAGCCGACATTCCTGGCAATCATCTTCTGGTAGACCGAGTACAGGTGCTTGGGCCGGCCGGTCACCTTCGCCTTGATCTTCGCCTCCCGCAGGTCGGCGTAGACCTCCTCGATCACCTCGGAGATGAACGCCTCCCGGCGCGGCGCGCGCTCGGAGACGAGCCGGGCGATCTCGTCATATCGCTTCGGGAACAGGGTCGCGAACGCGAGATCCTCGAGCTCCCACTTGACCGTGTTCATCCCGAGCCGGTGCGCGAGCGGAGCGTAGATCTCCAGCGTCTCGCGTGACTTCTGCTCCTGCTTCGGCCTGGGCAGGTAGCGCAGGGTGCGCATGTTGTGCAGCCGATCGGCGAGCTTGATAACCAGCACCCTGATATCGCGGGACATCGCGACGACCATCTTGCGGACGGTCTCGGCCTGGGCGGCGTCGCCGTACTTGACCTTGTCCAGCTTGGTCACGCCGTCGACCAGGGCCGCGATGTCATCGCCGAAGTCACGGCGCAGCTCGTCGAGGGTGTACGGAGTGTCCTCGATGGTGTCGTGCAACAGTGCCGCGCACAGCGTGTCGTGGTTCATGCCGAGCTCGGCCAGGATGGTGGCCACCGCGAGCGGGTGGGTGATGTAGGGATCGCCGCTCTTGCGCGACTGGTTCGCGTGGTGTTTCGCCGCGACCTCGTACGCACGCTCGATCAGCCGGATGTCGGCCTTCGGATGGGTGGTGCGCACCGTCCTGATCAGCGGTTCGAGCACCGGGTTGACACCGCCGCGGGACGCGCCGAACCGGCCGAGCCGACGCCGGACTCCGGCGTGACCCGACCCGGACGATCCGGAGCCGAACCCTTCCGGGGTCGACAGGTCGCGCGGCATCGACCGGGTGGGAGAGTTGGCCGTGCTGACCTCGGTGCCGTTCTCTGACGTCACGATGAGGCTCTCAGCGGGGGCGGTGCCGTTGTCCTCCGGCGCTGCGCCATTACCGGAGGGAGCGTCGTCCGCAGACCCCGGAAGGGTCTCCGATGACCCGGCATCGGACGGCTGGGTGTCGGACGGCTGGGTGTCGGACTGCTGGGTGTCGAACCGGCTATCGGGCGCGCCAACTGCCGGGGTCATCCCATTGCCGGCCACGGGCAGCTCTTGGTCTTCGGGGCCCTGCCCCGCGGCCTTCTGGGTGACTCCGCCTCCGGCTATTCCAGCCGTTGCCACGTCACCGGCCACTGCCGCTCCTCGCGTCAGTTGAAGTCACTAGTGTATCCGCGGCGCGACCAGTCGTGAGCCACGCCAGCCCCAGCCGGCCAGCGAGCCAGGCGCTCCCCGAAGTCGATTCCAGGGGTCACAGCCCGAGCAGCGCCCGGATCTCCACGCCGGGCAGCCTAGCCCGGCCGCCGAGGAAGCCGAGCTCGATCAGGACGCGGAGCGAGACGACCTCAGCCCCGCTCCGCCTGATCAGCTCGGCGGTCGCGGCGGCCGTGCCCCCCGTGGCCAGAACATCGTCGATCATCAGCACCCGGTCGCCCGGCGCGAACGCGTCCACATGGACCTCGACCGTCGCGGTGCCGTACTCAAGCTGGTAGGTCTCCGCATGGGTCGGTCCTGGCAGCTTCCCGAGCTTGCGCACCGGCACAAATCCGACGCCGAGCTGGCACGCGACCGGAGCGGCGAGAATGAACCCGCGGGCCTCGATCCCGGCGACCTTGTCGATCCGGTCGTGGCCGGCGGCCAGCGCGTCGATCGCCGCGGCGAATCCCGCGGCGTCGGCGAGCAGCGGCGTAATGTCCTTGAACACCACGCCAGGCTGCGGATAGTCGTGGACGTCCCTGATCAGCCCGCGCAGCACGCGGGCGATGTCAGCGGCGCCGCGGCCGGGCGACTCAGGCGGCTGGCCGTCGGCCGCAGCCCGCGAATCATCACGGTCAGCGCCCCCCGGCGAGCCAGCGCCGCCAGCGCCCGCCTCGGTCGCGGACACCTTGACCTACCTGCGCTTCTTCTTGCCTGACGGGCGCCGCTGCGATGCGCTTGGCCGGCGCGGCTGCTGTCGCGGCCCGGATGCGGGCCTGGGCGACGCGGAGCCGCCGGCCGGACGCGCCGCGGTCACCGGCGCGACCTGATCCTCGACATCGTCGGCCGTTGCGTCCGGTATCTCGGCGCCGCGCTGGACCACCTCGCCGGTCCCGGTGGCGTTGCCGACAGCGACCTTGGCCTGCCGCTTGACGCTGGTGGCCCGCTGGGAGATCTGCTTGCGCAGCTGCTTGTACGCCGGCTCACGCTCCTTCAGGTCGGCCAGCACCGGCGTTGCGATGCAGATCGAGGAGTACGTGCCGGACAGCATGCCGACGAACAGCACCAGGGACAGGTCCTTCAGCTCCCCGTTGCCGAGCAGGAAGACGCTGACCGCCAGGATCGAGACCACAGGTAGCAGCGCGATCAGCGAGGTGTTGATCGACCGGACCAGGGTCTGGTTCAGGGCCAGGTTGGCGGCCTCGCTATAGGTAGTCCGCCGCGTCGCGAGCAGTCCGGCCGTGTTCTCCCTGACCTTGTCGAAGACCACCACGGTGTCGTAGAGCGAGTAACCGAGGATGGTCAGCAGCCCGATCACGGTTGCCGGGCTCACCTCGAAGCGCAGCAACGCATAAACGCCGACCGTGATCACGATGTCGTGCACCAGCGCCACCAGCGCCGCTGACGCCATCCGCCACTCGAACGCGACCGACAAGTAGAGCACGATCACGATGAGGAAGGCGATCAGCGCCTCGATGGCTTTCTGCGAGATCTGGCTGCCCCAGCTCGGCCCGATCGACTTGAGGCTGACCGCGCTCGCCGGCAGGTGGAACCTGCTCGCGATCGCGTTCTGGACCGCGAACTGCGTCGATGGCTTCAGGACCGGAGTCTGCACGGTCCAGCTGGTACCGCCCTCCTTCTGGACGGTAATGGTGCTGCCGGTGCCCGCAGCCACCACCGTGTTCGTAACCTGCGCGTTCGTCGCCGCCGGGGCCGTGAACTTGTAGACCGAACCACCCTTGAAGTCGATGCTGAAGTTGAGGTGGAAGACCAGCAGTGCCACGACACTGACCACCAGGATCGCGCCGGAGATCCGGTACCAGAGCTTCTGCTTTCCGACGAAGTCGAACGACACCTCGCCGCGGTAGAGCCGACCGCCGATGTTGCCGAGCCTGGACATCACGCCTCCTTCGGGGTGGTCCGGGCCGCGGTGGCGCTGGCCGTGCCGGCGGCGGGCCTGGCCCTCGCCGCCCGCGAGCCACGCCACGGCGATTTCGCTCCGAGCCTGGCAGGATCAAGACCTGACCACTTGTGGCCGCGGCCGAAGAACTCGGTCCTGGCGAGCAGGGAGACCATCGGCTTGGTGAACAAGAACACGACGACAATGTCGATCAGCGTGGTCAGTCCGAGCGTGAACGCGAAGCCCCGGACGTCGCCGATCGCGATGATGTAGAGCAGCAGGGCGGCGAGGAACGAGACCGTGTCGGAGACCAGGATGGTCCGCCTGGCTCGCTGCCAGCCGCGTTCAACGGCGGCCCGCAGCGACCTGCCCTCCCTGACCTCGTCACGCAGTCGTTCGAAGAACACGACGAACGAGTCGGCGGTGATGCCGATCGCGACGATCAGTCCGGCCACTCCGGCCAGCGAGAGCGTGTAGCCCTGGTACTTCGAGAGCAAGATGACCGACATCCAGGTGATCAGCGCGGCGGTCGCGAGGCTGAGTACCGACACGATCGCCAGGCCCCGGTAGTACAGGAACGAGTAGATCACCACCAGCAGCAGGCCGATCGCCGCGGCGATCAGTCCGGCGCTGAGCTGGGAGGCACCCAGCTGCGGTGAGATGGAATCGGTCGACTGCCTGACGAACGCCAGCGGCACCGCGCCGTACTTGAGCACGTTGGTCAGTGACGTCGCCTGGGCGTGCGTGAAGCTGCCGCCCGGCCCGGTGATCTGGCCGGAGCCGTTCGGGATCGGCTGATTTACCTGCGGCGCTGAGACGACCTTGCCGTCCAGCACGATCGCGAACTGGTCAAGGGGGGACGTCTCGTTCTGGGACGCCGTGCTGTAGTACTTCTGGTACATCTGCGTGGTCAGGTTGCCGAAGGCCTTCCCGCCCGCGCTGTTAAGATTGAAGTTCACTACCCACTGGCTCTGCGTGTTCAGGACCGCCGAGACTTTGGTGAGGTCCGACCCCAGGACCTTGGCCACGTCGAGCACGTACTTGTTGCCCTGCGAGTCACACCCCACGACCTGCGCGCTGGCGTTGTCCCACTTCGCCGGGTCGTTGCCGTAGATCGCGCTCTGCCACTTCTTGTTCGTGCAGTTCAAGCGGTTGAAGTCGCTGATCACGGCCTTGCTGGTCACCTTGGTGATGTCGCCAGAGGCGTCGGCGGCGGTCGGCAGCCCGATGGTCGGCGACGCGCTCGGGCTCGGTGACGGCGAACCGCTCGGCGAGGCGCTCGAGCTGACGGACGGCGACGGCGACGGGGACGCGCTGCTCGATGCTCTCGCGCGGGAGGCACCGGTCAGCTGGCGAGCGCCTGCGGCCTGGCCGCTTCCGCCCGACGGCGACGCAGAGGAACTCGGTGACGCGGACGCCTTGGCCGAGGCCTTCGCGCTCGACGATGGCGTTCCGCTCGCTGACGGCGAGGAACTCGGTGACGGCGACGCGCCTGGTGGCTGCGTCGGCGCGATCGCGGTCGGGTGGCCGGGCGCCACCAGCAGCACCTGACGGAAGCGCAGCACCGCCGAGCCAAGCAGCGGGGCGATGTCCTGCGCGCTGCGATGCGGGACGGAGACGACGATGTTGTCGGTGCCCTGCTGCTGGATCTTGGCGCCGGTGAAACCCTGGCCGTTCAGCCGGCTGTTCAGGATCGCGATCGACTGGGACATGTCCGAAGTCGTCGGCGTGTGGCTGCCCGGGCCGAGGACCACGGTCTTGATGGTCACGGTGGTGCCGCTGGACAGGTCGAGGCCGAGGCCGACCTTGAACTTGTCGTGCCAGCTGCCCGGGTGCAGGGCGGCGCCGCCGATGATCGTCACGAGCATGACGATCAGCAGCACGGCCAGGCCCGCCAGGTACCGCCACGGCCTGGATGTCGGCCCTGACTGCCTCGATGCGCCGCCCGGCCGGGACGCGGAGCCGCGCGGCCGGGACGGCCTACTGCTAGGGGGTGCCACCTGTGCCTGTCCTTAGTTCGATCGGCCCGCGGTGCGGCTGGGTCCCGCGGTGCGGCTAGTTGCGGTCCTTCTTGAGGTCCCAGCCGTCCTCGGGCGCGCCGTCCTCGCTGGCCTCCTCGGCCACGGGCTCCTGCTCGTGGTCGTGCGCCTGGTCAGCAACGATGTCCTCATGCGACGGCATGGCATCGTCGGACACGACCTCCATGACCGCGCGGCGCAGCATCGTCACCTCGACGCCTGGCGCGATCTCGATGATCACATCGCGGTCGTCGCCGGAGATCACGGTGCCGTACATGCCGGCGGTGGTGCGGATCCGCTGTCCGGGCATAACCTGGCTCTGGGTCTGCGCCGCCTTGCGCTGCCTGTTCCGCTGCGGCCGCATGATGAGCACGTAGAAGAGGCCGACCAGCACGGCGAGGATGATGAAAGTGAACGCCGGGTTGCCGCTCTTGGTCGAGCCAGCGGCGAGAATCATGGTCCCCATATCGGGGCTTCCTTCCGGTTGATGGCGCAGCGGCCGGGTGCAGCGCAGGAACCATACCGGCGGGACCGGCAGTAGTGCCAGGCGGCTGGGAAAGACCAACTGCCGAAGTTTAGCGGCGCGAGCGCCGCGCACAAACAGGCTACGACTTCCGTCGAGTGATCGTGACCGGGCCGCAACCAGATGTACTGTTCCGCACCCGGGTGCCGGGCACGCTTACGTTAGTCAAACAGCGTGATGGCGCCAGAATCATCCCCCTGGCCGCCTGGAGCGGGCGCGACGAGCCCCAGATGAGCCCACGCCGCCGGGGTGGCGACCCGGCCCCGCGGCGTCCTGGCCATCAGGCCCGCGCGTACGAGGAAGGGCTCGGCAACCACCTCGACGGTCTCGGCCTCCTCGCCGACCGCGACGGCGAGCGTGGACAGGCCGACGGGGCCGCCCCCGAAGCGCCGGACCAGCGCCGTCAGCACGGCGCGGTCGAGCCGGTCCAGGCCGCTCTCGTCGACCTCGAACAGCTCGAGCCCGGCCCTGGCCGCGGCCTTGCTGACGACCCCGTCGCCGCGCACCTCGGCGAAATCCCTGACCCGGCGGAGCAGCCGGTTGGCGATTCGCGGTGTCCCGCGGGACCGGCCCGCGATCTCGTCGGCGCCGTCCTCGCGCAGCGTCACGCCCAGCAGGCCCGCCGACCGGCGGATGATCACGCCGAGCTCGGCCGCGTCGTAGAAGTCGAGATGCCCGGTGAAGCCGAACCGATCGCGCAGCGGCGCCGGCAGCAGGCCCGCTCTCGTCGTGGCGCCGACCAGCGTGAACGGAGCGATGTCGAGCGGCACCGCGGTCGCGCCCGGCCCCTTGCCAAGCATCACGTCGACCCGGAAGTCCTCCATGGCCAGGTACAGCATCTCTTCGGCGGGCCTGGCCAGCCGGTGGATCTCGTCGATGAAGACGACTTCACCGCCGTTCAGCGATGTCAGCACCGAGGCAAGGTCGCCAGCCCGCTCGATCGCCGGGCCGCTGCTGATCCGCAGCGGAGCGCTGAGCTCGGCCGCGATGATCATCGCGATCGTGGTCTTGCCCAGCCCGGGAGGTCCGGACAGCAGCACGTGGTCCGGCGCCTTGCCGCGCCGCATCGCGCCCTCGAGGACCAAGGTGAGCTGTTCGCGGAGTCTGGCCTGGCCGACGAACTCCGCGAGCTCCTTCGGCCGCAGGGCGCCTTCGATCTGCCTCTCGTCGGCGTCAGCCAGCGGCGAGACGAACCGGTCGGTATCGCTCTGGCTCACACTGTGTCTCCCGCTCGCCTCATGGCCGCCCGAGCACTCGCAGGGCGGCCCGCAGTGCGACGGCGACGTCGACCTCGCCCGTGCCGACGGCATCGCCGTCAGCATCCGGCTCGTCGGCGGCCTGGCTGGCCAGCAGCTCCGGCTCGACCATCGCGATCGCATGATCCGCGTCCCTGGCCTGCCAGCCGAGGTTCACCAGGCCCGTCCGCACCTGGTCCCGCCAGGTCAGGATCCCGACACCGCCGGTGCCGGTCCCGGCCCCGTTGGCGCCGGGACCGGCGGAGCGGGCCGCGGCCTGACTGCCTTCGCCCGGCGACCCGAGCCGGCCGGCCAGCTCGAGCACGATCCGCTGAGCGCCCTTGCGCCCGATGCCAGGCACGCTCGTCAGCGCGGTCACGTCCTCGGCCACAACCGCGCGGCGCAGCCCGTCCGGGCTGAACGTGGCCAGCATGGCCAGCGCCAGCCGCGGCCCGATGCCACTGGCGGTCTGCAGCAGCTCGAACGTATTGCGCTCGTCGTCGCTGCCGAACCCGTACAGGGTGAGAGCGTCCTCTCGGACGACCAGCGACGTGCAGACCCTGGTCCGCTCGCCCGGCCGCAGCCCGGCGAGCGTCCCCGGCGAGCACTGCACGAGCAGCCCGACGCCGCCAACGTCGATCACCGCTCCCTCCGGCGCGACCGTCGTCACCACGCCATCCAGATGCGCGATCATCGGACACCTCCAGCCTGTGCCGCTAGTTCCGCGGCCCCGGCCGCCGCCTTGCTTGCGGCCGCGTTGCTAGCCGCCGCCGAACCGGCCGCCGCCGCACCAGCCGCCGCCGTACTGGCCGCCGCCGTACTGGCCGCCGCCGTACTGGCCGCCGCCGTACTGGCCGCCGCCAGCCTCGCCTGGGCGCCGCCGCGCCACAGATGACAGATCGCCAGCGCGAGCGCGTCGGCGGCATCCGCGGGCCGCGGCGGGTCCGTCATCCGGAGCAGCCTAGTCACCATGTGCGTTACCTGCGCCTTATCGGCCCGGCCGCTGCCGGTCACGGCCGCCTTGACCTCGCTCGGGGTATGCAGCGCGACCGGCACCCCGAACCGGGCCGCGCAGACGATCGCCACGGCCCCGGCTTGTGCCGTGCCCATCACGGTGCGGACGTTGTGCTGGCTGAACACCCGCTCAACCGCGACGGCATCGGGCTCGTACCGGCGCAGCCACTCGTCGAACTGCTCGTGCAAGATCAGCAGCCGGCTGCCGATGTCAGCGCTGGCCGGGGTGGTCACGACCGTGCTCCCGATCAGCCGGAGCGGCACGCCGGGCCCGCCTTCGACGACGCCGATGCCGCACCGGGTCAGGCCGGGATCGACCCCGAGCACCCGCATGCGGCCACCGCCTGACCATTGACGAACAAGTGTTCGGCTGCGACATTACCGGCTGCCAACCGCCCCCGCCGGTCCATCGCACCTCCCGGCGTGTCGCCGACGCGGCGGAGTCCATGATCATGGTGGGTTCACCACGTTGCAGAGACTGTCGCATAACTCATGATCTTGGTTTGTCAAGGTCTTGGCCGGGGTCGGCGTGTTAGCCGGGCGAAATGGGCTTTGACCTGGGAAAATATGGTCATGGGGTACAACTTTGCTGGTGGT
>Ga0137378_10001407_pt1 | contig 20231 bp, 19 predicted proteins | sample SagtaG_21_FD_104813 | JGI IMG/M metagenome (GOLD analysis project Ga0137378, IMG submission 104813) | Vadose zone soil microbial communities from Sagehorn Ranch, Mendocino, California, USA - Sage2_L_60_16 metaG | ecosystem: Environmental > Terrestrial > Soil > Vadose zone | place: USA... | reverse complement strand
TGCCATCCTGCACGATGTGATGAAAACGCTGGAATTTCAGGTCAAACAGACCGAAGACCAGCATGTCGCCGAGATCATGGCGCTCATGCGCCAGGTGCAGCGCAAGAACGAACAACTCGAACACCAGCTGGCGCAGGAACAAGAGAAGATCGCCCAGGAACGCCAGAAAATCATCGTGCAGCAGAACAGCGTGCGCGAACAAGGCGAACTGCGCAAGAAAACGATTGAGTCGCGCCTGAAAGTGCGCTTTACCGCAGTCGTCACGCTGCTGACAACCGCCTTGTTATTCCTGCTTGCCATGCTTCAAGTAGTGGCTTTTACGTACCTCAAATGGCCGATGAACTGGGCGCTCTTTGGCCCCATTATCGTATGTATGCTACTGGCACTCTTCTTCGCACGCATCGGCTCCCATACGAGATACTTTCGCCCACCACAGCAGCAAAAGAAGGGCGACAAGCCCGCAGGCAAATAAATATGTAGGACTATCTAAACCTCGACAATCCGCAGTGTTTAGCCGCGCAATCTGATCATGGTGCGCACCAGTTTCCGGTTACGAGCGGCGGCGGGACCTTCAAGATAAGCCTCGAATGCGGCCTGCTGGAGGCCTGTATTCATGGTGGGATAGACATGAATAATATTCAAAATGTCATTGACTGTGAGGTTGTGCTGCATGGCCAGCGCCAGCTCGCTCAGCAGCTCGCCCGAACGCGCTCCGACCATATGCGCCCCCACAATCTCATCCTTCTTTCCCGCCAGCACCAGCTTGATAAAGCCAACGGTCTCGCTCTCGGTTTGCGCCCGGTCAATCTCTGCCCAGGGGAATTTCACGACGCGCACATGCTTGTGCTGCTTCTCGGCCTCATCAGGCGTCAGGCCGACACGCGCCGCTTCCGGGTCGGTGAACGTACACCAGGGGACGAGGCGATAATCGACCTTCTTCTTCCCAAGCGGCACAAGGGCATTGCGCGCAGCAATCCCCGCCTGGTACGCCGCGACGTGCGTAAAGAGGTAGCCGCCGATCACATCGCCAATCGCCAGGATATTCGACGAGGAGGTCTGGAGATAGGCATCCACCTTGATGCCTTTGCTGTCATACTTCACACCCGCCGCCTCCAGGTTCAGCCCCTCGACATTCGGTTGACGCCCCACCGCCAGGATAATCTCATCGGCCTCAAACTGCAACAGCTGGTCACCCCGTTTGGCCGTGACAACCTTCTTCTCTCCGTCACGGCTGGCTTTGGTGAAGCGCGCCCCGGTCACGATTTCGATGTCTTCCGAGCGCAACATGCTGGCAACGGCCTCTGAAACTTCCGGGTCCTCCCTCGGCAGAATGCGCTCCGGCCCCTGGATGATCGTGACCTTTGCGCCCAGTCTCCCGAAAGCCTGTCCCAGTTCCACACCTATAGGGCCTCCGCCCGCTATCACAATGGTACCAGGCAGCCGCGTGAGATCAAACACGCCCTCATTCGTCAGGTAGCCCGTTTCGGCCAGGCCCTCTATATTGGGAACAACGGGATGCGAACCGCTAGCGATGATGCTATTGCGGCTGCTGATGGATTCCCCGTTCAAGTCCAGTTCGCTCGATGATCTGAACGCGACCTTGCCAAATTTCACCGTGACGCCCTCGGTATAGGCGCGTTCAGCTTCTTCGACCCGGCTGATCACGCCCTGCACGTACTCGGATACTTTTGCCATATCCACGCCGAGATTGGCTGGCATCAGTCCCAGTTTGGCGGCATCTTTGGCCTGCTGCACCACCCTCGCCACGTGAATCAGGCTCTTGCTTGGCACACAGCCATAATGCAAACAATCGCCCCCCAATTTTTCTTTGTCGATCAGCAACACATTTGCGCCAAGCGCCGTCGCCACACGCGCAGCCGTCAACCCACCTGAGCCCCCGCCAATAATTGTTATATCGTAACGTGTCATATGTTCTCTCCTGATGAATTCCGCCCTATTGTCAGCGTGCTGCTATGAAATAGTTTCGCATAAGCCTCGCGCGGCTATTCTACGGCACCGGTTCGTCTTTGTCCAGGAACTGTCATGCAGCAGGATGGGAGTTAAATTTTTACATCGAGCGAAGGGAGGCATGGCTGGGGCAAGCCCAGCCATGCCAAAAACGCGCACCCGACATAGTGAAACGTTTCTGGTATTTTTTAGACGAATTATGTATACGAATTGATTTGAGTGAGGTATACTCATGACAGTCAGTTACCCCATCCCTTTCAGGAGGGGCTTGCATCAAGACTCCCATCGCAATTCTGCATACCTCGCCAAACGGGCGAGACGTGCAGCTTTGAGTTCATCGCCCGACGCATCCGGGCCAAGTTCAGACCCTGGGGCAACTGACAACTGCCCCGTTCCCACCCAGTCCTGCCAGGTGAGAAGCGTGCGCATCGCGATATTGCGCGCACCCACTAGGTCAGCATGCAGCGTGTACGGCTGGCCTGTTCGCTGCCAATGTGGGCATTGCTTGTTTTGGCAGATGAACAGCAAGCCGTTCTTCGGTCGGTTCTGCTTGCTCGTGTAGCCACACAGTGGACACGCCTGACTGGTATAGTCCGCATCCACCTTGATGGCGAGTGAACCCGCAAGCGCGGCCTTGTAGGTTAGCACGCGGTGCAGTTCGGCAAAGGCCCACTGGGACGCATGGCGATTGGCCCTGCGTGCTTTCTTGGAGACGGGTTCGGTGCCGTTGCCGCGCTTCTTGCGCCGTCGCCTGCGCCTTTTAGTACGTTCACGGATGCCAGTGAGTTCTTCCAGGCCGAGAAGCGTGTGGGGGTGCGTTTCCACGATGGATTTCGCGATGCTGTGGTTGACCTGCAGCTTCAACCGTCTCTCTCGCCCGCCAAGTGCGATCATGCGCCTGGTAGCGGAACGAGTGCCTTTGTGCTGCAAGCGTTTCCTGAGCCGGGCGTAGTGGTCAGCACGCGCCCGAACCCTTTTGCCGGGATAGAACCGACTATCGTTGGCGGTGGTCGCAGTAGTCGCCAGATAGCGCATGCCGACGTCGACCCCTGCTACATCGGGAAGCGTTTCAGGGCTTGGGTCAGGCAGATCGAGTTCCAGGGAGACCAGCAGGTAATACTGCTTGTGGGGCTTGTCATACCAGAGCTTGGCCCCGCCAATCCTTGCGCCGTGTTGGATGAGCGCGACATGCCGATCGTAACCCTGGTAAGGCAGAATGATCCGTCCATAGAGCGTGAGAACGCTGACCTGTTGCCCTGTCTTGAACGTATAGTCATAGCCGTAGTTGTAGGTCAGCGTAGGCGAAACGTACTTGGGTGGCTGATCCAGTCCCTTGTACCGTTTCTTGGTGCGCCCTGTCTTGCGATGGGCAAGGTTCTGCTTGAGCTTCGTCCACAAGCCTTTGTAGGTGGCTCCCACTTGGCGAGGGACATTGCAGGCCATTTGTGAGGGGAGATGGAACAGGGCGCGGATTTCGCGATAGGTCCCCATGTGCAAACGTATGTCATTCAACCGTTTCCCTTGTGCAAAAGCATACTGGCTGACGTAGTTGAGCGCATCACGGTACGCCAGTTGCGTCTGCCGGAGCGCTTGCTGCTGCTCAGGGGTCGCCAGGAGTTTCAGTTTGGCGGTGAGGACCTGCTTCATCGCACCTCTCTCCCCCGCTGCCTCGCCGGGACGAGGGCATAGCCCACCTCCACCAGGGAGACGATCTCGATACCAAAGGGGCGCAGCTTGAGCCGCAGGCGCGAGAGCACGTTGCGCATGGGACACATGAGCGCATCCCACTCCCCGCTCTCGCGCGCCTCATACTCGTGCGTCTGTCGGGCGGCAAGGTCTTCTGCGGTGGCGGTTCTTCGCCGCTCTACTGGTGGAAAAGGGGGGGGATAGTGTTTACCCATGCTGCACCGCGCTTTCTGCCTGGGCTGCATGCCTGGTACAGGAAAAGGGCTTCGCGTTTGCTGGCGGGGTCGGTGTGCATCCTGGGCAATAGCCATTCATGCCGCACAGGGAACAGTGTTTGACGTCGGGCTGCTTCGTTGACTCCCAGGAATGACCGTAGTCGTGACAGAAGACAGGGACATCTTCAACAGAGTGCGCTGCTTGTGCCACTGGTGGAAACGAGGGGCCGGGTTGCTCTCTCATGCCGACACCTCCTGCTGTGCTGCTGGCTGGTGCCGCTCGCGCCAGTCGGCGATCTCGGTGCGCACTTCATCGGTAAGCTTCCACAGACGTTCTTGCTGGGTGCGGGCAGCACGCGACATGGTACGGACTACCTGGAGGTCCTCCGCTGTGAGCTCATCGGGGGTGAGTACGTCGAGCGCGCAGGCCGCACGACTCCAATGATGGGTCGCATCCTGGAGCGCATGGCCTGCCTGGGTGTACCAGTAGTCGGCGTCTTTGGGGTAGCGGCCTTGCTGCTGTTTCCAGGCCAGGGTGAAGCAGCGCAGGGCGCGGGTCTCATGGGAAAGCGCGAAAAAGGCGTGTCCAATCGCAGTGAGCGCTGGCACACGCTCAGCATGCTGGGCAAAGGTGGCCCACTCGTAGATGGGTTCGCAGAGTGGCATCCAGTAGGTGCTCAGTTCGCTCTGAGCAGCAGGATCAGGGGTGCGAACGGGAGATGGCGACCCCATCATGGCGATGGGAGGGAGTTCTAAGCGCATCGTTCTTGCTCCAAGACTTTCGCCCGGTCTCACGATGCGGTATACTACATCGTGAGAACCAGGGGTGTTTAACAGACTGTTGGTTCTCAAAATCGCTGATGAAGTGTCGCAAGCACTTCATCAGCAACCAGCTACATCTACGCGCTACAAGGATTTCCTCAACGAGTTTGCTACAAAACTGCACTACAGTAGTTTCATCCTACAACGCTGCTCTACATGGACTCACCTTACAAATGGTTTCATATGCACTACGAACTACCAAGCCATATTTGACACCCTACCTCTTACTAGACCTCACATCCATATGAGGAGTATAGCATGAAGTTACCTAATTTTCAAGCCCTAGAGTGATGTAAATAGAATTTGAGCGAACTAGAGTGAGTATATTGGGTTTAAGAGTAACCTTGAAAGCAATAGGGCGAGTTAATTGACGTGTGAATGCTATGAAGCTATAATAGGCCAAATATCACTAGCTAGCGGAGATATTGTAATGCAAGATGAAGAGTTATTGACCGTTGATGCTGCAGCAAAAGTCATGAAGGTGCATCCACGCACCATAAGAGCGTTCGTAAAGTCAGGTGACCTGGCGATTGTCGAGATAGGCAAACGAGAATACAGAATAAGACGCTCAGAACTTAACCGTTTTATCCGTGAGAGGGAAGAGAGAAGAAGAATAGAATAATTACATTTGAATGTATGCGCTTTGATAGTTTGTGAAACGTTTCCGGCTTTATTTTGACTAATCACGTAGTATCAAACTTTACCTGTAAGGAGCAATTACTATGACACAAGAAGTACACCCCCTCGTGGAACTCAAGCAGCATTCCATCTGGCAGGAAGGCCAGCAGCCAGAGCCATGCGTCGTCGTGATCTTTGGCGCGACCGGCGACCTGACCCAGCGCAAATTGTTACCCACGCTGGCGCACCTGGCGCACGATCATCCCTTGCCCGAGGGCTTCTCCATCGTCGCCTTTGCGCGTCGCCCCATGACCGACTTGCAGTGGCGAGCGATGGCGATGGAATCGGTCAATAAATATTTGCCCGAAGGTGACAAATTAGACGAGAAAGCACAGCAGGCTTTCGCGCAAAAATTATACTACTGTCAATCCGACTTCAATGATCGCGAGGGCTACCAGAAACTCGCCGATCTGCTTGATCGACTGGATGAAGAACAGAGAACAGAGGGCAATCGCCTCTTCTACCTGGCGACTCCCCCCACCACTGACTCTGAGATCATTCATCAACTCGGCGGCGCTGGATTGGCCCGCCAGCAGCGCAACAACGGCGATGAAGAATCCTGGACGCGCATCGTCATCGAAAAACCCTTTGGGCGCGACCTGGCCTCGGCACAAAAACTGAATCGCGAACTTGGCCGTGTCTTCCGTGAGAATCAAATCTATCGCATCGACCACTATATGGGCAAGGAAACCGTGCAGAACCTCCTGGCGTTCCGCTTCGCCAATGGTATCTTCGAGCCACTCTGGAACCAGAAGTACATCGATCACGTGCAGATCGTGGTCGCTGAAAGCCTGGGCGTTGGCACTCGCGCCGAGTATTACGAAGAGTCAGGCGCGATACGTGACATGGTGCAGAACCACATCATGCAGGTGCTCTGCCTCACGGCAATGGAGCCTCCGGTGGCCTTCGATGCCGATGCTATTCGCGATGAGAAGGTCAAAGTCATGCGCGCTATCCCACCACTCACTCCTGAGCAAGTTGCAGTCAACACTGTGCGCGCGCAGTACACCTCCGGCGTAATTGACGGACAGCCAGTTCCAGGCTATAAAGAGGAAAAAGGCGTCGCGCCCAACTCGACGACAGAAACCTACGTCGCGTTGAAGCTGTTCATTGAGAACTGGCGCTGGGCGGATGTGCCTTTCTACATTCGCACGGGCAAATGCCTGCCCAAGCGCTGCACCGAAGTCACCATCCAGTTCAAGCGCGTGCCACATCAACTCTACAAGCCATCGGAGACAAAGGGCCTGGTACCCAACCGCCTGACTATCAAGATTCAACCCGATGAAGGCATCTCGCTCAAATTTGGCGCGAAGATACCTGGCGCGGCTCGCCACCTCAGCTCGGTTGATATGAACTTCTCGTATGCCAGCGCCTTCGGTATACAATCACCCGAAGCCTACGAACGCCTGCTCGCTGATGCTATGATCGGAGACTCCACCCTCTTCATCCGCCGCGACGAAGTCGAGACATCCTGGCATATCGTGGATAGCATCATCAACGGCTGGAAGAACATGCCCGCCGATTCAGTCACTACCTATCCCGCCGGTACCTGGGGGCCCAAGGAAGCCGACGACCTGATCGAGAGAGATGGTCGCGCGTGGGATAACCCTTAAAATATGCAAAAATATTCGCCGGCTACTCCACAACTGCGCCTGGCCGAGATCATCGCTGCCCTTTCTCTTGCTTCCGATCTTGGAAAGGGCCAGCCACTGGAATATGCCCGACACGAATAATTCCTGGAACATGCTTCGTCTGGGAACGATTGCCTGTTTGACCGCCTGGAGCTACGACCATGCTCATGCCTAGAGAGGGGAGAAAAGAAGAGAGGAGAAGCGTATGCCGCTTTTTAGAAGATCTAGCTCACCCGATGTCAAGAAGCTACAACTCTTCCGCCGCGCCAGCACCATTCCCGCACCCGAAGCGCCTACAGACCAGACTGGCCCAGTCTTAAGGAAGGAGAGACTATGAAATCGCTCGGCGATCATGGGCCCGTGCGCCCATCGGGACAGCCCCGCACGGACGGACGGAACGGTGACGATCGGTCCGCAGTGGTCGGCAACGAACGGATGACAACGCTGGCCGGCGCGGTGCTCCTCGTGCTGATCGTGGTCGAGCTCGTGACCGTGCCGACCCTGCGCGCGCTGCTGTCCGTCCACGTCCTTGTTGGGGTGCTCTTGGCCGGCCCGCTCGCCGTCAAGATCGGCTCGACCGGCTACCGGTTCCTGCGCTACTACACCGGATCGCCCGCCTTCGTGCGCAAAGGTTCGCCCCGCCTGGCGCTGCGGGTTCTCGCCCCGCTGCTCCTGGCCACGACCCTCGTGGTGATCGGCAGCGGGATCGGACTCCTGGTGACCGGCCCGACCCAGGCTGGCCCACTCCGCATCGTGCACGTCCTCAGCACCCTGATCTGGCTCCCGGTGATCGCCATTCATGTATTCGCCTACATCCGGCGGGTCCCACGTAGTCTCGCGGACGACTGGAGCAAACATCCCGCAGAGCAAGCACCAGGACGCGGGCTCCGGCTCGGCGTGAACCTCGGCGCGCTGCTGGGCGGCGCGATCGCTGCCATTCTCGTGCTCCCCGTCACCGCACCGTGGATCGCTTGGATCAAGACGAGCGAGATTGGCCCGGGTCCCTTCATCGCTGGCATGATTGTCGCTACACTTGCGCTCCTTGCCACCAGACCTCTCAGGTGGAGGTAGATGGACGGTGAGGCAGGGGCTGGCTTCGGACTGCGAGGAAAGGCCATGTTTGCCTTCTCCATATCGAGCAGCCAGGCCACCATCCCGAAATGATGGTACAATAAGCAAGAAGACAAAGAAGCTCAACAGAAAGGCCGATAATGGCACGATCAGCTGCTCATACCTCTAAAAACCAGGCAGATCAAATTTCCCAATCAAAACCGGCAGACCGTACCGAACGCAGGCTCCGGCGAGTGGGCGCCTGGTTCCTGCTTTACCTGGCGCTGCAGGCAGAACTTGGACTGGCGTGGGATAGAAACTGGCATGATCTCATTGGACGTGACCAGTTCTGGACACTGCCGCATATCATGCTCTACGCGGGTATTGGGGGAGCAGGTCTCGTGGCGTTGATTGTCATTTCGGCGGATACGCTGCGCTATAATCTCAAGAAACCAGGCGTTGACGATACCTCGACCATTCGTATCTTCACCTTTCACGCGCCTCTTGGCTACGTGTTATTAGGCTTCGGCGCGCTCATCGATCTCCTGGCCGCGCCATTCGATAACTACTGGCACCAGCTCTACGGAATTGATGTCACCCTGTGGTCGCCTTTCCACATTATGGGTACGCTTGGAAGTATTATCGTAGGCCTGGGTATCGTCTATGTTTTCGCATCTGAGGTCGTCATCGAGCGCCAGGCAGCACTGGCCGGGCATCCTCCGCGCCGCTTCCTGGGATGTAGCGCCCTTGAATGGGGAACGCTGGCCGTACTTGCTGCCTATATGAACCTGACTATTCCAGCATTAACGGCCTTCGTTGCCATCCCTATCGGGCCATTGCAACTCTTTACCTACCCTTTCGCGCTAGTTCTCGCGGGCGGTTTTAGCCTCGTCAGCGCTATTCAATTGACGCGCAAACCCGGCAGCGCCACCATAACTGCCCTGCTGCTCTGCATTCAGACGTTGTATACGCAGACCTTTGTGCCATTCGCCATTAGCACCAGCGTAACATTGCTTGGAATATCCTATCGCTTTGTAGATCGCAGGCCCGCCTTCAATCTCACACTGGCCCTGATACCACTCCTCTTTTTGATCTCGGCTGTCCTGATAGATTGGCTTACCTACAGGCACCGGCAGCGCCATAAGTCAACATTAGATATCCTACCGGGAACGTGGCTGCTGGCAATCGTGATAGCGCTTCCAGCGGTCGTCATTCCACCACTACTCGTCATGATCGTTTCAGTCATCCCAGCTTTCTCGCCATTACCGGCAGGCATGTTCGCCCTGCAAGCGCAGTGGTTAGATATGCTCATTGCTCTACCAGTTACGCTGCTCATAGCGATTGCTGCGATTGAGTGTGGGAAAGTCTTCGGAGATATCTGGTATATGAACCAGCGTTAACCTATCAGCCCAGCAATTCTTCCATCTGCGCCAGGTAAGACCCGAACAACTGGCAGGCCTGCCGCACCGGCTCCGGCGAGTTCATATCGACTCCGGCTTTTTTCAGCAGCTCAATACTGTAATCCGAAGAACCGGAGGAGAGGAACTTCAGGTAGCGATCAACGGCGGGCTTGCCTTCGTGCAGAATCTGCTGTGCCAGCGCGCTCGCGGCGGAAATGCCTGTCGCGTACTGGTACACATAAAAGCTGCTATAAAAGTGGGGGATACGCGCCCACTCAACATCGATCAACCCGTCAACCACTGCCACGCCGCCATAGTATTTCTCATTGAGCGCGTGATACATCTTGCTCAGATTATCGGCGGTCAATGGTTCGCCCGCCTCGGCCTGGCTGTGCACCAGTTGTTCAAACTCAGCAAACATGGTCTGCCTGTAGAGCGTTCCCCGCAGGTCTTCAAGCGCGTGATTGAGGATGGCCAGGCGAATTGCCGGGTCCGTGTTCGTCTTGAGCAGGTAATCCGTGAGTAAGGATTCATTCAGAGTAGAAGCCACCTCTGCGACGAAGATGGTATAGTCGCCATACTGAAATGGCTGGTAGTTGCGCGTAAAGAACGAGTGCATAGAGTGACCCAGTTCATGCGCCAGGGTGTACATGCTATCGCGCTTGTTCTGGAAGTTGAGCAGGATAAATGGCTGGGTTGCATAGCCTCCGCCACTATATGCCCCGCCGCGCTTCCCTGGTGTCTCATAGACATCAATCCATCGTTCACGAAAGGCTTTTCTCAGCGTGTTGGTATAGTTCTCGCCCAACGGAGCTAATCCGGCCACCACCGTTTCACAGGCATCCTTGTAGCTAATCTCGTCGGCGGTTTCCTCCACGATTGGAACATACAGGTCATACATGTGCAGTTCATCGAGTTGCAGCACACGCTTGCGCAGTTCCATGTAGCGGTTAAGCAGAGGAATATGTTCACCAACCGTTTTGACCAGGTTATCATAGACGCTGACCGGAATATTGTATTGGAAGAGTGCGCGTTCGCGGCACGAAGCATACCCACGCTGCCGTGTATAAAAGATATCCGCCTTTACCTGGGCGGAAAGCGTCGCGGCAATGGTATTGCGCTGCTTGAGGAATGGCTCGTGCATCCCTTCAAATGCCTCTTTGCGCACACGCCGATCCGTGCTGCGAATATAGACCAGGTAGTTGCCCTTGGTTAGCTGCACATCCTCGCCCACTTCGTCCCGGATGAGTGGCAAACGCAGATCAGCATTATCGATCATTGAGAAAACGGAGTCCGGCCCGTCGGAAATTTCACCTGCGGCAGCCAGTACTGCCTCTACCTCGGCGGAACGTACGTGAGGGCGTTTGCGATTCAAATCGCGCAGTTGCTGCCCGTAGAGTTGCAATCCAGGCGTCTCCTGCACATACTGGTGCAGTGTCGCCTGCGACAACGCCAGGATTTCCGGTTCAATGTATGAAAGCGCTGTGGAAGTACGCACAAACAGCTGCATGGCACGATCGTACATCCCCTGGTACTTGCTGTTGGTTGTATCTTCATCTTTGCGCATGGATGCATACACGAAGAGCGCTTCCAGTTTCTCAAACACCTCGTCACGCTTGCGCAATACATTCAAGAGCGCCTGCCCACTTTGTGCAAGCGTTCCCTGTAGCGCCTCAAGTTCAGGTATGCGCTGCAGCAGCGACTGAAACGTCTGTTCCCAGTCTTCATTGGTAGAGAAGATACTCTCCAGGTCCCAGGTATATTCCTTTGGGACATCACTTCGCTTTGTCAATGTCAGCAATGTCAAACTGCCTTTCAAAATGTAATCAAACACTGCCACACAGGCATGTTTTCATGTATTTGCAGAGATGGCACATTTGGGTCGTTTTGTGTTTACTTATTATAACGAGTTCTTTCCCAAAGCGCAAACATTTAGAGGCAGGCGTTTGCGCAATGAATAAAAGGTGATGACTCATGTAGACGAGGAAACAGACCCAATGCCAAAAAAGGACGAGTCACCTATCAAGAAGTGGCACAAAGAAGGCAGACATGGCCTATTTCTTAACGCACGCTCTTAATGCGTTGGATCAGCCCCGCCCCAAGCAAAGCAAGTATGGCTGCAAGTACAAAGAGTAGCGTGTAACTGTGAAACGTGTTCACCACGAAGGCGGCAATGCTGACACCCACGATTTGCGGGAAAGCGTTGGCAATATTGATCACACCAAGGTCTTTCCCACGAGCGTTGGCCGAGGGCAACAGCTGGGTAATCAGCGCGATATCGACGCCTAGATAGGCTCCAAAGCCGAGACCAAGCACTCCACCGGCAATCTCGACAGCAAGCCAGGTTTGGAAGAACGCCAGGATCAGGAAGGAGAGCGCGATCACCAGGCTGGCACCCACGACAAAGGCCTTGCGGCGCTGGAGCCTGTCAGAGAGCACACCACTCGCCACCGAGGAGAGAAGGAGTGTACCGGTGAGGATGATTTGAAAGGTGGTGACTCCCTGCGCTGCCTTCTGGTAATGCACCGCATCTTGCAGAAAGTACAAGAGATAGCCAAGTGCAGTAAAGTAACTCAGATAGACCAGGAAGCGCGTGAGCCAGGCCCAGCCAAAATCAGGATATTTGACTGGATTGACCCAGAAGCCTGCCAGAAAGGTAGCGAGATGAAAGCGCGGTGCGGCTTCCTTGGGGAGCGGCTTGTCACGTAGCACCAGGATGAAGAGCATCATGACTATGAGCAGCAGGCCGATGAAGATGTAATAGGACATCTGTGTTGACGTAGCGACGCGGGTGACGAGCAGTGCACCCATGACCGCTCCCAGAGGTAAGGAGAGGCTGACAAATGCCGAGACCGTCGCACGCTGGCGCAAGGGCACTTGATCGGGGACGACCGCTGAGAGTCCAGCCAGTATCGCATTGGCCGCAATATGAAAGATCGCCCACCAGATCACCAGCGCGACAAGGCTGGTGGCGTTGGCCATCAGCGCAAGGGTCACTGCCGAGAGCATGGATCCGACGAGAAACCAGGGTCGTCGCCGACCCAGGCGCGACGTAGTACGATCGCTGAGCGCACCGGCAATGGGATTGGTGATGACCGCAGCCAGGACACCTACAACTGTAGCAATGGTCAGGTTCGTGAACTTATTCGCCGCACCTAGAGCCGCAATCTGCATCGGCAAGAGGATCTGGCTGATCGGCAAAATGCTCAGCCAGATGACGAGGTTCGCCAGAGACAAGAACATTTGAAACCCTGCATTGACCGCTTTGGTCGGCACCTGGAGGGCCTCTATATCGTTCAGATCGTCCTCTAAAGCAAGCTGAGCAGAAGCATTGGTCATAGGGATACTTTCCTTATCTATTATTCAAAAGACCCGGAGCTTACCGCTCATATGCTTCCAAGGCATCTCACCATTTCGTACCAAGTTGCCGATGAACCTCTGCCATATCATAGTAGAGCGATTCGCGCACGATCTTGCCATCGCGGCGAACCACCACCGTGACACCGGGAATAGAGAACGCACGTCCAGTCGCGGGCAGACCGGGATAATCATGGACATGCGTGCCGCTGGCAACCCACTCGACCGTTAACTGCTCGCCACGCGCGATACGATTGGTGACAGTGATGCGCATATCAGGCATTGCCGCAAACCCCGCGCTCTTACGAGCCATAATAGCGGCGCGACCAGCGATCGGATGCGGGTACATACTATCTTCGACAATGGCATCCTCGTGATAATCATGATCTGACACTCCCCATGTCTAAAGCCAAGGGGGTTCTTGGTTCCTCCAGGCGACTTGCCACAAGCGGGCTTCCCACTCGCAGTAGCGGTCGCCTGTCCCCAAGCGTTTCACGCTCTCAGCGGAGCGTCGGTTCCCGAATGCCCTGCGGTACCGTCCAGTGCTTTTGCCAAGATGTTCAAGGCGGCATTGTGATCTCTGTCCAGCACCACGCCACAGCTCGTACAGATGTGAGTACGGATCGAGAGACTCTTGTACACCCGCGTGCCGCATTGTGAGCACGCTTGACTGGTGAAGTGGGGTTCGACCGCGATCACGGGGATGCGATGCACCGCCCCATAATACTTCACCCAGCGCAGAAATGCTCCCCACCCGGCATCGTGAATGGACTTTGCCAGGTGGCGGTTCTTGAGCATGTTGCGTATCTGAAGATGCTCATAGGCAATCAAATCGTGAGATGAGACGAGCGTGCTTGCCTGTTTGCGGGCAAAGTCTTCACGCTGCCGCTGGACCTTCAGATACCCCTTTGCCAGGGCGCGCCTGGCTTTCTTTCTATTGTTACCGCCTTGGCGTTTGCGCGAGAGGCGGCGGTGCAATCGCTTCAACCGTTGCTCGGCACGGCGAAAGTGCCGGGGGTTGTTGACCGTCTTGCCATCGGAATCAGTGTAGTAGGCGAGCAGCCCCACGTCGATGCCCACCTGCTTCCCCAAAGGCTGGTGGATGATGGCCTTGTGCGCGGCAACCCCGAACTGCACGTAGTAGCCATCGGCACGCTTCACCATGCGCACCCGCTTGATCTGTTTGGTGGGGAAGGCTTCGATCTGCTGCTGCTTGTTTCCCACCAGCCGCAGTCGCCCGATGCCACAGCCGTCCGTGAAGGTGAGATGACGCCCATCGGGGTCAAGCTTCCAGCCCGTGGTTTTGTATTCCACCGAGCGGTTATCGTGCTGGAATTGGGGATAGCCCTTCTTGCCTGGCTTGTTCTGCTTGCAGTTCTCATAGAAGCGCGAGATAGCAGACCAGGCAGGGTCTGCCGAGGCCTGGCGTGCCTGAGAATTGAGACGACGGACGAAGGGGTACTCCCTGGCAAGTTCGGCGCAGGAGCATTGCAAATCGTTCTTGCCGGTGCCACGAGTATCCATCCACAAGCGCACGCACTTGTTGCGGATGAATTGCACCACCCTGATGGCCTCATCGATGGCGGCATATTGTGCAGGAGTGCCATCGAGTTTGTACTCGTAGATCAGCATGCCGCTTGCCTTTCTGCTGGTGTTCTGCTATACTCACTATACACGTAGAGATGGCATATGTCAAGCGAAAATGAGCATGAAACGAACCAATGTCTACCTCACCGAAAAGCAACTCGAACGTCTGCACCTGCAAGCACAACAGGAAGGGGTCTCAATGGCCGAAGTGATCCGCCGGGCCGTCGAGGTGTACCTCGTGTGGAATGATCCGACCTATGCCCCGCCACCCCACTCCAAAAAGGACCGCCGCCTTCATCCCCATGGCGAGAAGTCAGGGGCTTTCGGCGGCGGTCGGTAAAGTGCTGGAGTTCGGACAGAAGCCCCACCCATTAGGGTTGGGGCGACTGACGCAGCAAATCGTCCCTATGGCCCCACTTATCGAGGAAACGATAAAAATTCCTCCTGGTCAGGCGGGTGCGCTCGGCATCAGAGAGTTTGGCGTTCTGCAGCTGAGGGTGGCAATGAACGGGTAAACCGGGCGTGACGACGGCGCTTTTCCCACAATTTCTCACCGCGAAATTGAAATCGATATCCATATAATAAGGGAAACGATAGCGCTCGTCGAACAGGCCCGCGCGCTCGAGCAGCCTTCTTTTAAAGGCCATACAGAGCCCCGCGATTGCCTCGACCTCTTGTTCGTTGGCCTCTTCAAAGTGGCGCATATCTTCTGTGAGCAGGCCGCGCAGTCCGGTAATGCCAACATCGCTATCCGACAAGACTTCGCCAAGTGGCGCAAACACATCGCCGGTCAGTTCAACCGAGCTATCAAGCAGCAGCACATACTGCCCCCTGCTGCTCTTCAGCCCGACGTTGCGAGCTTCGGCTTCACCTACCGGGCGCGCAACGGTCACCAGGCGCAATCGCTGGTCGTCACGCTGCATCACTTTTGCCCAGGAGTTCAGTTCATCCTGCGATCCATTATCGACCAGCACAATCTCAACAGCATGCCCGTCAGCGAATCTCGCTACGCTTTCCACGCAGCGTTTTGCTTCTTCAAAGTTATCACACGCCAGTATATTTACCGAAAATGCGCAGCTATCTGCTTCATCCAGCAGCGAGGGAACCTGGCGCGTGGTGCGATAGACTGTGCCGTCAACCTCGACGCTGGGAAGGATGATGAGATGCGCTCCATGGGGATTATCCTTGATACCGTAGCCTGCCTCCTCAATCTGCCGTTTCAGATCATCGGCCCGATCATATTTCCCTTTCCTGCGCAATTCATCACGCTCGTGTGAGAGCGCCAATATATCTGCTGGAATACCAGTGCGAGATGGTTGTACAGTCATTTGCTTAACCCTTCTATAGGCCAGGACAGGCCTGGCCGCTACATGTCTATTTACGCTGCAACGGGCTGGAAAGCCTCTGTCATTCATTCAGGGGATGAATGATCTCTTCTCCTCGGTTCATATTTCGTGTGGAGTCCCGCCCGAGGAAGAGGATGCTTCGCTACCCTTCGATTCCTCTCGGAAGTCTCCAACGACTTGGACGTCTGCTTATCCAGCGTTCCCCAGGTCTTCTAAATTTTAACACACGCGGCAATAAAAGTGACTAACGTACTCTTACAGTATCCCACTCATGAGGAACGCGTCAGGTTTCTCGCTTCGCTCCCTGGGCTCCATCGTTTTTTGAGAATACATTCGATAAGAAGCTTTAGATTTGGTGGTGCTACATGTAGGATTCTTGCTTTGTGAGCAGGGGGACGGGGTTGCATTTCAGATGATGAGTATACTGGATGATAAGGCTAATTAGTTCTGAGCCCGGCGCTACAACTCGTATTGAATATTTGAGCAAGGGTGAGTTTGATATGATTGAAGATTTTCAGATAGGCGCTGATAGTGGTGCGCCTACCCTCAATGGTATTTATGATGATCAAAGTACTATTGAGGGTAGTGATGAAGGAGATTTAAAAGTGCTCATTCCTAAAGAAGGAGTAAGCATTGAGAAGAATGATAGAAGTTTGTCTGAGTTCGAACGCTGGTACAAACAAGGGCGTCTAATTATTGATCCAGAATGGCAGCGTTCCTATATTTGGGATAGATCTAGAGCATCTAAGCTTATCGAATCTTTTCTTGTTGATATTCCGGTTCCCGTAATATACCTCTCTAAAAATGAGGGAGGGAAATATGAAGTCATTGACGGAGTGCAGAGATTAACTTCTATATTCAAGTATTTTAATGGCGAGTTCCCTCTCACTGGTTTAGTGATGTTAAAACTGATGGATAAAAAGAAATTTTCTGAGCTTCCCTCAGAAATGCAGAACAAGCTATCGGACGCTACTTTAAGAACTTTTGAATTATCTCCCCAAACCTCTAAGAATCTGCTTTTTACTATTTTTGAGCGGCTGAATACTGGAGGCGTGGCTCTCACCGAGATGGAGATAAGAAATTGTATCTATCGAGGAAAAACCAATGACTTGATAAAGAAGTTGGCGGTTTACGAGGAGTTTGTGAAGAGTGTCAATCAGAAAGATCTTAGCAGAGGAATGCTTGATCGCTCCCTGGTATTGAGATTTTTGGCCTTTTATGAGAAAGGGTACCAAAAAGCTCAAGAGGGTTTGAAAACTTTTATTAATGACTTCTTTGAATATTACAAGAATCCGTTAGAATCGAAACTAGATGAGTTTGAAAAACAATTCAAAAAAGCTACCCGGGTCGCTTATACTGTTTTTGGCGATTTTGCATACAGATTGCGCCGACAGGATAGTAAGGGCGGAGGTGAGTGGGCTACTCGCGTTAATGCCGCCGTTTTCCAGGTGATCGCCGTATCATTTACAAATTATGATCCGAGTCAAGTTACCCAGAGACGAGATGCTATCCTTGAGGAGTATCTTGATATGGTTACTTGTGATAGTAACTGGCTAGATAGTGTCTCCAGGTCTACCGGAGATGCTCGAAGAATTCGTTACACGTTTCAAACTTGGAATGATCGCCTTGGTGCGGTTATGGAGGGTTCAATCCCTCTTGATACCAAGCGCATATTTTCTGCGAACTTAAAAAAAGAGATGTTTAAACAGAATCCCACTTGTTCTTTATGCGGTCAAGAGATAAGGCTCATTAATGATGCTGCATTAGATCACGAGGAACACTACTGGCGCAGCGGTAAAACTATTCCTTCTAATGCAAGGCTTGCTCATAGATTGTGTAATATGAAGCGACCAAAATAAGTTTGGTGTTTGCTGATATTACGAATAGAATCTTTGGCAAACAAGCCATTTCAAATGCAGGTGGACAGGGAGACTCAAATTTCGATTAGAGCCTTTACTGATCCTCCCTGTCAACAGGACGAACCTCTCTAAATCTGTCCAGGTCCGATCGACGGTAGTATAACCGCTTAAATGCCCCCAACTGATACGCCTGCAGCTGAGGTTGAACGTTGTTGTAAAAGGTCTCACGAGAAATGCCGAGATATCTGGCCGCTTCAGATGCCGTCACATAAACTTCTCCATTTCGCTCTAGTGGCATGCACACTCCCCTCAGTTGTTTCCCACATCATAACGTGGTTAGACAAATTTTGTCAATGCCAACCTAAAATTCCTTGTTAGACATATATTGACACTTCAAACAAAAGCTACTATAATACACATAAGCAGACAGATAATGACAGTCATTCACAGTTGATGGTTGGAAACAAGGGGGAAGAGGATGGCTGCCGTCTCTTCCGGTTGTCGTTGTCGTAACACATGGCAAGGAGACGTTCGGTGAAGAAAAGCAAGACCCCGACCTTTCTGTTAGAGTTGCCTCTGCGAGTCGATGCAGGGCAGGCCAAACGTCTCCGTGCGCATTTCGAGGCGGCGCGCTGTCTCTACAATGCGCTACTGGGCGAAGCGATGAAGCGATTGCGGCAGATGCGTGCCGACCCGGCGTGGCAGGAGGCACGCGCCATTCCCCAGGCGCAGAAGCAAGAGCGCAAGGAGGCGTTCTCACGATTGCGGCATGCCCATGGGTTCTCCGAATATGCCCTGCATGAGTTTGTCAAGACGGCCAATTGTAGCTGGATCGCCGAGCATCTCGATTCGATGGTGGCGCAAACGCTGGCGACTCGTGCCTATCAAGCGGTGAATCGCGTCTGTCGGGGCCTCGCAAAGCACGCCCGCTTCAAGAGCAAGGGGCGCGGCCTGGACAGCGTCGAGAACAAATGGAATAGGTCGGGATTGCGCTTTGTCCTCCAACCCCCCGAAGAGGGCGATCAGGGATGGCTCATTTGGGGTAAATGCCGCCTCCCTGCGCTGATCGACTGGGACGATCCGGTCGTTTGTCACGGACTCAGACATCCCATCAAGTACGCGCGGCTTGTCCGACGGAAGGCGTCCAGTCCGAACGCGCAAGGGGCAGACGTACAGGGCTACCGTTACTGCGTGCAATTGATCTTACAGGGTACCCCTCACCAGAAACCCAAGCACACCGTTGGAAAGCACGTGATCGGGCTTGATCTGGGTCCCTCGACCATCGCCATTGTGCCACGCGAGGGGGAGGCGAGACTGTCGCCCTTGTGCGAGGAACTCAAGCCCGATACTCGTGCCAAGCGTCGCCTGGAACGCAAGCTGGACCGGCAGCGGCGCGCGAATAATCCAGGGAACTACGATGAAAAAGGCCGCGTCAAGAAGCGCGGCAAGCAACGCCTCGTCTGGCATGACAGCAAAGGCTATCGCGCCACGAGACGACGGCTTGCCCATGAGATCATCCGTATTGGCAACGACATTCGTATCGAGAAGATTTCTTACCGCGCCTGGCAGAAACAGTTTGGCAAAAGCGTGGGACGCTCTGCCCCAGGGATGCTCATAGACCACCTGAGACGCACGGTTGCAAGCACCGGCGGCACCCTGCACGAGTTCCCCACGCGCAGCACCAAACTGTCCCAGTACTGTCACGGCTGTAAGACGTACGTCAAAAAGCCGCTCTCGCAACGCTGGCACGAGTGCGCCTGCGGCACCGGCCCGGTGCAGCGCGACCTGTACTCGGCATGGCTAGCCGCTCATCTCGACCCGGCAAACAACATTCCCTCTATCGCCCAGGACTCCTGGGAGGGTGCGGACCTGCGCCTGCGGGCAGCGGTAGAGGCGTTAGTACAACGCGCGAATGAGGGGCAGGTCTTGCCCCGAAGCGTGGGCGTCCCCCGCGCCGGAGCGCGTCTGCCCCAAAGTCTTGACCCGAACCAACTAGGGCTGGTCTACCGACGGGGTAGGCTAGCAGCGTTGGGGTAGGGACAAGAACCTCCCGCCGGAGGCGGGAGAGTGTCAGGCTGCCAAACACAGCTACCAACCGAGGGCCAGACCATCACAACGAGGGTCGGCAGCGCCCTCAAATATACGGGTGTCAGGGCTCATACGGATCGCCTGCGCGTGGCCCATCCCATCTCCCCACGACTCTTCAAGCACTATACGGTGGCCGAGTAGCTCCAGCAGGAACGGCACTCCGCTGGTGAAGCGCCGCTCCAATACGACCACTTCAGCGATACCGCGTTCCAGGTGTTCATCAACGCCGCTCTGTCCCGCGATCAAATCCTCACGCCTGCCCGATGCATGTATCCTCATACGGCCACTGCGCCAGCGCGGCGCGGCTATGGCCTGCTGTGTATTCATCCCAAAATCAAGCATGGCCGAAAGCAATTGTACGTGTATCTGCGGCTGCGCATCTCCGCCCATCGTCCCCAGCGCCATATACGGTGTGCCGTCGCGCATCACCATCGCCGGGGTAAGCGTGTGCATCGTGCGCTTGCCCGGTTGCAAGTAATTGACGTGGCGCGGGTCGAGCGAGAAGTACGAACCCCGGTTATGCAGCATCACGCCTGTATCGCCG
>Ga0137378_10001397_pt1 | contig 20290 bp, 20 predicted proteins | sample SagtaG_21_FD_104813 | JGI IMG/M metagenome (GOLD analysis project Ga0137378, IMG submission 104813) | Vadose zone soil microbial communities from Sagehorn Ranch, Mendocino, California, USA - Sage2_L_60_16 metaG | ecosystem: Environmental > Terrestrial > Soil > Vadose zone | place: USA... | reverse complement strand
CCAGTACAATGCCGAGGTCGCACCGCGGGAGGTAAGCGACCGTTTCCTCCGCGCCAGCCACTGCGAGTGAGCCGAGACCTGGCGTATCAACGAAAGTAACGCCTTCGAGCAATCGCGCGGCTGGAAGTTTTACAAAGATGCGCGTGACGTGTTTCTTATTGGAAGGGTTACGTTCCTCGGTTGCATACTCAGAAAGCTCCGACAGCGGAATGATCTTCGGCTGCGCCTCGGCAAATTCGATGCCGGCTTCAGCAGCAGAACCGTGGGTGATCCGCGTTGGGATCGCAGTCACCGGGGTTACTCCAATCGGTAGAACGTCTGTCTTCAAAATATAGTTCAGCAGTGATGATTTGCCGGAACTAACCCGGCCGAAGACGCCCACTTCGAATGTCGCTGATTCAAAGCGGTCGAGTAGCATCGTCAGCGCGCCGCGAAACTCCACCAGCCCATGCGCCGTGACAATCCGCTCGATCTCCGACAACAAGCGAACTTCGTCACGTGTCTCGCCCAGTCGCTGAAGTCGGGCCTGTAAATCTCCGGCGCCACCTTTGCCGAGATAAGCAGCCAACTTGTTCAGAAGTGAGCCGATCTCACCACGAAGCCCATCAACGGCAGCCGCGCCTTCCGGGGAGATCGCACCATATCCGCGCATTTTCGGTTCGCTCAGCTCGCTAAGTGCGATCGAGCAAAACATCAGGTTGACGCTCGCCGCCCAAACTGCCCCGCAACGGACTTCGACTGGCGGGAGATCAAGTTCTTCCATCACGCGCCGCATCGCTCCGCGAATTCGCAGGATATAATCGTGTGTCACCTTGCGTTGAACCGGCGTGGTGTCGTCGGAATGCTCCTGGAATGGAGATGGCGAACCAGCGTCCAACATGTTGTGTTCCGTTTCAGAGAGAAGCTTGTCGATATAGCGGAACGTACTCTGCAGATGCCGCCGGTGATTTTCTTTGAGGCCGTGCCGTCCTATTTCGTTACTCATTTTTGCAACCTGAGAAATCCGAGGGCGGTGACCGGTCGTCGCCGATCAGCGTAGAATGGGCAGAGGCAATTGCCGGCGACAATCGACTAGTGTAATTCCGCCACAGCCACTCGACCACCAGCATCGTGATTAGTGCGACAAGTCCTCCGATAACTGCCGCGCTGAGAACGTCCGTCGGATAATGATCGCCCACGTAAACTCGGGACCAGCCAACCAGCGTTGCGACAATGAAGTAAAGCCAGCCGCGTTTGCGGTAAAACCAGGTGAGTACAGTCCCAAACGCAAAATTGTTGATTGTATGACCGGAAGGAAACGAGCGGTTGTCGCGCCTGTCGGAAGGCAATGTCGATAACGTGACAACTGCCGGATGTGCTACGGCAAAAAACCTTGGCTGTTCCGTTTTTAACCTGACAATGCGCACGCCAGCCATGGCCTGATACGGCCGCGGTCGGTGGGCAAGATGCTTGAGCGTGTTTGCAACGCCCGCGTCGGCGATAAGAACACTCACCACTGCGCAGCAAACTAGCGCGCGCTCTTTGAAGCCCCCGAAAACGAGGGCCAATGCTGCAGTAAGGAGCACGAATGGTTTCCACAGTACCCAGGTCGAAAGCGCTGCCATCGCAACATCTAGCACTGCGTTGTGAAATCGATGATTTATTAGATCGAATACTTGTGAATCCATTTGCGAGACGCTCATACATTGCTTCCAGCGGCTGCCTTAATGGCGAGATCGACCTCATGAATCTCTCGGTCCAGCGCGAGCAAGTTCAGACCAAACGAGCTATCCATCTTGTATTCACGTGCGGCTAGCTCGATCAGGAGTTCTTCGAGGATTCGGGGATTGCCTTGGCTCATCCGATGCAGTTGGGAAATGTGCTGGCGCGCGTCTTTTTGAATGTTTCCTTCTCTTATTGCTTCAAGGATCAGTTGCCGCGTTTCCGCCGAAGTCAGCGGCGGTATCTCTATACGGATGAATTTGTAGGTATGTTCCCACACATTACCGATCTCATGCGGTTGATCCGAGCGACATGCGATCCAGATTGGGATTTCTTCGCCAAGTCTGCCCATGAATCGACCAACGCGCGGCGGTGTGAGGGCGACGTGATCAAATACGACTGGCTCGCCGCGTTTTCCCAGATAAGCGAGCAAACGATTCTTTCGTTCTATCACATTGAGCTTGCGATGTGCCCAGCCAAGCTGGCGCTCCATGCCTTCGCAAATTCGCCGCAGACTTGACGTTTCTTCGCAGAGTAAAATCGGACAACGCTGCCGCACCTGACGCAAAATTGCGGTCTTGCCGATACCTGCCGGACCCACAACCAACACATGCTTGCGCAAGAGATAAAACGTGTGGAGTTGCTCGATCTCTTTGGCGCGGCCGAAAAAAGCGAAGCTCTTATTCATGGCTCCGAGCGACCGAAAAGGAGCCAATACACTGCAAACGAAAAGATCGCGGCGGGTAGAGTGTAGCGCCAAAGCACAAAGACGAAGCGTTGCTTGAAAGTCATTCCCTCAAATCGTTGCGGCGAAACTGTGACCACTAGAGCGGTCGCAAAAACTGATGCACAGACCGCGCAAAGCACTTGAGAAGCAAGCCAGAACAATGTTGCAAATTGAGCCCCCGAGCTTATGTGCATGAAAACTCCTGGTCCGCATCACTGCGTATCCAGGAGTCATCAGCACTGAAATCGGTTCAGGCGCATTCCCCAATCGTGGGAAGGCAAACTCCATTGCCGCCATGACATTACGACGTCGGAAATTTGTCGGTAAGCACGTTCGCGCTGACGATGCGCCAAATATTCGGCGGCACAACGAAACACCTCATGCAAGGTCGCGCAGTAACACTTGATTCAGGCGAATGCCGGCTTCGAGATTCTTGATCGGGAAGTTCTCGTTCGGCGAATGCATTCGACAGTCGGGCAACCCAAGACCCAGGAGCAATGTTTCAGCACCGAGCACTTTTCGAAAGTCGGACACGATTGGAATGGCACCGCCGCCGCGGACGAGAGCTACCTCGCGACCGAATACTTCCCGGAGTGCGCGTTGCCCAGCTTCGCCGTATTTAGAATAAGGATCGGTTAAATACCAGTCTCCGGTGTGACCAGGCCACATTTGTAGTTCAACTCCAGCCGGCTGATTCTCCCGAAGATGTTGCTCTAAAAGGCGCAGTATTTCGTTGGGAGCTTGTTCAGGCACGAGACGGCAAGTGATCTTCGCAAAGGCAAAGCTGGGAAGGACCGTCTTGGTTCCTTCGCCTTGATAACCACCGCCGAGTCCGTTTAGCTCAATAGTAGGTCGTGCCCAAAGCCGTTCCAGAGTCGTGAAACCTTTCTCGCCGAAAAGACCGGGCGAGCCGCTTTCCTCTAGCAGTTGTTTGTCCGCATCAATCGGGAGCTTCGTCCACGCCTGACGCTCCCATTCTTGCACAGCTGCAACGCCATCATAAAAGCCTTTTACGGCAATACGCCCGTCGCGGTCGTGCAACGTGGCGAGCAGTTGTGCCAGCGCAGTCAACGGATTCGCAACCGCGCCGCCAAACAGTCCCGAGTGGAGGTCGCGAGCAGGTCCGCTGATTTTCAATTCCAGAGCTGCCAGCCCGCGCAAACCGTACGCGAGCGTCGGCACATCGCGCGCCAACATTTCACTGTCTGACACAACGGCGACATCGGTGTGCAGCTGGTGCCGATTGTGTTGCAGAAAATCGGCGAGACTTGGGCTGCCGATTTCCTCTTCGCCCTCAATCACGAAGTGCACGTTCACGGGAAGTTCACCGTCCTTGCGCAGCACTTCTTCGACTCCGAGAATGTGGGCGAGGATTTGTCCTTTGTTGTCCGTCGCGCCACGCGCAAACACATATCCGTCCTTTAATACTGGTTCGAACGGCGGTGAATCCCACAAATCGATTGGGTCTGGCGGCTGGACATCGTAGTGACCGTAGATCAGCACGGTGCGCTTGTTCGCGTCGTGCGCGTTGCGTGCCCAGACGATTGGATGTTTTTTCGTCGGGACCCGCTCAGCCTGTAGACCGATCTGCTTTAGCTTTTGAACGAGCCAATCAGCACAACGGTTGAGTTCGTCCGCGTACTTGTCCTCGGTGGAGATGCTGGCAAAACGCAAAAACGAGTAGAAATCCTCCAGATATTCTTGATTCATAAAGTCAAATTTCCCCGTCTTCCGGCCAGGGCGTGCTCACATCTTTTGCCCCGGACAAATGGATCAACGCACGCAAATAGGCATCCTCTTCGTCAATGTTTCCCAGATGGCGCCGGAGCGCTTCGCGTTTAACCGCGTAATTTTGCATGTCCTCCGCGGCTTGCTCGAAGTGCCGTGCAGCTTCACTCAATAGGAACTTGCGCACATCGTCCGCGACATGCGGTAGCAGGTGTTCCAGATGACGAAGACACACGCCTTGTGATTTCCTGTAGAGATCACGTCCGGCATTCTCGGCGAGAAACGCTGCGAGTCGGTCCACATATCCAGCTTCAGCTTGCCGAACCAGGTGACAGACCCGGCAGCTGGCGTGTTGGCGCAAAGATGATGGGAGCTCTCCAGGGGCATTCGCCTCCGTCGCGGCTTGCTTCATCAACCCCGAGGTTTGCTCAACCAGGCGGGCCAAGCCAATCGATTCTCCCGCCGATGATGAAACAGCATGCAGTTGCCACATGTGCAGGGGACAAAAGCCGTGCTCTTTTGCGAATTTCTGTTGCGCCGCTTCGTCGCTTGAAATCGCATACTGCCAGTGCGCCAGGAAATCGTAAGCTGTTTTCACCAGATGCTCACAAACAGCGCAGCCCCGTGTTGTGAGATCATTCTCCACATCTGGTTCATGCGGTTCAGCACCACTAAGCCGTTTGTCGTGAGGCGCCGTTGGGTGCAATTCGGAGGACTCTGGCTTGTCAACGTCGCGTTCGGCACCGTGTGGAACACTCGTATCGCTGCGAAGCGACATCAGCCGGTCGTAGATAGCAGTAAGCGCATTGTCTCCCCATCCGGCCTTCGGCAATCCGCCGCTTGCTTGCTTCAACTGGTCGTTCACAGGATGTTCTCCGGTAATCGCAGCAGTGAGACGGGACTGGAGTTCAGTCGCAGCCCTCTCGACTTGGTCTGCAATTTCACCGGTCATTCTGTTTACGCTATCGCTCATCACCCTCAGCGCCTGTTCGCGCCAGCTCGCTATGAATTGCTTTGTCATCTCTAGCAGCGCCGCTTTGAGGAGGCGGCGAATGAGACGAGTTGGCATGAAGCTGAACCATCGCAACGGGTGATTGAAAGTGAGAGACTCAAGCCGCTGGTCAAAAACTGGCGTCACCTCCAGTGACGGGAGTAGATCGTCCGCCGGGCGAGAATTCAGATCGAAAGCAGCAGCAGCAACCTCATGAATTTTCTCCAGATTCGTCTTAATTTGCTGTGACCGCTGTGTAGTCGCCGACTCAACATTCTGTTGCAGTTGTAACTTGAGATCTTGCAGCCATGCGCGTGCCCAATCGTGAGAGAGATGAGCCACGTGCCCGGCCCAATGCTCCGCTACTTCTTCTCCAAAACGCCACCCAGCGCGCGTGACAATCCGGTCGAGATCACGCGAAAGTTTATCGGATTTGGCTTCGAAGAAGTGGTTGAGCTGGCGTGCAGCGATATCTCTGGTTGTCTGCAAACAATTTATCTGAAGATCCCGCAAAAGGCTTAGCCGCTCCTGCTTCAGTTCTTCCCATGTTGAGCGCACGCGATTCAGGCGTTCGTGGAGCGCTGCGGCCGGGAGAAGCCGCGCGTATCGATATAATTCCAGCTCGCCCGATTCTTCGTCGATCATCCGGAGCGCCTTCTCAACGACTGAAGTCAAGAAGATCGCGGATTTTTCCTGTGCGAGAAACCTAGTTAGCGTCTCCTGTAATTCAGGCAAGCCGCTGTTGTGTGACACCGGTTTCCCGCTCTCACTTTCCGCCAACGCCAATCGCGAGGACACAGGGAAGAGTCTGACCTGCTGAGTCTCCATTTCGGCGCGGATTTCCGAATCGAAAAACCTCAGCAGCTCGTCGCGTTCGCCTTGATCAGGTAACAAAGCTGTCTGGTTCACGATAAAAAAGATCTTCGCGACGTGATTACGGATGGCGTGCAGGAAATCGAGTTCGGCTTCGGTGAACGGGGAATCGACGCTCGTCACGAACACCACGGCGTCGCACTCCGGCAGGAAGGAATAAGTCGTCGCCGTGTTCGCTTCAATCGATGAACCGACTCCGGGGGTATCGACAAATTCCAAGCCTCCGCGCAGGAACGGCAAGGGAAGTTCCAAGGTGGCAGTCTTGACCTTTTTGCGGTTCCCGGGATTGCCTTTTTGTGTGACATAATCAGCGACCGCCGAAACTGGTGCGATTTCGGGGAAAGGCGACGCGTCGCGGCGAATGACAAGCCGTTCGGTCGGACCGTATTTCAAAACGGTGATTGCCGACGTCAGCGGTAGAACTCCCACCGGCAACAACTCGCGGCCGATGATCGCGTTCATGAGCGAGCTTTTGCCTCGCTTGAATTGGCCGACTACAGCCAGCGTGAAACGATCTTCGGCCAGCTTCACCATCAGTTCTTCACAACGTCGGATTCGCGTTTCGCTTTTCCGTTTCTTTAAAATCTGAAGCAACTCGCGAAGTTGGGTTGCGAGCGCAAATTTTTTTCGCGTGTAGGCGCGAAGGTGGTCACTAACCTCGGCATCGCCGGGCTGTTCTTTCTCCGGTTCAGCAATTTTTTGATGGGGAGTCACAAGATAGTTCGCTAGGCTTCGCGCTTCACGCGTGCGACGAGCACGGCACCCGCAAGAAAAAGGATTGTGCTGTAGCCGAAGGCGAACGGCACTCCAATTGCGCTCCAGAGCACGCCCACAATTGCGCTCGAAAGAAAATCGCCGATACCATTGACGGTCGCGAGGACGCCGAAGGCCATTCCGTGATGCGCTTGATCGACCAGCTCGGCGCAAAATGAATCCTCCAGCGTTTCTTCAACCGCGACCTGGATGCCGCCCAGGACAAATACCAGCGTCATCATCCACACTCCCGCCGGTAGAGCGATGATCGACAACGTCATCAGCGCTGCCAGGGCGTAACCAATCGCAAGCAACCAGTTTTTCGGAAAACGATCCGCGAGCCAGCCGCCGAGATAGGAGAAGGCCGCGTAGAAAACATTGTGCAAGACATAGAGCGCGACGGCAATGCTGGCGGCACGGGGCGCACCGAAAAGCGGCGTGAGTTTTTGTGTTGCAAGCAAAATCAACAAGGTATGTGCGAATGCGCCCGCGCCGAAAAGGCCGACAGCAACAAGAAATTGCCGGTAGGAGCGAGGCAGCAATCGAAGCCGTTCGCCGAAGGAAATGTGCGCGACCGGCGCGCGTTCCTTTTCCTGCACGAGAAAGACGATCATTGCGACAGCGAGAAAACCGGGAACGAGTGTGGCCAAAAAAACGGGTGAGTAGTGATGATTGAACGAACGGAAAAGCAAATACGCACACGTCGGCCCGATGATCGCGCCTAACGTGTCCATCATGCGCTCGAGCCCGAACGCGCGCCCATAAGTTTCCGGGGTTACGGCGGCGGCGAGCAACGCTTTCCGCACCGGCGTGCGCACACCGCGTCCGAACCATGCGCCTGCTCGAGCGATCAATACATGCCAGGCCGATGTGGCAACTGAAAACGATGCGGTGCCGAGCGCGGTTATTATGTAGCCCAGAACCGCGATCGATTTCCGACGCTGAAGTCGGTCGGTGTAGTAACCAGACGCCATTTTAGCGAAGCTGGAAAGCCCGTCCGAAATTCCTTCAATCAAACCGAGCCACGCCGCGGCTACGCCCATGCTCGCCAAAAATGCCGGCATCAAACTCGTCGCCATTTCGTGCGACGAATCGCTAAAGAGCGACGCTAGGCCGATGCCTAAAACTGTTGTATTAAGCCAGCTGACTTTGGCGCGCGGCATTTCGAGAGTGGCGGACTTCATCTTTGCTTCCGAGTTACACCGTTCAGATGTGCCTGTTATCGGCTTCGTCTTTGGTTGTATAACCTGACTCTTGCCGACTCAGATTGACTTGATGCTTTCTCGTATAGGCCTCGAAAATGTCATCCACCCCCAGTTCCAGTACTTGCGCGGCGGAAATAAGAAAATGGAAGAGGTCGATCACTTCGACGCGGGCATTCTGTCGATCAAATTTCTGATACTTGGCCCACCACTTCCACGGCACACAATCTGTCAGTTCCGCGACTTCCTGGCTCATCGCTCGGCAATAATTGAGCAGCCATTGCTGACGTTCGGGTTCGGTCACACGATCGGTATCTACGCCGATGCGTTGATTCAGCTGCTGTTGCAGACGAAATAGTTCATCGAGCTTGTCGGGTTTGTTCATGCGTTAATGACTGATGCTTTTCACGGACGGAGTTCCGCCTTTTGCTGCTGAGGCAATTCACCTCCGGTGCGCAGCACGTGGGCCAGGCTGGCTACATCCTCGCGCAAAAACGGCGGAGTCGGATAAGCACGCACCGTTTCTTCGACATCGTATTCTGCGCGCCGAAGACTTACGTCGCCGTCTTCCCAAATCGCGTATGCTGCCCGCGGATCGCCGTCCTTCGGCTGTCCAACGCTTCCGGGATTAACAATCACTGTTTTTCCAATTCGCATTTTTCCCGGTAGATGGGTGTGCCCAACAAGAAGGAAAGAAGGCGAGCCGGCGCGATCGACTTCTTCTCGCCATTTCTCTTTTTCGATACCCAAGGCAAGATAGCGAAAACGCGGATCGCTCGGCACCGCGTGACAGGCCACGCAAGTTGCACCGTTCAAAAGAAACGAACGTTGCGGCCACAGCTCCGTCAGAAAAGTTCGTAATCCTTCGGTGAAGACGCGCAGGCAATGTTTGCGCGTGACTAGCGCCAAATGGCGATACGCGGGCGAACAAAGAGGGTCTTCATCCCAACCGACCGCCCAATCGTGATTGCCTTGAATCAATCGAGTGACCGCCACGTGCTCAATCGCCCACGTCACGCAACGCAGAGGCTCGGGGCCATAAGCGACCAAGTCACCGAGACAAAGAATTTCATCGATGGAAGTTTCAGCGGTGAGGACGGCACGAAGGGCCGGCCAGTTACCGTGAATGTCAGAAATGATCAGGATTTTCATGACTTCTACCGTCCGGTAAAGGATTGGTAGGAGTCATTAGCCACCAGGCATTTTCACTCCGACAGTTTCGGAGAATGGCAAACTCCATTGCCATATTCAATTAAACTGCGGCGGGATGTTTAATCAAGGCAGTTTACGTAAGCTGAAAGTCTGACACATGCGGCCGCAGGAATTTCGAAACCAGCGTGATGGATCACTCCTTCGGCTCATACCGGCGGGCGAATTCATCATGGGCTCGACGCGCGAGCAAACCGAGGCGGCGAAAGCTATGGACAAAGCGGGCCCGCAGTTTCCGCTCTTGCATGAGACACCACAGTTTCGTGCTTTTGTCCCCGATTTTTACATCGGCGTGTACGCTGTAACAAACGAGCAGTTCGCGCGGTTTCTGTCCGAAACGGGACCAAACGCGGAGCAATTGCAGCGCTGGATCACGTGGCTGGATGGTATCGCTGCCGTAACTAACAATTCAGGGTTGTACGAACCGCTCAAGGGATTCGAAGCGCATCCTGCAATTAACGTGACCTGGTTCGGTGCCGAGGCGTATTGCAAATGGGCGGGACTGCGCCTGTCGTATGAGATCGAATGGGAAAAGGCGGCCCGCGGTGACGACGGCCGTATTTTCCCCTGGGGCAACGAGTGGGACCCGGCTCGACTTTGCTGGTGGGGAAGTCACGATCAAAAAGAAGCCACCGTGCAGGTCGATGCGTTTCCCGAAGGCCGCTCGCCCTACGGAATTTTCCAAATGGCCGGGAATGTCGAAGAATGGTGCGCCGACTGGTATCAGCGAGACATTTACAAACGCTATGCTGGAGGAAACCTTGCGAACCCACGCGCCGGAATGGGCCGCGTAGTGCGCGGCGGCAATTGTCTCCGAAAAAACAAACTCGAGTTTCGGTGCGCAATGCGGCGCGCAAACACTCCATCATTCACAAATATTCTGCTCACGGGCATCCGTTGTGCGGCAAATGCGGCACTCACTGGTGATCGCAGTAAAGCGATCGATTAGCCGCCCAGCTCAGTTCCATGCGAGGCGAGTTCTCTCAGCACGTCGCGCGCTTTCACGCGCACGCGCAGACTGGAGTGGTGGGCCGCAGGCCGCACTGCCGCGGTCGCCGCGCGTCCCCCAATTTTGCCGAGTGCTTCGACCGCACTTTCGACTAGAAATGCGTCACTAGCTTTCTTGATAATTCTTGCCAACGCCGGCACTGCTTTCTGCTCGCGGCGCTCGCCTAAGATCCACGCAGCTCGAACGGGCGCCGTCGCCTCCGTATGGCGCAGGGCAGCGATAAGTTTATCGGTATAATCCGCCTGTGAAATCCGTGCTGAGATATTCTCATAACAATGCGGGCAAGTTGTGGCTTGTTCAGAGACTTCCGCCCAGCAGTTTGGGCAATAGAACGTTGTCATGAGTCGGCCACTGTCATTGCAATCGAGCCAGCGCGGCCGAGATCTCTTCCAACCGCGAGAAGGCCAGTTGTCGGGCTTGAACTTCCGAATCGATCTGCTCGGAATGTTCCCGGCGTTGCGCGAGCGCCTTCTCCATTGCGCCGCGCGTGGCGGTGAGGCTCATCGCTAATCGATCATCGAGTTCCGCGCTAAAACGACGAAACGTATCTTCCAGGTTTTGACGTGTCGCCCAGCGAAGATTCTCGACGTTGCGGATAACGACGGCATGAACTTCTTCGAGCAACCGCTTTCGCACTCGCGCTTGTCGCATCGGCCCAGGCAACAAACGATCGAATGCGCCTGGTGGAATCGGGTTGAGTTCCACGGCCCGGGCAGCGGTCACCCAAAACGGATCGCGCTTCGCTTCAAACGCTTCACTGCTTTCGGGGGCGTGAAATGGAATGTCCAAAAGATTAGCGGCAGTTTGCCTGACGAGCGTGATTAGTTCGTCAGCCCGCTGCTGATGAACGCGCAGCATCTCTGTCAGCTGCTCACTCAGTTTTTCAATCATGTCGCGCAATGCGTCATCGAAAAATGTGATAACTTTCTTCGACAGTAATTTCCTCGCGCCCTCCGAACTTTCACCGGCTGCTATTGCACGTTCGAGTTCACACTCCAGAGCCGCACGCGCGTCGGTGCGGAGCCGCTCTGCCTCGGCCTCGAGTTCTTGCAGCGTGCGAAGACGGTCGCCGGCCAGTAGATCATTCGCCGTCCGTCGCTCTATATCGAAGCGCTTGGTCGCTTCTCCGAACGTGTTCATGCGTTGCTGCAAATCTTCCAGCGGCAGCCGCAGCGATTTGAGTGCAATCTCCGCCTCCAATTGCAATTCATTGAGCAGCGCGCCTGCTTTTCGCGCGACCGCTGCGGTGAGCGTCTCCTGTTTTTCGTTTGCCAGAAACTTGACCAAGTGCCGCTCAAGTTCTGCGAGTCCGCTCGCTTCCAACGCTTCAATGTCGCGCGATTGTTTTGCCTCGAGACCGCCCCGCGCTGAAAGACTGAAAATCGGAGTGAATGGATCGAGCTTTGCATGATCGACGAGAACAGCGCGAAGAAATCCTGCGGCTGCTTCGCCTTCAGCGGCATCAACCATGTCGATCTTGTTAAGAACGATGATAAGCCGCGCTGCCGTTCCACGAATTCGCCCGAGATACTCTAATTCAACCTCCGTAATCGGCGGATCAGCAGACACGACAAAAAGTGCAGCATCGCATTCCGGCAAAACGGCATCCGCTGCGGCTGTGTTATGACGATGGGTCGATCCCACGCCGGGCGTATCAACTAGAACAACGCCTCGTTGCAGAAATTCGGACGGAAGGAACACCTCGACGCGCGCGACATCTAACACGTTATGTGGATTGGATTCCTCGGTGACGTATTTCGTCAGGCAATCGCGTGCTGGCTCTGGGCCTTCAAAGTCAAACTCTTCCATCCTTCCGGACGTGTAGGTCACGCGCACACTCCAGTCCGTTGCCGGTTCGAGAAATGTTGCGATTGCTGTGATCGGCACCACCCCCGTCGGCAACACGGATTCCCCCAGCAGCGCGTTCAGCACCGTACTCTTGCCGCGCTTGAATTGGCCGAGAGCGGCAAGCTGAAAGCGCTCTGTTTTCAAACGCTGACGCAGCGCGTCCACCCGCTCCAGAGTTTTTGATTCGCTAGCGGTCGGATTCGGAACAGCCGTCGCGACATCGCCGAGGAGGCCTTTTAGATGAGAGCTCGATTCAGCCGTGGCTGTGTGAGCGCTCGCAGAAGATATCGCGCGCGAAATCTCTATTCTGTTTTCGATTTCGTCTTCTAACAAGCTCATAACGCAATCATGCTGCACGTTTATCAGTGAGCGGCCCGTGTGTTTCTCCAGCCAGAAATTGTCTCACTATCGTGTTGGTCGAATGCTTGAATTGTTCGACCGGCGCATCCTCAACAATCTTTCCTTTGTAAAGCATCGCGATGCGAGTGGCGACGCGGAAGGCGTTTTCCAGTTCGTGAGTGACAACGATGCACGTTGCGTCGCCTTTCTGGCGGAGTACCAAAATGAGTTGGTCAATTACGGCGGCGGCGACGGGATCGAGACCTGCCGTCGGTTCATCAAAGAGCAAGAGCTCAGGTTCAAGCATGAGCGCGCGCGCAACCGCGATCCGTTTGCGCATACCGCCGCTTAGTGCGTCGGGTAGCAAGTTTTTGGTGTCGGGTAAACCTACGAAGTGCAGTTTTTCGTCTACAAGTTTTTCGATTTCATCGCCTGATTTGTCAGTAAGCTCTTCCAACGGCAGTGCGAGATTCTCGTGTACCGTCATCGAGCTAATCAGTGCCGAGTACTGGAAAACCATACCGATTCACGTCCGAAGCTGATTTAGCTTTCGCTGTGGAATTCGCGTAATGTCGCGCTCTTTGATGTAAACGGAACCGCTGTCGGGCCGCAGCGTACCGATAAGGATTCTGAGCAGTGTACTCTTGCCGGTGCCGCTCGGCCCGATGACGACGAGGCGCTCGGGCGGGGCTACCTGGAGCGAAATACGATCGAGCACAGCGCGATTGTCGAACCGCAAAGAAACATCGCGCAGCTGCACAACCGGGGACGCACTATTAGAACCTGTGACTGGCATAACTTCTTACCGATTCCCATCTCTGGTTTGGTAAGAGTCATCAGCCCCGAAGCTCGGGACGGTTTTCCCGCCGCGCGGGCAGGCAAACTCCATTGCCTGATCTAGTGTAAAACTGTTGTAAGAACTGACAAATTCAAGTACCAACTGTGGTCAGATCGGACTTCGCTCCACAATCATGCCGCCCGCTGTTCGGTGACCGCGCGAGAATATCTCCTTATACAAATCCGGGCCGAAACTGGTCTGCAACGGCCCGCCCGGGAGCAGCTTGAACGTCCGTCGTCCGTCCGCTTGCCTTTCGGCACGAAGGAAGACGCTGTCGTCGCGCCGCTCTTCCCAGAGCCGGTTCGCGAACTCGTAGAGATGTGTTACGAAGAAAATTTTCGTTCGCGTTTCCACAAGAGCATGAACAACCTGGCTCGCTATCTCCGACCCCTCTCTTTCATTTGTCGCGGAGAAGGACTCATTGAACAGAACCACCGAATCCGGCCTTAGCGCATCGACAATGTCGCTCATGCGGCTGAGTTCCTCGTCAAGCTTGCCGCTTTGCATCGTGATATCTTCTTCGCGTTTGTAATGCGTAAACAAGCTTCGACATAAATCGGCGCTGAACGTTTCCGCTGTGACAAACATCCCGCATTGCATCATCAGCTGAGCTAACCCAATAGCGCGCAACAAGGTGGACTTCCCGCCCTGATTCGCCCCCGTTATAATGAACAGCTTCTTTCCATCGGCATTCAAATCATTAGCAACGACAGAATCATCAAGAGTTAGAGCCAGACAGGTGTCACGAAGTTTACCGTAGGAAAATTTCCGAGTGCCTGCCTCAAAAGGCTTCGGAAAACAAAGAGCATCGACGTTGCCTTGGAGGCGCCGGTGCAAATTCGCACAACCAATGTAGAATGCGAGTTCGGCACGCAGGGTTACGAAGAAGCTCAAAACGTGATCGGCCGCTTGTGCGATGGCATTCGCTACCTCATTGATTCCTCGGTCTCGCAGCTCCGATAAAGCGCGTGCACCTGCTTCGTCCCGATCATTGATCTGAAAGGTATATTCAAACTTCTTACGGTCGACAATTCGTTCAATCCAGGCATTCCTGTGGGGCGGTTCGTGTAGGAGGTAGTTGCTGCCTTTGTTGCCCTTTCCTAATTGAGCGCTAAGCAGCATGCCATGGTTGAACTCGAGTTGCTTGACGTGCTTTTTCATTCTGGCGAGATACTCTTCTGGCAATTCTGCTATAATCAGCATGAAGAGACGGCGGAAGCCTTCGGACCTGAATGCATCCGCATGTTGCTCCGCAACTGATTTGAGCCGGGCCAGCACGGTCGTTAACATCTGCAGCAACTGGCTTCCGCTATAGAGTGTCGAGCTTGGATGCCTCCTAAACGCAGCAAACCACTGCTTCTTCTCGCTTTCGATCGCTTCCATCGCCAGGTTGTAAACGGTTTCCACGATGGAATAATTCTGCAAGCAGTCTCGCAAAGCGGCTTGACGATACGAGATCGTATCTAACTCGTTCTCAAGGCCGAACAACACTGCCTGTGTAGCGACATCGAACAAAAACGAATCGCCGCCGCTCATTGCACTGAACAAAGTTGTCAGTTCGAGATCTTGGATAAGTGCCTGTTCTCGGGCGCCGATCTTCCGTGCTACGTCGAAATCGCGATCGCGATACATTAGCCGAGGCTTCACGCGCCGACCCGCTCCTTAACATGACTATAAGTAAGCCGATACTTATCTGCGATAGCCAAGGCATAGGCGCGCCCGTCAGCGGCTCGCTTCTCTATTTTGTAGGTGCGTACTGTAGGATCGTCGGGAGCTACACCGGCAACGAAGCTCGCTGCCTTTTCGTTTAGGCAAGAGAGTTCGTCTAAAAAGGTGACGCAGAGGCAGAGCAAATCGCATTGCGAGATGCGATCAAGTATCTTTCTGCTTAGAAATAATGCATCTCGAACCGTCGTTGACGCGAAAATCTCGTTGATAATGATGATGCTATTCGATGTAATCTGGTCGAGAATTCGATTAATCCTTACTAAATCGTCCTGCAGCTTCCCGCGAAGATTTGAGATGTCCTCCTCTCGCTCGAAATGGCTAAATATTCGATCGAATAGAAATAGCTTGGCTTCCGTGCCGGCGACAGGACACCCCAGGCCTGCCAAGTAGTGCAGTTGTCCGAACGCCCGAGCAAAGGTAGTCTTGCCCCCTTGATTAGGTCCAGTCACAACCAAGGTCCGCTCGTTGCCATCGAGCACGCAGTCGTTGCAGATGATGTGCGAGCCTTCTTCAAGTAGCTTGCCCGCGAGTGCCAGGTCAAAACTATCGCGACTCCTGATACTCTTCGAACTCTCTGAAACCTCTGGATAGCAGAATTGCAGTCCGGACCGTTTAAACATTCCGACGTGCTCCAGGTAAGCTAGGTAGAACTGAACTTCCCGATCAAAATCGGCGATCGTATGATCGACGTAACTTCTCGTTCTACTGCAATATTCCTCCAGTCGCTGAAATACATCAGGGTATAGTTGTGCAACTCGCTCCAGTATCATCACTTCAACGTGATTTAGGCCGACTAGGGTTGAAAACTTGACGCGATAATCTGTTACAGTCTCCCGCTTAAACTTCGAAAATGTCTCCTCAATCACGGCAGTGTAATCGATCTCAGATTTACACTTCCGCACCGTGACGCGACTGCCGCTAATGAGCACGCAGTATCTAATAGCCGACAAATCCGCCTTCAGCTTCTGCCCTTCGGCTAAAAGCGCTGTGAAATCACTGGAAGCGACATACTGCGCCAAATAATCGCGAAACCCTAATAGGCCTGTGGAACGCGCTTTATCACGGCAGAGGTACTGGAGCAGCGTCTCCGCTGCCTTGCAGTAGATTTCTACCGCGTCCACATGCCAATACAGCATTTCGTACTTTGAGTAGGACTTTTCGGCGGTCGCCAGTTGGTCGTACATTGTGCGCATGCCCGCCGAGAATGAACTTACGGCTTGAAACAGCTGATCATCCTCGAGGTCCCGCATGATCTCATGCCGGTACTCAATCGCCGCTCTGTTGTTGAGAGGCATGTAGTAGAATGGCTTGAGATTATATCTTTCTCGTCCGGCTGTTATGGCTTCAACGACTTGATCGAGATTCAAGTCACGAAAGAATTGTGGCTCCTCCGTTGTCTCGGCTTCTCGTTCCTCGGGTCTTTGGAAAAGGATGCTGTGGAAGCTCCCTGACGAGTCGTCCAAGGGGACATCCTGCGGTGCTGGGTTATCGGAAAGCCGAACCGCCATATTGCGCCCCTTCGCCTAGTTCGTGTTCAATGGCGAGTAGCCGATTGTACTTGGCAATACGTTCGGAACGGCACACTGAGCCAGTTTTGATTTGCCCGCAGGCGGTCCCGACCGCTAGATCGGCAATAAAGGTGTCCTCGGTTTCGCCCGAACGATGCGAAACGATTGCGCGGTAACCGGCCTCCTTCGCCAGCGCCATGCATTCGAGCGTTTCAGTTAAGGTGCCGATCTGATTCAGCTTAATTAAAATCGCGTTTCCTATCCCTTGCTTGATCCCGCTTTCGAAAATCTCACGATTGGTCACGAAAATGTCATCGCCAATAAGTTGAACCTTTTTGCCGAGCGTTCGGGTCAATAGCAACCAGCCTTCGGTATCTGTTTCTGCCATCCCATCCTCGATCGAAACAATGGGATAACGATTAACCAAATCGAGGTAGAGTTCGCCCATTCCGGCTGGTGTCCGTGCAGGCCCAGCCGATTTCTCGAACACATAATTCCCATCGCGGTAAAACTCGCTTGCCGCAGGATCGAGGGCGATGGCGACATCACCGCCGGGACGAAAGCCAGCCTGCTCGATTGCCATTATTAATATATCGAGTGCTTCTTCGTTATTCTGGAGGTTGGGCGCAAAGCCTCCTTCGTCGCCCACCGAAGTAGCTAAATGTTTGGCTTCGAGGGCGACCTTCAGATACTGAAAGATTTCGGCACCATAGCGTAGTGCTTCCGAGAAGCTTGGCGCACCCGTTGGAAAAAGCATGAACTCCTGAAAATCGATATTGTTCCAAGCATGGCGACCACCATTGAGAACGTTCATCATTGGGACAGGCAGAACGTACTGCGGTTCACTTTCGCATCCGGCGAGCTTCGCGATGTATTGGTAAAGGGGAACTGCCGCTGATTGTGCCGCGGCTCTGGCGACCGCGAGCGAGACGCCCAGAATTGCATTTGCGCCAAGCCGCGCCTTCGACGGTGTGCCATCGAGATCGCGCATTAGTCGATCTATCTGCGGTTGCTCACTAACATCTTTCCCGAGTAGTGCGGGACCAATCTCCTTTTCGACATTCGAGACGGCGCGGAGAACGCCTTTGCCGAGATATCGTCGTAAATCGTCGTCGCGAAGTTCGTGTGCTTCATGCTGACCGGTAGATGCCCCAGATGGAACGGAGGCTTCGGCGATAATGCCGTTATCTAAACTAACCGTAGCTTTGACAGTCGGATTGCCGCGAGAATCCAGTATCTCGAGAGCGGTGATTTTGATGATCTTGGCCATATGCCGAAATCACTGCCGGAGCAGTTCGCTATAATCCATCTCGCTCAGATGAGATTGAGGTCGGACGATCAAAAGGCTGCACGGCATGCGTTGGCTCACCTGATCGGTGTGTGCCCGAGCGCCCAAATCTCGGCGCTTGTGACTTGCGCTAATGCGATCGTCTGAGACAACGTCACACGTGCACCGGCGGAACCGTCATCACCGGCCAGAAGTTTTTCATACATCGTTTTTGTCTCCCACGTCCTCGACGTTCATCACGCGGAACGCTGATACTGTGATTTTCTCGCGATAGAGGGCGCCCCACGCGTGCATCGCTTCGATTGTTGGTTGGAAGAATTTTTGCGCGATCAACGTCGGCACGAACGCGCTCAGAATAACTGTGCTCACTAGGATCGTATATTGCCTTTGATCGATGATCTTGTTCTGCAAACCGAACAACGCGGAGATCGTGCCGAAGGTTAGACCGGTTGCCATCAGGAGCGTCGTGTAGCTTGCTTCTCGCACTTTCATCCAGTGCATTCGCGCCAGCGGAAAGACGCCAACGATTTTTGTCAGCATTTTCAGGAGCAGAAACGCGCCGATGATGAGCAAGCCTGTCCAGAGCGCCGGCAGAGAAACGTAAAGCCCTGCCTTGATGAAATAGAACGGGGTAAAGATTGCGAAAGCGATGCTGCGCATTCGATGCACCAGCGTTTTGTCGCGCAGAAAAACGCCAGCGACGACAAGACCGACCAAATAGGCTGGCAAGACCGCTTCGCTCTTTGCTGTGGTCGCGAGACCACCAAGAAAGAACAGAATGAAAAAAATAAATTTCACTTCCGGTTCGCTCACCCGGGTCGCACCTAATTTTTCAATGATTGCTTTTGTCCACGCCGGCATGAACCAAAGCACGGCGCACATGATGACGACGAAAACGACCAGCCAGATGTTGAAATTCGCGAATAGCGTTCCGAGTGCGAGAACCGTTCCGAAATCAGTAATGAAGCATGCCGCCAAAATCATCTTGCCCATCGGCGTCTCACTCAGTCCGCCTTCAATCATGACCGCGTAAACGACCGCCACCGACGTCGTGGAAAGTGCGATACCGGCGATCTGTGCCTGAGGCAGCGGCCAGCCAAGAACAAATTGCGCGAAGAACCAAACAACACCGAACGGAAGCGCAAACGAGAGAACGCCGATCAAGACGCTGGCGCGCCAATTCGCCTTGAGCGAATGCGGATCAATTTCCGCGCCAGCGAGAAACGTCAGCACGCCGCTGCCGAGACTCGCCAAAAAATTTGTCCACTCGGTGGATTGCAGGATGTGGTGGAGATGACCGGTATCGAGATTTGCGTTCGCAATCCCAATCTGGACTGTTCCTCCCTCCAAACCGACCGCGATGTTCCCGGCCAGAACTCCGACAAGGATTTCGATCAGGGCCACCGAAATTCCTGTCCAGATCGAAACTAAGCTTCCGATGAGTGCCAGCCCCATCCAAACTGCGGCAATGAACCAAATGTTTTCGAACATATGCTTAGTTTAATTGTTAGGTTTTCTTATCATGCCGGTAGTGAATGACTTTGATCTTGTCCAACGTCACCAATCCGCACCCGATCATTGGCTCCAAATCGGGAAGAAATGCGTTTATGTTTTCCTCGCTATCGAGGCAGTGACATTCACGGCGAGTGTGCCGTAGGGAAATGTTTGTCCGTAACGCTGCGCCACAATTCCCGATATCCAAAAGCGCGCCGCCGTTCCGATCGCACCTCCCAGGCTGACCCAGAAATAATTGAGCATAATAAAACTCCTGCCGCGCACTGCTGCGCTAACAGGAGTCATTAGCTCTGAACCGGTCAGGCGGTTTTCCCTTTTTCTCGCGGGAAGGCAAACTCCATTGCCGTTAGCTTATTTAGTCGATGCCAAAGCGAACTGCAAGTGATCGATTACAGCACGCGAATGGGCAGGAGCAGATGGAAATGACGAATGGAGCCCGAATGCTCCAAATGACGAAATGCCGATACGAAGTGTCTTCGTCATTTAAGACTTCGTCATTCTTTCGTCAGTCAACGCCAGTCCGTCTCGGACCATTCGTGCTTCGTCATTCATTCACCGCATCCGCCTCTCGTGTTCCCTCACTGGCGCTGCACGACCGTCTCTCCCCGCGGGAGAGAGAAGAGGATTGAGATGAGGGCTCTTTACATTTCCAGCGCAATCATGGCCACGGCGTGATGTTCGGTGTGACTCAAACTGATCCAGGCGGATTTCATCGCCCGCTCTTTGGCAAGGGCGTCGGCTCCGCCGTGAAGGACCAAGAACGGCTCGCCGCTTTCTTTCTTATGCACATCGATATCGCGCCAGCCCATCGCTTTTCCAATGCCAGTGCCGAATGCTTTCGATACCGCTTCCTTTGCCGCGAATCGGGCGGCGAAATGGCGCGCGGGAAATTTCATCGACACGCAATAAGCAATTTCGCCATCGGTAAAAACCCGTTTCATGAAACGTTCGCCGAACCGATCGAGCGAGTGCTGAATGCGCTCGACCTCGACCATGTCCACGCCAATGCCGAGCATACTCATGACAAATTCTT
>Ga0137378_10001389_pt1 | contig 20365 bp, 21 predicted proteins | sample SagtaG_21_FD_104813 | JGI IMG/M metagenome (GOLD analysis project Ga0137378, IMG submission 104813) | Vadose zone soil microbial communities from Sagehorn Ranch, Mendocino, California, USA - Sage2_L_60_16 metaG | ecosystem: Environmental > Terrestrial > Soil > Vadose zone | place: USA... | reverse complement strand
CTTTGAAGGAGACTGAGCAATTACGAATTACGTTCTACAAGGCCGTGGCCACGTTCGTGCGCGCCTTCGCAGACATCGCGCAGCACCTGGAAGAAGCGGGCTATTCGGATGCAGACGCCGCAAAGCTGCAGAAGGAAGTTGAGTTTTACGGTGAGATTCGTTCCGCGATCAAGAAACACTCCGGCGAGGAGCTCGATATCAAGCCGTATGAAGCAGATATGCGGCACCTGCTCAATACATATGTCCAGGCAGACCCCGCAGCCGATCTCGGGAATCTGGATTCGCTGCCCCTGACGGAGATGATTGTCGATACCGGCATCCATGACGCCATCGCGAGGAAGCTCAATGAAAAAGGGAAACTATCCCGGAACGCCATCGCCGAAGCGATCATCAACAATGTTCGCAAGACGATCATTCGTGGGCAGCTAACGGACCCGCGCTTCTATAGCGAGATGTCTAAGCTGCTCAATGAGCTGATCCAGCAGAACCGTGCGGACGCGGCGGCGTATGAAGCGTTTCTGAAGCGAGCCGAGGATCTGGTAAAGACCATTATGCGGAAGGACCCCGGAAGCCATCCCGCAACTTTGGATGGGCACAGTGGCGCGATTGTTCTGTTCAATAACCTTCCCGGCGTGACGGCCACGGTTTTTCAGTGCCCCTCCGATGAAACGGAGCGTGCAAAGCTGGCGCTCGAACTGGACCGGGCAATGCGTGAGAGCGCACCTGCCGGATGGAAAGGCGACCCCAATCGTGAAATTCAGGTGCTGAATGCGCTGTATCCGATAATGGCTCGGGACCGCGAGGCGACACAGGCCGTCTTCGACATCATCAAGAATCAGCCAGGTTATTGATGCAGGAGACGATTCAACTCGGAGAGATTTCGGTTTCGGTGACCCGCAAGGCCATCAAACATGTCCACCTCTCCGTGCATCCTCCGACCGGGCACGTAACGCTCGCGGCACCGGCTTCAACGTCTCTCGATGTGGCGCGTGCGTATGCAATTTCGAAGCTTGCCTGGATTCGAGAACAGCAAACGAAGCTTCTGAATCAGGCGCGCGAAGCTCCACGACGGTTTGTTGAACGGGAAAGCCACTACCTCTGGGGGCGACGGCACCTTTTGAGGGTAGTTCTGAGAGACACGAAGCCGTCCGTTTTGCTCGACCACCGGCGTATCACCTTGACAGTGCGTCCCGGCAGCAGTCCTGCGAAGCGCGCGGAAGTCGTCCATGAATGGCATAAGAACCTCTTGCATGAAGCAGTACAGCCACTCATTCGGAAATGGGAGCGCCGGCTCAAAGTCCAGGTTGAGGCGTACTTCCTTCAGAGGATGAAGACGAAATGGGGAAGCTGCAACCACAAGTTGAGACACATCCGCTTGAATACGCAGCTTGTGACGAAGCCGAGAGACCTACTCGAATATGTAATCGTGCACGAGATGGTTCATCTCATTGAGCCTACGCATAGCGATCGCTTCCTGACCATCCTTGGAGAGCACTATCCTACCTGGCGCGAAGCCCGAGCCGAACTCAACGAGTTGCCGCTGACAGCGGAGTCTTGGAAGGAATGAAAGCTTGAGGCTGAACGCCCTTGAGAGGTGGGAAGCGCAATCGCGAATATGCTGGTTTGCCGGTGCTACTTTGAGACGGGGAGGCAGTGAACTGCGATTCGTCTCCGGCTGAAGATGCCCCTTCCTGCCCGAGATAGACTGTCAGCTTAGCCCACAAAGCGTATTCGAACGGTCAATTCAAGTGCGCTCTCGCTCTCAACCGTCTTTTTGTTGATCACTTCAATATCGTCCTTCTGCAGTAAGTCCAAAAAGGGCAGAATCCCGGGTCGCTCCAGCGGTATCTTGGTTCGTTCCTTGCGTCGCAGATCCGTCTGGAAATCCAGGTACTTGAATCGAAAGTCCAATTCGTCATGCGCACGTTTCAGCAGATCGTAACCGGGCAAGATATTCTTTTCTAGATAATTAAGGTAATTGTAGAGGGAAGCTCTGCAAATCTTCAGCTTTTTGCATAGGGCTTCTGGTGCCGTCCTGCTGAGCTCACGGAACAGCTGCAGACCGAATTCCTCGATCAGCTGTTTCTCGCCCTCGCTGAGCTTACGCGGTTTTCTGCCGACTCTTTTTCCAGGGGCCATAGGTCGTGAAAGTATATCAAATTCTATTTGATTAGTTCAATTTGTCTATTAAAATAGAACCAGGGGATCTAGAGGTGAATTCATGTTGCAGCAAACATTCCTTCACATTCCGGGTATCGGCAAGGAAACAGAACGGGGAATGTGGCTGAACGGCATACAGAGCTGGGATGATGCTGATCGCTTTGAAAAGCGCTTCGGTGTCCTCGGGGCACGTCTACAGCAAAAACTGGACGACTATATCCCTCGTTCTCGACAGGCAATTAAGAACCATGACGCTGCCTTTTTCCAGAGGCTGAGCGATCTTGGTGAGGCTTGGCGGGTGTTCCCTGAATTTTCCGACCAGTGCGTTTATCTGGATATCGAGACCACGGGTCTTTCAACGGTGTTCGATTCGGTCACCGTTGTTGGCCTCTACGATGGCCGACGCTACGAGGTCTTCGTCCAAGGGAATAACCTTGATCAGTTGGAAGCAGCACTGAAAAAGTACTCTGTGGTTGTTACGTTCAATGGAGCCGGCTTCGATCTCCGCTTTCTGCGCTCCGCATTTCCGGGAATCTCACTGCCACCAGTCCACATCGACCTCAGGTGGGCCTGCAGGAAACTCGGATACACTGGCGGCCTGAAGGAGATTGAAAAGCAAATCGGCCTCCACAGAAAGGATTCTATCTCCGATGTCGGCGGGTTTGAGGCGACGGTTCTTTGGGCGAAGTATCTACGTGGTGACAAAGCCGCATTTGACCGGCTAATCGAATACAACACCGCGGACGTAGTTCATCTGAAGGCGCTCATGGAGATCTGCTATGACAGGCTGTCGCAGCAGACAGCGGAGTTCCTCAAGGGATCGATAATCCCCATCTTCACTGGGGTGTCGGAACTCCCAAAGAAATCAAAGCTGAGCACGACCCGAAAGCTTGTTGTCCAGCCTTCCGGCCGCGAGATCGTGGCCAATCTGGTCAAGAAGGTAGGGAACGATTCAGGGCCAAGGATTGTTGGCATTGATCTAACAGGAAGCGAGCGCCGGGCGACAGGTTGGGCGCTCCTAGACGGTTGTAATGCATCGACGATGTCATTGCGAACAGATGAGGAACTAATCCGAGAGACAGTCGCGGCCAAGCCCGACATTGTCTCCATAGACTCGCCACTATCAATGCCCGAAGGTGTAACAGATCCGGACGTCATGGGAGATTCCCCGATTTATCGGAAATGCGAGCTTGCTCTAAAGCGCATGGGCATCTCAGTGTTCTGGTGCCTCCTGCCGACGATGAAGGGCCTCACCCAGCGTGGGATGCTCATGGCTGCAGAATTGCGGAGGCAGGGTCTTAAGGTCATCGAGAGTTATCCGGGCGCGGCACAGGACTTGCTTGGAATCCCACGCAAGGGTGCCAGCCTGGAAGAGTTGAAGCAGGGAATGGGGCGCATCGGGATTGCCGGCCCCTACCTCACCGATCGTGTGACTCACGACGAAGTGGATGCAATCACGTCCGCGCTGGTTGGATTGTTTTTCCTTGCCGACGACTATATCGCGCTTGGGACACCGGCAGAGGACTACCTAATCGTTCCGCGATCACCGAGCATCAATTATGTCAAGCTCGCCCAGATTCTTGGCGCCACGGGCTTGGACGCTGTGATCATGTAGCGGCGGTTAGAATAGTGAGCATGCCTGAAGATTCTCGGATCGTCGTGGGTGTTGCGGGACGAATCGGTTCCGGGAAGACCGCAATTGCGCAACGCTTTGAGCGCGATTCCGGGTTTCAGTATCTCCGCTACAGTCAGGTGCTTGCGGAATGGCACCATGTGGATCCGAGCGACAAGTCTCAATTACAGAGAATCGGTGAAGAGGTTATGGTTAGCGGACGCCAACTTGAGCTCAATCGGCGCGTGATCGATCGCCTAGACCCGACGCGAGACGCGGTCATCGATGGCCTCCGCCATCCAATCGACTTTGAATGCCTGTTTACTGAATTCGGAGCCCGGTTCTCCCTGATCTTTGTTGACACCCCGCCTAAGGCTCGGTTCGAACGACGGCGTGACCGGTTCAGTACGTTTGAGCAATATCGCGAAGCGGATTCGCGCCCTGTCGAAGCTCATATCGATTCCCTCAGGTCCCATGCTTTCGTGGTCTTGTCAGGAACCATGTCCGACGAAAACTTGATGGCATCGCTCAACGACCTAATTCTTGAGCTTCGAGAGAGGATCGCCATATGAGTGTTTGGGTTGTCGTTGGCGGCCAATACGGTTCGGAGGGCAAAGGCAAGATCGCAGCATTCATTACTCTCCAGGAAGAGATCGATATTTGTGTGCGCTGCGGCGGTCCAAATTCTGGACATTGTCTCGTAGATGAATCAGGGCAAATGCTCGCCTTGCGCCAGATTCCTACAGGTTATGTGCGACCCGAAGCCCGCCTCCTGATTCCGTCCGGCGGTTTGATTGACCTTGATGTGCTCAAGAAAGAACTCGATCAGTTGTGCCTCGGACCGGACCGGGTCGGGATAGACCGGCACGCAATGATAATCGAGGAGAATGATCGCCAGGCTGAGAGGGAGTTGCATCTGAGAGAGCGACTCAGCTCAACACTATGCGGTGTCGGATCGGCAGTGGCCCGCAAAGTTCTTCGTGGCGATGACGTAAGGCTGGCCGAGCGTGCCGCAGAGCAGGCTGCTTGGCTGAAACCGTATCTAGCGGACGTTTCCGCCGAAATCAACCGCGGCATTGATCGGGGGAAGAAAGTGCTGGTTGAAGGGACGCAAGGGTTCGGACTGTCGCTCTATCACTCGGAGGCCTACCCGAAGACCACCTCCCGCGACACCTCTGCAGCTGGTTGTATCAGCGAATGCGGAATTAGTCCAAGGCTGGTAAAAGAGATTGTGCTGGTTCTTCGCACATTTCCCATTCGGGTTGCAGGACAACAGGCCGGCCCGATGTTCGAAGAGATTAGTTGGGAAGAGATCCAAAACAAAAGTGGCTCCCCCCGAGCCATCGCGGAATACACAACGGTGACTGGAAAACTTAGACGGGTTGGAAAGTTCGATTATGAATTGGCGAAGCGGGCCATTGCAGTCAATCGTCCGACTGCGGTTGCACTAAATTTCCTCGATTACCTCGATTTCTCGAATTCCACATCGACGAGATGGATGGGTCTCACCGACAACGCCCGAGACTTCGTGCGAAGCGTTGAGGCGTTGGGAGTCCCCGTGGAGTACCTGGGAACTGGACCCAAGACTGACGATCAGATTGTGCTGAAGCGGCTGGATGGACGAATGGGATCAATTGCCGGCCTAGCCAGTTGAAGTTTTGGAGCGTTGCGAATGGCCAATCAAAACGAAATCGACCCGCGCATTCTTTCCGACGAGAAGGAAAGACTCTCTGAGCTGGTCTATATCCCGCGCGATTTGGCGGATTCGGACCATGGTGTTCTCTTAAGCGACAAGATCGAACATTTTTGCAGTGGACAATTCAAATTGATCGACCCGTTTGAAAAGGAATATCTTCGTCCGGCCGGGTACGATCTCAGAGTTGGGCGCAATTACGCCATCGGAAAGAAACGGCATGCTCTCGAGCTTGGGGAAAAACTGACGATTGGCCCCTACCAAGTGGCAGTAATTCAGACCCTGGAGACACTGAATCTGCCCGAGTTTTTGATAGGAAGATGGAATATTCGAGTGTCTCTGGCCTACAGGGGATTGCTTTGGGTGGGTGGAGCCCAGGTGGATCCCGGCTTTCGAGGTCGGCTTTCCTGTCCCATCTACAACCTTTCAACTGAACCCGTTGAGTTGGAGTGTGGGGAGGGGATGGCGATGATTGATTTTGTGACTACCACGCCTTTCATCGCCGGGACTTCAAAGCCGTTTCAGTGGTGGGATCGCAAGAAACTCGTTTTTCAACAATATCGGACTGATCTATGTAGCGGCGTGGAAAACACTCTGGATTCCATTCGAGATGAAGTGAAAACCGATCGGCTCGACCTCGAAAATAACCTCAAAGAGAACTCGGAAGGTCTTCTCCGAAATTTCACCCAGACTCAAATCCGAATCGACACTCGCATTGACACCTTTCTTACGCTCGTTTTCACCGTTGTCGCAGTCCTTTTCGCCGGGCTTGGAATTGTTGCCACAAAAGGGAATGACGACCCTTCATTTGTAAGCTCTCCAGTTTGGGTTGCGGCAGTTGCACTTTATTTCGCGCTGAAACCCTACGCGGTTGCTTGGTCCGAATCGAAAAGACGCCTCAACCAAAATGGCGCATCATCGGCTGGGAAAGATGAGGGACGAGATTGGGTTCGTACATTGAAGCCAAATTTCGTGGAGGTGTTCGTGGCCGTAATTATTGTGGCGGGATCGATCGCGTTCCACATATCCCACGCTCATTTTTCGTCTCAGACCCTCAGAGATCAAGTCAAGCAGACGAAGGAACTCAAAGAAGCTCTCAACAATCAAAAGAACACCTTCGACACAGAGCTCCGAGTCCTGCAAAGCCAAACAGACGGAAAACTTCGGAATCTCGAACAGCAGTTGGAAGCTTCACGTAAGAAATAGATTGTCTTCTTCTTCTTTGACGGGAAAGGCAGCGGAACGGCTAAGCTTTTCGCGATCGTGGACGAATCTATGCGAACAGCGATACTCCGAGTCACTCAGCGACCGAACATTGAGCGATCGCCACAGAGTCTTCCGCTTATTCTTGCACTCGCTCTTTCTCGGCAGATTGCAGTTGTATTCGGTTACATACGGTCATTTACAGGCACCGCCGAAGCCTCAATCTTGATTGTCCATGGCATTGTCCATCAGCAAGTTCGACGAGAAGCCACAAACTGAAATTACAACACTTACTAGAGCTTTCCACCTTCTGCATCGGCAAGTAAGTGACTTATTATCAATATGTTATGCATATATCACGGTTGATGATCCTTAAATCGCAGGCTTTATTTCAGTTAAGCGCTTCGTGGCTCGCGAACGAGAGTGTGGACTCGCGAATCGCATCGAGCTTCCGAAGAGAGCTCCGCCAGACCTTTACAACGGACCCCAAAGTCAAACCGACAGTTAAGAAATCTGAATTCGGTTCACTATTTCTGAAGGTTGATGTCCATCAGAAATATTCGCTCCTGATGGAATTGGTGCAGGAATTCTCCGTATTAAGTATCAATACCAGGTAGACAGGAAGCTTAGCCGGGTGTGGCAAGATCTTCGAGACCCAGCTGCGGGGAGGTGGAGACCGTTGGGGGAGCGTTCCGGCCAAGTTCATTCACAAGACCAACCGTGCTGGCTAAGGGATGAGTTGCATCCCCCTATTGAAAGCATCTGTGAACCTGTCCAAGCCATTGCTGCCTCCATTCACAAGCCGGCGGGCTGTTGCAAGATCTGTTGGGTTGGAAGCTAGCGCCTCACGGATCCGGTCTTCCCGGTCGGAAAGAAATCTCGCCAAGATGGACGCGGCAACCTGGGGATCGTTTGCTAATTCAGGATTCGCTACGAGGTCCTGACCGATTTCCTTCGCGGAGCGCGTGTAATTTGCTCGTCCGGTGAGTTGAACGAATCCCCGTCCGCGAAAGTTCGCACCGTCTGGAGTACCGGTATTTCCCAAATCTTGGCGGTTGTCATAAAGATCGAAGGGTGGTCCGGACGGTGAAGTGTTGAAACGTGATCTTCCTTCACTGATCGGCTCGAAGGATTCCGTTTCTGCGCGGATGGTCCCCAGCGCCACCAGTACCATTCCCTTGTCGGACAGCTTCGCGGAAACTAGGGCATCAAGCACCGGCGGCAAATTCGCTGCGATGTTTCCAATCGGCGTCACGGGGAACATCTGTGACACGATATGTACGCTTACACCCGGAATGGCAGAAAGAATCAACGGTATCGCGGCTAGCCCAAGGGCCGTAGCGGTATTCGGACCAACCACTCCGTCGGCTGCGATTCCCGTACTTCGTTGAAAGGCAAGCACAGCCGCCTCGGTGCCCGGACCGAAGGATCCGTCGATCGAACCAGGATTGAAGCCGGCGGCTTGAAGAGCTTGCTGAAGGGCCCTTACTTCTGGTCCAGAACTGTTAAGCCGTAACATGGCACTCACGGTGACCTCCCGTATGCTGCCGAAATCAATGGGGACGGAGCAGGGACAAGTATCTCACGAAACTGGACTAGCCGGACCACCGCGACCGAGTGACTGATTAATTCCTCCGGCGTGATTCGAAACGCCGCCACGTTAGGCCTTCACGGGGTTCACCGCTGCAGTCGGGCCTCACTGTTATCTTTACTGATCTCGGAACATTCTGACTTGCAGCAGATTGCGGCCGCGGCTCGCATCGCGGTGAATACGTTCCAGGAGATTGACCGCGAAACTGTGGATCAGATGAATGCGGCGGTTGGATACCCATTCCTGCTGGAATACGACTATAATCGCCCACCGAGCCAGCCAGCGACTCATGTAATCCGGCTGGTCTTCTCGAAAAAGTTCGGTATCGCTCTCTACACCCTCAATGCTGCTGAAGACACGCTGTATACCCTGGTCAGCCAGATTTCCCACCAGATAGACTTTGTAAGCCGACGGACCTCTCCACATGTCTTTTCCATCTTCAAGCGCTATGGCACACACTGCCGATAACAAGAATGCCCACGATATCTCTCTCCAGTTCCGCGACGTCCACGCATGGAGAACCGCAAATGTTTGTGAGATAAATGCCATTAGTCGCATTCTCTCTCCCGTAAGCCATGTTTTCTGACTACGCAGTGAGGTCATCTCTGACGACGCGGAGCAGAATTGGTGCTGTCAACGAGTAGAGGATGACATTATTTGGTGCCATTATTTTTTCGTGTTATTTTTTCGTTGACAGACCTGCTGTTTAACGGTACGCTCCCGGCTACAATCTCTTCGGCAAAATTCGTTCCGACGAATTGACTATTTGACCCTGGCAGACCCCGTTGCGCTTCAATGTTCGGTATCTGCTAAAGCCAATCAGGGCCCCAGCTCATGTTCGAAGCAGTCTAGTCGCAACCCTCGACACGTAAGTCCGTCTCGAAGAGAATGAACAACCAGGTGAATCTCCGATGGCGACGCTTCTCAAGATCGAAGGGTGGGGCTTTCTGGGGTTGCTCGGAGCGATTGTGACTTATCGGCTGCTCACCCGACAGATTAACCTGAGCGGACTGTTGCTGCGCAAGAACGGCTCGGGATCCCCGAGTCCCGAACGCGTACAGCTTCTGTTAGCCACCCTGGCCGTGAGCGGGAAGTATCTTTCTGAAGTATTCCAGTCTCCGGGCAGCGACATGCTTCCTGACATCGGCCCGCAATGGCTGTACGTCATGGGCGGCAGCAGCGCGGTGTATGCACTGGGAAAGGCGCTGACGACACTCCGACGCGCCCAAAAGAAATTTCAAACGACGAGGTAACCATTGAATGGCACATTTGCTCGAGTATGTTGCGGCAGGGTTCATTGGACTCCTGGCAATCGTGATCGTGTACATGATCCTGGCCGGTAAGATCGATCTGACTCACCTGCTCAGCGAAGCGAACGGCTCAGCGAGCATGTCGCGGTTCCAGTTATTCATATTCACATTCATTGTCGCGATCAGCCTGTTCTATCTCGTTGAGAAAAGGACAGACGCTTCATTCCCCGATATTCCTTCGGGTGTCCTCACGCTGCTGGGAATCAGCGCCAGCACTTATGCGGTAGGCAAGGGCATTTCCTACAGCCGCGAGGAGGGAGTGACAACACCCGAGGAACGGCGGAGTGCTCATCAGGACGTGCGTGCGGTTGCGGAGCGCGGAGGCGCGGCGATAGCTACGCCTGCTGGAATGGCCGCTGAAGGTGCACCAAAGCCGCAGGATCCTAAACAGCCGTAAGAACCGCGCCAAGCTATCCGCCGCTTGATGCGGATCGGCTACGAGCGCACCAGGAGAGTTCCCTTGCCACACGGGAAATCCAACCCCTCGCGCACATCAAACGGATCGTCGGCTGCTACCGCAGCCCGCGTTTTAGGGCCCGCCGTTCCGCTGGCCATCGCTCTTGTGGGTGGGGCTATCTCCCCGCACCAGCCCGCCACTTCCACTCACAACCCGCCCGCGACGCTTAAGGTTCCGCAGGTCTCGCAGGTTCCCGGCGCATGCACCACTGCCTCCGGAACGGCCTGCGCGGCGCCGTTCCCTATGGTGTCTAAAGGCCACCCTGTGAACTGGTGGTTCGTGTTCAAGTTGAATGCAAGAAAGTTCCCAGGCTGTGGAAGCGGCACCGTCAGCTGCCCGTTTGGCGGAGACGGACAGGACTACACGCCCGGCCTGCAATACGCATTCGCCAGCAGCGAAGCGCCGCAGCTTCAGCCAGGCAGCAAAGACTGTCTGGGCGAGTCGGGTGACGATCCGGTAGCCGCCACCTTTGACGAGGTCTACAACGGCAAGTTTCATTTCGTCGTGTGGAACGATCAGTTTTACGGGGACCCAGAAAGTGCTAGTTGCGGAGGCGATGGTTGCGGCTCGCCCTGGGGCCACTCCAAGGGCCTGCTAGCCTGGAACGACAATGGCGACGGCCTCGTCATGCAGGTCTCGACGCCCTCCTGGCCGGCCGCGGGCAATTCTCTTAATCCACGCCGCGACGGGAACACCCTCGGCTGCGTCACCGATAACAACGTGAAAGTTAGCCAGCACTTCTTCGCGCTCCAACTAACTCACCAGGACGTGGACGCCGTGCTCGATGATCTGGCGAACGCCAGCGTGGTCACCGACACCACAAATCCGCAGATCGTCAGCAACGGTGGTCCCGAAGAGGTTCAGGAAAAGGTGCGCGCCCTCGGCGTGAAGTCAAAGAACGCAGCAGTTCAAGAGCAGGTCCTCTCTGGCGGTGTGGGAATTATCTCCAAACCATCGGCTATGCAGGTCCCACCGTGGCAGATGGTCTCGTCGGTTCTCGGCGGCATTCCACTGCGTACCGCCACCTGGTGGACAAATCCGGCCATTCCGTCTACAACAGGTGGAGTTCCAGATTGTTGGGACGCTTCGCTGACGACGTCTCCCGGTGCCGTTCAAATTGCAACTTCAGGAACTTGGCAAGGGGTAACAATCGGGCTGACAGGCGGGCCCAAACCGGACGGAAACCACGCCAAGATCGGAGTCTCCTCCGACAGCGGCGACTACGTCATCTTCGGAGACGAAAACCAGCAGGGCGCGCTCTCAGGCAAATGCGGCAGCAGCCAGAACGGCCGAGGTGGACTCTTCTTCGTACTACGCAACAGCAGCCTCGCCAACAGCGTCAGAAACCTACTCGCGGGCGGAACAGCACCGTCGTCCTAGTGCGTGGCGGGTGCCGGTGCAAGTCTTTTATGCAAGTGTGGGCCCGACACCAGGCCAACGTTGGGCGTCAGCCGGAAGCCGCTTCGCATATTCCTCACCCCGAAAATATGCCGACTCATGCACCCAGGATCTCGGCGGGATGGTGCGCCGGCGGAACAGGTTCATGCGATGTTCCCAGTTCCCCTTTTTCCAGTTCCAGTGCCGTTTGGGTACGAACTCGGTGACCCACCAGGCGGGCGTCAGCGATTCATGAATCCTGGCGTTCGGCGACGCGACGACGTACTGCGGATTTCCGCCCACGCCAAGCACCTCTCGTTCCTTCTCAGGGGTCGTCTGTAACCCCGCAGCTTTTGCCTCTTCGAGCATCCACTCCAGCGCGTACTTCGATTGCCCCGACTCCGCCTCGGGATATCCCCCGCCCACGTCACAATGCACACCTGGGAACCACACCTGAAGCACATCCTTGGGGCCAGGTGGCTTGCTGGAATCCTTCGGTGCAATCCACAAATGCGAGCGGAAGAACGCCCGCCGCTCGTCGATCGAAATCGCATGCCGCCCCACTTCAATATCTGGATTGCTGGACTCGTAAGGCAGATGCAGCGGGTTCTCTACCCATCCCACCGAACTCACGGTGTCCCACACGCCCACAAAACGTATCCGAGGCTTGGCGCAAGACATGGTCTGGTGGAATTCGCTCGCCAGGTCGAAGTAAGCCTGCACTTTGGCGCGGTCCTCTTTCGCTGCCTGAATCCCCATCAGCATGCGGATCGCGTATGGTACGAGAGATTCGTTGCCCTTGCGGATCATCCCGTACATCTTCATCAGGGAGGCCACCGCGCGCACCGTGAAGGCACCGCGGCTGAAGCCGAACAGGTAAATGCTGTCGCCCGGTTCGTACTTCTGCATCAGGAACACATACGCGTCGCGCAGGTCGTTTTGGAGGCCGTAGCCCACCGCCATACCCAGAAGCCGGGTGAATTTGCGCGTCAGAGGGCTCAGCGACCTAAAGGGTTCCATAGTACCGATTCCGGGATGATAGTAGGTCACCTGCGCCGGTGAATCGTTTACCAAAGTCGAGTACAGCTTTATGACATTGGTCCGGTCTGTTGCAAACTCGTTCGCTGTCCCATCACAACAGAGCACAATGTTCTTAGGCATGTCAGGACTCATCCCTTCTTTGAAATTCCTGCAACTATTTCACCCCGTTTAGCACTGAGTCAACGCAAAACATCTCGAAAAGGGTTTGCTCACGCAAGGACATCGTCCGTGCCCGCGTTTCATGTAGCTGAACCAGGCTCGGGAACTGTAGGCCGAGAGATCCACCGTTCGATGCGAACTGGGTTCCGTTGTCAAATCTGAGCGACCTAGGTGCCCCGCGGCTCGCAGATCTTGTCCGATGGGGTTGCGACCTTCTCGCCGCTCAGGGTTGAATCGGCATGATCAGATTGATCACACTGCGATGAACCCCTGGATCAAGTCTCTTACTTTATGTCTCACACCACCAAGTGGACCATTGCAACAGGCTCTCGTCGGACATCGCTGCTTCTTTCATAGCGACGAGAGACCTGCCCATCTGGGCGCATCGCAGGCGGGTCGAATATAGGGTCATCAGCATGGCGCGATGTGTGAGGTTGGCGGCTCAGTCGGTCAGCCGCGCGACCTCTTCCTGACTAGGCGCCGCGGGCAGTTTGCGGGGTGTCTTTGGATAGGGGAACTTCTCCTGCAAATATCCGGGCTTGACGGATGTATGAGCCCTGCCGAAGACATTAGTCTGCCCAAAATTAAGGCCAAAAGATCTCGGGGCTGTCGAAAAGTATGATCAGATACCATTTATGGCCCCTAGTTTCAGTCGGATGGTAGCTATACCCGCATTGGTCGCCGCCGCAGCGTCGGCAGCAGCCCCGTTGCAGGTTCCGATCAAAATCAGCGCGGAAGCGCGCGTCGAAGCCCTGACGGCGACCGACTCGCCCAAACTTCACTGGGTGTTGCTTTCGGAACCCGGCGAGACCGACGTCAACGTCGCTGACGTGAGGGTTCGCGCGCTAGTAGTCAAAGCAATTGACGACGCCTTCCACCAACCTGGATGCCTGCACGTCGTGGTGGAAAACCGGCGCCCCTGCTCCTTGTCCTTCGTGCTGGCGCGGACTCTGAGCGCGACCCTTCAATCCCCGACAATGAGGGATCCTCCGGCAAAGGCGGGGCAGACGCCCGATCCGGATTTGCGCATTCAGTTCACGCCGCCGCCACCACCGGTGCCGACTAAGATCGGCAAGTTGACGATCACCGTTACCACCGATGTTGCGGAGACAGCGAACTCGACGGAACGCCTAATGAGAGGCCGCCGAGCCATACAGATTATTAAAATGCAGGTCAACTGGAAAGACGCGGCTGTGCGGGTGCAGAGCGCGGCGCCCCCGCCGGAGGGATCGGACATCCTCATCACAGTCAAGTACACCGCCGAGGCCCGCATGCGGCCATCCGGCGGCTTCTTCGATGCGGCGGTCACTGAGGACGCGCTGCTGGAAGTAGCGGTCGCGGCACTGGAGAAAGCGCGAACAGAGAAGTTGCTGCCGGGAGCCATTGCACCATCCGACGTGGTGATGAACGCCTTTCAGGACAGCTTCCGACAGCGATACATGTTGTCGGTCCCGGGCTGGCCAACACCAACCGTGGGTTTCCGCTTCGAACCCGATCACCCGGATCAGTTTTCCATCCAGGTGATCGGGGTGCGCATTGCGTCGGGGGCGAAAGTCGAAGTGGTCCGGGGGCAGATCGCAGGCACATCGGGGATGATGGATTTTGTCGGTGCGAATCCGCGCATCGAAAAAGACATTCAAAACGCGCTCGACAAAGCTGCGGAGGATGCCACCGCGAAAGTCGAGCCTCAACTGGCGGCGGTCGGCTGCTCGGCGCCGCCGCCCGGCGCGCTCCGTGCCGCCCGGTGCCATGTGCCGACGTTTGACGCCGTCGAGGGCGCCCGCAGTGCCCTCAAAGGGCAGCCGCTCATCAGCGGCAATGTAGACGTCCGCCGGCGGTTTTCAGGGCTGATTTTCACCGGCACGCGCCAATGGGCGGTGGGCTCGCTGAACGTCAAGTCCGATCTGACGGGGTCGATCACGCCGGAAGATTTTGTTACCGGACAAGCGTCGCTCGACGCTTCCAATTTGATTCGCAACATTCTGCCTGTGAATGTGGGCGAAACATACAACGTTGCGGTCCAGGGCGGCAGCGAAGTCCAACGGGCGACCTTCGATTTTTCGATTCCCCGGACCGCCGGGAAGAACTGGATCAGGAGCTACGGCTTTACCTACAGCTTTCTCTTCGCGCGCGACGCAAAGCAGCGCTATGGCAACGACAATCCGGGCGATCCTTCGCTGATCAATCGGCAGATGGGGATGACGCCGCAGCTTTTTTTCGAATTGAGCCGCCCGCTGGGCAGCGCGTGGCTTTTGTCCACGCGTGGGGAAGTGAGCTTTGACTGGCGAGCTGTTCTGATCGCACCGCGCACTTCCGGCCCGAGTCTGGTGGATGGCCAGTTATCGGCCCCGACCGCCGAGTGGAAGCTGACTGCGGGGCATGACTCCGATACCGGATTCATCGGCTCCACTCGCCTGCAGATCGACGCGACCGGGCGGCGCGGAACCCATGCCCTGCAAGGCGTTTTCGCATTCCAGCAATACACGGTCGCCGCGCGCGGAGAAGTCTTCTTCGGAAAAAGGAGACGGAACTCCGATTTCTTTATTCGCTATGAACGGGGGCTGGGCGTCAGCAGCACGGGCACCCCGCTTTTCGAACTGGAAAGGCTGGGCGGCCCAACGAGCGTCCGGGGCCTAGAGAACGGCGAATACATCGGCCGCAACCTGACTTACGACCAGTCGGGCGCCGGAGTGAGTGTCTTCGCGATCACCACGCTCTTCCACAAGAGCACCAGGAGCACAGACGGAAAAGAGAGCACAGACGACAAGCCTCCCGTGGTTGGCGGCTTCGATCTCGGCAACATATATCTGGTTGGACTTTACGACCGCGGCCGGGTGACGAACGCAGGGAACCTCGGCGATCTTTTGTCGGTCGGGCCCGCGGCAGACAGCTATGGCATTGCGGCAGAACTTCGCAAAATGCCGGCGCAGAACAATATCGCGAACATCGCCATCGGCTGGGCGCTTTCTCCGCAGTCCCGGCTGCATACCCACGGACTCCTGACGCTGGGAGTCAACATCGAGTTTTAGCAAGTAAACTTCAGAAATTACGATTCACGCGAGGAGGATTTGAAATGGACGGAATTCAGGTAACCGCAGCCGGCAAGAAACTGATATTCGCGACAACGGGCGATGTTGCCGATGCAAGCGGCGCCGCTCCGGTTCTCAAAGGCAAATGGCAATCGGATGCTACAGCAAAGGACAACACAATCTCGTTCACGATCGATGGAGCAGCGCAGAGTTCGCTAGCGGCGGTGTACACCTTTACCGCCGATAATCAGCTGTCGGTTGCCCTGAAGGGCGACACCACTTCGGACACCTTCATTTTTCCCGGATTTATCGAGGTGGACCGCGATCACGATTTTCTCTACCACGTGATTGACTCGACCGGTGCGGAGATCGGGGGCGAGTTCATTCTGTTCGGCGCCTATGAGTTCGAAGAACAGAGTAACGACCTCGTAATGCATCTGACCGGCGGCGGCGATGTGCACATCGCGGGAGATACAGGCGCGCAGAGCCTCGAAACGGCCCGCAATCATCTCGCCAACTTCAACGGCGAAGACCTCCTAAGTTATCAGGCGACGACGGTCAATAACTTCCCTGACGGGACAGCTATCGACAAGCCGGCGATTCTGAACTTCATCGGCAACTGGGACATTCAGGACGGCACAGTCGTCTTTCAGTCGGAAATCCAGGGTACGCAGGGCCAAGAATCGGTCACACTCGGCTTTGGCGGCAAGTTCGCAGGTGTGACGGCGGGCTTCATTTATCATCACGATCCCAACAGCGACGATATCGCCCTGAATGTCGCCGGCCAGCACAGCTTCCGGTCGGATCGCGCCACGACAGATCTCGCCTGGGACACGTCGATCGGGTTTTCCGCCAAGACCTTTAGCGCTCAGGTGCATGCGAACTCAACAACGAATTTCGCCAACGGCCAAAAGCTCGCGATCGACGGCACGCTCGACATCGAGCACGGTGCAGGCAAACCGCTGACGATCGTTCTCAAACTCGAGGCAACCTACAGTTTTCAGGGCGGAGCTCTGGTGTTCAAAGCCGATATTCAGGAGGGCGGACCGCAGCCATCGTACGATCTGATGCTGCAGGGGAACTTCGTCTATAACAACCTGAAGATCACTTTCACGGCGGATTTCGGGTCAGCGGCCGGCGGACCCAACGTTTCAGTGTCGGTCGGCATCCAGGGAAATCGCCAAAGCATGATTCAGAATATTCAGATCATCCTGAATTTGAAGAATCCATCGAATGCGGCGGCACAGCTCAGTCTTTCGTTCTCGGCGCGGTTACACTTCGTAAACGGCCAGCGAGTGATCGAGAAGACAACCACCGCCGCCGCGCCGCAGGGAGGCCAAGCCAAGTCGGCGGCGCCCGCCGCGAAGAATTGAGAATGGCGACCCGCGGAATCCCCGGCAGGAATGCTAGCGCGGCGCGGCCCTCGAACTCCCCGGCGCACGACCAGAACTTACGAGCGAACACCAGAGCGCTGCATCTACGTGACCTCTCTGACAAACCGCCGCGTTCACCTTCTAAGGAACTCACACGGCAGGCTGAAGAGGGATGAGTTCAAAGCCCATGGATTTGGCCTTGGCGCGGAGTTTGATCTCTTGGCGTTTTTGATGGCGAAGTTGGTCGGCAGCGAACTTAGAATCGTTGAACTCCTGCCGGGTGGAAATCAAGTGAAAAATGATGCGGGCGAGCTTGTGAGCAGCGGCGGTAATGGCCTTTGGGGCGCCTAGTTTGGCGCGCATGCGGCGGTAGAAGTCGCCCAAGGCGCTCTTGCTGTGGTGCAGGGATTGTGCGGCCATTCGCAGGGCAGTAGCCGCGCGGCAGCTTACTTTGCGCGTGCCAACCCACAGCACCTTGCCGCCGCTGATGTCATTGTCCGGACACAGCCCCATCCAGGAGGCGAACGCTGAAGCGCTGCGGAACTTGGTGAAGTCCGGGCCGATCTCGCCGAACAACGTCTGTGCAATGCCCGTACGAATCCCTGGAATTTGGGTTAGATCGACGCCAAAGACGCGCCGAAGTTCCGTCTTCAGAATCCCGTCGGGAGATTGCTTGGTGGACACCTTCGCTTTCTCACCGTCGGCGGGCGGGTGGGGAGGTTGGAAATCCTCCAGTTGCCGACGAATTTCGTGATCGCAATCGTCGATCAGTCTTTGGTAGCTGCGATAGGCCGCCAGCGACTGTCGCAGGGTGAACAGATGCTCGTGCCGGTAGTCGCCGACTAACGATTTGGCAATGACTTCCTCGCTGGCCTTGATCCGTTCATGGCGCAGTTTCGCCAGCCGGAGCGGATCTCGTTCGCCCGTCAGAATCGCATCCACGATTGCCAATCCGGTCTGTCCCACGATGTCGCTGATCACGTGGTGCAATTGCAGGTTCATCTGATCCAGCGCCTTTTGCATATGGTTCACGTGGGTTGCCGCCATTTGCACCAGGCTTTCACGATGGCGCAGCAGAGAGCGGACCGCGCATACTTTCTGTTCGGGTCGGTAAGACGCCTTCAGCAAGCCGACCGAATGCAGAAACTGCAGCCACTGGCAATCGCTGACATCGGTTCTTCGCCCCGGCACGTTCTTCACATGCCGGCATTCACCAGGCACACCTCGAAGCCACCGCACTCCAGGATCTGAAACAGTGGAATCCAATAGACCCCGGTTGACTCCATCGCCACCGTCCTGACTCTGCATTGCTTGAGCCAGTCGGCCAATGCTACAGATCCTGTGTGAACGTGGGGAAGGATCGAACATTCTCCGCCGCGCGATCGGCGGGAACAGCCACGAAGATCTCCGTTGCCCCAATGTCGATTCCCGCCGCATCGGGCCGCATCACCGGCAAAACGACGCTGTTTGTCTTCTTGTTCTGCTTGCTCTTTCTCGCCATCGGTCATACGCTCCTCGCGAGCAATAGACGGCCCGAGCCGCGCAAAACGGGTACTCTTCTAAACGGGATCGCCGCGAGCCGATACGACAAGCTCCCGAACGTCACCACTGTATTGAGCACGAGACTCGGAATCAGGCTAGCTACCGGGCTTGGCAGCTCCATTGCTCGGCCGACCTTAGCTGCCGCCACTTGCTCGCGACTGGAATCATAACCCGCCCCGTGTTCCTTGCCTGCAATGACCCGTTCAACGGGTCCCCGGGCTAGCTAGTCGATCCTGAAAAAGTGATTTTCAGGCATATTGAAGTTGGGTAATTCGGTCTTGCGGGCCCTTCAGATCGATTAAGAGCTTATCCGTAAATAGTGTTGAGTTTGATTCGTTTGATTGATTTTCCTCTCGGAGGGGATTAGCGATCGGCGATCATAGGGCTCAACATGCCTCAGATCAGGTCGTGGACAGTGTCGGATGATTTGTGGAACAAGGTTGAACCGCTGATTCCGGTCCGCAAGCGGGAAGGGGGCCGGAAGTACCAGCGCAAGGCCGGTGCTGGACGCAAGCCGATGCCTGCGCGGCAGATTTTCTCGGCGATCGTTTACGTTCTGCGCACCGGCATTCAATGGAAAGCATTGCCCCGACAGTTCGGCTCGGCCAGCGCGGTGCATCAGCATTTTCAGAACTGGCATCGGGCTGGCTTTTTCCAGAAACTCTGGCAGGCCGGGCTGGCCGAGTATGACGGCATAGCCTGGCAGTGGCAGTGCGCCGACGGGACGATGGGAAAGGCTCCGCTGGCAACCGAGTGCGCAGGCCGGAACCCGACCGACCGGGGGAAAAAAAGGACGCAAACGCAGCTTGTTGGTCGACGGCCATGGAGTCCCGCTGTCGATCGCCGTCAGCGGCGCCAACGTGCACGACTCCAAACTGCTGGATCGGACTCTGGCTCAGGTCGTGGTCCAGCGTCCTGAAGTCACAAAGTGGAGCAACCAGCAGTATCTCTGTCTGGATGCCGGCTATGTCGGCTATCCGGTCAGCAAGATCGCTCGCAAGCATGGCTACTATCCGCGCGTAAAATCACGCGCCGAAGAGCGGCTGCTGAAATATCGATACCCCGACTCGAAACCGCGCCGCTGGGTGGTGGAACGCACCCACTCCTGGCTCAACCGCTACCGTAAACTATTGGTCAGCTTTGAAAAGACCGAGGCTAGCTACACGGCTCTCGTGCAATTGGCCGCCGCCCTGATCTGCTGGAGACAGACCATCTCTATTTGCGGATAAGTTCTAGCCAAACATATTTGAAATTTGCCCCGACCGGTCGTCTGTCCGATGATCTTGTTGTCAAGACGAGAACACTGGAGGGCGACCGGTGGAGACATTCACAAGGCTGTTTGGCAGCCTGCTGGTCTTTGTATACCACTGTTTTGACCGGGTGGTGATCAACGGTTATCTGAGCGGACTGTCGCGGCCAGGGCAGGTGGTGCATTTCTTTCAGAACGTGTTGGGCGAGCCGGTGATCGGCAAGGAAGTTCTGTCGCGGCGGACCAACGAATATCAGGCATGGGTGGAAGCATTTGCCCGCAACCACGGCATCGCCATCGAATGGGCGGAGCCCAAGGTGCGCAAGGAGGATTATGTGCGTCCTGCCCTGCGCCGCATGGAACGCGCCCATCGGCATGGCGTGTACTTCATTCTGAAAAGCATGGAGCAGGGCCAGACCTTCCGCTCCACCGTTCCCCGCTTTGCCACCAGCGATCCCAACTACCGCATCCTGGCTCGCCAGCGCAGCCGCTTCACGCATTATTACTTCTACATCCGCGACGAAGTGCTGGGACCGATGGTGATGCGCGCGGCCTCGTTCTTTCCCTTT
>Ga0137378_10001387_pt1 | contig 20371 bp, 15 predicted proteins | sample SagtaG_21_FD_104813 | JGI IMG/M metagenome (GOLD analysis project Ga0137378, IMG submission 104813) | Vadose zone soil microbial communities from Sagehorn Ranch, Mendocino, California, USA - Sage2_L_60_16 metaG | ecosystem: Environmental > Terrestrial > Soil > Vadose zone | place: USA... | reverse complement strand
GCAGCCGACACGCATGGACCACTGGCAAGTTCACGGCGTGGACCTTGATGGCTCGGTAGAACTGTTTACGAAGGTCCTGGGTTTCGGATTGTCGGAACGCGTGCTGGATGGTGATCGATTGATGGCTGCATTTCTCACCTGCAGCACAAAACCTCACGATATCGCGTTTATCCGTGATGAGGAACTCCAGGACAGGTTCCACCATGTTGGGTTCTATCTGAATTCATGGGAAGAAGTGCTTCGAGCAGCCGACATCATCTCTAAGAAGAATGTCTCTCTCGACATCGGGCCGACACGGCACGGTATCACGCGGGGACAGACCATTTACTTCTTCGATCCCTCGGGCAATCGCAATGAGGTATTTAGCGGCGGCTACATTTACTATCCGGATTCGCCGACGATCACGTGGACCATGAAAGAATTGGGCCGGGCAATCTTCTACCACATTCGCGAGCTGAACGAGAGATTCATGACGGTGATGACGTAGTTGAGGTTTCTAGACGCGAATGGGCCGGCCATTCGCGTCATTCGCGCAATTCGCGGCTCAGATTGGCTCATCGCTTACTTTGCCGCGGGAATGGTACCGACCTCCAGCGCGCCTGGAAATACCTGTCGACCATCCGCGAACGTCAGGATAAAGCCGGACGCGTTGTTGGAACCATCCTTCGCGCGAAAACCCTGCACCGCGACGGTCTCGCCAATTTTCAACGTGTCTTTAGTGAAACCCTTCCTCATCGCCATTCCCGGCGGCAATCCCGAGAAACCCCAGGTTGTGACCTTACCTGTTTCATCCTTCACGTCGACATAGAACCAGATGTGCGGATTCGTCCACTCGACCTTCTTAACCACACCAGTCACTTTAACCGGCTTGGACACGTCGAACTGAGCCGCATCCGAATGGTGTCCGAACAACGAAGCAGAGATCAGAAGCAAGCCAATACCGCTCGCGATAACAGTCACGAATTTATGGTTCATGAGACGACCTCCTTACTTTTTCTGTGCGTCCGATTCGGTGCATTTCCCCGCGCTACACCTATCGTTCTCGTTGCAAACGAATTCCAGCAGGTCCCATGTCGGATGGAGCACCATTTGAAATTGCTCCGTCCACGGCTTTGTCCAAATCTTCGGATCGTCCATGGTGACTTCGTAAGAGACGATCCTCGGAGCGATCCATTTGACGCGCTCGATGATGTGCGCTGCGTCACTATGCCATAGCGACCCTTTCGGGTGAGGATTGTCAAGCCACCATTCTTTCAGGCCGACGGTGTCGATCACCAGGGTGTCTCCCTCCCAATGTCCGACCGAATGGCCTCCCCAGGTCGGCTCCAAATCCTTCGGGTGAGGGCGGCCATCCAGAGGAATGACGCGAGAGAAGTTATTCATGAACTCGTGACGGATGACGAGATGGTTGGGCGCTTGAATCCACTGCTGTGCGTAGGGAGAAAAGATTTGTGATGTAAATCCGTACGGCAAGCAAAGCCCGATCGGGTCGTCAATGCGAAGGTCTCCCGTGGTGGGCCGAAACAGCATTGCATCTCCGCCAGCCTTGGTCGGCGGCATGATCTTGCCGTCGAAGCCTCTGATGATCGGCGTATCGGTGTCGCCTGGTCCAACCTGATGATTAAATCCCGCTCCAGCATAGACACCGGTAAAGTCCGGTTTTCCATCGCGCGTGCGCGGCATCTGCCAATTGGGCGGAGCCGCTGGAAGGTTAGGAGGCCGAATATTCAGGCAGCGGCCTTCATGCGGGGAACATATTTCACGGCCTTGTCCTTGTGCCTGGCCAAAAATCGGCTGTACAGTGGCCAGGCAAGCAAACACAACCCCAATGGTGGCGAACGACGTGAAAAAACTTTTCCTCATGACGTCAAATTCTCCTCTATAAGAGGTGCACTCTTGTCCAAATTACGAGATGCGGTTCGTTCCAGAACCAGGACTGATGCGGGTTTCATGGGATTCTCTATTTGGAAACCTGTTTCGGGCATGTCCCTCTCCCTTTGAGAGAGGGTGGCGCGAAGCGCCGGGTGAGGGCAGGAAATGCACCCTCATCCGGCCCTTCGGGCCACCTTCTCCCAGAGGAGAAGGACACGAGCCTCCATTTCGGCTAATTTGTGACACTGGTGATAAGAGCAGCATCTTCCTGCTCACAACACGTGTTGTAAAACGAAATATTTTCCGCACATTATGAGGTTTCGGAATGATTACTCAATCCTTCTTCAACGGCCATATTTTTGTCATCATGGCTTTGGCACCTTGCACGTGAAGTTCGCTGCGTCATCCTGCACCGCTTCCTCTATAAACGGCGACCTGGGGATATGCGCAAATCAACCGCTTCCCCATTTCTTTTCCGTTCTGAAAACGCTACCAGTTGGTCGGGAGCTTTCCCGGTTTCTCTCCATTCCATATTCCTGAGACTGTCGAAGTTGAAGTTCTCCACTCCGTTCGTTCCCATCTGATGTCCCATACCCGGAACCATGAACAGGCGGAAGAAATCGCGGGTCTGTTTCTCACCCGCTCGGTTTCAGCGTTGCCGCAACGCGGCAGAATTCCGGTACTTCCCTGAAAGCTACAGCACCACGGCCGCCCCCTCCGCCCGCAGGCGTGAATCGCCCGGCCGCAACAGTCTGCGCCAGTGTGATTGTCGTGTTCGGCAGCGAAAGAGATTTCAGGCTGTCGCACGGTGCAGCGAATAGAAGCGGCCGCAAGAATTATGTACATGAATCCTCCGACTCACGACGCAGTGGCAACCAAAATCTGAGCAAGCGCGAAGGCAGTTAGGGCGTCCGAGGATGCACGTTAGGACGATATTGCTTGTGACACGTGACACATGCAGCGTCGAGCCGCTCGGTTAACGCCGCAAGCGTGTTCGCGTCTTTTGCTTGGCCGGCTTTGTAGGCCGCAGTTCCTACATCAACGAGCAACTTCGCATCTTTTATCCAATCACCTTCCCGAACACGGCCGCGCATCATCAGCAGGTTTCCGGATTCCGCGAGGGTCATCGCGTTGCGCCGGAGGGCAGCCCACTCCGCATCGTCCTTGGGCCCGCCCCGATTGATAACGAGCAATATGTCATTCGACGCCGGATGAATGATGTCCACCATGAGTTGAGCCATTGTCGCAACCGGTTGATAACTCTCTGCAGGGCCCTGCGCCGTGGTTACGCCCGCCGGTAACAACAGCACTCCGATAGATAGCAAGCCGATAGTACGCATTTGGTCTCCTAGAAATCGAGGAATGAAACGTTCTTTGAGGGCCGTATTCTAGTGGACAAAGCAGCGAGTGGCAACAAATGACTCCGAAACCTCCGAAACCGAAAAAAAGCCGGGGATGACGCGAATGACGCGAATGGGCCGCCCGCTCTTGATGCGGTTGGTTTAACGTCAGGAATTCTGGAGGCCCATTCGTGTCATTCGCGTCATCCCCGGCTAAAAATCCTCGCAAAAACCCGAATTTTTACTTCAGGTGTTCTTTGAGAAAGGCGATGGTGCGCGGCCAGGCTTCTTTGGTCGCGGCGGTGTTCTCGCCGAGGTTCTGATACTGGACGAAGGCGTGAGTCGCGCCCTTATAGATGTGCGGCTCGTAGCTCTTTCCGAGTTTCCTCATCGTGGCCGTTGTGGCGTCGACGGTCGAAGTGATTCTCGAATCGATTTCACCATACAGGCCAAGCACTGGAGCTTTGATCTTCGCCACGTCGGCTTCGGTTGGACCGGTGCCGTAGTAGACAACCGCGGCGCTCAGTTCCGGAACTTCCACCGCGAACTGGAAGCTGCGGGTGCCGCCGCCGCAGAATCCGATGCTGGCGCTTTTTCCATTCGCTTCGGGCAGCTTCAAACCATAAGCCAGCGCTGCCTTGTAACGGCGCATGGCTTCCTCGCTGCTGATCCTCTGGCCGGCTTTCACGACGTCATCCGGAAACTCGAATGAATCGTAGTTGCCGCCATTCGGACCGAAACCGGAATGAAGATCCGGCGAGATCGCGATGAATCCCTGGCGGGCGAGTTCATCGCCGACGGCGAGCTGCCAGTCATTCTGGCCGGTGGCGCCGGACATAACGATAATCACGCCTGCCTTTCCGTTGCCCGGTGGATACGCAATCTTCGTGTGGACCTTCGCGTTGCCAACCGGGAGATCCACCCATTGGGAGCGAACCGGAGACCTGGCCAGCGTCGACCTGGCGGAGTTGAAGCCAGCGAGATAGCCGTCCGCTTTGCAGTCGAGGCTGCCGACCTGGCACGGACGCTCGGCGTCGCGTTGCGGCTCCGGCGCGACCATCGCCATGACGCCGATGCCTTCATGTCCCATGTGGTTGTGGGACGGAAGCGCAATCAACGTGGGATGGTTTTCGAGGCGCGTGTTCAGGAGGTTGATGGCGTCCGTCCACCCCTGCTGGGAACGTTCGAACGCGACGTCGCCGAGATCGATACGTTCTGCCGAGAAGGTCATGCTCGCGATGTTTCCGTTTACCGGTGGCATGTTCAGCGCAAACTTGCGCACGGCATCGATCCGGGCATCCTGGCTCAGATGTGCGAACGTATCCGGCACGAGAGCAATGTAGCCCTCGCCCGCGGCCTGGTCGGCAATCCCGCGCATCCAGTCGCTCATGGGCCGGTCTTTTTCACTGATGATCAGAACCGGAGCTTTGTCGGCTCGATCGGGATACACGACGAATGTCACGATCTCGGCCGTTCCCACTGGAATCCGCAGCCAGTCGCCGTGACGTCCCGTCGCGTTCAACACGTCGCGCGCCGTTTCGGGCGAAGGCAGCATCGTTCCGCCGGGCGGCATCGCTTGGCCGTGACCATGAACGTCGGTGGCCGAAGCTTCCGACGCGGGAGTTGCCTGCGTCCACAAGAACATGCAGGCGATCATAAGAATGGCAACACGTTTCATACATCCTCCTGGGGAACGGAACGCTAACAAGAGTCGTTGCACGCGTCAAGTCTGCACGTGGTGGTGATCCGAGAACACTATCTTTTACAGCGCTGGCGCTTTCAATAACGCTCTTCTTTCGTTCAGAGATGCTTCCGGTAATTTATCATTGCGCAGGAGTAGCATTGGATCGATGAATTGAGCTTTGATCTTATTCCGGTGGCCGGGATTCATTTTCGTGTGCTCAGTGAGATCACCATGACATTAGTTTCCTCAAGCCGGGGCTACTCCGGAACCGGGTTATGACTTCTCTTTTCGACAGCGACTCGTTGCCGAGTTCCCGCGAGCAGCTCGAAGAAGGTGCCGTACTGCTGCGCGGCTTCGCCGCTGCCGAAGCGCCTCTGCTAGTTGAAGAAGTGGCGCGGATCGCGCAGGGCGCGGCATTCCGTCACTTGGTTACGCCTGGCGGTTACACAATGTCGGTTGCGATGACGAACTGCGGTCGTGTCGGTTGGGTATCCGACCAAACCGGTTATCGCTACGACCCGAAGGATCCCCAGACTGGATCTCCCTGGCCGGCGATGCCCGCGGCGTTCCTCAACATCGCTGCACATGCCGCTGCCGAGGCCGGGTTTGCACATTATGAACCCGACGCTTGCCTGATCAATCGCTATATGGCTGGCGCCAAACTCAGCCTCCATCAGGACCGTGACGAGAAGGATGCTTGGGCTCCGATCGTCTCCGTTTCGCTCGGCCTGCCTGCCGTATTCTTGTGGGGCGGCAAACGCCGCTCCGATCCGGTACGACGCCTGCCCCTCGAAAGCGGTGACATCGCGGTGTGGGGCGGTCCCGCTCGCTTCGTCTATCACGGTGTCGCTCCGCTCAGGGAGGGGCTGCATCCGCTGACCGGCACCGCTCGCATCAATCTTACCTTCCGGAAGGTGTTCTGATACTGTCGGCGTCCGGGACCCTATCTTCGTCATCCTCCACCTCGATCTGCCGCACGGTATCCGCTGTGATGGGCTGCCTACCGCTGGAAATCACGAAGCCGTTGCGCTTCGGCGGGGAACGCCGCGAACTCTTTTTCGTCCCGCCGGGTAAGGAGCGGCGCAATAAGCGATTGACCTCTGCGCTGATAGTGCAGTCTTCCGCCTTGTGACCACGTTCGTCTGCTAAAAAAAATTTCAGTCTGCTGTCGATTTGCGCGCGCGCCGTTCGACTCATTGTCGAGGCTCTGGACAGTGCGAATTCTTCTGCTACACTTACGAACTTTATATGGCGACGATTAGATTCACTCGAAACATTCAGCGCCACGTCGAGTGCCCGGCGCGTGAGGTTTCCGGATCGACGCTGCGCGCGGTGCTCGACCACTACTTTCGGGAGAACGAAAGAGCGCGCGGGTATGTGCTCGACGAGCAGGGCCGGGTCCGGCAGCATATGGTGGTTTTCATCGACGGCGAGTTGGTTCGCGACCGCGAGGGCCTGAGCGACGCCGTAGGACCGCATTCGATGATCGACGTTATACAGGCCTTATCTGGAGGATAGATCAATAATGAGCGACCGGTGTTATGTATCAACGAGGAAGGGACTGTTCACGGTGGACCGCCGGACGTCGAACTGGTCCATCAGCCGAGCGATGTTTGTGGGCGACAACGTCACGCTGACAATGCACGACTCCCGGAATGGAAATCTCCTGGCGGCGCTGAACCACGGCCATTTTGGTATCAAGCTGCATCGATCGACCGATCGAGCAGAAACCTGGCATGAAATCGCCGCGCCGCAGTATCCGCCGATGCCCGAGGGGTATACGCCCAAACCGCATCCATTCATGGGCAAGCCCCTGGAGTGGTCGCTCAAACTCATCTGGGGCCTGACGCCGGGCGGGGTCGATCAGCCGGGAGTGGTCTGGTGCGGAACAATGCCCGGAGGGTTGTTCAAGTCCGAAAACAATGGCGAGTCGTGGGAGTTGAACCGCCCGCTGTGGGACCACCCGAAACGCGAGGAATGGGGACCGAACGGCGCCGAGTGGCCCGGTATCCACTGCATATGCGTGGATCCTCGCGATTCGCGCCACGTCAGCGTCGGCGTTTCGACCGGCGGCGTGTGGATCACTCGTGACGGAGGAGCATCGTGGGGCCCCGGCGGCCGCGGAATGCGGGCCGAGTACTTTCCCGAAGAACAGCAGTACGATCCCAACGTTCAGGACGTGCACTGCCTCGTGCAGTGCGCCGCCAATCCGGAGGTTTTCTGGGTGCAGCATCACAATGGCATCTTCAGATCAACCGACGGCGCTCGGTCGTGGACCGAGATCAAAGACGTGAAGCCCTCCGTGTTCGGATTTGCCGTCGCGGTCCATCCGAGCAATCCGGACACCGCATGGTTTGTTCCCGCCACTAAGGACGAGAAGCGCTGCCCAACCGATGGCCGCGTGGCGGTCAACCGCACCCAGGACGGAGGCAAGACGTTCGAGACGCTGCGGCGCGGCCTGCCTCAGGAATACGCTTACGATCTGGTTTATCGCCACGGACTCGACGTGGATGAGACGGGCAACCGGCTCGTTTTTGGATCGACGACAGGTTCGCTCTGGATCAGCGAAGATGGCGGAGACTCCTGGCAGACCATCTCCTCGAATCTGCCTCCGATCTATGCGGTCCGGTTTGCGAATTCCTGATCCATTTTGGGGGAGACAGGTGTAACCAAAATCTGAGCCCAAATGACGCGAATGGGCCGCCTGCCATTAATGCGATCGGCGACGCCAGGAATTCTGTAGCGACCCATTCGCGTCATTCGCGCAATTCGCGGCTAAAAACCTTATCGAAAACTTTCGCAAAAAAGAGACGCAAGTCATTTGGGCGGCGGTGCCGGGGCGGGTCTTGCGAACTTCGCCGGCTCAATCTGAACGTTCGGCTGCACGTCGCTCAACTGAGTGGTCGATTGGCCGTCCGTCCACGTCGTGGTCCAGCGAAAGGGCATCTTGACACCGGAAACCTCGCGATAGTCGGCATAGTCAATTTGCGTTGGGACGCGACCGACCGCCGTGTCAGCAAAGCGCACTAGCCGCACCAACAGGCCGGACTCATCGAAATATAAGTTCACGGGAGGCTGCCGCGGGCTGGTTCCCTGGAGGACTCGGACCTCGTGATCGTCGATGGCAGTCGAACTGACCCGCCATTGATTGAACGCCTGCTTGAGCTGTGCTGGAAAAGATACAATCGCCTCGACCTTGGCGCCCTCGATATTCCCTCCGGTCAGCGGCATTAACGGTAAAGGTTTGTCTGCTGATGCGACCCAACCGGCACGGCCATCATAGGTTCTGACACTATCTCCGAAGGGCGCATGGACGATCGTGGCGCGCTGGGCTGGAGCTTTGGCGAAGACTTCCACCGGGACCTTTGCATGATCTGTGTCATATCCCACGTAAGTGCCCTTGGCCACAAAGCTGGTGAGGTTCGCGAGCCGCTGCGTTCCGCCGAGTGCCTGGATATACTTCTCAAAAACTTGATCGGCGGAAGGACCTCCAGTATTTGGAAAGATTTCGATTTCATTTGGATCTTCCACAGGCGCACTGTACTGCACCGTTAGACTGGGCACGACCTTGGGGCGTTGGTCGCCGCGGTGGCAGGTATAGCAGCTCACAGAGCGTACCCCGCGGAAGTTGTCCTTGTTGATGGCGTTCACCATCAGCATCATTTTTCGCGCGGTCTGCTTCTGCGGGGTATCGTTGCCGAATTTGTCCCAGGTCGTGGTGCTGTCCGAGGTATGGCAATCCGTACAGTTCATGCCTGTAGCGGCGGAGAACATCCCCATCGTGTCCATGAACTCGTCCACAGGAATTCCCTTGAGAACTTGAACATTTTTGAAGACCTCTTCCGCCATCTGCGGTCTCTGTTCTTGCCCCGCCTGGCCGATTGCTAACGCAAGGGCCAGCAGGCACACGCTCGCTGTTCCTATCGCAATAATCGTTGGCTTCGATCCAAACTTCATTGTCTTCCTTTCTTAACTGAGGTGGGTCCGTAGAAAATCCAGCGTGCGCTGCCATGCCAGGCGCGCGGCATCGGCATTGTAGAGGATGAACGAGTTGGGATCCTTATTGTTTTCGTTGGCGAAGGCGTGTTTTGCCTTATACCAATGAAACTCATACTTGACGTTCGCCTGTTTTAGTTTGCTCTCGAGAGCTTCGACCTGAGAGGGCGCAAACGCCACGTCTTCTGTTGCGAAATGTCCGAGGACAGGAATTTTGATCGCGTTCGCATCTACATATTCAAGTGGTGGTACACCATACCAACACACCGCGGCATCGGCTTCTTTCACAAATGCCGCGGACAGTATTGTTAAAGCGCCGCCCATGCAGTAGCCCATCACCGCCACTTTCGGACTGGACTGTTTCAGATACTGTGCCGCTCCTCGGATATCCTGACCTGCGGCATCGCCAAAATTGAGACCCTTCATCAAATGCTCTGCCTCGTTCGCTTCAAGAGCGACCTTTCCGCGGTACAAGTCCGGAACGAGCGTGCGATACCCGGCTTGCGTCAGCCGGTCCGCCACACCCTTGATCTGGTTGTTCAAACCCCACCATTCCTGGACCACCACGACACCGGGCGCTTTGCTGCCCTTTTCCGGTTCAGCACAGTAACCGGCACACTGCTTTCCATCCGGCCGTTTGAAATCAACATTGGTTCCCACGTGTTCCTCCTTAGTGAAGGTCTCGAAGAATCAGTGCCTGACGCAATCAGTTAATTTGCGTGCCCACACCCACGAGATGCGCCACGAGTACGGATCGATAGTAAGCACGCACAACATGTTAAGTCAACATGTCGCAACTGTATGGGTGACTCTGTTTCCTGCGTTCCGCTGTAGGGGCGGTCGATGAAACTGTGAATGAATTGGCGAAAGCAAAAAAGCAAAACGACCATTTGGTCAGTTCGTCAATGCGTGATTGGGTTGTTGGACAAGTGCATTGGAGATCGTACATGGGACATCCAACATTTGACATTTTGGGGAGGCTCGAGCGTGCAGCGAACAATGTCAAATGTTGGGATGTCCCATGTACGATGTCGCATATACTTGTCAAACAACCCAACGACCAACTGACACAATTTCGGCATTGTTTTTGACAGAAAAAACCCGTCTGGTAGACTCGCTTCACTTAAGTCCAAACACCCAGGTGGGGGAATATGAAACGAATAATCTTTACGATGTTCGCGGCGATGTTCGTCATAGGTTTGACCTGCGGCGACATCTGGGCGCAGGCAACGGCTCAGATCGCTGGAACAGTGAGGGATCAGTCCGGGGCGGTCTTGCCGGGCGTGGAAGTCACGATGACGCAGGCCGAGACGGGCGTCGCGCGAAGCGCAGTGACGAACGAGACTGGCTCCTATGTTCTGTCGAACTTGCCGATCGGTCCCTATCGGTTAGAAGCAGGTCTGCCAGGATTCCGAACGTTTGTGCAAACCGGAATCGTGCTGCAAGTCAACGGCAGTCCCGTCATTAATCCTGTCCTGGAAGTGGGTCAAGTGACCGAGCGAGTCGAAGTACAGGCCAACGCGACCCTGGTGGAAACGCGAACCACGGGTATCGGTCAGGTTGTTGAAAACGCGCGTGTCCTGGAACTGCCGTTGAACGGACGTAACGTCAACGAGTTGATCTCACTTTCCGGAGTACCAGTAGCCCCAGCGGCCGCGAATGGCAGTGGCAGAAATCCTTTCCTGGCCGCTACCGGTGTTTCCGTCGCGGGCGGATCGTCGATAGGGTTGAATTACACGCTGGACGGGGCGAATCACAACAATTCATTCGAGAACACGTATCTGTCCATGCCGTTTCCGGATGCGATGCAGGAGTTCAAGGTCGAGACCAGCGCCACGGCTGTCCAGAACGGCGTGAGACCCGCAGGTTCGGTGAGTCTGGTCACCAAGTCCGGGACGAACGAGTTTCATGGCAATTTGTTTGAGTTTGTGCGTAATGGCAAATTCAACGCGCGGAACGCTTTTGCCACCAAGCGCGACACGATCAAGCGCAACCAGTTCGGTGGAACGATCGGCGGGCCGGTCATGAAGAACAAATTGTTTTTCTTCGGCGGCTACCAGGGGACGACGATCCGGCAGGACCCGGTAGACGTCGTTACGTTCGTTCCGACCGCCGCAATGATTGCGGGCGACTTTACAGCGTTCGCATCACCGGCCTGCAACGTGGGCCGGCAAATTGCGTTGCGAGCTCCGTTCGTCAACAACAGCGTCGATCCCGCGCTGCTGAGCAAAGCGGCCGTGAACTTCTCGAAGCTGCTGCCACAGACCTCTGACCCCTGCGGCAGGATCATCTACGGCAACCAGGTTCGCGCGAACCTGCACATGGCGATAGGACGGATCGATTACCAACGCAGCGACAAAAATTCGATATTTGGGAGATATTTGGTCGACAGTAACTTCAGCCCCCCGTCGTTTACCTTGAACCCCAACGTGCTGAGCGTGAGTAACGGATCCACGGGTCTCGGAATTGACGCGCTGACCCAGACATTTAGTCTCGGCAACACCTACCTCCTGAGTGCAAACGTTGTGAACTCGTTACGCCTGACGGCAAATCGATGGGTTGGCGGCAGAACCGGTGTGGAATACGCCGGGTGGCCGCAAATGGGAGTCAAGATGTTCAGCTACCAGCCGAAGCGGCTGGCAGGTACGGTGACGGGCGGATGGAATATCAGTCCTGGAGGCGTCGGTAGCGCGAAAATGGCCCTATTCGGCGGCAATGATGATCTCAGCGTAATTCGCGGGAACCACCAGTTTACTGTGGGTACACAACTCTCGTGGTGGTGGATCAACTCTTACTCCGATTTCTATTCTTATGGGCGAGCGACTTTCTCCGGCCAGACAACCAATTTGGGACTGGCGGATTATTTGATGGGGAATGTAGCTCAATGGACAATGGGCACACCGGCGCCCACGCTCAAGAGGGACAAATACGCCGGGGCATATTTCGGCGACACCTGGAAGGTAACTCGGAAGCTGACTTTCAATTATGGTGTGCGCTGGGAGCCGTTCTTTGCCTCCATTAACCGGGATGGCAGCACCATTCATTACGATCACGATGCGCTTGTGAAGGGCATCAAAAGCGACAAGCTGCTGGCTGCGCCTCCGGGTTTGTTCTTTGCCGGCGATCCGGGAGTTCCGGGCCAATCGATGATGAAAGACCGGTGGTGGAATTTTTCGCCCCGTCTAGGATTGGCGTGGGACGTGTCCGGAGATGGCCGCACTTCGATTCGGGCTTCGGTGGGAACCTTTTATGATTATCCTTCCTCGTTCTACCAGGTCGGCCTGAGCAACGCGCCGCCAACGAGTCAACGGAATGTCATTACCGGTGTCAATTTGGACAACCCGTGGGCAACCTATCCGGGTGGAGATCCCTTCCCGGTGCCATTCGGAAAAGACTGGAACCGCAATACGCCATGGCCGCTCAACGCCGTCGTGACGGCTGTGGACTATAACACCCGGAACACGATGATTTCTCAGTGGAATCTCAGCCTGCAGCGGCAAGTTGGCTCGGATTGGCTCGTATCGGGAAGTTATCTTGGAACTCAAAGCGCTCATTTGTGGGCGTTGCAGCAACTCAATCCTGCGGTCTACTTCTTCAACGGCACCAACAGCTGCACGCTGCCCAACGGGACGACGATCACAGGACCCCCGGGCGGCCGGGAATGCTCGACAACTGCGAACACGAATCAGCGCCGTGCTCTGGTTCTGGAGAATCCGCAGTACGGAAAATTCTTTGGCACTGTAAACCGGATCGACAGCGGTGCCACGGCCAGCTACCACGGTCTGATCCTTTCCGTTCAGCGCCGCGCCGCACGCGGCGTCACAATCACCGGCAATTACACCTGGTCGCATTGCATTAGCGACTCGGTGACGACAAATACCGGCAATTCCGGTAACGCTGATGGCGGATATCTCAATCCGCAGAACCGGAGCCTGGATCGCGGGAATTGTGAGGCAGATCGACGTCATATTTTCAGTTCGTCGGCAGTGGCCGAAACACCGCGGTTCTCCAACTCCACGTTGCGCGCTGTGGGGTCGGCCTGGCGGATTTCGCCCATCTTCAAGATACTTTCGGGTGGCTACGTGAACATCATCACCAGTTCGGACATCGCGTTGACCGGCATTGCCAACCAGCGTGTGAACCAGGTGTTGCCGAATCCCTATGGCGATAAATCCGTTAAGAACTATCTCAATCCCGCAGCGTTCGCGCTGCCGGCCGCCGGCACACTCGGAAATGCCGGCTCCAATAGCGTTGCCGGTCCCGGTACCTGGCAGTTCGATATCGCTCTCTCAAGAAGCTTCCAGTTGCGCGAGAGGCAAAGGATGGAATTTCGAGCCGAGGCGTTTAACCTGACGAACAGCTTCCGGATGGACATCCTCAAACTGACCAACAATCTCAACAGCGGCGCTTTCGGTCAAGTGACCGGTGCTCTGGATCCGAGGATCATGCAGTTCGCCTTGAAGTATTTCTTCTGAAAGATTGACTGATAAATGTTGACAGTCTGCCGTTTGTGGCGGTTATATTACCGACGAAAATTAATAACCAGGACACGAATAGGAAAACTCAAATGCGACATCGAATCATCGTCACGATTATGTTTTTAGTGGTGGTGCTGGCTTTCTCCTCGGTCGCGCTGGCGCAGGCAGCTCGCACAGCCCTGCCGTCGATCCCACCGCCGCCCGGTTGGGGAAACTGCCCACGGTGTCAGAACAACAACGACCGGGCCAACGCATGGCGAGACTACAAGGTAGACGGACACGCCTTCAATCCGAAGGACTTGTCGGGAGTGTGGGGCTATGACGGTGTAGCCAACGCATTCAATCCGAGGAACATGCCCGCTCTGACGGAGTGGGGAAAGAAACAGCGCGAAGCTACATTCGGAGATAAGGGTCCGGACGGAACCCCGCTTCACTCGAAAGACACTTCAGGGCGGGGTGCAGGCAGCCCGATCAATTGCGATCCGTATGGATGGCCGCGATTGTACACATACAATTACGGATTTGAGTTCGTGATGCTCCCCGACCGAGTGCTTCAAGTTTTCGAAATAGACCATACCTGGCGAACGATCTGGACGGACGGAAGGAAACTTCCTGAGGAGCCGCCGGAGCCGCACTGGATGGGATGGAACGTCGGCCATTGGGAGGGTAATACTTTCGTTGTTGAGTCGAACGGTTATGACGAAAGGTCCTGGCTTACCCAAAGCAATCCCGACGGAGGCTGGACGCACAGCGACGAGATGAAGGTCGTGGAACGCTATAAGCGCCTGGACTACGGGACGCTGGAGTCCGAACTCACCGTCATCGATCCCAAGACTTACACGCAGCCATGGGTAACCCCGAAGGCCACGATCAAGCTGGTCCCTGGCACGGAGCTGTGGGAAAACTTCTGCGTGCCATCCGATTACCAGGACTTCAACCAAACGGTGTTTCGAAAGGCAATAGGCGGCGACAAAAAGTAGACTCGCCAAGCCGGACGGAGAGCTTTGGAGGTGTTCCTCATCCAGTTTCATGAGGTCGCGAATTTTCCAAAAAAGGATTCAGACAGCTCACACCTGTGCGGACAATGTCCCTGGTATTTCGAGTAACGAGTGCGAGACCGTGAATTTTGGCTGTAGCCGCGAGTAAGCTGTCGATAACCGGCAGAGGATCTGGAACGTTCATCCGGCCCCATTCTTCCGCGATGGCCCGATCCACATTTAGGATCCGGTCCTGCGAAGCGTCGATCAAGCCACGCAACCATCGGTTCAGCGCGGAAGCGCTGTTTTTATCACGCCGTTGAATGCGGTCTATTCCTCTGCGAAGTTCGCCAATCGTGAGGACACTGAAGAAGATCTCGTCGTCAGTTATGCTGGCGAACCAGTTGGCGACCTGCTTGTCGCAACGCTTCCCTTTTCGAAACTCCGATATCACGTTCGTATCGATAAGGTAGCTCAAAAGGGCGCCTTCCTGCCTTTGTCTTGCTTTCGGGCAAAATCCTCGTCATGCCCGGCGTTCGGCATGTCCAACAAGTGCTGCTTGAGAGATTTTCCCCGGCGTTTAACGAGCAACGCCTCACGCAGAATCTCGCGGTGCTCGGCCTCCACAGACCGGCCGCTTTCCGCAGCCCGTCGCCGGAGCCGTTTCACGATTTCCTCATCCAGATTTCTGACGATCAACTGTGCCATTGCGGTCACCTCTGTGATAGCAATGATAGCACTGCGCGGATTGTAGCTCTGACGTTCAGTTATGAAGATCTACGGCAGCCTGGCTTGCGGCGAGTTCTCGAAAGAAGCGCTCGGATGCGCGGCGTTTACCGATACACGATAGTGCAGTTACCTTGCTTATGCATGAAACCCGCTCCATCTCCGAACCCAACCACCGGTGGTGGGAATTACTCTTTCCCCACGGCATTCTTTTCTCGTTTTCGTAACGACTTTCCCGACCTTCTCCACGCGACGGGCCTGACACCGCTGAGTCGAAGGCGGCATTGGGAATGCTTCTACTTGCCAGTTTGAGGTCACAAATTGAGACCTCAACCCAAATCTCTCGGTGAGATACGCTCGCCGCCTCCTCTTAGCGACCTATTGCTGAACGTACAACCAGTGAAAAACATCATCGGCAAGTTCAGGAGACTTGTAAGGGAAGAGAAGTACACGATTTCAACGCACGCCAACGAAGAGATGTCCGATGATGAACTGATGGCTGTCGACGTCGAACAGGCCATTCTCACTGGCCATGTCGTGAAACAGGTTGAGTAACGATCCGAGAGGGACACGATATGAAATCGCCGGTAATGCCGTAGACGGCCGGCGCGTCGGGGTCGTCTGCAGGATTATGGCCACGGGCTGGCTTATAATAATTACGGTGTCCGTGATTGGAGAATGAAGAGAACGTTATGAGACAAGACAAATGCGAGTTCTGCGACGGTCTTATCCAATCGACTGTTACGCGGGTGCCATTTCACTACAAAGGAAGCACAGTCTACGTCGACAATGTACCGGTGCGAATGTGCAGCAAATGCGGTGAGATCTATTTTGAAGCTAAAGTTTACAAGCGATTGGAAAGGATCGCGGAGAACAAACGAAAAATTCGAGCCAGAATTTCCTTTCCGCTGGCAGACTACCGATTAGCCTAATTCTTCAACGTAACTAAGATCTCAGTCGAAGGTGGCCATGTCTCGGCAATGTGAACGCGGGCTAAAACCCGCGACTACATGCTTGGCCGAAAACGTTGACGCAATATGTAGTCGCGGGCTTTAGCCCGCGTTTGTACTCATCTTCAAGCCTAAACCGGGAAAGTCCGATCTAACGGCTGCTGCTCAACGGACTCAGCACGTTGCTTCCTGCCGCGTCCGCGATGAGTTTGTCGGCGTCCGGCTGGAGCAGGAAGCCGGCCGCAACGGCCTTCGCCGCGGCCGCTCGCACTGCCGCGACGTAGCCGTCGTGATTCTTGTAACGCTCCTCGAGCGACAGACGTGGATCGCCGGTGGCATCCCGCTCGGCCTTCGTCCGGGCGAACGGAATCATCCCGCCGGCATAGTTGCAGAGCTTGCCCTGGTTGAACCCCGCGGCCACGACGTTCCAGCCAAGATAGGTGCCGAGCGGCGCCTCGCGGAGAACAACGGGCACGCCGCCGAGCTCGTTGCCGTCGGCATCCACCCGCGGCACTTTCATCTTAATCGCGCGTTTGATTGTGGGCGGGACCTTCGTCCGCACGCCTGAGCCGTCAACGTAGTTGAACTCCGGACCCCAGTCGTAATCGAGGACGGGGTTGATCAGGCCTGTCGGCGCGTGGTCTGGTACGCCGGGGATGGTTGGAAATCCGACCGCCTCCTTGGTTGGATCGACGAGGTTCCGATTCGCCAGCGTCGGATAGACACTCGCGGGCATCGGGATGTCCTTCATGACCCAGTTCCGGAAATGGTAGCGGAGCGCGTTGACGGTCTCCGTATGAGGAACCGGATTCGCGGCGAACGTGCCCACGCCGAAGTTCGGCCCCGGGCACATCGGCGCGTTCGGCGGGTTGACGTTGAAGCCCCCTGGTCCGCCGCCGTGCTGCGTGCTTGGGATGTAGTATCGGCGGACGTTGGCCGGCAGCGGGATGTCCTTCTCGGTGGACGTCCCCACGAAAGCCGGACTGAGCGTCAGCCCCCACATTTCCGCCGCGCCGAAGTGCTCGACGATTTTCGGGCAGGAATTGCTCGCCGTGCACCGGTCGAGAATTCCCTTCGCTGGGAGCCCGCGAACGGGATCGGGCCAGTCATTCCACCACTGTGGGCCTTCGGGACCGGCTTCATAGAGTTTTCCCGCGCCGTCGGGCAGCGCGAACCGCGTGTTCAGCGTCACCCGCTTGCCAGCGATGATGGGCCAGGAGCCGTCGTAGACTTTGCGATTCTTCTCATCCTGCGTGAAGCCCAGGTGGATCATCGCCCGCAGGAAGTTGCCGGACTGCGACTGACCCCGGCTGATGACCCACGCTACGTTGCCGGCCACCGGATTCGGCGAGCCCTCGTCATCTTTGGTCTCGTACTTGAAGAAGGACGCGACGTCGCGGAACGCCGCGAAGCCGATGCCGAGAACGTATGCATCCTGTGACGTGAACACCACCTGATAGAGCAGCTTCGGATCGAACCCGTTCTTCACGCAGATCTGCGTCGCGTCCGGTGTCCCCGGAAATGGGTTGGTCGCGCTGCATTTCGCCCACGCCCAATCGCTGCTCGCGATGGCCGGACCCTCGGTGATCTTGCCGTCCATCGTCTCGGCGCGATGCGTGGTCAGCGTGGCCCTGGTCGTATCCAACGTCATCGGTTTGTAGGGCACCGGGTTCGCATTGACGATCATCGGGCGCGAATCGACGCCGCTCGCGTTCACAATCCGTCCGAGGACGAGTCCGGTCACCGGAGAGCCGTCGGCGTTCTTCGCAATCGGCACTGTGACCCAGTCGTTATCATCGGCGGGCACGGTCCGGCCTGAATTGTCTCCTTGCCATCCGCTGCTCAAACCGATGTCACCATCGTTGCGCTGGGCGGGTGAGATCGTAATCCGGCCCCCGCGATTTGGCACGTCCTGCCACATCAGGCGGCTGGCCTTCGACATGTCCATCGGCTTCACCAGATAAAAGCTGGCGATGTACTCGACTTTCCCTTTCGCGTTCTTCGGCGCCAGGCGGATGTCCGTGATGAGGGAGTTGTGCGGATCGGCCGGGTCGAGCTCGCCGAACGCGCGCCCCGCCAGTGTCTCGTACTGACCAGCGGCGCCGAACGAGGCGCCGTCGAATGCCGGCGACACCTTCTTTTCAACAACAATCTTCTTCACGTGCGCCTGCGCGGGAGGAGCCCAGGTAAGGAGTACCGCGAGCGTCGCGCCGAGGACCCAATGAGATCGCTGAATGATCCGTGCCATGCGTAATGACATGATCGCCCCTTTCTTTTACTTTGTATTTGTACCGTTCGCGGATTATATCCCTGTTCCGTTCCACTCTTGTTCGAATTACCAGATGCGTTTCGCTGCAGAAGCAGGAGTGAGGCGGTTTTCATTGGATTCTCTATTTGGAAACCTGTTCCGGAAATGTCCCTCTCCCTTTGGGAGAGGGTGGCGCGAAGCGCCGGGTGAGGGCCGGAAATCCACCCTCATCCGGCCCTTCGGGCCACCTTACTCCCAGAGGGAGAAGGACACGAACCTCGACTTCGGCTAATTTGGACACCAGTGGTTCCGTTCATGAAGGGCTGGTTTTGACCCGGCTGGCACTTGACCACAACCGTTCATCCTGAATGATGTTCAACCTGAAAGTTTGACGCTCTGCGATATTCCTGATAACGTGCTCGATTCATGACAACTAAACTTGCGGCGCGTTTTAGCGCGTTCATGCGATTCGGCTTTGCGTGCGTCCTGGTGGCGGCCGCTGCGATCTATGCGACGGCGCCGGCCCACGCGCGTGTGAAGAAGATTCAAATCACCGCGAAGGATTCTCCGGCTTTTGGCGGTTACTCATGGCCGGGTGTTGGGCAGTACGAGAAGATCGTCGGGAAGGCATTTGGCGAACTCGATCCAAAGGATCCGAAAAATGCGGTCATCGTCGATCTGCAGCTCGCACCGAGAAATGCCAATGGCAAGGTCGAGTACTCTTTCGACTTTTATATCCTGAAGCCGATTGACCTGACTAAGGGCAATCACAAAATGTTGTACGAGCCGCCGAACCGCGGCAGGAAAACGATCAGCGCGCTCAATCGTGGAGTCGGCGGCGAGGACCCGGGCTCTGTGACCGATGCATCGCTTCTCGCGAACTCGTTCCTGATGCCGCAGGGTTATACGATATCGTTCAGTGGCTGGGACGTCTCGGCAGGAACGAGTACGGCCAATTTCAATATGACCATCACGCTGCCGATCGCCAGGAATTCCGATGGCTCGCCAATCACCGGTCCATCCTATGAGTACATCGTGAACCCCGGAGCTTCATACGAGCTCACCTATCCGGCGGCGACGCTCGATCGGTCGCAAGCAACCCTGACACACCGGGCTCACTTGAACGATGTACCTCAAATCGTCCCTGCCTCCGGCTGGCAGTATGTTGCGCACGGTACGGCAATCGCGCTTCTGCCTCCGGAAACCTCGTTTGCCGCGAACGATATCTATGAATTCAGTTACACCGCGAAAGATCCGACGATCAACGGTGTCGGCTTCGCGGCCGTTCGCGACTGGAATTCATGGCTTCGCTATGAAACGAAGGACGCCGCCGGCACTGCCAATCCGCTCGCGGGCGACATTACCAGGATCTACACGGAAGTCTCCTCGCAACCGGGCCGTCTCCTGAATGATTTCCGTTATCTCGGTTTCAATCAAGCCGAGAACGGGATGCAGGTCTTCGACGGCATGATGCAGTGGATCGCCGCCGGGGATGGCATCAGTATGAATTATCGCTGGTCGCAACCTGGACGAACCGAGCGCAACAGGCAGGATCACCTGTTTGTCGAAGGCCGTTTTCCATTCGCGAACGTAACCACAACGGACCCGATCACCGGCAAAACGGATAGCCGCTACGCAAAGTGCGCGGCGACCCACACTTGTCCCTTTGCGATGGAGATCTTTTCGGCCAACGAGTATTGGGTCAAGGCCGCATCGCTGATGACGACCGATCCGGCCGGTACGAAGGACCTGCCGGATTCTCCTTTCACGCGAATCTATTTCATGTCCAGCATGCAACACGGAACCGGGAATGGCGCTTCGAAGGGCAACTGTCAGCAGTTTCTGAATCCTCTCGATTCGCAGGCAGTACAGCGAGCGCTGTTCACGGCTTTGGACAAATGGGTCACGGCCGGGACGCTACCACCCCCAAGCCAGTTCCCGAAACTCTCGGATGGTACGCTGGTCAAGCCCGATCAGGCCTCGACCGGATTCCCTCACATACCCGGCGCGACATACTCGGGGCTCAAAACAACACGGTATTTGCTGAACTACGGGCCGCACTTTTACACAACGGGAATTCCGACGATTAACCCACCAACG
>Ga0137378_10001383_pt1 | contig 20406 bp, 17 predicted proteins | sample SagtaG_21_FD_104813 | JGI IMG/M metagenome (GOLD analysis project Ga0137378, IMG submission 104813) | Vadose zone soil microbial communities from Sagehorn Ranch, Mendocino, California, USA - Sage2_L_60_16 metaG | ecosystem: Environmental > Terrestrial > Soil > Vadose zone | place: USA... | reverse complement strand
TTATTTATGTGGGCACCGACGATGGCCTGATTCAAGTGACGAGCGACGGCGGTTCGAACTGGACGAAGGATGAGAAGTTTCCGGGAGTGCCCGAGATGACGTATGTGAGCCGGCTGGCGGCGTCGAATCATGACGCGAATACGGTGTACGCGGCTTTTGAGAATCACAAGAACGAGGACTTCAAGCCATATCTTCTGAAGTCGACCGATGCGGGCAAGAGCTGGACTTCGATTGCGGGCGATCTGCCGGAGAGTGGTCCGGTGCTGGCGTTCGCGGAAGACACGGTGAATCCGAATCTTTTGTTTGCGGGGACGGAACTGGGCGCGTTCTTCACAACGGACGGCGGGCAGCATTGGGTGCGGCTGAAGGGCGGGCTGCCGACGATTGCGGTGCGCGACATGGTAATTCAACCGCGCGAGGGCGATCTGGTGATCGCTACGTTTGGGCGCGGATTTTATGTGCTGGATGACATTTCGGCGCTGCGGCAGATGAAGGCCGAGTCGACGGAGCAGGCAGCTGCGATGTTTTCGGTGAAGGATGCACTGCTCTATGTGGAGCGGCATCCGCTGGGCGGGCCAAAGAAAGGCTACCAGGGCGATGCATTTTATACGGCGGAAAATCCGCCGTATGGGGCGATGTTTACGGCCTACATGAAGGACAAGATCAAGACAAAGAAAGAAAAGCGGCAGGACGCGGAAAAAGATGCGGCCAAAAAAAATCAGACGCTTCCCTACCCGACGCATGACGAGTTGCGCGCGGAAGCACAAGAGGCCAAGCCAGAAGTTTATTTCGTGGTTTACGACGAGAGTGGGGCGCCGATCCGGCGTGTGGAAGGCAGTACGGACGGTGGGTTCCAGCGGGTAGCGTGGGATCTGCGATACTCCGCTCCGCAGGTGAAGAAGAAATCCGACGACAGCGAAGAGGATTTTCCGGATGCGGCGGACCAAGGGCCTCTGGTGGTTGCGGGAAATTATTCGGTGCGGATGTTCGAGAAGGCTGGCGGAGTGGTGACCGAAGTCGCCGGGCCGCAGGCGTTCAAAGTCGTGACCGAGGGGGCGGCGGGGATGAATGCGGCGGACCGGTCGGCGCAAGAACAATTCCTGCGGAAAGTCACGCTGCTGTATCGCGCGGTTTCGGGGGCGCAGCATACCTCCGAGGACGTGGAGTCGCGGCTGAAGGCGATTCGCGAGGCGCTGCGGGAGGCGCCGGCGGTGGAGAAACAACTGGGGAGCGTCGCCGATGGAATTGAACAGCGGGATCGCGAGATATTGCGATCTCTGCGCGGGGATATTGATATCGCCAAGCGGAGCGAGCCGGTGCCGTCGTCGATTCACGACCGCGTGAATTCGGTCATGGAGGGCGAGCGGTTCTCGCTGGCCAGGCCGACGCAGTCCCATGTCGATTCGTACAACATTGCAGCTGCGGAGTTTTCGGAGCAACTCAGCAAGCTGCACACGCTGGTGGAAGTTGATCTGTCGAAGCTGGAGAAAGACATGGAGGCGGCGGGAGCGCCTTGGACTCCGGGGCGGGTGCCGGAGTGGTCGGAGAAGTAGCGAAGACATTTGGTGCCGCGGATTTTCACGGATCTATACGGGTCTGGGCGCGGCCTTTATTCGATCATGAAGCGCATTCTTTTATCTTGGAGCAGCGGCAAAGACAGCGCATGGAGTCTGCATGTTCTGCGGCAGCGCGGCGAGCGTGAAGTGGTCGGGTTGCTCACAACGTTCAACGAAGTGGCGGATCGGGTTGCCATGCACGCCGTGCGGCGCGAGTTGGTTGAACGACAAGCCGCGGCGGCTGGGCTTCCGCTCTGGGCGGTTCGTTTGCCGTGGCCTTGCTCCAATGAGGAATACGAGTCGCGGATGGCTCAGAGCTGTGCGAAAGCGCTTGGCGAAGGGATTGAAGGAGTTGCATTCGGCGATCTGTTTCTGGAAGATGTACGCGCCTACCGCGAGAAACAAATGAAAGATACGGGGCTGGAACCGATATTTCCTCTGTGGGGGCTGCCGACGGGTGCTCTCGCGAAGGAGATGATTGCCTCCGGAACGCGGGCGAAGTTGACGTGTATCGATACGGAGAAACTGGACCGATCGTTCGTTGGCCGCGAGTTCGACGAGGCCTTGCTGTCCGACCTGCCCAAGGAAGTGGATCCATGCGGCGAACGTGGGGAGTTTCATTCTTTCGTATATGCAGGCCCCATGTTCGATGGTGTGTTGGCGATTTCGGTAGGGGAGACTGTGGTCCGCGATCAGTTTGTGTTTGCGGATCTGATGGCGAACTAACATTTATTATCTGCTGGTGTTGGGTTCGATGCGTCGATTAAATTCACTGGTTGATTTTTTCTTTCTTGAAAGCTCGATTGCATTATCATCAGGGGGCTGTGTTACACTCGCCGCCGACTGTTGCTTGCGTTGTGGGACGCGGCAACGGCCTTGGGGAAATCTCTTAGTGTCTTTCTTGGCGTTTGGGAGGGCTGGGGAATGGGCCTCGCGTTAATGGTTTTGATCTGGCTGATCACTCTGATCAGCACTTATTTCTTTGTTGCCAAGACCTGGTGGCTGCCGGTTGGGGCGGCGGCGTCCGCGGGATTTATTGACCGGCAATTCGCACTCACCTTCGTCATTATGGGAGTCGTGTTCCTGGCGGCGCAGCTCGGGCTGGGCTACTTCGCGTGGCGATACAAGGAGAGCGCTTCTTCTCCACCCGCTTCATACTCTCACGGGAACACGACAATGGAAGTTGTCTGGACCATTCTGACTGCGGTGTTGTTCATTGGGCTGAATCTGATGGGCAGCAGCGTTTGGGCGAGCCAGCGCTTTGATGCCGCCGAGGCTGGCGCAGTGCAGGTGGAAGTCACGGGAATGCAGTTTGCCTGGTACTTCCGCTATCCGGGGCCGGATGGGACCTACGGCAAGACTAGCGTCAAACTGATGGATCCGTCGGCCGGCGGCGAAGCGGCCGTGGGACTCGATACCTCCGACAAAGCCGCAAAAGACGATGTCGTCACCGGAACGATGTATCTTCCGGTCGACCGCGAAGTGGACGTGAGCCTGCGGGCGGTGGATGTGATTCATAGCTTCTTTGTGCCGAACTTGCGCTTCAAGCAGGACGCGGTTCCAGGGCTGAACATTCACATGCACTTCAAGCCGACAGCGATTGGCGAATACGAAATTGCCTGCGCGGAACTCTGCGGGCTTGGGCACTACAAGATGCACGGCATGGTCCACGTCGTCAGCCAGGACGATTTCGACAAATGGCTGGCGGCACGGGAGGCGGAGAAACAATAACATGGTCGCTATGGAGAACCCGCACGCGCACGCTCCTCTGGGTTTTATTCGGAAATACATTTTCAGCCTCGATCACAAAGTCATCGGCATCCAGTATTTCTTTCTGGCGCTGACGGCGGTGTTTGTCGGCATGTTTCTGTCGCTCCTGATGCGCATTCACCTGGTATGGCCAACTGCGGTTCTGCCGCTGGTAGGCGAGATTAAGCCGGAGGCGTATCTCAGCCTGCTCACCATGCACGGCACGATCATGGTGTTCTTTGTGCTGACCACGGCGCCGCAGGGCGGGTTTGGAAATTATTTTCTGCCGATTCAGATTGGCGCGCCCGACATGGCGTTCCCCGTCTTGAATATGCTCTCATTCTGGACTACGTTCCTGGCTTTCGTGACCATCATTGCGGCGTTCTTCGTGTCGGGCGGCGCGCCGCTGCACGGTTGGACCGGATATCCGCCGTTGAGCGCCATGCAGTCGGCGGGGCCGGGCGAGGGACTGGGCGCCGATCTTTGGATCACGAGCATTGCGATTTTCTGCGTGGCCTCGCTGATGGGAGCGCTGAACTTCATCACCACCACGCTCGATCTCCGAGCCAAGGGCATGACGATGATGCGGATGCCGCTCACCTGCTGGTCGTGGTTCATCACCGCGATTCTCGGGCTGCTCGCGTTCGGCGTGCTGCTCTCGGCGGGCATCTTGTTGCTGATGGATCGCAATCTCGGCACCAGCTTTTACGTTCCGCTGGTCGTCGTGAACGGGCAGATCATGGGTCACAAAGGCGGATCGCCGCTGCTGTGGCAGCATCTGTTCTGGTTCTTCGGACATCCCGAGGTGTACATCGCGATTCTGCCGGGCATGGGCGTAGCGTCGCAGGTTCTTTCGACGTTTTCGCGCAAGCCAATTTTCGGCTACAGGGCAATGGTCTACGCCATGTTGTCGATCGGCTTCTTCGGCTTCATGGTGTGGGGCCATCACATGTTCATGAGCGGGATGAGCCCCTACTCGGCGTTTGCGTTCTCCCTGTTGACCATGGCGATTGGCGTGCCCTCCGCCATTAAGACGTTTAACTGGCTGGGGACGATGTATAAGGGGCGACTGCGTTTCCATACGCCGATGCTTTATGCCATCGGATTCGTCTCGCTGTTTGTTTCGGGTGGGCTGAGCGGGCCGTTCCTGGCGCAGCCGGTGCTGGATATTCAGTTGCACGATACTTATTTTGTGGTCGGGCACTTCCATCTGATCATGGGCGTGGCGGCGATCTTCGGAATGTTTGCGGCGACGTATTACTGGTTTCCGAAAATGTTTGGCCGGATGATGAATGAGAGTTGGGGAAGGATCCACTTCTTCATCACGCTGGCCGGAACCTACGCCATCTTCATGCCCATGCACTATCTGGGCATGGCGGGCGGTACGCGACGCTACTCGCAATACACCGAAGTGGCGTACCTGCAAAAGTTGATGCCGCTTCACCAGTTCATGACTTATGCCGCGATCATCACGATTGCGGTACAGTTCATTTTTGTGATCAATCTTTTCTGGAGCATGTTTAAGGGACCGAAGGCCAGCGACAATCCGTGGGAAGCGACTACGCTGGAATGGACGACGGCGACTCCGCCGCCGCACGACAATTTTGGGGGCGTGACTCCGGTGGTGAACCACGGGCCGTACGAGTATGGCGTGCCGGGGGCTGCGAAGGATTACATTATGCAGACGGATCCGGCGACCGTTACGACGCACTAACGCACGGTGGCCGGCGCAAGTCAAAAGCTTTTAACCGCAGAGGTCGCGGAGAAAACCTGAGAGTGGGAGACTGAATCAAAGCTGAATCAGAGATGTGGTAGGTAGATATGTCGACTTTCACTCCATCTACGCCGCTTGATCATATTGGGCACGGCCACAAGCCGCCCTTGCCGCCGGCTGGGGGCGGTGGCGATGACGGACGCAGTGGCGGAGACATTCCGAATTATGGGGCGCGGCTGCGACGGGCGCGGCTGGGACTGGCTTGCGGGATTGCCACCGTGTGCATGGTGTTCATCTCGCTGACCAGCGCATACATCGTGCGGCAGGGGCTGCCTACTTTTGATGGCGCCTCGAACAGTTACGTACGGGATTGGGGCAGGGTCGATCTGCCGTGGTTGTTGCTTGCGATCAACACCGCGGTACTTTTGGTGAGCAGCGTCACCATTGAATTAGCGAGGCGAAAGGCGGCGCTGCAGGCGGCACTGGCTCCGGTGAGGTCGATCCCTGGCGTCTCGCTCGGGAACGAGAAGTCATTTCCGTGGCTGGGAATCACGGTTCTTCTCGGGATTGGGTTTCTTGCCGGGCAATGGCTGGCCTGGGGTGAATTGCACGCTCGCGGATTCTTTGTGGATACGAATCCCAACAGTTCGTTTGTGTTTCTGTTGACGATTGCTCACGCCATTCACCTTGGGGGGGGGATGATTGCGCTGCTTTGGGCGGCGGGCGCTTTCCTGCTACACACGCCGGTGGAAGCGCGGCGTATCGTGGTTGACATCACCGCCTGGTATTGGCATTTCATGGCCGTGCTGTGGGTTTATGTGTTCGCACTATTGGGGTTGGCGCGATGAATCCCTCAGCGGCTAAAGGTGCGAGGAGTGCGAGGCGAAGACGGCGCGGCTTGAAGCCGCGCCCTTTCAAAACGATTCGCGGCAACGTTGCAGGCGGAGCGCATGAAATAGGTTCGCGCGATAACTGAAAGGGGAACTTGAGGAATGGCTGACGCCACGCTTCAGCATGATGCGGTTGGACACGGGCTGCCGGGAGCTTATGAGGCGCCGCTGTTTGGAGCTTATTCGAAGAAGGTGGGGATGTGGCTCTTTCTGGCCTCGGACTCCCTAACTTTCGGAGCGCTGCTGGTTGCGTTTTGCTACGTCCGGAGTTATACGGCGTGGCCGACGCCCTTTCACGTGCAGAGCATCGTCAATTCCAGCATCATGACGGCCTGCCTGCTCTCAAGTTCGCTGACCATGGTGATGGCCGTGTTTGCGGCGCAGCGCAGCGACCGGACGTGGACCCGCTACTGGCTGCTTGCCACCATGGCGTTCGGCACGGCGTTCATCGTGTTGCATGGCATGGAGTGGAGCAAGTTGATCGATGAAGGGTTGACTCTGCCGATCTTCCCGAAACCAGAGCACGCCGCTGTCGGAGAGCTGGCTGACATTTCGAAAAACACGCCCCAGTTCCCTGCCACGTTTTTCGGACTTACCGCGATGCACATGCTGCACGTGACCATCGGCGTGATTTATCTAGGCGTGATCGCATTTCGCAAGTGGTTCTTGCCGGTTCTGGGGGTTCTTTGGATCGCGGGATACGTGCTGATCCCGTCGGATAACGTCTTCCACTACGGCGTCCACGTGTTGCTGATCGGATTGATCGTGGCTTCGGTGATCCTGTTTCTGAAGCCGAAAGATTACGATGCGCAGGATGTGGAAGTTTCGGGGCTTTACTGGCACTTTGTCGATCTGGTTTGGATGTTCATCTTCCCGCTGGTGTATTTGCTGTCAACCAAGATCACGTAACGATCAGGGCTGAAGCCCTTACCGAGAACGGGCTTGATCGCAGCGCTGAAAGCGCTGCGCCACCCAAAAGCGAGGACAAACGCGATGCACGACGCCGCAACTCATGCCGTAGCGCATGATGACAGCAAGGGGCAGTACTTCTGGGTGTGGGGAGCATTGCTGGTACTGACCGCCATCGAGGTGGTGCTGGGATACAAGCAGATCTTCTCGCCGGTGCGCATGCTCGAAGTTTTGCTAGTTCTCTCGATCATCAAGTCGGCGCTGATTATTGGGTACTTCATGCACCTGAAGTTTGAGCGCGCGATCATGCGCTGGATGCTGGTGATCTCGGTGACCGCGTGCTTCATCATTATGTATTTCTTTTTCTTCCCGGATGCGGGACGTATCGTGACTCTCGGAGTGAAGTAAGGCATGAAACTCGGCAGGAAATCTCGTTTGGCTTTTCTGCTGTTGCTGGTCGCGCTATGGACTGCGCCGGCCTTTGCGCAGGGCTGTGCCATGTGCAATGCGAATGCCAAGGCTACGCCTAAGGAAGGTCAGCGCGCGATCAACCGAGCCATCTTCGTGATGCTGGCGCCGCCGGTCGCCATCATGGTATTTGGATTCGGCTTCGCCATTCGGTATGGGAAGCGGCGCGACCGCGAGAACGACTCCGACTCGCGATAGCCGAATATCTTCTTGTCGTGACGTTGTTGTCTCACCCCTCCATCATCGTTTCGCCGTTGCGCTCGCACGCCACATTTCCTGCTTTATAATAGTAAAGATTCGGTAGCCCTCGCGGAAGACTCTGAGCGCAGGCGCTCGGGGCGAGCGTGGGTCGTCTCGGCCTTTTACCCGATGTCTTCTGACCCTACGAACAGAGTGTTGACTCCCACGGAAAGCATTGTGGTGCGCGGCGCCCGCGTTCATAACCTCAAAAATATTGATTTTGAGGTCCCCCACAACCAGTTGACGGTCGTGACTGGGGTATCCGGGTCCGGCAAATCCTCGCTGGCGTTTGACACGATTTACGCGGAGGGGCAGCGCCGGTATGTGGAATCGCTGTCGGCGTATGCGCGGCAATTTCTGGAACGGATTGAGAAGCCGGATGCGGACACGATTGATGGGATCGCCCCGGCGGTCGCGATCCGGCAGAAGAATACGACGCGGAATCCGCGGTCGACGGTGGCGACCGCGACTGAGATCTACGATTATCTGCGGCTGCTGTTTGCGCGCGTGGGGCGAACATATTGCGCGAAGTGCGGGCGTGAGGTGAAGAAGGATACGGTCGACGAGGTCGCGGACGCGATTCTGGCGCTCGATCCGGAGACGCGGTTGCAGGTGTTATTTCCGTTGCAGCGGCCGGGGCCGGGGGGGCCGGAATCGGAACCTAAGGTTACACGGACCTCGAAGGCAAAACAATCCCCACCCTTTGATAAGCTCAGGGCAGGCTTTCTCGCAAAGAACGCGAGAAATGGGGCACCCGCTGCACCGTTGTCCGACGCTCTTCGGACGCGGCTGTTTGATCTGCGGAAGGCTGGGTTCAACCGGCTTTACCAGGGGGGAGAGGTTTTTGAATTTTCTACGCCGGAATCCTTGCTCGACATTAACTTTGCAGAGCCCGTTTTCGTCCTGGTGGATCGGCTCGTGGTTTCGGCGGAGGCTCGCACGCGCGTGGTCGATGCCATTGAGACTGCTTATCGCGAATCGGGGGAAGTTATTTTTGAGATTCCGGAGCCTCAGGCTCCGGGAGATGGCGAGGAAGGAACTGCAAGGTCAAGGTCAAGTTCAACTGCAACTTCAAAGGCGACGGACAGGAGTGTCCGTCCCACACGGCTGCGCTTTGCGCAGCGGTTTGAGTGCAAGGACTGCAACTTGCGGTACGAAGAGCCCGAGCCTCGGCTCTTTTCCTTTAACAATCCTTATGGGGCTTGTCCGCGGTGTCAGGGGTTTGGGAACACGATCGACTTCGATCTCGACCTGGTGATTCCGGACAAAATGAAAACGCTGGGCGAGTGCGCGATTGAGCCCTGGACCAAGCCTAAATATCGCCCGCTGTTCACCGATCTGAAGCGGTTCGCCAAGCAGGCGGGGATTCCGCTCGACGTGCCGTGGGCGGACCTGGAAGACGAGCACAAGGATCTCGTACTCAAGGGCGAAGGAAAGTTTCTGGGAGTGCGCGGATTCTTTAATCATCTGGAGCGCAAGAAGTACAAGCTGCACGTACGCGTGTTTCTGAGCCGCTATCGCGGATATTCGCTGTGCCCGGATTGCAATGGGTCGCGGCTGCGGCCGGAAGCCCGGCAGGTCAAGATCAACGGGCGAAATATCTGCGAGATTTGTGCTTTGACAGTGGAAGACGGGCTGCGATTTTTTGAGCAGGTTGAGCTGAGTCCGGAGCAAAGCGAGATTGCGGACAAACTGCTGCACGAGATTCGCGAGCGGCTGCGGTTTCTGAACAACGTCGGACTGGAATATCTGACGTTGGACCGGCTCTCGTCCACGCTGTCGGGCGGCGAAGCGCAGCGCATTCAGCTCGCCACTTCGCTGGGATCGCGACTGGTGGGCACGCTCTATGTGCTGGACGAGCCGTCGATTGGTCTGCATCCTCGGGATACACATCGGCTCATCAAGATTCTGCACGACCTGCGCGATCTGGGAAACACGATTCTGGTGGTCGAGCACGATCCCGACATCATGCGCGCGGCCGACCGGATTCTCGATCTGGGGCCGGGCGCGGGCGAAAATGGCGGCAAGCTCGTAGCTGAGGGAACCTACGACGAAATTCTGCACAATCCAGTATCTTTGACTGGGCGCTATCTTTCGGAGGACTTGCGGATTCAGTCGCCTGTCCTGCGGCGCAAGCCGGGAGCACAGCAGATCAAGATTCGCGGCGTGCGCGCCAACAATCTGAAGGGCGTGGACATCAGCCTTCCGCTGGGCATGATCGTTGCGATCACCGGCGTCTCAGGATCGGGCAAGTCAACACTGCTGCATCAGGTGCTGTACCGGGCGCTGGCGCAGGCCAAGCAGCAATCGGGGAACGGGGCGACCGGATCGGCTGCGAGTTGGGAGAGTCTGGAGGGCGATCAGTTCATCGAGGAAGTCGTGCTGGTCGATCAGTCGCCGATCGGGCGGACGCCGCGCTCGAATCCGGTGACGTACATCAAAGCGTTCGACGCGATTCGCGAACTGTTCGCTTCCCTGCCGGAGGCGAAGAAGCGCGGGTTCGGCGCGGGACATTTTTCGTTCAACATCCCGGGCGGGCGCTGCGAGACTTGTCAGGGTGACGGCACCGTCACCGTGGAGATGCAGTTTCTGGCGGATGTCGAACTGATTTGCGAGGAGTGCAAGGGCACCCGCTACAAACCGACGGTGCTGGAGGTGCGCTACCGCGGCAAGAACATTCACGAAGTCCTGAACCTGACGGTGAAGGAAGCGCTGAAGTTCTTTGCGGAGGCGCCTAAAATCACGGAGAAACTGCGGTCGCTGGAGGAAGTCGGCCTGGGATATCTGCGGCTGGGACAGTCCGCGACGACGCTTTCGGGCGGCGAGGCGCAGCGCATGAAGCTGGCGGCACACTTGCAGCCGGCCTCGCGGGAAGCAAGCCGGGGCGTGTCGGGGAGCGAGGCTCGGCTCAAACGACGGCTGCTGTACATTTTCGACGAGCCCACGACCGGGCTGCATTTTGACGACGTCAGCAAACTCCTGGCAGCCTTTCGGCGTCTGATTGAAGCGGGGGGATCCATCGTCGTCATCGAGCATAATCTGGAAGTCATCAAGACAGCGGACTGGGTGATCGATCTGGGGCCGGAAGGCGGGAGTCGCGGCGGCAAAGTGGTGGGAGCCGGGCCGCCAGAGGCAATCGCGAAGTTGGCGGGTTCGTACACGGGAAAATATCTGGCGCATGTCCTGAATGGAAATGGCAGCTCGCGTTCCCATGGTCGCTCGTAAGCTGATGGTCGGCGCATTTCTGGCGCTCGTGCCGGCGTTCGCGTGCGCTCAAGCGGCGAATCCAGCTTCGTCCAATCCAGCTTCGTCTAGTCAAACCTCGCCGGCAGCGCAATCGGATTCGCAATCGCAAGAGGACGGAACTTCCTCCAGCGTTCATCACAAGGCCAGAGCCAATTCTGGCCAAACTGTTCATCACACCAAGGTTGCCGAGGAAGAACCACCACCGCCCGAACTCACGAAGGCCGAAGAGTTGATTCAGAAGCAGGATTATGCCGCGGCCGAACCGTTGCTGCGCAAGGTCCTCGCCGGTGATGCCGAGAATGATGCAGGAAATTACGTAGTGTGGTTTGAACTCGGCTTCGTGGAGAACGGTCTCGGCAAGACGGACGACTCGATTACCGCGTATCGCAAATCGGTGGCGGCAAAGCCGGATGTCTTTGAGTCGAACCTGAATCTAGGTCTGCAACTCGCCAAGAACGGTCAACCCGATGCCGAACGATTTCTGCGCGCAGCCACCCAGCTCAAGCCCACGAATCACGTAGCGGAGGGTCAAGCACGGGCATGGCTCTCTCTCGCTCATGTGCTCGAAGCGGCCAAGCCGGACGAGGCCATTGCGGCCTATCGGCAGGCTGCGGTGTTGCAACCGAAGGATCCCGAACCGAACTTGGCCGCGGGACTGCTTCTGGAAAAACAGGAGAAATTCTCCGACGCCGAGCACGAATACAAACAGGCGCTGGCGCTGGGTCCGTCGACCGACGCGGTGACCGGGCTAGCGAACATCTACATGCGTGGCCACCGCCTTCCCGAGGCTGAGGCGGAACTGCGTAAACTCGTCGCCGAGCGTCCCGACCAGGCCTCCGCACGAATCCAGTTGGGGCGTGTGTTCGCGGCCGAGGGCAAGAACGACGACGCGATTGCCGAACTGCAGGCTGGCGCGAAGCTGGATCCAACAGATAGTTCGCTGCAGCGCGATCTTGCCGATCTGTACATCATCGCTAAGAAGTACGATCAAGCCGAAGCCGCTTATCGCACGCTGCTGAGCGCAAATCCTAATGACGCCGCGCTCCACCAGAGCCTGGGCAGGTCGTTGCTCGAACAAAAGAAGTTTCCTGATGCCCAGAAGGAATTCCTGGAAGCGGTGAAGCTCAAGCCCAATCTCGGGACCGCGTACGGCGACCTGGCCTTCGCTGCCAGCGAGAACAAAGATTATCCCCTGACCATCAAGGCTCTGGACGCTAGGGCGAAGCTTCTGCCCGAGGAACCCATTACGTACTTCCTGCGGGCGTCGGCCTACGACCATCTCAAGGACGTCAAGCGGGCCTCGGCGAATTATCACCTCTTCCTCAACATGGCCCACGGGAAGTATCCTGATCAGGAATGGCAGGCGAAGCACCGGCTCATTGCCATTGAGCCGAAAAAATAATTCGCCGCGGGGCTGGGATCATGCTTGGGGCGCGGTACACATTTCGGCTGTGGGGAATAGTCGCGCTGCTGGTGTTCGCGGCGGTAATGGCTCGCGGGACGACTACCAGCGAGCCTACGGTCGAGGAGTTGAAAGCCCGGGTTTCTTCGCTGAAAGTTGGGGACCGGCCTCACCTGTGTGTGCAGATCGCACAGAAGCAACTGGCGGAGGCCGACAAGTTTTACGCGGGTGCGGAAGTTGAGAAGGGGCAGGCCGCACTGGTCGACGTGGTGGCTTACTCCGAATTGGCGCGCGACTATGCGATTCAATCGCATAAATATCAAAAACAAAGCGAGATTGCGGTGCGCGCCATGGCTCGCAGGCTTACCGAGATGATGCACTCGCTCGGTGGCGACGAACAGGCGCCGGTGCGGGACGCCGTCAACCGTCTAGAACGGGTGCGCGACGATTTGCTCATGGCCATGTTTCCGAAAGGTGCGAAATGACTGCTTCCCTGCTTCGGTCTTGTATGTGTGTGGCCCTGTTGCTGGCCGCTGCGTCTCGGGGTGAGGCCCAGCGACACCACGAACCGCTGACGCAACAGGAGATCGACCAGATTCGCGATGCCAGTTGGGAGCCGAAACAGCGGCTTACGCTCTACGTGCAGTTCACGCGGGACCGGTTGGTGAAACTGGAGCAGATGCGGGGCGATCCCAAAACGAAGGATCGCCCGCGGCAGACGCACGACATGCTCGACGACTTTCTGTTGCTCTATGACGAACTCAACGACAACATCGACACTTATGTCGATCGCAAGGACGACATCCGCAAGCCGCTGAAGGTGGTGATCGAGGCCGACACGGAATTTCAGGCGAAGCTGCGCGCGCTGAAGGAGGCCGCCGATGTTCCCGCCGAGGAATCGCGGCAGTACGAGTTCGTTCTAACCAACATCCTCGATACCGTTGACAGCTCGGCGGAGGACCATCGCAAACTGCTGGCTGACCAGGAAGAAGCAGCCAAGCATAAGAAGCTGAATTCGAATTCGAGCGCGAAGAATGGGGGAAAGCCGGAGTGAGAGCGGGGGGTTGGTCTTTGTAGCGCCGGCATCCCTTCGACAAGCTCAGGGCAAGCTTTGCCGGCTGTCCCGAGGGTCTCTCGCCCTCGGCGCGGCGGGCGAGGACGCCCGCCGGACAGCCGCCTGGGACGGCGGCGCTACCAGATCGTGCTAACCTAACGTCACTGTGCGCGACGGGCTGCTCGAAATCTTCCAGGACACGTATCAGGAACTCCGGCCGACAACTGTCATTCCGGAGTTGAAGATCGAATTCTTTGCCTTTGCCAACGTCAACAACACGATCCGGCTGCGGAGCGGACGGCTTCTAGTTCGGCTTTCGGATCTGTTGGAAGGCGCTCCAGACAGCGTTCTGCGGGCTATTGCGCATATTCTGCTGGCTAAAATGTACCGGCAGCCGATTGATCGCGGGCAGGCGGCGCGCTACCGGAAATATGTTGCCAGCCACGACATCGTGCGCAAGACCCATCTGGTACGCCAGATGCGCGGGCGCAAGCGGCTGCGTCCGGCGCGCGGACATTTTTATGACCTGGACACGACCTTCGAGAAACTGAACACAGCCTTCTTTCACGGACTGCTGGCCCGGCCGCGCATGAGCTGGAGCCAGACTAAGACCCGCCGCATTCTCGCCCACTATGATCCGGCGCACAATGCGATCATCATCAGCCGCGTCTTCGACCATCCCGCCGTGCCCGCCTACGTGCTGGAGTACATCGTCTATCACGAGATGCTGCACTTGAAGCATCCGGTCCGGCTGAGGGGGAGCCGGCGGTGCGTGCACTCGGCGGAGTTTCAGGCGGAGGAGAAGTTGTTTCCGCGAGTCGCGGAGGCAAATGCATTTCTGAAGCGGTTATAACGCCCTTCCCTGCGGCGCGTTGCACTTCAAGCCGATAATTCGACCGTGTGATCCTGATCACAGGCGGTTGTGAGGCGGACGATTGACGCTTCTGGCGCAGGGGGACTATCCTTGATATTGAAATTGAAATTCATTTTCAAAATCAAAGGCACTCCTTAAATGCTTCAAAGTTTTATCATTACGCTCCGCGAAGGGGTTGAGGCCGCGCTGATTGTCGGCATCACCCTGGCCTATTTGACCAAGATTGGGCGGCAGGAACTGCGCAAGACGGTGTATGCGGCGCTGGCCGCGGCTTTTCTCGGCAGCATCGGCGTGGCTGTGGTCATCTCTCGTACGCACCTGAATGAAGACGTCTTCGAAGGCTGGATCATGCTGGTGGCGGCCTTCTTCGTCATCACCATGGTTATTTTCATGATGAAGACGGGGCGCAAGCTGAAGGGGGAAATCGAGGGCAAGGTCGGGCTGCTGGCCGGCAACGACGCGTGGTTCGGGCTGTTCGTCTTCATCTTCCTGATGGTACTGCGCGAGGGTGCGGAGACGGTTCTGATGCTGGCCGGGGTGTCGCTGAACTCCACCGCACTGATGAGTTTTCTGGGCACGCTGCTGGGCGTGGTGGCCGCGATTGCTTTTGGCGTGATGTTCGTCAAGGGCAGCGTGCGCATCAATCTGCAAAAGTTCTTCCGCATCACGACCGCGATCATGTTTCTGGTGGCGGCGCAGTTGGTGATCACTGGCTTGCACGAGCTTTCGGAGAGCGGCGTGATTGCCTCGTCCAAGCGCGAGATGGCGATCATTGGCCCGATCGTGAGCAACGAATGGTTCTTCTTCGTGACGATTTTTGCGCTGGCGGCGTTGATGATCCTGTTCGAAGCCAAGAGGCGTGAACCCGTGCTGGCCTCAGCCTCGCCTGCCGAGCGCCGCAAGGCCGCGTGGAGCGCCCGCCGCGAGCGCATGTGGATGATTTCGGTCCTCACTTTCTCGTTTGTCTTCATCGCGCTGATCACGGCAGAGTTTGTGTATGCCAAGAGCGTCAGCAATCTTTCGCCCGCCACCGAGGTGACGTTTACCAACGGGCGCGTGAGTATCCCGCTGGCGCAGATTGCGGATGGCGATCTGCACCGCTTCCAGGCGCAAGAGAATGGGACTGCGATCCGCTTCTGGCTTTATCAGAGGCCCGATGGCAAGGTCGCTACCGTATTTGACGCCTGTGAAATCTGTGGGTCGGTCGGCTTTTACAAGGGCCCCAACGGCGTCGTCTGCAAGAACTGCGCGGCGCCCATCAATCCGCAGTCGGTGGGGACGGCCGGGGGCTGCAATCCAGTGCCGCTCAAGGCCACGCAGACAGCGGACGCGGTCATCATCCAGGAGGCGGACGTTGCGGCCGGTGGCCGCATGTTCGCACAACAGTAAGCGATGTTCGTCCGGCTCGTATACGAGTCCTTCCGGCGCCAGCAGCGGCGCAAGTTGCTGGCGGGCGCGGCCATTACGCTGGGCGTGACGGTGGCGACCGCGATGATTGGCGTAGCGACGGACATCGGGGACAAAATCAACCGCGAGCTGCGGACCATTGGCGCCAACCTGGTCGTTACGCCGCAGGAAGATTCGCTCGATGTCGAAATCGGTGGCATCAACCTCAAGCCTCCCACCGATGGTGCGTTTCTCAACGAGGCCGACCTGCCCAAGATCAAAGGCATTTTCTGGCACAACAACATTACCGGGTTCGCGCCGATGCTTCCGGTGAATGTGACGATCAAGGAGAGCGACAAGCAGCAGGACGGCACGCTCCTGGGAACGTATTTTGCGAAACAGGTATCCCTCGGCAAAGAGCAGTTCGCGACCGGCGTGCGCTCGACGCATCCTTGGTGGAAGGTTTCCGGGGCATGGCCGGATGACTCCTCGAGGGATGTTTTAGTCGGGGAGAAGCTGGCCAGCCGTTTGGGCGCGAAGTCTGGCGACGAACTCACGGTCGCGGGACGTCAATTACGGGTAAGCGGGATTCTTTCTACCGGCGCGACGGAGGACGATGACATCGTGGCGCCGCTGGCCTTAGCGCAGGAGATTCTCGTCAGACCCGGCGCGGTGCGGCGGGTTTATGTCAGCGCGCTGACCAAACCGGAAGACGCCTTCGCCCGACGCGACCCCAAGAGCTTGTCGGGGGCGATTTATGATCGCTGGTACTGTTCACCTTACCCGCAGTCGATCGCTTTTCAGTTGGCGGAGGCGATTCCGCACTCGCACGCCGAGCAGATTCGCCAGGTCTCGCAAAGCGAGGGCGCGGTTCTCACGCGAATCGAAGGTCTCATTTTCCTGATCACGCTGGCGGCTCTGCTTGCGTCGGCGCTCGCCGTGTCGGCAGCGATGGCCACCACTATTTTTGAGCGTCGGGCCGAGATCGGATTGATGAAAGCTCTGGGCGCGGGCAAGCTTGCCGTGGCTTCGATCTTCTTCGCCGAGGCCACGCTGCTGGCCTTGATCGGCGGCTTGGCCGGGTTTGTCGCCGGAGGGGTGCTCGCCCGCCAGATTGGGCACTCGATCTTCGATTCGGATATTTCGATTCCACCGGTGCTTTTGCCGGTGATTCTGGCGATCGCCGTGATCGTCACATTTGCGGGAAGTGCGGCGGCGATTCGGCGCGCTGTCGGACTTGATCCTGTGTTTGCGCTGCGAGGGGAACTATGAGCGCGCCTGGGCCAAATGCGAAGTCAAACGCGAGTATGTCCCGTTCCGCGCGCGATCTTGCCTTTAGCCGAGCCCATGTTCCGCATACTTCGATGTTTCTACGAATGCTCGTGCGGGCGGCGGTGCTGCGGCGCGGGCGAGCTGTCTCCGCGTTGTTCGCCATGGTGGTTGCGGCGGCGGTGGCCACTGCCATGCTGAATCTTTATGTCGACGTGCAAGCGAAATTGCGCAGTGAATTCCGCAATTATGGTGCGAATATTATCGTGGTCGGCAGAGACGGCGCTTCTCTGCCCCTGGATGCGCCCTCTCACGTGGATTCCGTTCTTGCGGGACGCGGTATTGCGGCGCCGTTTGGGCTTGTTGTAGCGCGAACCAGCGACGGGCAGCCGATTGTGGTGGCCGGCACGGATTTCGAGCGCGTGCGTCAACTTGATCGCTGGTGGTCGGTCAGCAGTTGGCCGTCTACATCGCAGCAGGCATTGATTGGTGTGCGGGCATTGGCGGCAGTGGCGCCGAAGAATCAGCCGTTTGATCTCACTTTCCAGGGGCGGACGCTCCATGTGAGTCCTGCGGGCACCGTGCAGACAGGCGCGGCGGAAGACAGCCGCATCTATATTTCTCTGGCCGGTTTCATTTCCTGGACTGGAATTCAGCCGTCGACGATTGAAGTTGCGGCCAGCGGCTCTCCCGAAGAAGTCTCCGGCATCATGAATCAACTGACGCAGGCGCTTCCGGGGGGCGAGGTTCGTCCCGTCCGGCAGATTGTGGAAGGCGAGGCGCGGGTTCTTGGCAAGACTCGCTCGACGTTGCTGGCAGCGGCAGCGTTGATCATTCTGACTGCGGCGCTGTGCGTGCTTTCGACACTGATGGGCTGGGTGTTCGACCGGCGGCGCGACTTCGCAATCATGAAGGCTCTGGGTGCGTCAGGGCGGTTGCTCAACGGATTCTTCGCGGCCGAAGCCGCAGTATTGGGCGCGACGGGAGCGCTGATCGGATTCCTGGTCGGCATCGGCATCGCGGCCTGGATCGGACGGGTTAACTTTCATGCTCCCGTGGTCCCGCGTTTCAGCGTTCTGCCGATGGTCCTCGCTGGTAGCATGGTTGTGACCTTGTTGTCGGCGATCCTCCCAATCTCGCTGCTGCGTAGGGTGCAGCCGGCGGTGATTCTGAGGGGAGAGTGAAATGATTCAGATCAAGGATGTCACGAAACTCTACCCCGCCAAGGAAGCGGGCAACGGATCGGGCAAGGACGCCAGTTCGGGCTCTATTCATGCCCTCGACCACATCTCGCTGCACGTTACGCAGGGAGAATGGCTATCGATCATGGGGCCGTCGGGATCGGGAAAATCGACGCTGGTCAATCTAATCGGCTGCCTCGATCGGCCTTCGTCGGGCGAGATATGGCTCGATGGGCAGAACGTCGCCGGGATTTCGTCCGCGGACCTGAACCGCGTGCGCGCCGAAAAGATTGGATTCATCTTCCAGCAGTTCCACCTGATTCCCTTCCTCACGGCAGTCGAGAACATCATGCTCGCGCAGTATTTTCACAGCATGACGGATGAGAGAGAAGCGGTCGAGGCGCTGACCCGCGTAGGCTTGGGCGATCGCGCTTATCACCTGCCGTCGCAGCTTTCGGGCGGCGAGCAGCAACGGGTGTGCATTGCGCGCGCTTTGATCAACGATCCGCGAATCATTCTCGCCGACGAGCCTACCGGCAACCTGGACGCGCAAAATGAAGAGATCGTGCTGCGGCTGCTGCGCGAGTTCCACCAGCAGGGACGCACCATCGTGATGGTCACGCACGATCCTGTAGTCGCGCGGCTGGCCGACCGGCGGATCGAGTTGCATCATGGCAAGATCGCGTCGCAGGAAATATTCTCGCTGGCCGATGAGGAACAACTGGACGAGGTTCTGGAAGAGCTTTGGGTGCTGGCCGAGCATGGAGAGATCGCCGAAGTCGAGCGCATGGAAGTGCACGGCGCCCTGCCCGTCAGCCTGGCGATTGAAAAGATGATCGAGATGGGGCTGGTGGTCTCGGCGCCGCATCCTCCGCAGCCACATGAGCACAAGCCATTCGTGAATCCCTGCCACGAGGCGCTGAAGCCAGTGGCCGCGTCTCTCGGGGACGGCACGCTGATTGTCGAACTCACGCCGCGTGGGCGTGAACGTGCCGGCAGCATTATCCGCCGGCATCGGCTGGCCGAGCGTCTCTTTACCGATAGCTTGGCGATGGACAGCGAAACGGAAATCGAGCAGCAGGCCTGTAAGTTCGAGCACATCCTCTCGCCCGAGGCGACGGACAAGATCTGCACGTTTCTGGGGCACCCGCGCACCTGCCCGCATGGAGCGCCGATCCCGCCGGGGCCCTGCTGCGCGGAACCCAAGATTTCCAAGCTAAGAGAGACCGTGAGCCCAGGTCGTAAGTTCACTCGGGACGAGATGAATGAGCGCTGAGCAGGGCGTGGCCTCCACCAGCTGGCGACGTCGTCCCACCATCGGTCTATTCGATTCCGGTTTCGGCGGGCTCACCGTTCTTAAAGCTTTACTTGAGCTCATCCCCGGGGCGGATTACGCCTATTTCGGCGACACAGCCCGCCTGCCTTACGGATCGAAGTCGGTCGAAACCGTAGCCCGCTACGCCGTGGAAGCGGCACACTATCTCGAATCCCACGGGGCGCAGATGCTGGTCATCGCCTGCAATACGGCGACGGCGCTGGCGCTCGATCGAATTACCGCGGCAGCGCGTGTTCCTGTGGTCGGTGTGATTGAGCCGGGGGCTGAAGCCGCAGCCGCAGCCACCGGGAATCAGAAGATCGTCGTTATCGGGACCGAGGCCACCGTCAGCAGCCACGCTTATCGCAAGGCTCTCGAGGCGCGCGGCCTGAGCGCGCGGGAGAAGGCCTGCCCGCTGCTGGTTCCGCTGGTCGAAGAAGGATGGGTGGAGCACTCCGTCACAGAGCAGGTCGCACGCATTTACCTCGGGGAGGCGTTCGCTGACGGATTTCACGATGCCGACACGATGGTTCTGGGCTGCACCCACTACCCGCTGCTCAAGCCGCTGCTGCATCGGGTGACGCCCGGCCACGTGAACATCGTGGACTCGGCTGAATCCACGGCCCGCACCGTGGCTGCGCGGCTGCAGCAGTTGGTGCCCGCGACTGCGGAGGGTGAAGAACGACGCGCCCTTCCGCGTCTCAAGTTCTTTGCCACCGATTCGGTGGAGAAGTTCCGCCGACTGGGGGAGCGTTTTCTGGGGCATCCGATTGAAGACGTGCGGCACGTTGATCTGAAGGAATAAGATTTGAAGGAATAGGACCTGAGGGAATAATTTGCGTGCAAGATTCGGATAGCCGACGAGAGTACGCGGAATTATTCTGTCCTCCTGGCCCGAACTTAAATCCAATGCAAAGAGGCAAGCGCACGTCTGAAGCCGGGCCCTTTTCAACCCATGCACGCACTCGACAATGTAATCTGGCAGGCGCTTACCACCCGGCAGACCGAGTTCGCTGAGGGCTCGGAGCATGCCCGCCGGTTTGTTCGGGAGGTCACCTCGCTGACCGCGTTCGAAGAAGCGAGTCCGCAAGGCTACGCGTCTCTCGCCGATCTTGTGGGCCCGGGCGGGACGGCCGCGTTATTTCTCGAGAGC
>Ga0137378_10001381_pt1 | contig 20414 bp, 14 predicted proteins | sample SagtaG_21_FD_104813 | JGI IMG/M metagenome (GOLD analysis project Ga0137378, IMG submission 104813) | Vadose zone soil microbial communities from Sagehorn Ranch, Mendocino, California, USA - Sage2_L_60_16 metaG | ecosystem: Environmental > Terrestrial > Soil > Vadose zone | place: USA... | reverse complement strand
TCCGGGAGGCCGATGGTGCCGCCGGTGATGCTGGCGGTGAGCGCGGTGGCGTCGCGCACTACCAGGATGTTGCGCCGGGTGTACGACGTGATCGACGTGAGGTTTACCTTCCCCAGGTCGTACTTCAGATTCACATCCCCGAGGATGAACTCATCGGTGAACGGCTCTTGGATCTGCGTAAAAAGTTGGCGCGGCCCGAGCGTCACGGGCGTCCGGCTGGTGGTGTAGGGGTTGGCCAGGATGTTGAACGCATCGATGCGGTTCCAGCCGTCCATCCTCACTTTCTGATAGACGAGGCGCGGCGTGATGCTGAAGTGCTCGTGCGGGGCGATGAGGAAGGCTGTACGCACGCCGGTGCGGGTGCCGCCGTTGACGTCGCGGTTGATCTTGAAGTTCGGCTGCACCGCGTCCATCCAGCCACCCAGGGCGTTGCTGTAACCCGCTATCCGGAACGCCGCCTTGTCGCCCAACGGCACATTGAAGCCGAGTTTGGACGTGTTGCCCGTTGCGCCGCGGCTGATCGTATTGACGCCCAGCTCACCGAACGTGCTGTTCACGCCGAGCTCAGGTTGGTTCGTGATGTAACGCACGGTGCCGGACAGCGAGCCGGACCCGAACAGCGTGCCTTGCGGCCCGCGCAGCACCTCGACGCGGGAGATGTCGAACATGTCCAGGTCGGGCGTGAACAGGGAAAGCGAGATGGTTGCGTCGTCTAAATACGCGCCCACGTCTTCTTTGACTCCCGGCTGGTCGCGGGCGATCTGGCCCGAAGACGCGCCGCGAATGGCGACCTGGCTCTGCCCGGGGCCGAGGTTTTGCACACTGAATCCCGCCACATTGTCGGCGACCGCCTCGATGTTGTCCGCTCCGCGCAGCTGCAGAGCTTGCGCGGTGGGGGCGGCGATCGAAATGGGGACGGCGGCGAGGTTCTGCTCGCGCAACATGGCCGTGACGGTGACTGCGGCGAGCGTCACCGGTTCGAGCGTGAAGTCGACGGTGGTCGCCGCGCCCGCCGTCACGCGCACGTCCTTGTGCGGCAACGTGCGCAGCCCGATCAGGGCTACAGAGACGGTGTAGAGGCCAGGGGCGACGTCGGCGATCGTGTAACTACCGTCGCCTCCGGAGACCGCTCGGCCGGATCCGCCCCCACCCTGATTCACCGCCCTCACGGTGGCTCCCGCCAAAGCGCCGCCGCGATTGTCGCGTACCACTCCCGTGATCCGGCCGGTCTGCGCCGCCGCGGGTGCGCCATGCAAGACGGCGACCACCGCCGCGAACGTCAGGAACCGGCTGCTCTGGCCGATCATAGACCCCTCCTCCTCGAAGCGTGGACCCGCCGTGCGAATCGAGCGGTTCGTAATACGGTCGTGTCAGAACGGTGTCAAGGTTACGTTTGACCCCATGAGCTTCGGCCCTCACATCACGCGGCGCGATTTCGTCCATGGGGCGCTGATCGGCGTCGGGGGTGCCGTGCTCGGATGCAAGGCGCCCCGTCCCGTCGCGCCGAACACCCTCGGTCCGGATTGGTACGGCTACGGCGGTGTCGGAGACTACCGCTTGTCTCACGGCAACACGCCGGACGCCGTGGCGACGGCGCACCGGCTGCGCGACGGCGGCTTCGCTGCGGGGCTCGATCGCGTGGAGAGCATCGAAGACTATGACCTCGTGATCGTGGGTGCCGGTATCGCGGGGCTGGGCGCGGCGCTGGAATACTCGCAGCGAAGGAAGGCCGGACACACCTGCCTGATGCTCGACAATCACCCGATCTTCGGCGGCGAGGCCAAGGAGAACGAGTTCGATGTGGGCGGCGTCCGGCTGATCGGGCCGCAAGGCTCCAACGGTTTCTTCATCCCCCCTGCGGTGCAAGACCCGGAAGGGGCCGCTGGAGACGCCAGGTACTACGCGGAGCTGGGCGTGCCGCGCGAGTTCCGGTTCCGCGATTGGCCCGCGACGAACACACCCCTGCGGTTCAGTCCCGACAACTACGAGTACCTGGTACGGGGGCTCGAGCAGCACACGAGCGTCGGCCACTTCTTCAGCCCGGGACCGCGCCCAGAGGGGACCTGGGCCATCGACATATGGGAACGGCGCCTCGCCAACACACCCTTGCCCGCAGCGGCCCGCGAGATGCTGCTCCGGTGGCACGAAGCAGGAGCCACGCGGAAATTCGCAACGGACGAGCAAGCGGTGCGCGCCCTCGACAGTATGTCGTACCAGCAATTCCTCGAGTACGAGCTCCGCATGGGACCAGAGGCGGCCCGCTACGCCAACCTGTTCCTGGCTTCCGCTTGCGGCCTGGGTAGCGACGCCATCTCGGCATACGTGACGTATCAACTCCCCATGCCGGCCCTCACAGATCCGCTGCCTCCCAATCTCCGGAGGGTGTCGTTCCCCGGGGGCAACTCCGGATTCGTGCGCCTTTTTCTCAAGCGGCTGATCCCGGACGCAATCGCCGGCACAGACGGCTTCGCGGACACCATCACGGGCAAAATCCACCTCGATGCTCTCGATCGGGCCGGACAACCGCTGCGCGTGCGTCTGCGTTCCACGGCCGTCAGCGTGGCGCACGCATCCCCGGGCACGGTGAATGTCGTTTATACGCGCGATGGCCGGCTCTATGGGGTCCGGGCCAAGGCGGTGATCATGGCCACCGGCGGGTGGATGAACCTCTATGTCGTGCGCGATTTGCCGCCGACGTACCGCGCAGCCTACGGAAAATTCATCCACGCACCGTTCCTCGTGGCGAACGTAGCGCTGAAAAACTGGCGCTTCCTCGAGCGTCTCGGGATCACCGCCGCGATCTGGGATCGCGACGAGGGGAGCGATTTCGGATTCACCTGCAACATCCGGAACCCGATGCAGGTGGGCGGTTACGAGCCCCCGCTCAACCCGGACCAGCCCACGATCTTGAGCTTCTACACGCCGTTCCATCACCCCGGCCTCCCGCCGAGGGAACAGACGGTGCGCGGCCGCATGGAGCTCCTGAGCACTTCTTATCCGGAGTACGAGCGGCGCATCGCAGCCCAGATGGTGAAGCTGTTCGGCGCGTCCGGGTTCGACGCGCAGCGGGACGTCGCTGGCCTCATTCTGAACCGTTGGGGGCACGCGTTCTCCGTCCCGGTCCCGGGTTTCTTCGGTGGGGCGGCGGGCAAGGCGGCGGCGCCGCGGGAGGTCATCCGCAAGGCCCATGGGCGGATCGCCTTTGCGCACTCGGAGCTGAACGGCTGGCAACATTGGGGCCCGGCCGCGGACGAGGGACGGCGGGCGTTCACGCAACTCGTGGATGCGATCTAAGTCTCGCGAACCGCCCCGCTGCAAGAACATGCAGGGGGGCGGTTTTTTATGCTGACTTGCCGGGTGGCCGCGCGGCGCACAAGATAGCCGCGGCACACCCGCGTTCCTGCTGCGTATTCACGATGCCTAGAGGGAGGCACCTCGTGTCCAGGCCCAGCCGCTTTCACGCATTCGCACTGTTGCTGTCGGTGTTCGTGCTACCACACGCACTGCTCGGTCAAACCGGAGTCATCCGCGGCAAAGTGACGAGCGCCGCGGGCGGGCCGCTCGCGGCGGTCAGTGTGACGGTCGACGCCACGTCGCTGCGCGCCATCACCAACGATCAAGGCGAGTACGAGCTGCGCGGCGTTCCCGCGGGCGCCACCACGGTGCGCGCGCGCCTCCTCGGCTACGTGGCGCAAGCGTCGCGCGTGAGCGTGGCGGCGGGGGATGCGGCGCAACAGAACTTCGTGATGGCGCAGCAGGCCATCGCGCTGTCGCCAGTCTCCGTGGTGGTCGGATCGCACGCGCGCCATACGGCGGCGGAAGAGTTGGCCGTCCCGGTCGATGTGATTCCGTCCGAAGTGCTGGCGCAGCAGGGGACGACCGAAACGAGCCAGATCCTGGCGGCCGTGTCGCCGTCGGTGAACTTCCCACATCAGAGCGTGACCGACGCGACGGACATTGCGCGGCCGTTCACGCTGCGCGGCTTGAGCCCCGATCAGACGCTGGTACTCATCAACGGATGGCGGCGCCGCCAGATGGCCGTCGTCAACACGTTCGCCTACGGCATGCCCGCGGGCTCGTCCGGCGTGGACATGAACGCGATCCCCGCGAGCGCGATCGACCGCGTCGAACTGCTGCGCGACGGCGCGTCGGCGCAGTACGGTTCGGATGCGATCGCCGGCGTCGTCAACGTCGTGTTGAAGGAAGGCAAGTTCGACCCGTTCGTGAACACCACCACCGGGCGCTACATCCCGCGCGACTACCACGACGACGGCACCACCGTCGACGTGAACGGCGGCTGGGGCCTGGGATTGGGCAGGGGCTCGTTTACGCTGTTCGGTCAGTTCATGGACCGCCAGCCCACCAACCGCGCCTGGGCCGACACGTACGCCGGCAGCTTCACGCCCGACTCCGTCAACAGCATCGGGCAGGTGATCGTCAAGCGGAATCCGATGCCGAACCCGGACTACCACTGGGGCGACGGGCTCGAGAAGGACGCGATCACCATGGCGAACTTGCGGCTGCCGCTGAACGACGCGGGCACGGGCGAGTTGTACGCTTTCGGCGGCTACAGCCATCGCGAGGGCGCGGGCCAGGGCTATTTCCGTTACGACAACGACACCCGCAACTGGCCGGAGATGTATCCGGCTGGCTTCCTGCCGGAATTCCACCCAGCGGTCCGGGACTACTCGGCCGCCGGCGGCTATCGCGCGCTGGCGGGCGGCTGGTCGCTCGATCTCGGCGTCTCGTTCGGGCACAACGACTTCGCATACAACCTGCGCAACACGCTCAACGAGTCGCTCGGGCCCTGCTTCGATCCCGCGAATCCCTGCGCCCCGAACGCTCCCGGGGTCGCCAACAAGACCTCGTTCTTCGCGGGCCGCCTGACGCGTGCAGAAGTGGTCACGGGACTCAACGCCTCGCGCGAGGTCCACGTGGGCCTGCCCGCGCCGCTATCGGTGGCCGCGGGCGCGGCGTACCGCCGCGAGCGGTATCAAATCGAGCGCGGTGAGGTCGCGTCGTACATCAACGGCGGCCACCTCCCGCAGGACAGCGCCACCGGCGACAGCTCGGTGATCGGCGGCTCGCAGGTGTTCCCGGGCTTCGCGCCGTCGAACGAGTCCAACTCCACGCGCAGCAACCTGGCCGCCTACCTGGACCTCGAAACGAACCTCACGCCGAAGCTGCTGGCCAACGGCGCCGCACGGTTCGAGCACTATTCGGACTTCGGCTCTCTGGTGACGGGGAAGGGCGCGTTGCGGTTTCAGCCGTCGCGTCGCGTCACCTTGCGGGCAGCCGTCAGCAACGGCTTCCGCGCCCCCGGGCTCGGCCAGATCCATTTCTCGAAGGTCGTCACCAACGTGATCGCGGGACAGCCGGTCCAAGTGGGCATCTTCCCGGTGGCCGACTCGGCGGCGCGCCTGCTCGGGTCGCAGCCGCTCAAGGCCGAGCGCTCGTTCAACCTCAGCGGCGGCGTCGCCCTGTCGCCGCGCGACAACGTGACGTTCACGGCGGATGTATTCCGCATCACGATCACGCACCGCATCCTGCTCAGCGCCACGTTCCAGGACAGCACCACACTGGCGACACTCGCGTCCGGCGGCTTCACGGGCATCGGTGCGATCCAGTATTTCACCAACGGCCTCTCCACTCGGACGTCCGGCATCGACCTGACCGGTGACGTACGCGTGCCGGCGGGTGCCGGAGTGCTGCAGCTCACGGGCGCTTTCAACTACACGAAGAACCAGATCACAAACGTCGCTGCGCTCCCAGCGCAGCTCGCGACCGAATCCAGCCTGATCGACTCGATCACCTACATCGCGATCACGGCCGAGCGGCCCGACTGGCGCGCCACTGTGACGCCACAGTACACCGTGGGGCGGTTCCACGCGCTGGCGCGCGCATCGTACTACGGCAAGTTCTCCTCGGCACAGCCCGGGTACTGCGACCTGTGCCGTGACAACTATGGCTCCAAGACGCTGTTCGACGCCGAGTTCGGTTACCAATTCGATCGGATCAACCTGGCGCTGGGCGTCCGCAATCTCTTCGACACGTATCCGGACCAACCGAAATCGCTGACCGACATCAGTACCGGCGGCGACTGCACCATCACGCTCGGCACGTGCGCCAAGGACTACAACAACAACTTCGGCACGTTCCCCTGGGCAGCGGCGTCGCCGTTCGGCTACAACGGGCGCTACGTCTACGCCCGGCTGGAGACGACGCTCACGCGCTGATTCACGGCGCTGCATCGGCGCCACACCACGAACTAGCGGCCCGGCGCGCGGGCGGTAAAATAGGCACCCCCGACGCACAACGCGTCGGGGGTACCGCTCGCTCGGAGGGTTCGTGATGTTCGCCCGCGCCGCCCGCATCGTCGCTTCGCTCGTCCTCGTCGCTTCGCCGCTCGTCGCCCAACGCCGTCCTCCGGTCTCTGCCGTCGCGCCCGCCGCGACGTTCGACTCCACGTGGTTCGCCGGAATGAAATGGCGCGAAGTCGGCCCGTTCCGCGGCGGCCGCGTGGCTGCGGTCGCGGGTGATCCGGCCAATCAGCTGGTGTTCTACGCCGGCGGCACCGGCGGCGGTGTGTGGAAGACGACCGATGCGGGACTCACCTGGAAGCCCGTGACCGACGGCCAGATCAGCTCCGGCTCGATCGGCGCCGTCGCCGTAGCCGACGCCGACCCCAACGTCGTGTACGTCGGCACCGGCGAGAACACGCTGCGCGGCAACGTGTCGCCCGGCGACGGCATGTACCGTTCGACCGACGCGGGCAAGACGTGGAGCAAGATCGGTCTCGCCGATGCCGGCCAGATTGCGCGCATCGCCGTCCATCCGAAGGACGCGGATCTGGTGTACGTCGCCGTGATCGGCCACGTGTTCGCCCCCAACCCCACGCGCGGCGTGTACCGCTCGAAGGACGGCGGCAAGACGTGGCAGAAGATCCTCTCAAAGAACGACTCCACCGGCGCCATCGACCTGGTGCTCGACCCCCAGAACCCGCGCATCGTGTACGCCGCGCTGTGGCAGGCGCAGCGCACGCCGTAGGGGTTCTCCTCGGGCGGCGCGGGTAGCGGGTTGTATAAGTCCACCGACGGCGGCGACAACTGGACCGAGCTCAGCCGCAACAAGGGCATGCCCGAGGGCGTGATCGGCCGCATCGACATCGCGGTGGCGCCGTCGAGCCACGACCGCCTGTACGCGATGGTGGAAGCGAAAGAAGGCGGGCTGTTCCGCTCCGACGACGCCGGCGCCACTTGGACGCGCGTCAACGACGACCACGACATCCGCCAGCGTGCCTGGTACTTCTCGAACGTCTTCGCCGATCCGCAGAACCCCGACGCGGTCTACGTCTTGAACACGTCGCTGCTCAAGTCGGTGGACGGCGGGCACACCTTCCGCGCGATCCGCGGCTCGCACGGCGACCACCACGCCCTGTGGATCGATCCGCAGAACCCGCGCCGCATGGTCAACGGCAACGACGGCGGCGTCACGGTCTCGCTCACGGGCGGTGAAAGCTGGACCAGCGAGAACAACCAGCCGACGGCGCAGTTCTACCACGTGATCGCGACCACGCACTATCCCTACAAGCTGTGCGGCGCGCAGCAGGACAATTCGACCGTCTGCATCGCCAGCCGGACGGACGGCAACATGATCGGCGACCGCGACTGGTACGACGTCGGCGGCGGCGAGAGCGGCTGGATCGCGGCGCGCGCCGACGATCCCGACGTGGTGTTCGCGGGGTCCTACGGCGGCTACCTCGCGCGCTACGACGTGCGCACCGGCCAGGAGCGCGCCGTAAATCCCTGGCCCGACAATCCCATGGGCCACAGCGCCGGCGACATCAAGTACCGCTTCCAGTGGACCTATCCGATCGTGCTGGCGCCGAACAACCCCAACGTGCTGTACGCCGCGGCGCAGGTGTTGTTCAAGTCCACGGACGAAGGCCAGACCTGGCAGCCGATCAGTCCCGACCTCACCAGGAACGACAAGACCAAAGAGGAGTCGTCGGGCGGGCCGATCACCAAAGACAACACCAGCGTCGAGTACTACGGCACGATCTTCACCGTCGCGCCCTCGCCCAAGGACTCGAACGAGATCTGGGTCGGCACCGACGACGGCGTGGTGCAGCTCACGCGCGACGGCGGCAAGAACTGGCAGAACGTGACGCCGCCGGGCATCACCGCGGGGACGCAGGTGTCCACGGTCGAAGCGTCGCCGCACGACCCCGGCACGGCGTACGTCGCCGCCACACGCTACAAGCTCGACGACTTCGCGCCCTACATCTATGCCACCAGCGATTACGGCAAGACGTGGCGCAAGATCACGGCGGGGATTCCCGCCACGCACTTCGCGCGCGTAGTGCGCGAGGATCCGGCGCGCCGCGGCCTGCTCTATGCGGGCACCGAGTTCGGCGTGTACGTCTCGTTCGACGACGGCGCCAACTGGCAGTCGTTGCGCCTGAACTTGCCCGTCGTGCCGGTGCATGACCTGGTGATCAAGGGCAACGACCTCGCCGCGGCGACGCACGGCCGGGCGTTCTGGGTGCTCGACAACGTGACCGCGTTGCGGCAGCTCACGTCCGACGTCGCGAAGAGCGAGCGCACGCTGTTCACGCCGAGTGATGCGGTGCGCGGGCCGGGCGGTGGCTCCGACCTCCCGGTGAGCGGCGCGGGCCGCAACCCGCCGGCCGGCGCGTGGATCTATTTCTATTTGAAGCAGAAGCCCGACAGCGACGTGCGGCTCGAGATCCGCGACGCGCGTGACTCCGTGGTGCAGCGCTGGTCCACGAAACCCGCGAATCCACAAGACTCGCTGCGGCTCACCGCCGGCCTCAATCGTGTCGTCTGGGACCTCTCCTATCCCGGCGCGCACCGCTTCCCCGGAATCGTCCTGTGGGCGGGCGGCCTCGGCGGCCCCCCGGCCGTGCCGGGTGCGTACAAGGTGCGGCTCAGCGTGGGGAGCTGGAGCGACACCAAGCCGTTCGCCGTGACGCTCGACCCGCGGGTGAAGTACAGTACGGCCGATCTGCAGAAGCAGTTCGACTTCCTGATCCGCGTGCGCGAGCGCCTGTCCGCCGCCAACGACGCCGTGAAGCAGATTCGCGACGTCACGGGCCAGCTCGACGCGGCCGTCGCCCGCACCAAGGGACAGACCGGCGCGGCCGGGATCGCGCGGCAGGCCGACTCGCTCAAGACCAAATTCGGCGTCATCGAGCGCGAGATCTACCAGACGCAGAATCGCAGCGGCGAGGATCCGCTCAACTTCCCGATCCGGCTGAACAACCGCATCAGCGCTCTCGCCGGCGTGGCGGGCAGCGCCGACGCGCCGCCCACCGCGTCGGCCCTGACATTGTTCGACGAGTTGTCGCAGCTGCTGCAGGTGCAGCTCGACGCGCTCAAGGGTCTCCTCGACAAGGACGTGCCGGCGTTCAACGCACTGGTGAAGCAGCAGGACACGCCGGCCGTGATCATCTACTGATGCACCCTGCCCGCGGTACGCTGCTGTATCTGGCGCTGGCGACGAGCTGCGCGCCCCGCGCCGCGCCGCAGGGAACGGCGCAGGATCCCGACTCGAGCCACGCCACCGCGGCGGCGGAGCACGCCATGAGCGGGATGAGCATGCCGCTGGGCGTGGAAGACCTGCACATGAAGCTCACGGCCGAGCGTCGCGCCGCGCCCGGAGACTCGACGCGCGCCGCGGCGCTGGTCACCCGCATGCGGAGCGCACTGACCAAGTACCGCGACGTGCGCGTCGCCGAGGCGGATGGGTTTCGCCAGTTCCTGCCGGGCGTGAAGAATCAGCCGGTCTACCATTACACCAACCGCCTGAACGCGCTCGAGGCGATGATGCGGTTCGATCCCGACCACCCGACATCGCTGCTGTACCAGCGCGGGCCCCGTGACTCGCTCGTGCTGGTCGGGGCGATGTATACCGCGCCTGCACGCCTCTCCGACGACGATCTCGACCAGCGCATACCGTTGTCGGTGGCGCGCTGGCACGAGCACGTGAACTGGTGCATTCCGCCGCGCGGCGGCGTGCAGCATTGGCGCGATTCGACCGCTGGGCACCCGGTGTTCGGGCCCCAGAGCCCGATTGCGTCAGCCGAGGCCTGCACTGCCGTCGGCGGCCGCTTCCTGCCGCGCATCTTCGGCTGGATGGTGCACGTCAACGCCTTCGCGTCGGACGATCCTCGGGTCATCTGGGCCGTGCACCACTGACGCGGGTGCCCGCGCTGCGCCTGGGGGCGCTCGTGGCGGTGATGTTCTTCACCGTTTCGGGCGGGCCGTTTGGACTGGAAGGGCTGGTGGGCTCGGTGGGGCCGGGGGTGGCCCTGCTGCTGCTGTTCGCCACGCCGCTGCTCTACAGCGTTCCCGAGACACTGCTGATCGGTGAGATCGCCTCGATGCTGCCCGTCGAGGGCGGCTACTACCAGTGGGTGAAACGCGCGTTCGGCCGCGGCTGGGGGTTCTGGAACGGCTGGCTCTCGTGGGTCTACTCGCTGATCGACATGGCGATCTACCCGGTGCTGTTCCTGCAGTATCTGCGCTTCTTCCTGCCGGAGCTGTCGCGTCTCGAGGCGTGGGGTGTCGCCCTGGCGCTGATCTGGGGCGCCACGTGGCTCAACCTGCGGGGCACGCGCGCGGTCGGTACGGCGTCGGGCTGGTTCTTGGGCGTAGTGCTGGCGCCGTTCGGCGTCCTGGTGGTCGTCGCTCTCGCGCGGTGGCTCGGCGGCGCCGGCGCGTTGACCGTGACGCCGTTCCATGCGCCGGGGACGTCGTTCGCGGGCGCGCTGGGCATCGGCATCTCGCAGTGCGTCTGGAATTACAGCGGCTGGGACAACGCCTCGGCCATCGGCGGCGAAATCGAGAACGCGAGCGCCACGTATCCCCGCGCGCTGGGCCGCGCGCTGCCGCTCGTGACCGTGGTCTACGTGCTCGCGATCGTGCCGGCGTTGGCGCTCACGCCCTGGGACGCGTGGACCGACGGTGCGTGGCCCGCCATCGCGCGCGGTATCGTGGGACCGTGGCTCGCCGCGTGGCTCGCGCTCGCGGGCATGCTGAGCGCCTTCGCGCTGTTCAATGCGCTGTTGCTCGCGTACTCGCGCATCCCCCTGGTGGTGGCACAGGACGGCTTGCTGCCCGGGGCATTGGCGCGGGTGGACGAGCGCGGCACGCCGCGCAATGCGGTGCTGGCGTCGGCCGTCGCATACTCGGGGTTCGCGCTGCTGTCGTTCGGCGGTCTGCTCGCCGCCGATGTGCTGCTCTACTCGGCGGCGTTGGCGCTCGAGTTCGCCGCGCTCATCCAGCTACGGCGCCGCGAGCCCGGGCTGCGCGGCTCGTTCCGCGTGCCAGTCGGCATCCCGGTGTTGGTGGTGCTCGCCCTCCTGCCGATGGCGTTCATCACAGTGGCCGTGACACTCGAGGTCCGGAGCAAGGAGATTGGGTTGCCGGGCGTGCTGGTCGCGGCGCTGCTCGCGGCGGTCGGGCCCGTGTGGTACACGCTGACCGCGCCCCCGCTACGGCACGACCAACAGGGCGACCAGGCCGCCTAGCCCGTCGGAAAGCGTCGCCACGCCCGCCGGCACGACCCAATCGTGACCGTCCACCAGGAGATTGAAGCGATAGGTGCCCGGCGCGAGCGTGATGCGACCCTCCCAGGCGTCGTCGCCGACGGCGCGCAGCGGTGCGGGCGTCCAACGATTCCACTCACCGGCGATCGCGACACTCTCGGCGCCCGGCATGCTGAAGCGCACGAAGAGACTGTCGCCGCGCCGGTAAGGGACGAGCGGCGGAGCAGTCTTCACAGGAGCGGCGGCGACCTCGCGCCGGGCGGGAGGGAACCAGCGCACTCCCGCCGCGACGTACCCCGCGCGCGGGAAACCCTGATACGGATCCGAGAGGTACGCGCCGCCGCCGCCTTCGAGTGCCAGCGCCGGCGTGACGTAGTATTGGAGGAATCCGCTCGCCACGCCCTTCGAGCCGTAGACCCGGCTGATGCGCCCGCCCGCGGAGAAGGACGCGACGACTTTCCCGTCCGCGGGCGACACGACTACGCCGGCCATCACGTCCGTGAACCACGCGCCGAGGAAGCGGGTCGGCTCGACGCTGAGGGTGGCGCTTGCCGTGCCGCGCTGCCACCACGCTCGCGCCCGCCAGTGCAGCGCGGTGACCGAGGGTGGCTGTGCCGCGATCCATCCGTATGACGGCCCCCCACCCACGCCGACGCCTCCGGCGGGCACCGACCACAGGAGCTCCACGACCCCCTGTGCCGTCGTGGTGCGGCCGCCGTCGCTGCGTGTCGATCCGGACCACAGCCCTTCGGCGCCCAGACGTAGATGCCGCTCGCCGAGCGGCGCGGTCGCTCCCCACAGGTCGACGCGTCCTTGCGAGTAGAGGACACTGCCGGGCAGCAAGGCGAGCGCGCCTGTCAGATTCGCTGTGAAGGTCGGGGCTGAGAAAAGAAAGGCTGGCGAGACGGACGGCGTGCTGAGAGTCGAGCCACCTGGGTAGCGTACGGTGGCGAGTCCTGCGCCGACCGAGAGTTGGGCCGAAGCGTTCGCGACACCGCACATGGCGGCCGAGACCCAGAACACCTGGCGCAACATGGGCCGGAAAATACACGAGGCCACGGGTTTCCGTGGCCTCGTGTCGTGCTACTTGAACCGCACCGCCGTCAGGGCCGGTGATTACCCGACTGCCCCGGGCTGGCGGGCTTCTTGGACGGTGAAGCCGGGACCGCGGGGGTCGCCGGAACCGCCGGGGTGGCCGGCGTCGCCGGGTTGCCACCCGACGCCGGCGTGGCGGGCACGGCCCGCGTTGCCGGGATCGCCGGTGTGGCGGGCGTCACGACGGAACCACGCGTGTGCGTGGCACGGTGCGCCGCCACCATTGCCTTGGCTGTATCGGACGCATGGGCGTTGGGAATCTCGCTCTGCGCCACCAGAAGCCCTGGGAACGCCAACGAAATCACCAGGGGAAGTACTTTGCGGAACATAACTTACCTCCTCACAGTGTCACCCGGCACAAGCGCCGGGTCGCGTAGAAGAGTCTAAAACAGGGCCGGAAGTAACGCTTCAGGCAAACCCTTAAGTCCCATTCAGTTTTGCATTTACGTTACTTGTGGTGACGTTGCAGCATCTTCAGCAGGTTGCCGGAGGCGGGGCGCGGGCCCTACCATCCCCGCTGCATTCGACCGAGGATGGACCGGCTGGGCGCACGGGCGGCGGTATCGGACGGGGACGTGGTACGGGCCGTCCTGGCAGGCGACGCGGAGCGTTACGCGGAGTTGGTGCGGCGCTACCGCGACCGTTATGCGCGTTATGCGACGCGCATGCTGGGCTCGCCCGACGCGGCGGAAGACGCGGTGCAGGATGCGTTCATCCGCGCGTACGATCAGCTCGCGCAGTGCCGTGAACCCGAGAACTTCGCGGGCTGGTTCTTCCTGATCCTGCGCAACCGTTGCTTCGCCGAGCGCCGTCGCACGAAGCGCGAAGCGGTCGCCGACGTATCGCAGGACGAGTTGCCCGGGCCCGGTCGAGCGGACCGCGACGCTGAACGCAGCGAGACGCAGCAATTGCTGGCGCGCGGCGTGAGCGAATTGACGGTAGAGCAACGCGAGGTGTTCGTGCTGAAGCATGTGGAAGGCAAGTCGTACGACGAAATCGCCGCGCTGACGGGTGCCACGGTCGCCTCGTTGAAGATGCGCATGCACCGCGCATACGACCGTCTGCGGGTCTACTTGAAGGAACGGACTTGATGCGCGAATTCCATCCCTTGGTCAAGCGCTGGCTCGACGGCGAGCTGCCGGCGGATCAACTCGACGCCGAGTTGGCGGCCGAGCTGGCCGAGGCGCGCGCGCTGCTCGCCGCGATCGACCGCGCCCCCGTGACGCTCGCCCCCGAGCTCGAGCAGCGCGTGATGGCGGCGGTACGAAAGCGGCCCGCGACGCGGTGGCATCGCGCCTGGCGCTGGATCGGGGAAGCGCACGACCTGCGCCTCCGTGTGCGTCCGTGGGCCGTCGCCGCACTCGCCGCGGCCGCGATGCTGGTGATCTGGTTGGCGCCGGCGCGGCAGGTGCGTGGACCGGCGGCGGTCGCGCAAGCACCGGAAAGCGTCTACGTGAAATTCGTGCTGTACGCACCGGGCGCGCATCAGGTCAGCGTCGCCGGCACGTTCAATGGCTGGGACACGCACGCGACGCCGCTGGCGCGCGCCGGCACGCAGGGCGTGTGGGCGGCGACGCTGTCCTTGCCGGCGGGCCAGCACCTGTACGCGTTCGTGGTGGACGGGCAGCGCTGGGTGGCCGATCCCACGGCCCCGGGCGTGGACGACGGCTTCGGCCGGCGCAACAGCATTCTCGCGGTCACGCCGCACGGCGCCCGCGTCTCGTGAAGAACGTCTTCGCGCTGCTCATCACGTTGGGTGCTGCCGGCCCGGTGCTCGCCCAGGGACCGGCCGCCGATCTGTTGACCGGACGGCTACCTGCCGAAGCGGCGGCGCAGATCCGTGCGATCGCCGCTCAGGCGAGTGCCCGGGACTTGCCCGCGACGCCCCTGGTTCAGAAGGCGATCGAAGGTGCTGCGAAGGGCATCGCGCCGGCGCGGATCGTGGCGGCCGTGCAGACCCTGGCGGATCAGCTCGCGAGTGCGGCCGGCGCCATTCACAACGGCGGCGTACTGCTGCCCGACTCGGCCTCCGTCGAAGCCGGAGCGTTTGCGCTGACGGTGGGTTTGAACACCGCGCAAGTGCGCATCCTGGCGCATGCCGCCGGCAGCAACGCCCAACGGGCGACCGCGCTGCGCGTCGCCGGGACCCTCACCGCCCTGGGCGTCCCGGCCGATCAGACGGTCGATCTCGTCACGCATTCGCTCGATTCCACGGTCGATCTCAACAGTTTGTCGGGCCGCGTACAGGCGGGCATGGCCCACGGGCAGTCAGCGGCGGCCGCCGCTGCCGGCATCAGTCACGGCGGGCGCCCGACCACGACCAACCCCCATCGTCCCGCGACGCCGCGGGGAGGCTCCAGAAAGCCATGACGCGCCCCACCCTCGCTGCTCTCGTCTCGCTCTGCGCACTCGTCGCTTGCAACGAAGGACCCCGGCTCGGTCAGGTGAGCGTCCGTCTCACAGACGCGCCGAACCCCGGCATCGCGAGTGCGGACGTCTGGGTGTCCCGCGTGTATCTGGTTGGCGGCGACTCGGGCGTGAACATCAGCACCACGCCCGCGCAATACGATCTCTTGAGTCTCCAAGGCGGCGTCACGACCCTGCTCGGAAGCTCGCTCATTCCGGTGGGGGATTACGAGCAGCTGCGTCTGGTGGTGGACTCCGCGCGCATCACACTGGCGGGCAGCGCGACGTTCAGCGACGGCTCGAACACGCGCACGCTCAAAGTGCCGAGCGGCATGCAGACGGGCATCAAGGTGAACTTCGGCGGGCCGGTGCACGTGGCTCCGGGCCAGACGACGCTCGTCGTGGACTTCGACGCGTCGCGCAGCTTCGTGTTCACGGGCTCCGGCTCATCGCCCACGGGCGCGCTGTTCACGCCGGTGCTGCATGGCACCGCGCAGGACGTGGCGGGCTCGGTGAGCGGCACGGTGTCGCCGGACACGGCGCACGCACAGCTCGTCGCCATCGCGGGCGCGGCCGATACGGTGGCCACGACCGCGGCCGACTCCACGGGTACCTACAGCCTGATGTTTCTGCCGCCGGGCAGCTATACCGTCGCGGCGAAAGCAACGGGCTTTACGACCGCCACGCAGGCGGTCACTGTTGGCTCGGCGCAACACGTCACAGGCGTGAACTTCACGCTCGCGCCCTGACGAGCCGCTGACTTGCTGAGACCCAGCGCTCAGTCTAGTTTTTCCGCATGATGATTCGCACCCGCATGCTGATGTGCGTCTGTCCCTGTTGTCCCATGTGCTGCATGGGAGAGCGGGCGACAGGCGTGCGCGCGGAGCGAACGTGATTCACTAGGGCCCCCGGGCCCGCGCGTACACAACCTGATCGGCCGCGACTCCCAAAACGAGAGTCGCGGCCGATCGCTTTTTGGGGGTACTGATGGCGCTTTCTGCCAACCGGCCGCTCGCGATCTACTACGAGCACCCTGACTGGTTCCGCCCGCTGTTCGCGGAGCTGGAGCGGCGCGGCACGCCGCATGTGAAGCTCGATGCGAGCTGCCACGCATACGACGCGGCCGAGTTGCCGCCGCCGTACTCACTCGTCTTCAATCGCATGAGCCCGTCGGCATGGCTGCGCGGCCGGGCCCACGCCGTGTTCTATACCCACTCCTACCTCACGCATCTCGAGCGGCTGGGCGTGCGTGTGATCAACGGCTCCCGCGCCTACGTCACCGAGACCTCTAAGGCGCTGCAGCTGTCGTTGCTCGAGCGCCTCGGCCTGCCGTACCCGCGCGCGCGCGTGATCCATCACGCGTCCCAAGCGCCCGCGGCGGCGGCCGGCTTGCGCTTCCCCGTGGTGGTGAAACCCAACATCGGCGGCAGCGGCGCGGGCGTACGGCGCTTCGACGCGCCGGCGCAGCTGGCGGAAGCGGCAGCCGACGGCGGCGTCGAGCTGGGGATCGATCAGACCGCCTTGGTGCAAGAGTTCGTGCCGGCGGCGGACGGGCGCATCGTGCGCGTCGAGGTGCTGGGTGGCCGCTATCTCTACGCGATCCGCATTTACACACCGGGCGACACCTTCAATCTCTGCCCGGCCGACGTCTGCCGCACCGTAGACGGCGCGGCGCTGGCCCGCGCCGCCTGTCCCGTGGACGCACCGGAGAACGGGCTGCGCGTCGAAGGCTACACACCGCCGCCCGACGTCATCGCGGAAGTCGAGCGCCTGATGCAGGCGGCGGGCATCGACGTGGGGGGCGTCGAATACTTCACCGACGCGCGCGACGGTCGCCGCTACTTCTACGACATCAATGCGCTGTCCAACTTCGTGGCCGACGCCCCACGCGTGGTGGGATTCGACCCGTTCGCACGGCTCGTGGATTATCTCGAGCGGGAGGCGGCCTGATGCGCTTCGGCTACTGGTTGCCCGTGTTCGGCGGTTGGCTGCGCAACGTGCCGGACGAAGCGATGGAGCCGACGTGGGAATACGTGCGCCGGCTGGCCCGCTCGAGCGAACGCCTGGGGTACGACCTGACGCTGATCGCGGAGCTCAACCTCAACGACATCAAAGGTCCCGGCGCCCCGTCGCTCGACGCGTGGAGTACGGCTGCGGCGCTCGCCGCGGTCACCGAGCGGCTGGAATTGATGATCGCGGTGCGGCCGACGTTCCACGCGCCCGCGTTGTGCGCCAAGCAGGCCGCGAACATCGACCACATCTCCCGCGGGCGGTTGTCGCTCAACGTCGTGAGCGCGTGGTGGGCGGAGGAGGCGCGCCAATACGACGCGGCGTTCGACGAGCACGACGCCCGCTACGCCCGCACCGCGGAATGGCTCGCCGTCGTGTCCGGCATGTGGGCGGAGCCGCGCTTCAGCTTTCACGGGCGCTATTACGACGTGCAGGACGCCGTGTGCGAGCCCAAACCGGTGCGGCGCCCGCGGCCCCCGCTGTATGCGGGGGGCGAGTCGCCGGCGGGAAAGGATCTGATCGCGCGGGCGTGCGACGCGTATGTGATGCACGGCGATCCGCCGGAGCGCATCGCCGCCAAGACCGCCGACATGCGCGAGCGGCGGGAGCGCCTCGGGCTCGCGCCGCTCACGTTCGGCGTGGCGGGGTACGTCGTGTGCCGCGCCACTGCAGCCGGCGTGCGGCGGGAGGTCGCCCGCATCACCGACGTGCGGCAGAGCGCCGCGGGATACGCGAACTACGAGCAGTGGATCGCGCACACCAAGCTCGAGCAGCGGGTGTCACTGGAGGATTATTCGGTGTCGAACCGTGGTCTCAAGTCGGGGCTCACGGGCACGCCGGAGCAGATTGCCGAGCGGATCGCGGCGTTCGAGCAGGCCGGGGTGGATTTGTTGTTGCTGCAGTTCAGCCCGCAGCGCGAGGAGATGGAGCGCTTCGCCGAGGAGGTGATGCCCCTGGTTAGGTTAAAGCATGAAGCTGCGCCTAGCGCGGGGAATCGCGTTCGTGGTGGTGATCGTGTTGGTGGCGGTGATCGCGCTACAGCACGCTGAAGACACGCTCCGCGGGGCGCTGGCGCGGCTACAATCCCTGTCGCAGTGACAACGTGATGGAGCGATAGCGGAACGCGCCGGTGGTGCTCGAGGCGGCGCTGTTGGTGATCACGCCGCCCAGCACGACCGCGCCGTTGCTCCACCATTCGCGCGACAGTGACAGCCCCAGATGCCACTCGCTCTGGGTCTTGGCGCCCTTGAACACCTGCTGGGCGCCGAGGCCGCCGTCGCCGCGCGCACTCCACTGCCCGCGGCGCCACGCGTACACCGCGCGTGCCTCCAGAGTGGTGAAGCGGTCGGGCGCGAAGTACACCCCCGGCCGTGCCTGGCGGTAGCTCAGCAGCCGCCCGTACACGCCGAGCTGCAAACCGCCGCCGACTCCCGCCAGGACCGCGGCCACGCCACCAGAGCGGCGGTTACCGTCCGACAGCCAAGCGACGCCGCCGCCTCCGGAGAAGGACACGCGCGAGCGCGGCGCCAAGTCGAGCGACAAGTCGACGGCGTTCACCACGATCCCGGAATCGATCAGCACGACCGTTTCGTCAAATGCCGAGCGGCTGTACCCCAGGCTCGCCGACACAAACGGTGCCGGGCGAATGCCGACGCCCAACTGAACGGTGACGGGCGTCGTCGCGGGAGTGCTCGCCGGGGCGAGCCGGCGGAAGCCTGCGCCGGCGCGCAGTACCGCGCCGTGCCCCAAGGGCACGTTCGCGTAGCCGCCCGCACCGTAGCTCGCGGCCGAGCGCGCGGGAACCGTGGCGCGGCGCCAGCCCGCCTGAACCGTGCCCCGCGCGGCGCCGAGCGAGCCCGTGAAGTACGCCTCCTGCGCCCAAAAATCGTTGTGATCCGAGTCGCCCGCGCCATTGAACGTCGTGTGCACCTCGGGCCGCAGCTCCGCAGCGAGCTGGCGCTCGAGCTCCAGCGCCGCGCGATCGACCGGGGCGTGCGCGCGCGCCTTGGCGACGTACGTCTCGGCGAGCGCGGCTTGGCCGTTCCAGTACAGTGTCTGCGCCAGGCCGACGAGGATTTCGGGGTCGTCGGGGTGGGCGGCGAGCGCGTCGCGCCACAGCGCGGCGGCGCGCTCCAGATCGCCGCTCCACGCCACGGCGCGCGCGCGGCCCGCCAACGCGTCGGCGCGGGCGGGGTCGTGGGCGAGCACCGAATCGTACAGCGCGAGCGCCGCGGCGTTCTGACCGGCCCAAGCGTAGGTGCGCGCTTGATCGACCATGACGTCCGCGTCGCCGGGAGCAAGCAGGCGCAGGCGGGCGAGGCGCGCCAGCGCGCGGTCGACCTTCCCGTCCCACGCGTCGAGAATGGCGAGCCGGTGCAACGCGCGCGCGTCAGTCGAGTCGGCTGCGAGGGCGCGTTCGTACAACGCGCGGGCGCGCGGGTAATCGCCGCGCGTCCAGGCGCTGTCGGCGGCGGGGCGCTGCGCGGCGAGCGGCGCGGCGCAGAGCAACAGCGCGTAGGCCGCGCGTCTCACCATGTCTCCCACAACGACTGCAGGGCGAAGTAGGCTGGCTTCAGCCGCTCGTGCCATAGAGGAGTCTCCCACGTGGGCCACGCGTACGTCGGGCCCGGCGGCAGCCAGGCGCGGACGGCTCCGTCGCCGCGCTGTACGGCGGCGACGCCGATGCGCACGCCGTCCGTGTGCGTGACGGCGAAGCGATCGGGCGGCGCGATGCGGGCCAGGACGGTGCGCGAGGATGGATCGGTGACGTTGAGCAAACCCCACGCCAGTCGCAGCTCGACGAGGCCCGCCGTGCGATCGACGTACCAGTCGGCGAGCGTCGTCTCCGCCGCCCGGCCATAGCGCAGGCGCCCGCGATTCACGCCGCGCACGGGAAAAGTCCGCCCGTCGCGCGCGATGCGCCAGCGGTTGGTGGCGAGGAACAGGGTGTCGTACATGCCTGTGCTCGCGGCGCCGCGGGCGGTCGCCCCGAAATGATAGAAGAGGTCGAGCGCCGTCGGTCCCATGCCGGCTCGGGGAATGAGATACGGATCGTACCACGGGACGACGCGCAGGTCAGCTTGCGACGAATCGTCCAGCACCGCGGCGAACTCGAAGCCGTCGGGACTCGTGACGGCGAGCCCCGGCAGCCGATGCTCGCCCTGGGTCGAGTCGATCGTATCGAATCCCAGGACGTAGTGCACCGAGTCGAACGGCCAGGGCGCCTCGATCGCGACGTACAGGTACGATGCATCGGAGCCGGTGCGCAGTACGACACCCGAGTCGCGCGCCAACACGCTGAACGCGCGCCAACGCGCCGGATCGCCGCCGG
>Ga0137378_10001378_pt1 | contig 20425 bp, 17 predicted proteins | sample SagtaG_21_FD_104813 | JGI IMG/M metagenome (GOLD analysis project Ga0137378, IMG submission 104813) | Vadose zone soil microbial communities from Sagehorn Ranch, Mendocino, California, USA - Sage2_L_60_16 metaG | ecosystem: Environmental > Terrestrial > Soil > Vadose zone | place: USA... | reverse complement strand
GCGGCGGTCTTCGCTCTCCATCTTGGCGTGATAACCGACCGCAGCAATGCCCTGGTTCTCCAGAAAATCCACCGTCTCTTCCACGCGATTGATGGTGGGCGAATAAACGATGACGTTGCCGTCAGGATAATTGCGCAGGACTTCGAACAGCAGCGGCAGCTGCTCGACGCCGTCGCACTCGCGCACCAGATAACGCAGATTGGGACGGTGAAAGCTGGCAATGTATTTATCCGGCTCGCGCAGATGGAGCTGCGTCAATATGTCCGCGCGAACATGACGCGTCGCGCTAGCCGTAAAGGCAGCAATCGGACGGTCGGGAAATCGCTCGCGCAGGCGGCTGAGTTGGCGGTATTCGGGACGGAATTCGTGTCCCCACTCCGAAATGCAGTGGGCTTCGTCAATGGCAAAAAATGCGATGGGCACTTGCTGCAACCATCCCAGGGTATCGGCGCGGGCAAGGCGCTCGGGAGAGAGATAGAGTAGCCGGTAAGCTCCTTCACGGGCGTCGCGGATGACTTTGGATTGCTGGTCGTTTGTTAGAAAGCTATTCAAGACCGCGGCTGGAATCCCCATTTGCGCTAGCTGCGCGGCTTGGTCCTGCATCAGCGCAATCAGCGGAGAGACCACCACCGTAGTGCGCTCCGAAATTACCGCCGGCAACTGGTAGCACAGCGACTTGCCTCCCCCAGTCGGCATGACCACGCAAGTGTCGCGCCCGGCGAGCAACGTGCGCACCACCCGCTCCTGCAGCGGACGGAACGAGTCGTATCCCCAATAGCGGCGCAGCGGAGTGAGCAGGTCGGCTTCGGGGGACATGAAAGGACAGTATAGGCTCGCCGTGTTTGTGCGAGTTCCGAATTGGCAAGGCCGCTTCGCAGCCGGGTTCATTGCTTGTGGACAGTTTTAAGGCGCCGCAAGCAAACAGCAGGTTCCCCTCCACTACGCGGCTCGGAATGACACCGCTCTTTTTATATTTTCAGTGTTGGTAGAAATAAAGGATGTCATTCCGAACCCGACGAAGGCGGGAGAGGAACCTGCTGTTTGCCGGCGGCGGGATAAAGCTGGAGGGCTACCGGCTTGCCCCAGTCTGCGGCTAGGTCTTCCCGTGTGGGATTATTCTGCCGAATCAACGCGATCTTCTTTTCGCGGCGCCAGGATTTGATCTCGGTCTCGCGCGCGATCGCATTGCCGATGTGCTCGAAGGTCTCGTACCACACAAGGCGGTTCGTACGATACTGGCGCGTGAAGGCTCCGCCTTCACCATTCTTGTGACGAAGTACGCGTAGCATTAATGATCCGGTTACGCCGGTGTAGAGGACGCGGCCTTTACTGGACAGGATGTAAACGTGGTAGTGGTGTTCTCGGGACATCCGACATTTGTAGGCTGGTTGCGGGAATATTTGCTGTGAGCGGCATCACAAGGGGTGGGGTTATTGCCTGTGGAAGGATTTACCGCGCCGCAAGCAAACAGCAGGTTCCTCGCCGCTGCGCGGCTCGGAATGACATCCCTAAATTTATCAAAGAAGAGCCTACTTCTTCGCCTTCGCTGCCTCCCCTGCCGCGGCGCGCTCAGCCAGCGCCAGCGTCACAATCCGCAGCATGTCTTCTCTTGGCGCGGGCTTGCCGGTCCAGATTTCGAATTGGCGGGCGGCCTGGTGGACGAACATTTCGCTGCCGGGGATGGTCTCGGCGCCACGTTCTTTGGCTAATTGCAGCAGGCGGGTTTCGGCCGGGTCATAGACCATGTCGAAGACGTATTTGGCTTTGATCTCGTCGGCGTTCAGCGGCGAGTCTTTGGTGTTGCCCATGCCGACGGGAGTGGCGTTGATGATCACGTCGAACTCGAGTTTTTTGAGGTCGGCGCGCTTGATGGTACGGGCTTTGGCCGAGCGAGCGAGTTTGTGCGCAGCGGCGAGGCTGCGGTTCAGGATGAAAATTTGCGCACCGCGGTCTTTTAGTCCGAAGACGGCGGCCCGGGCTGCGCCGCCTGCGCCGAGCACTAAGATCTTTGCGTCGGTCAGGGTCATGCGCTGTTCCAGCGGGCGCACCACTCCGGAAGTATCGGTGTTAAAGCCGTAGAGCTTGCCGTCCTGCGATCGCACTACCGTGTTGCAAGCGCCGGTCTTCGCAGTGTAGGGATCACTGTTGTCGAGGTGCGAAAGGATGGACTGCTTGTACGGCATGGTGATGGAGACGCCGTGAATCGGGATGTCCCGGATGCAGGCGAGCAAGTCCTTCAGCGATTTGGCGTGAAGAGCGAGATAGACTCCGTTGACGTTCTCGCGGCGGAGCGCGGCGTTCATGATGGGAGGCGAAAGCGATTGCGAGACTGGGTCTCCGGCAACGCCATAGGCTTTTGTGGCGGCGTCCACCTGGTCAATGCGGTAAACGTTTTGCAGCTCTTGGGCGGTGACTTGTCCGGGAGCGGTTTTTTCGTCGGCGGTGAGGGCGCCGAAAGTGAAGACGCTGCCGGCGCGGGCTCCGAGCACACGGCTGATGATGCCCTGCTCGCCCATGCAGACTCCGACCAGGGCATGCTCGTCGCGATGGCGCTCCAGGAACTTCATCATAGTGACGTTGTCGTAAAGAATGGTGGCGGTGCTGACGATCTTGTAGAAGTCAGCAGGATAGGCCGCCATCTTCGTCAGAGTCTCGTCCAGCTTCTGAGTGCCGCGGAAATCGTGGAAGGAAAGCACCATCGCGGCGCGGGCGCGAAGTTTTGTCAGTTGCGCCGGTTTCAAGCGGCTGGCGGTTTGCAGTTCGACGTCCACTAGCTGGCACCCGGCGTCGGCAGCCTTGCCCAAAATGTCGATTTCGGTGGCGATTGAACCTTTGAATTTACCTCCGCTGGCAACCCGGCGGCAGGTAGCGATGGCCACCACATGGGGGTGGGAGTCGGTAAATTCTTTGATTTTAGGAAGCGCCAACCCGGGACGAGGCAGGTAGTCTAACCTAAACTCAATAAAGGTGTTATCCCGCACTACGGCCTCCGCCTTTTCTACCAGATCGTTGGCATCCGAGCCGGTGACCGCGACGCAGATTTTGGGTAGGCGCAGGTGAGAGATCCGGGAGAGATAATGGTTATTGGCCGCCGTCATTGACCGCGCGATATTACAGGGACGTAACCCGAGATGCAACTTTTTCGGTGCTTACTGAATAAATCATAAACTTTTTAGCAGGGCTGGTATGCGACCTGCGTAACCTTGACCATGCCTTCGTGGCTTGTTACTTTCCTGACTGGTACATTCTTTGTTTTAAGCAACTTAGCATTGCATCCCGGCCGCCCAATCGCCGCCGGCGGAGGAACCATGAAGAAAGCAGTGTTATTCCTGTTATTGCTGTCGCCAATGGCGCTGAGAGCTCAACAGGGATCAAACGATGCAACTCCAGAGGGCACGATTCTGACCTCGGTTAGCTTTCCGACGGAAAGACTCATTACGCCCACGGCCGCTGATCTCAATTGCGCAGGCTTCGTCAGCAAACCGATTGGGACAAAGCACCAATTTGTAGCCGGGGGCCTGGAGTCGCCTTTCACAACGCGGTTCGCCAATGGCGAGGCTATCTATCTAACCGGCAAGTATGAGGCGGGGCAGCACTACAACATTGTCCGCGAGCTGGTTGATCCCAACCGGTTCGAATTGTTTGCGGGACAGTGGTCGGCGCTTAAGGCTGCTGGACAGCCCTACGAAGAACTGGCACGAGTCCAGGTAATTGATACGCGCGGCAAAATGGCAGTGGCCAAGGTGGAATATAGTTGCGACTCGGTCCTTCCCGGCGACTACGTTGTGCCGTTTGTGGAAAAGCCGACGGCGGCGTTCCATGCTCCCATGCGCTTCGACCGCTTTGTTCTCACCAATGGGCAGCTCAGCGGACGCATCATCCTGGCCAAGGACTTTGACTCTGAGCTGGGCACCGGCGGGAAAGTTTATCTGAACATCGGCACGAGTCAGGGACTGAAGGTGGGCGATTTCTTGCGTGCCTCACGGACGTACGAAGCCACTGCTCACCATCCGGTCGACAAGCTGTCGTTCAGAGCGTCTACTAAAGAACCGACGCAAAGTAAACAGACCCTGGTGGATCCGGGCTTCATGGACAGGACCAGCGGGCCGGTGGTGCATACGTCGGAGATGCCGCGACGAGCTGTCGGGGAAGTGCTCATCCTTGCTGTTCAACCGTCGACCGCTACCGGAATGATTGTTTTCTCGCTGGAGCCGGTGCATGTGGGAGACCGCGTCGAACTGGACCAGCAATAGTTTTTAGAAAGTTCTCGAACTAATTTTTGGGGAGGAGAAATCCTCCCCCGATTTTTTGCGTCTTTACAAATCGCTGTGCACGACGGAATACTCGTAAATGTGCGCACGAAAAAGAGCGGCGCCCTTCCCCCGGAAAGACCCCGGCTCAGGTTTGTGAAAATTCCGCGGTCAGGCAGTAGAGAGTGACAGTTTCTGAGGGGCCGACGATTTAAGGGCTATAATGGCGCGAATCGAATGGCCCTCGCCTCTGGCACGAAACTCGGCCCCTATGAAATTCAATTGCCGCTCGGTGCGGGCGGCATGGGTGAGGTGTACAGCGCCCGGGACACACGCCTCGACCGAAGTGTCGCCATCAAAGTCCTGCCTACGCATTTGTCTTCGGACGTAGAAGCCAGACAGCGCTTCGATCGTGAAGCGCGGTCCATCTCGTCGTTGAACCATCCCAATATCTGCACACTCTACGACGTCGGCCATCAAGATGGCGTGGATTACCTGGTGATGGAGTTGCTCGAGGGCGAGACGCTGGCCCAACGTCTCGTCAAAGGCCCACTGCCCACGGAGCAGGTGCTGAAGTATGGAATTGATATCTGCGAAGGACTGGAAAAAGCCCACAAGAACGGGATTGTGCATCGCGACCTTAAGCCGGGCAACATCATGCTCACTAAGGCAGGCGCCAAGCTGTTGGATTTTGGTCTGGCGAAACCGCCCTCCTCGCTGACGCCTGCGAGCGGGACGTTGGCCGGCGTGGCAACCATGACCAGCCCAGGCACCCCGATTACCCAGCACGGCTCGCTGGTCGGCACATTCCAGTACATGTCACCCGAGCAGGTCGAAGGGCGCGATGCCGACTCGCGGAGCGACATTTTCGCCCTCGGTGCAGTGTTGTACGAGATGACCACAGGTAAGCGTGCCTTCCAGGGGAAGAGCATGTTGTCGGTGGCGTCGGCGATTCTGGAGAAGGATCCCGATCCTATTTCAGCCGTACAGCCTTTGACTCCGCCCGCGCTGGAGCATGTGATCAAAACGTGTTTGGAAAAGGACCCAGAGGAACGGTTTCAGACCGCCCACGATGTCAAGCTGCAGTTGAAATGGATCGGGCAAGCTGGATCGCTGGCGGGCGTTGCCAAGCCGATTGCCATCCGTCGAAAAAAACGCGAGTGGATGGCTTGGGCGCTGGCGGGCGCTCTCTCGCTGATTATGCTCGCGGCGGGATGGATGCTGCACAAGCCGCCAGCCGCGCCGGTCTTGCGCTCGGTACTGGTCCTGCCTCCGAAGCTGCGTCTGGACGCGGTCAACACTTCCGTAGCACTCTCGCCCGACGGGAAAAGACTGGTAATCGCAGCCACCGGAGCCGATGGCAAACAGCAGCTTTATTTGCACTCTCTCGATGCGCTCGCCGTACAGCCCATAGCCGGGACCGAGGAGGCGACCTATCCCTTCTGGTCCCCAGATGGGGAATACGTCGGCTTTCTGACGCCTGGAAAACTCAAGAAGGTAGCGGTCGCCAGCGGAGCCGTGCAAACCGTCTGCGATGCGGTGGATGGACGAGGCGGGACCTGGAACAAGCAAGGAACCATCGTGTTCGCTCCTGCCGGCGACAGCGGGCTGTACGCTGTGCCTGACTCTGGAGGAACACCGGTACAGATCACGTATCCGGAGAAAGCCGGCCGGAGTCACAGGCACCCTGAGTTTCTGCCGGACGGAAAGCATGTGCTGTATTTCGCTGGAGAGCCTGGGAAGGCTGAAGGCCTCTTCGTTGTGGATATGGACTCCAAGACGACCCAGTTCATCGTGGAAGCTTCCAGCGGCGGAAGGTACGTTGAACCCGGCTACGTTTTATACGTGAAGGAACACAGCTTGCTTGCGCAGCCCTTCAGTCTGCGGAGCTTGAAAGTCAGCGGACGAGCGATTCCCGTTGCCCAGCAAGTCCAATATGGCGGGCTGCGTTGGGTCAGCAACTACGCGTCCTCGAACAATGGCCTGCTTCTCTACGAAGGACAGGAGGGCGGCGGGCAATGGCAATTGGTGTGGGTGGGACTAGACGGCAAGGATCTGGGGAAGTTGGGCGAACCGCGGGTGCAATCGTCGGATGCGCTCTCACCGGATGGCAAGCGAGCTTTGGTCGTGGTGCAAGATCAAAACGAGTCCAGAGCCAGTCTGTGGATGTACGATGTGGGGCGAGGAGTCGCTAGCCGTTTCACGTTCGACGCGGGGCGCGCGGATGATCCGGTATGGTCGCCTGATGGCCGCCAAGTGGCCTATTCGGTCAGCTCTCCCGACGGCTGGAAAATCTATGCGAAAGCCGCCGATGGTACGGGATCTCCAAAGGAACTTCTTAGCATAGCCGACACGGTCCATCCTGGGAATTGGTCACCGGACGGTAAGTTTCTCAGCTATGACGCCGTCAACCCCAAGAACAAGAAATTTGAAGTATGGGTGCTGCCTCTGTCCGGCGAACAGAAACCATACCCGTTCCTTCGCGGGGAGGCTCACTTTCACGGAGGGAATTTCTCGGCGGACGGGCGCTGGTTGGTTTATCAGTCCAATGAGAGTGGCCGCGACGAAGTGTACGTCGTCCCTTTTCCAGGGCCGGGAGAAAAGCGGCAGGTCTCTTTGCAGGGCGGAATCTTTGGCGGCTGGTTCGGGCGTCACGGAATCGCGGATGAGGGTATCTTCTACTACGACCCCTCCAGTAACAAAGTCATGCTGGCACCTGTAACCGAGAAAGGCGCCACGTTGGAGTTCGGGCAGGCAAAGCCACTATTCGGCGACCGCACGTTCACTGATGCCAACGGCGCAAGCTTCAGCCCCGACTGGAAACGTTGCCTGGTCTCCTTACCCACGGGAGGCGAGATCTCTGGCTCATTGCTGATGGTAAGTAACTGGCCGGCTGAACTGCAGAAATAGTGTGCGGTGCAGATTGCCGCAATCCGGATTGGGACGCCGCGATCTCAATCACCCTTTTGCATGAGATAGCCGCTAGCGCACCCGGCGTCGGCAAAAACCTCGGCGGTGAATGCCTCAATCCTTATCTGCGGGTTGCGCCAGGCGTTGAGGGGCAACGAAGCTTTTCTGCAGGTTTGTTCGAGGAATGTGATGCGGTCCCATCCGTGCTCGACTGGAACCTGGGGCAAGAGCAAGCCGCGGCGCGCGCCGTCGGTGATCAGCAGGCCATGCCGGCCGACTTCGATCGCATCTGGCAAGATAGGACGAAGCGGGGAGAGTACGCTAATTGAGACCTGAAGTTCCGGCGCCTCGGCCAGCGTGACCGGAGTAAAGCGCGGATCATCGAACGCGGCGGCCCTGGCAGTTTCCATCACGGTGCGGTGCAGTGGCAAGACCGGGCTAGGATATCCTACGCAGCCTCGCAAGTTCCCCTCGGCATACAAGGTAGTGAAAGCGCCGCGGAATTCGGAAAGATGTTCAGGCACGGAAGACGGAGCAAGCTCGCGTCCCTCGAGGGCAGAAAGGATCGCTGCGTGAGCCAACCCCAGGAGCAACTCTCGCTCCTGGGCAGTGTATTCTGGCTGCGCGCCGGGATGCGCAAGAACGGAGCGCGAGATTTCAGATGGCAGGGACATCGCGCTTTTTGCGCCGGCTGAGAACAAAGGCGCGCCTCCGGCGCTTCACCACGTGACGGTCAATCTTGTTCCAGAAGGCTAAGAAGTAATCGCCAGCGGAGACCAGCGAGAGCAATACCATAAACCAAATCGCCAGGCGAGCGATCCAATCCAGCGGGAAAAAATAAAACTTGTAAACCGGCCACTCTTGCCAGCGATGGTCGAGAATGACGGCCACGACCGAGACGATCTGCACCACCATTTTGAACTTGCCCAGATCGCTGGCTTCGATGGTGAAACCCTCGGAAGCGGCAATGGAGCGAAGGCCGCTCACTAAGAACTCGCGCCCGATAATTACCACGGCGATCCAGGCGGGAACCAACCGGGGATTGAATTGCACCAGCGTAATGAAAGCGGCCGCGATCAGGAGCTTGTCGGCGAGGGGATCGAGAAGCATTCCCATGGTCGTAATCTGTCCGCGCTTGCGCGCAAGATATCCGTCAATGCCATCGGTAATGGAGGCGCCCAGGAAGAGCGCGGCGGCCAGCAGTTCCTTTTCGCCGTTTGTGCTCGAGAAGCGGCTGCTGGAAAGCACCCAGATCAGCACCGGGATGCTGAGAATACGGATGAGCGTGATGGAATTCGGCAGATTCACTGACCAAGCGATGGTCCGGGACGACACACCGGGGACGACTTGATTATCCTCCGCTGGATTTGCGAACGCAATGGAGCAAAAGCTGCGAGACGCTCCCACCGCAAGCAACTCCTAGACCGCTAGGTCAGGTGTGGCGTCGAGTAGAGTCTTAGTGTAAGGATGTTGCGGATTCTCAGTAATCTGCTGGGTGGAATTGATTTCCACGATCTGGCCGCGATACATGACCGCAATCCGGGTAGAGATGTAACGCACCACAGGCATGGAGTGTGAGATGAACAGGTAAGTGAGTCCGAAATCGCGTTGCAATTGCGCCAGCAGATTTACAATTTGCGCGCCTACGCTGACGTCGAGTGCGGAAACGGGCTCGTCACACACGATGAACCGTGGCTGCAAAGCCAGGGCGCGGGCGATCACGATGCGCTGGCGCTGGCCTCCGCTGAACTCGTGGGGGTAGCGGCGGCGGGCGGAAGAATCGAGGCCGACGGCGCGGAGGAGTTGGTCGACCCGGCCGCTTGTCCCATCCTTCGGAAAACCCGCGAAGGATGGGGCACCCTCTTTGATTTCTGGATCAATCCCTCTGACCTGGGCGGCGACAGAGTCTTTGTGAATTAGAAGCGGCTCGGCGATCAGGTCTTCAACTTTCATGCGGGGATCTAGCGAACTGAAGGGGTCCTGAAAAATGATTTGCATGTGGCGGCGGAGGCGGCGCAGTTCGCCGTGGCTGGCGCTGGGCAAATCGCGGCCATCGAATCGAATGCTTCCGGAGGTCGGTTCGATCAGGCGGAGCGCGAGCCGCCCCAGGGTGCTCTTGCCCGATCCGGATTCGCCGACCAGACCCAGGGTTTCGCCGGCGTGGATATCGAGCGAGACGCCGTCCACGGCGCGCACTTCGCCTTTGGCTCCCCCGCCGAAAGCGGATTCGCCGAGCGGGAAGACTTTCGTCAGGTTGCGGATTTCGAGCAGCGGCACGAGTGGATGTTAGCAGAGGCGAAGTTCTAGCCATGCGCTATCAACGGCACCGCTGCAAGAGCGGCAACCATGCCGATGGTTTTCCAGCGCGTGAAGTGCTCTTTCAGAATTATGCGGGCGAGTAAAACGGTTATAACCGGGTAGAGCGACGTGAGCACGACGGCGGTATCGAGTCGGCCAATCTGACTGGCGCGGATGAAGAGGACAGTGCCGCTTACGTCCAAGCACCCGGCGAGCAGGCCTAAACCAAATCCCCACGGGTATGAAGGCTGGAATTTCCTGCCCAGGAGTGTGATCACGCCGGTCGCAATCAGTGAAGAACCACGGGATCCAGCCGCGATCCAAAGAGCAGCGCCGCTTCCCGCTTGCTTAATGAAGATAAAGAAAAGGGCGAAGCCCAATCCAGAGACCAACGCGAGCGCCATCCCCTTCGGCCGCGCCCCATCTTCAGTACGAGAGATCAGCCAGATTCCAGCAACCGCGAGCACGAAGCCAGCGGTCGGAAGAGATCCGGGAAATCCTTCAGTAAATATGCCAAACGCGGTTGGGATTGCCGCCCCAAGGACCGCCGAAACCGGTGCGGCAATCCCCATGTTGCCTTGAGCCAGAGCGCGATAGAACAAAGCCAGGGCTACACCGCCGGCCGCTCCCGCGGCCATTGCCCAGCGGATATGCGAGAACGGCGGAAGTGCTTCATGCTGGGATAAAGCCAGGCTTGCGACCATGATGGTTCCGCCCAGGTGTCCGAGAGCGGCCAAAAAAAAGGAGTTGAAACGCTTCGCCGTGTGGCCGCCAAGGAAGTCGCTGACGCCCCAGCAGCCGACCGCCCCGAGAGCGTAGATGGCGGAGGCGAATTGCGCGTGAGCAGGCATGAATTTATCGAGGGTAGCGGAAAGGCCCAGTTCTCGCAAAGAGCGCGAGAAATGGGACACGCGGGTCGAGTTTTTAGGTCTTGTTAAATTGACTTAAGAATACGGTCAGCCTAAAGATTCCGATAACTTCGCGGCGTTCATGGACCAAATTTCCCACTACAAGATCGTCCGCAAAATTGGCGGCGGGGGCATGGGTGCGGTGTATGGGGCGGAAGACGTCCGCCTGGGCCGCCATGTGGCGCTGAAGTTTCTGCCCGATGAATTTGTTTCCAACCCGCAGGCCCTCGAGCGGTTTCGGCGCGAGGCGCGTGCTGCGCCGGCGCCGAATCATGCGAATATTTGCACGGGTGTACGACATCGGCGAAGAGGGTTGGGAAGTCCTTCATCGTGATGGAATTGCTCGAAGGTATGCCACTAAAGGCGCGCATTGAGCAGCGGCCGATGTCAGTCGAAGAAGTGCTCGACATTGGAGTACAGATTGCCGACGCGCTTGATACGGCCCACCCGCGGGGATTGTGCATCGCGACCTGAAGCCGGCGAATATGTTCGTCACTAAGCGCGGACAGGCTAAGATTTTGAACTTCGGCCTCGCCAAGGTGGGCGAGCGGGAGTTGGAGCCGGTTCACTCTGCGCTCACGATCGCGGATAATGCTGCGAACTTGGCTTCGAGCCGGGCCGATCTGACCAGTCCGGGCACGACGCTTGGAACGGTTGCGTATATGTCGCCGGAACAGGCGCGGGGCGATGACGTGGACACGCGGACTGACCTGTTTTCTTTTGGCGCCGTGCTTTACGAGATGGCGGCCGGAGTTCAGGCGTTTACGGGGGCGACGTCGGCGTTGGTTTTCGACGCCATTTTGAATCGCCCGCCGGCACCGCTTTTGCGGGTGAAGCCCTCGCTGCCGGCGGAGCTTGATCGCATCGTCTCCAAAGCCCTCGAAAAGGACCGCGATCTGCGGTATCAGGTTGCGTCGGAGATGCGGGCTGACTTGAAACGGCTGAAACGGGAATTGGACTCGGGGAGGAACCTGAGCAGTTCTTCTATCAGTTCCATGAGCGTTCCGGCTGTGATCGATCGTACGTCCACCGGCACATTCTACTTGCGGAGGAAACTCTGGATAGCAGCGGCGATCGCGATTTCTTTGGTCGCTGCGGCAGCGACCTTCTTCTGGCTGAGAAAGGAAAGATCTAGTGTCTCGTCGGTGGCGGTGTTGCCGTTTGCAAACGACATGGGAAGCGACAGTGAATATCTTGCCGACGGTATTACTGAAGACGTGATCAACAATCTCGCGCAACTCCCCAACATGCGGGTGATCGCCCGCTCGACCGTGTTTCGCTACAAAGGACAGAATGCCGATCCGCAGCAAGTCGGGCAGACGCTCAAAGTGGAGGCCGTGCTCACGGGCAGGATTGCTCACCATGAAAATCAAGTCACGGTGCAGACTGACTTGGTGAAAGTTGAAGACGGCACACAGATTTGGGGTCAGCAGTTCACGCGGGGCATGCAGGATGTGTCTTCGCTGCAACAGGACATCACGCATGAGTTGATGGCAGCTCTGCGTTCCAAGCTGAGCGGCGAAGAGCAGAAACAGATGAGCGCGGGCCAGACCGAGAATTCGGAAGCCTATCAGCTATGTCTTCAGGGACGTTATCACTTCCCGAAGCGCACGCCTGAGGACATGAAGACGGCAATCGACGAGTATCAGCGGGCCACGCAAGCGGACCCGAATTATGCCGATGCCTTTGCCGGATTGTCTCTCACTTACTCCATCGCCATCGGATACATAAACGACACCGCGAAACAATTCGGACCCTTGGCGGACCAAGCCGCACGCCGCGCGGTCGAACTCGCGCCCGCCTTCGGGGCAGCGCACTTGGCATTGGCGGAGGCAAGAGACACAGTCTGGGACTGGGCGGGCGCGTGGCCGGAATATCAAAAGGCCATAAATCTGAGTCCGAATGACGCCACAACGCATTACCTGTACGCCTATACCTTCCTTTTGCCCCAGAAACGGCTGGACGAAGCCTTGACCGAATTTCGGCGCGCCCTGGATCTGGACCCACTTTCCCCTATCATCAATGCAAATCATGCGACCACCCTCATGATCGCAGGAAAATACGATGAGGCCGATGCTCAGTTCCGGCACGCACAGCAGATCGACGCCAACTTCGCCCCTTTGAACTTGAGGATGGGAGAGTTTTTAGCTTTTCGGGGAAAATTCGAAGAAGCGGAAGCGGCGTTCGATAAATCCGGGGGGGAAATCCAGTGGCCGCCGGGAAGAGAGGGTTTTTACCATGCCCTCCTGTCGTCCACTTACCCGGTAGCGCCTGATGCACAGGAGAGTTTCGCTGCCATCGCTTTGGGTGACAAAGAACGGGCTATGCAAGCGCTCGAACTAGTGGAAAAGGTCAGCCCCGACGATATTTTCGTTCATGTAAGGCGTCCGGAGTTTGAATCGCTGCGTGGGAAGCCGCGGTTTCAGGCGCTGCTAAGACGGATAAACTTGCAGCCTTGAGGGCGAATTGAGACAAGGCCCCACTTCTCGCAAAGGACGCGAGAAATGGGGCACCCATCGGTTCACGGTTTTGTCGGGCAAGAGTGTCCGACCCACACGGCCCCACCCGCATGACGTGTTAGAATTTCTGCAGCATCCTCTTTCCTGAGAGTCCCATTTGATAGAGCTAGCACCCTCGATTTTATCGGCGGATTTTGCGCGGCTGGGCGAGCAGGTTTCGCGGGCGGCGCAGGGGGGCGGGACTATCATCCATGTGGATGTGATGGATGGGCATTTTGTCCCTAACATCACTCTTGGCCCGCAACTGGTGAAGTCGCTGCGCAAGGCGACCCAGCTGCCGCTCGATTGCCATCTAATGATCGAGAATCCCGACCTGTACATTCCTGCGTTCGGCGAGGCTGGTGCAGACTGGATTTCGGTGCATCAGGAAGCTTGTCGGCACTTGGATCGGACGTTGAACCTGATCAAGACCCACAACTGCCATGCCGGGGTGGTGATTAATCCTGCGACCCCGGTGGAAGTTATTTCGGAAGTGCTTGATATTGTGGATTATGTGCTGGTGATGTCGGTGAATCCGGGATTCGGGGCGCAGCCGTTTATCCCCAACTCGTTACGTAAGATTCGTAAGCTGAGGGATTTGCGCGAGCAGAAAAACCTTGGTTATCGCATCGAAGTAGATGGCGGGATCGCCGCAGGGACAATTGGTCAGGTGGTACGCGCCGGAGCAGAAATTCTGGTGGCGGGCAACGCCGTGTTTAGTCAGGGCGATCCAATGGTTAACGCTCAAAAATTGCTGAAGGCAGCGGTCGAGGCTACTCTACAGCAGGTCTAGATTTTCAGGATGGGGAAGAACCCCGCCGGAATGAGCGTCGATGCACCCCCGCCTAGCCGGAGCTGTCAGTTAGTAGCTATTATTGAGGTATTCATGTCTCTAAGCTTCCGAAATTCGGTGATTGCGTTGGCCGCGACGCTGGCGCTCACTACGGCTTGCACCAACAAGAAGGTGAGCAACCCGCTGGCCAAGGTTGATTCCAAGCAGCCGGACAAAGTTTTGTTCGATCGCGGCATGGACTCGATGAAGCACAATCACTACGACATCGCGCGCCTGGACATGCAGACCCTGATCAACACCTATCCGGATTCGGAGTACATCGCGCGGGCCAAGCTGGCCATGGCTGACTCCTGGTATGCCGAGGGCGGCACCGCATCTCTGGCGCAGGCGGAGCAGGAATATAAGGACTTCGAAACCTTCTTTCCCAATATGCCGGAGGCGGCCGAGGCGCAACTGAAGATCGCCAACATTCATTTCCAGCAGATGGAGAAGCCGGACCGGGACTTCACGCACGCAGTACGTGCGGAGGACGAATACCGAAAGGTGATCCTGCAATATCCCGACAATCAGAAAATGGTGGCCGAGGCTAAAGCCAAGCTGCTGCAGGTGCAAGAAGTGATTGCGGAGCGGGAATTCCGGGTGGCGCGTTTCTACTACTTGCGACCAAGCTACCCTGCGGCGATGGCGCGGTTGCAGTCGCTGATGGACCGGTATCCGCTCTACAGCAAAGCGGACGAAGCGTTGTATTTGCTCGGACAGTCGTATGAGGGCGAGAGCGCGATGCTGAGGTCCATGGACGCTGCGGAGCGCAAGCAGATGGAGCGCCGGGGCAAGGTGAACGAGGCGCAGCTCAAAGCAGACCAGTTGACGCGGGAGCGCATGATCGGCGACTTCACTGCCAAGGCGGCTGAAGCCTACTCGAAAATTCTCACTCGCTATCCGGTAATGAACCGTTCTGACGATGCCAAGGCGCGACTGCTGGCCCTGCATCAGCCAGTGCCTCGGCCCACGAAGGCGGCGTTAGCCCAGAATAGAGCGGAAGACGCGGCGCGCCGTCAGCAGACCACGATGAGTAGTTTCATGGGAGTATTGCAAAAGCATCCTGATGTGAGCGCTGCAACCAAGGTGGGCGAGCCGACGCTGGAAGACAAGGAACCGAAAAGCGCCAAAGAGATCGTGGACGCGGAGCAAAAGGTCGCGGTGGGAACCAAGTCGTCCGGTAGCAAGGCCCTCTCGGTAACCACTACCGGCAGCGGAGCTCCGCCGGAGAGTGAGCCAGCGCCGCGTTCGGATGCTCCGGCTCCGGAAACAGCGTCGAAAGGCAATTCGGGATCACAACCAGCTGAACCTGATCCGAATGAATTGAAGCCACGTTCGATGGGGGTCAGTGATCCGGCTGTTGGCGATCCCAAAGCCGCGAGCGATCCGAAGACTGCAGCTACTGCTCCCGATCCCAACGAGCTAAAGCCGGACGTGCCGCCGACGGACAATCCCGCCCCCGCACCTGCCCAGGTAAACGAGATCCAGCAGGGTGGCAATGGGACTTCACAAGCGTCTGCGAAGGGCGACAGCTCTCAAGACTTGGCGGACGACAAGGACGTCGCCTCCAGCAAGCACAAGAAAAAGAAAGGCCTCAGCAAGATCATTCCGCTTCCCAAAACACAGTGAAAACTGCAAGTGCACTAAATATATTGTCCGCTCGTAACCTGTTTAACCGCCTGCATTTATTGACTTAAGCCCCCTTCCAAGATAACTTCGGTGGTATCTCCCCTTTTCTTACCGAGGACATACTTGGCACGTACCGTACTGCTCGCCGACGATAGCGTGACCGCCCAGAACATGGGCCGCCGCATCCTCATGGATGCTGGTTACGAAGTGGTTACGGTAAATAACGGCTCGGCGGCATTGAAGAAGATCCATGAAAGCCGTCCGGATCTGATCGTGCTCGACGTGTACATGCCGGGCTATGGCGGACTGGAAGTATGCCAGAGGCTCAAGGAGTCTGTAGAGACGGCCCGGATTCCGGTGCTGTTGAGCGTCGGCAAAATGGAGCCGTTTAAGGCCGAGGAAGCCCGGCGGGTGCGAGCGGACGGGCACATTGTAAAGCCCTTTGAAGCCAGTGAACTGCTGGCCGCACTGACCAAGCTGGAAGACCGGATTGTTCCGCAGCCGGAGTCGGCGGGCGGACGCCAGGGGAAATCGGACGAGAAAAGGTCTTGGCGCACCGAAGAGTTAGGTCCTCGCGACGTTGAGCGCACCGAGCGGGTCGCATACCTGTCGGAAGCAAAGAAACGCCAGGCTCACACTGATGCTTCGAATGAGGCGGCCGCCGATGCTGGCGATGGACCGACTGCCGTGACCGTGGCGGCGACGGTGCCAAGTCCGACGGAAGCGGCATCCACTGAGGCGACCGAGGAATTTGCGGTTCGCGAGTCCAATTCTTCGCCGCGGAGCGGCGGAGGCGATGAGATCGCGCCAGCTGAGTTACACGCAGCGGAGCTAGTGGTTGAGACTGCGGCACAGGGTGAGGTGTCAGCGGCGGAAACTCCGGCGGGCGAGGCTGCGACAGTTGAAGTTCCAGTAGTTGAGGCGACAGCCAGCGCAGAAATAATCACCGAAGAATCAATGCCGGCGGATCCAGGTGCTCTTGCGGACTGGCCTGCAGCCACGATCGCTTCCAGTGCAGCTGGCGCGTCGCGCTGGGTTGCCGAGAATGTGGCATTGACCGTGGAAGAAGCTTCCGTCGCGCTCGAACAAGAGATGCAGCAGGCGCGTGGGGTTTCCGCGGTGGCGACAACTGAAACCCGGTCTGCGGCGCAGCACCAAGTCACCGGTTTCGATGTGGCCGCGGCTCAGACCGACCAAGAAGTAGAAGCAATGAACATAAATCCATTCGGGGCTGCATTTGCGGCAGCGGCGTCGGCAGCGGTGAGCAGTCAGCCGTCAGCGATCAGCACTCAGGCAGTCAGCGAGGTAGCAGGGGATACAGCTTCAGTGCCGGAAGCAGAGTTGCCGATTCCATCCGAGGCCTCTGCAGCCTGGGAGAATTGGCAGCAGATACGCGAAGTGGTGATGAGTCCGCAGAAGGCGGCGGCCATTGCCGAGTCGGTGGCTTTGATTGCGCAGGCGAGCGTTCCGGTGCAAGAGCCGGCGGTGAAACAGGATTCCACCCCAAGCGACAATGCTTCCGCGGCGCCAACCGAGGAAGACAATTCAATTAACGATATCGTGGATAGCGTTCTCGCCGACCTCAAACCCAGGTTGATGGCAGAGATCGCGAAGAAACTCGCCGCGAAGAAGTAGAAGTTCAGATGTCAGCTATCAGCAACACCTCATCTTGACGAGAATAGGTGCCAATTTCGCTCCGCTCCCGGGCAGCCCACCCTTTGAAAACCGCAACGGGTTGATTGGATAAGACCGAAGGCTCCAGGCAAACTCAGTACTTCTTCTTGCGGTTGAGGACCAAGAAGAACTGGGAAAGACAGGAGCCTATGATGATGATTATAGGATGTGATTTTTCATCCCAGCTGGCAACAAGTTCCTTGGTTAGACGTGGAGACGGGAGAAGCGGGCGAGCGGAAACTGGTGCATGCCAGCGGCGAGGCCCAGCAGTTCTATCAACAACTAGCCGCGCCAGCCCTATCGCATCGTCGAGAAGCTCGGCGGCGGAGGGATGTGAGTGGTGTAACAAGACCGAGGAGACACGCTTAGAACGATTGGTGACTCTCAAGTTCCTGCCTGATGGTGTGACACAAGACTCTAAAGCGCGTATTAATCGGATACCTGCATAGCATCGCCCATCTGCGGGGCGGAAGATTTCATAACAATGGTGCACCAAAAGAGATACCCTCGTCCTTGTGCTGAATCGGCCTATCATCCCTAAGAACAGTTAGTAGGAGCTTCGCACATGGCAGCGAATCAAGTAGTCCTTTACTTCGACAAGCAGGAGGATGCTCTGCTTTTCACTCTGGCTGTCAGTTCAATTATGTCAGCGGATGGGTCGCTCCAAAGCAGGGACGCCGGAGCCAAGATTGCCGTAGAGATTTGTAAAGCCAGTCGAATCACGACCAAGGGCGTTCTGAACATCACGTGAAGGGGGCACAAAAAAAATGATTCGAAAAGCTGCGCTGCAAATAGGAGCTCCTGCGCTACTAGCTTTCATGGCATTGAATGCCTATTTTGCTGCCAATCATTTGAAGCAGATGCAGAAAATTGCGGCGCTCACACTGGAAAGCTCCATGAGGCAGTCCAACATTTCCGGTATTCTGAAAGATTTGACTGACATGGAAACGGGACAGCGCGGATACCTGCTCACCGCCGACCCTTCGTACTTGCAGCCCTTCACCGACGCGAGGGGCAGGATCGAAACCGATTTTGCCCGTCTTCGTGCAGGGCTAGCTAATCGGACTGAGCGCGAACGGTCTCTTCAGTCGCAGCTGGAGTCTTTGGCTAACTCAAAGCAAGCGGAGATGGAGCGCTCTATTGGTTTGCGCCAACAGGGGTATCGCCATCGATCATTCATGCTCGTGGATACAAACGAGGGTAAGGACTACATGGATGAGGTTCGCCGCATTGTATCTTCGCTATCCTCAGCGGAGAGCAGCAATTTCGTAAGACTTGACAGCGAGAGAATTGTGGCACTGAAGACCGTATTGTCCGTAACGATCATTGCTAATTCTGGACTGCTTGTGCTGACAGCATGTCTCTTCGGGCTGATCCGCCGCCATGAGCGACTGCTTACAGAAGAAGCCGCCCAGAGCAGACAACAACTGGCGGTGCGGGATTTGCAGCTAGCAAGACTAACGTCTGCCCTTTCCGGCCAAGCGCGTTTCAACATCACTGCCCTAAATACGAATTCTCGGCTGCTGCTGGAGAATTACGGAGGGTTTCTTCCACGCCAGGGGCACGAATATGCTGAGCAGATGAAAGAAGCAGCGGCACAGATGGAGCAACTCCGACAAGATTTAGTCGGGAGCCGAGGCTCCGCGAGTGACGGGAAAGCAGCTTAGCAATTTCATGGCGATGCGAGGTGGGGCCCAAGCTCACGACCCGGTCAGTGAGGCGATGTTACGTCAACATTTGGGAATCGCTCAGTCGGGCGTTACAGGGTGCGAGCGTTGGAGGAACTTCGACCGACCGCAGCCCTGATTCGCGGTTGCGCGATTCACCCGCTAAGAATTCGACTCCATACAAATAAATCGCGCGATGACGGACTATGCCTCTGCGCGAACACACGTTCTCATGAGCATTAGCCGCAAATTCAATCTTGATTTCAGCTTCCGATGGCAGGTCTGCGACCGCGAAGAGGTAAATGCCACCCGCACTCATCCGAATGCACCGCGCCTCGACAACGGCCGAGTCGGTGACCACGCGGACGACTGAATTGAAGGGGTATCGCTTCCACCTCCGCCGTTCGACTTTTTTCCAACCAATCAGTTGCACAATGCGCCCGTTGCCGAGTCTCAAGGGTTCTTTCTGTACTCCGCTCAACCCAACTTATGCCAAAATCGGCGGTCTGCGCACATTACGCTGGTACACGGGCCTACTCCCCACTCCAGAGGTGTCGGAGACGTTAGCGCTGATCCGTCTCGCTCCGATATTGTCGAGGGCCGCATCCTGGTCCGCCAACCAGCGAAGCGCAGCCAGCGGGCGTTATTCTTAACGGTTGCAGCCGATAGCGCCCATTGACGTTGTGAGCGATATGCCATCAGTCACACTGCTCGCCAAATGCTAAGATGCACGGTTTATAAGCACCCTTGCTTCGCGACGGCTTGCGGAGTATAAGTCAAGTGTTGCTGCGGTCTGCACCACGTAGACCCAAGAGTGGCAGACACCGCTTGCTCGATTGAGCGTGTCTTTTTCAGGGACCCCGGAGTGGCTGCGATAGTGGGATGGCGACAGTCTGTTCCGGCAGTTGCCCCTGGGGCAACTTCTACTACAAATCTGAAACACAGAATGGAGCAAATCAATGAAGAGAACATTCGTGTGGTGTGTCGTTGCATTGATGTCGCTGATGGTCGCCGCACAAGCTGCGGACAAAGAGATGGGCAGCGGAACCGAGAAGGCGGTCGCCGGACTCGAGCAGCAGTGGGCAGATGCCGCAAAGGCGAGCAATCCGGAGCAGGTCGCTCAGCTTCTGGCAGACAATTTCGTCAATACCGGCAGCGACGGGAAGGTGATTGGGAAAGCTGAGACGCTCGCGCATACCAAGGCGGCAAAGTGGGAGACAAATCAGATCAGCAATGTGAAGGTAGCGGTTTTCGGGAACACCGCCATCGCAACCGGCGACTGGGAAGGCAAAGGGACGGACGAGAATGGGAAGGCGGTCGATACTCACGAGCGCTGGACTGATACCTGGATCAAGATGTCCGGTGGAAAATGGCAATGCGTCGCTAGCCAGAGCTCTACGATCAAAATGTAGGGAACAGACAAATGACACCGTCATGAACCTGGGCGCGGACAACAAAGTCATTGGCTGGCAGAATGTGCCGCCCGATTTTCCCGGGCGGCTTTTCTCTTGCATCACGCGAAAGGTGGGAGCACGCTAACTGTCGCAATCAGGCGTCTCACTCACAACTCCCGCTCGCGCGCGCTCGCTCGTTCGCCGGACCTCGCAATGCCGCACGCGAGCGTGCCCTGGGCGCAGCTGGCGGGCGGGGGGGGGGTGGGTGTTCTATCCCTATCCATACTACCCCCCATCGTTTGACGGGAAGAGGGAACTGACAGCTCTTAGAGCGCCCCCCGAAAGAAAAACGAAAGCTCTATAAG
>Ga0137378_10001376_pt1 | contig 20426 bp, 16 predicted proteins | sample SagtaG_21_FD_104813 | JGI IMG/M metagenome (GOLD analysis project Ga0137378, IMG submission 104813) | Vadose zone soil microbial communities from Sagehorn Ranch, Mendocino, California, USA - Sage2_L_60_16 metaG | ecosystem: Environmental > Terrestrial > Soil > Vadose zone | place: USA... | reverse complement strand
TCCTGCGCACCACCATCAAGCTGACATTGAAGTGCAGCGCTGCCTGCGACATGGTTACCCAATTCCGTTGTTCCGCTGGCGGACATGCAGGAATGCCGTTGCTATGGCGCACATGTTGCAGACGCTTTTCATTCCACGTGTTTTCGTTTCCTGTTCTGTACCCGAGACGGTTCAGGATACCCACGATGGCCGCGTCATCACACACCTGCGCGAGTTCGCGAACCAAGTCAATCAACCTCGCGCGAGTTGACAGTGACCGTGAGCAGGAATTTGTGAGATGTGCGCTCCTTAGCACCGCACAATGGGCACTCGATAGTCGCGAAGACATTCCACCTGCTCATGAAGTTCGCGCACGATTCATGGTTGTTGTGCGCGAGATGGTTGACAGCTTGCATTCGGATACTTGACTCAGAAAGTGCGGCCGGTGTACGCCCCGTGTGGCTGACGAATCATTGTCGCAATGCTCTAACGCGGTGGCGCGAGTTGTTTGGTCCAGCGCTCTCACCTTTCGTTTTTCCGAGTCCCCGCAACTCGGACGTTCACTTTGTGGACTACAAGACTGCTTGGCGAACAGCTGCCAAGAAAGCTGGGCTTGCTGACCGGCGCATTTATGATCTACGTTCAACATTCGCCAGTCGCGCTAATGTGTGCCACGCAACCGGGCTGACGGTCGCCCATCTGCGTGGTCATGCCAGCACTCAAATCCTGCCGACGTATGTCCGCCCCGTTGATGAAAATACGAGAGCGCTGATTGAGGCCATGGATGCCGCTCGAAAGAACCAGCGGGTCGGCTCAGGCTCCGTCAATTGACTCCTTTCACCCCGCCGCTATTTCGCTGGCCTGGAACTTGGTTCGCGAGAAATTTTTATCACGTTCTTATCACAGCAACCCAATTTTGACTTGGCGTCTCACTCTGAGACTCAATCGAGAGTCCAGCTAAACCATTGAAAACAAATGGCGGAAGCGAGTGGGAGTCGAACCCACCGACGACGGGTAGACCCGCCGTCCGCCGGTTTTGAAGACCGCGACGATCACCGGACCGCATGCGCTTCCGCGTGGCATTATCAATAAGTTACCTAATTACCTTTAGAGATTCGGGTCGTCGGCCAGCCCGCGTCCGCAGCCGAATCATAAAACAATATGGCAGGCACGAGGGGACTGACCGCGAAGACTGTCGTCAAACATTATTACGCGCGCCCGCTGCACGCGTCTCAGTGCGGACGGAAGCTTAAACTCGTGCAATGCGAAGACCTAGATTCCCGAGATGCGAATGCTCCAGTCGGAGCACGCCCTGGCTGTTGGTCCGCAAGCGCAGCATGTCTGCTAGAACTCCCGGCAACACAGCAGCGGGCGACGACGAAATATTCGGGCCAGTGAAACTAAGCTCGTAGATCGCGTCCGGCAGCAGGCCGGACGCGATGAGCGAATCGTTGGCCAAATCCGGCAACGACACTTCCCCTCCCTGAGCAGCAGAATCCGATGTACTGAATAAAACAAATGGGCCGGCCTCCGAGGCGGCACCCAGAAAATTGACCCCGTTGATCAACTCCGTGCGCTTCTTGCCCGTGGTACCGATGTTCCCTATCTCGAAAACGTGAAGGAAGAAATCTTCCTCGGCGGGAAGCGACGGCGACACTTCGATGCGCCACGCGCCGGTCACCACGTTTTTGCGGTTCGAAGGAGAGATTTTCGAGAAGTCGTCGCCCCAAAAAGTCTTCCACATGTGCTGAATCTTCGGGTCTTGCGGCAACGGGCCGCCCTCTTCCGGCTCAAGAGGCCAATTTTCGCCGGTTCCCCAAGGGCCGCCGTGGTCATCGCCTGGAGTGTAGAAATCATGGCCCGGACCGCCGCGGCGTGTGACCTCCCGCTCACGCGGCAGCAGAGAATGCACCAGCAATTCTCCCGAGCCTTCCCGGAAGCGGAAAGTTGAAGCGTTCTTGAATTCTTTCGCTTCCGGTGCGCCCTGCGCTGCGTCTTGGTCTACGCTCGGCTCGTTGACCCCATGCAGCAACCACGCCTTTTTGAAAGATGGGTGCGTGCTGACGACCCGATCGAAGACGAAGAGCAGATCCTGCGCAGGCGCATAGAGAACTTCGCGAGTAAATCTCTTCAGCTTTTCGCGCGAATATGCGTTGCTGGCGTCACCCATCGCGTAGTGGTATTGGCCGGGCACATGATCCACTACGCGCATCGAGCCAAGATTCCACAGATCGCGAGTACGCTGGAAATCTTCGGAGCTGCGGATAGTGTTCCAGAAGCGGGAGGAGTCCATGCGCTGCCCGCCGTCGTTGGCCGCCGGCAGAAGATTCTGCGACCAAAAGAATTTTTCTGCTAGATCGTAAATCAATATGGAATTGTGAGCGACCGTGCGCCGGTAATAGTTGAGATAGTGTGGGCTCTCGCTGTCGGTATAGTCAGCCCCACTGTCAATTGCTAAATAGCCACTGTGATAGATCGTGATCTGGTTCTGATCAAGATGCTGATGTTTGGCCAGGTAAGGCCCGCAGTCGAATTCAATCCAGGTCGAGTCCGGCTTCCATCCACCGCGCATGACCAGATGTCCTACGCCTGAAAAATAGTATTGCCGCGCCAACTCATTCTCGCTGGCGAGCGATGGATCGCGGGGCGTGACTTCAGGGTCGTCCCAAAGGAACTCGAGAACCGGAAGGGTCCATTGTTTTGGGAAGAAGCCACTCTTGCGCAGGAACCATGCGCTGTAGGGATCCTTAAAGCGATTGACGGTATAGCCGAGAACGGAAGTGTCGCGCAAGTCCAGAATTGGATATTCGTTATCACCTTCGCGCGAGGGCGTGCCATCCGGGAGCAGTTTGTACAGGTAGGTGTTTCCAATATTCCGAAACAGCGAGTAGTGGTGCGCGGGATCTACACCGGTCGTCGTGCGCTGCAATTCAGCGAGCAGGGTCAGGCTGGCCCATGTGATCCGCATGTAGTCCATGGATTCGTGATAGCTGCCCTTGGGAGAGGCCACATTCGTGGTTTCGAGAACGTTGGCCAGGCACTTTGCCACCTGAGCACGCCACGAACTGCACCGATTGTTGCAGCCTGCGTAGCCTTCGAGTGCAGCAGAGACGAACGCGGGTAATGAGAGATAGCGCACGGCATAGTTGTGGTACGAGTAGTTGCCTGGATCGGCGAAGTCGGGGGTCGCAAGCATCGCCGAGGCCCCCTCCATCAACTCATCCGCAATCCGATTCTGTAATGCGGGCTCGAAGCCAGGATATCCAGAAAGCCAATCGAATGCCAGCGACCAGCGTGCGTAGTCAACCCACGAACGCGAAGGCTTCACCCCCTTGGCGATGTGGCCTGCGCGCATCGCGGCCAGAGCCTTCTCCGCAAAACTGTCTTGCCCGGTTAGTTGCCACGAGAGAGCCCACCCCTCCATATCTTCGGACGGACGCATTCCGCTCGCATACCTGGTTTTTAGCAGAGCCAAACCGGTAAAGGCATCGGTATTGGAGATCAACAGACGAGGGCGCTGGGCCGGGACTTGAGTGTTGCCCTTCGACACTGCGAGAACAATTGAGGTCCCCACGCCTGCCATGAAGTCACGCCGCTTCATTCTTGAATCGCTCCTTTGACCGCAAGTTGTGCCCGTGACGCAGTTCAGGCGGAGAGTGGTTCCCCTTTTTACACGTTGACGCAAGTAAACACAAGTACTCGCAAGCAAAAGTTGTCTATGGATATTGAGTCGCGGGTAGCAAGGACGCGACGCGGTGCTCCGACCCGCTTCCGTGGCTGGTTTCAGCTAACTCGGACAAGAAATCTCCCATTCGCCGTGGCTTTCTTTTATTTTCCTTGAATGGGGTGTATAAATACACGGGAACGCAAACCCAGAGGAAAGTACTCCTCCTGCGAGGGATCCTACTTTAATGATGACTGGAAGAGACTTCCGTCTCTTAGCCGAGCAACGCCGGCGCAAGATCCTCGAGCTGATCGAGCAAAAAGGACAGATCACCGTACGAGAACTGGTCGAGCGGTTCTCCGTCTCGTCGGTCACGGCGCGGGGGGATTTGGATGCCCTGTGCTCACAGGGCATGGCGGTTCGATCTCACGGCGGTGCAGTTCGTAAGTTGGGAGTGAGTCCGGACTCGCCCTCCGACTCAAGGGAGGCACAGCGCTATGCTGATGTGGCTCGTCTTGCAAAAGTCAGCGTGACGGCGGTTTCACGCATCGCGAATGGAAGTGCCAAAGTCGCCCCCTCGGTCCAGGCGACAGTCCTGGCGGCTGCTCGAAAACTGGGTGTAACCCTGACGGCAGGGAAGAGAAATCGCACCATCACCTTCATTCTTGGCAACCGGGACACGGTTAACGAGTTCCAGTCCAAAGTGCTGCTGGGGGCGGAGGTGTACTGCGCCCAGCATGACTGGGACTTGCACTTCATCAGTTTTCGTTGTGACGACCTGAACGCACCCTTGGGAAGCCTGCGTCTTCCCGAGGCGCTGATGCGACCTAATCGACCGAGTGGCGTCATTCTCACGGGCACACACTCTGTCAGTATTCTCGCGGCACTGTCGGAGAAAAAGATTCCGTTCTCTCTCGTGGGAAACAACATTGTCGGCGATTGGCGGCCGGAACAGTACGACTGCGTTTTCACGGACGACGTGCGGGGTTCCACTGACATCACCCGCTATCTTATCGCCCAAGGACACCGAAACATCTGGTATATCGGCAATCAGCGGCTTCCCTGGTTCGCGCGCTGTGCCGCAGGCTACCGCCAAGCCATGAAGGAGGCCGACCTTGAACCTCGTTTCAGCGAGATCAGTTCCGAGGATCGCGAGCTCGGATATCTGGCGGTGAAGGCCCTACTGGCCAGCGGAGAGAGACCCACAGCGCTTTTTGTAGGCACAGACCAGGCCGCTTCCGGGGTGTACCAAGCATTGCAGGAATCTGGAATCCGAATTCCCGATGACATCAGTGTTGCGGGCTTCAATGACACCATCGGTGAAGTGCTCCATCCCGGGCTTACCACGGTGCGCGAATTTCCCAAAGAGCTCGGCGGCCATCTAGCCGAATTTACTCTGCGGCGGATTCACGAACCAGACCTGCCCCCCCAGCAACTCGTGATGCCGACCGAACTGATTCGCCGGGAAAGCGTGCGGCATGTTTCATCCGGCCATACCTTGCTGACTTCCGTTCACCTTCACGAAAACGTCCTGTGAGACCCTTGGCCCGAACGTTTCTTCGGAGTCTATCAAGGCGACGAGGCAGAATGCTTCTCTGCTTCATGTTGGTCGTCTGGACAGCTGTAAACGCACTGTGCGGATCGACTCCGCCGCCGGAGGCGTTCTCGGTACTGCCAGTGGCTCAGAGTGGTCCGCAAATCACGCCCTACCTACAGTATCAAACCGAGTTGGCTTGGCGCGAAGACGGCCAGAGGATGAAGGTCTGGGACGGGATTCGCACTGAGCAGGACCTGCGGCGCGTGCAGAATGAAATACGTCAAAAGCTTCTGACCATGCTCGGAGGATTGCCCACAACAAGAACTCCGCTGCACCCGCGCGTCACCGGACACATTGCGATGGGCGGCTTTCACATTGAAAAGCTGATCTTCGAAAGCCTGCCGGGCCTGTATGTGACGGCGCTTCTGTACGTGCCCGACAACCACAACAGCGGCGAGGATAAAAAGCATCCCGCTGTTCTGGTGCCGGCCGGCCACGCAGAAAACGGGAAGGCACATTATCAGGCGCTTTGTCAGAGGCTGGTGCAGCGCGGGTATGTGGTCATCAGCTGGGATCCCGTGGGTCAGGGGGAGCGCAGCCAGTTCTGGGATGCGAAGGCAGGCAAGAGCCGCTACAACCGGATCTGCGCGGAGCACGCAGTGCTCGGCAATCTGGCATATCTCGCAGGCACAAACCTGGCACGTTGGGAAATTTGGGATGGTCTCCGCGCCTTCGACTACCTGCTGACGCGTCCAGAGGTCGATCCCGAACGCATCAGTATTACAGGAACCAGCGGAGGCGGCTTTCAAGCGATGCATATCGCGGCGCTCGAGCCCCGGATCAAGGTAGCCGCCGTCTCCTGCTACATCACCTCATTGCCCATGCGAATGCACAATCGCATATTCAAGGATCCGGACAGCGATCCTGAACAGGACTTGTACGGCATGATATCGAACGGCGTCGACCATGCCGGGCTTTTGCTGCTGGTGTATCCGCGCCCGGTCTTCGTTGCTGCGGCGACGCTCGATTTCTTCCCCATTGAGGGCACGCACAGGACTTTCCGGGAAGTGTCAAAGCTGTATAGCCGTTTTGGTCATGCGGATCGCATCGCGATGGCGGAGGGCTATCACGGTCATCAGTACTCCGATGAAAATCAGGAGGCGGCGTTTGAATTCCTCGATCACTTCCATCAGCTGCCGGAGAGACACGCGCTCGATCCAGCCAAAGATCTGGACGAGAAAGCCGTGCAGTGCACACACACTGGCCAGGTGATGCTGGACTTCAAAGATGCAAGGTCGCTGCTGGATCTGATCCGGGACTACTACACCGGGCACCAAACAAGACCGATTCAATCCATCCGGCAACTCTATCTCGGCAGCAACTATCCTGGCATTGCAACCTGGAGCACAAATAAATACGATGGCGTGGCCCCGGCCGAGCATGACATTGCGTGGGAGAGTGCTGGAAGCTCCCGATTCGAGGACATCTCCATCGATCGCTACGTTGTGCATCACAGTCGCAATGTTGTTATGCCCCTGTTGCACATCCACCGGACAGCGAACCAGAGTCATCGCTGGTTGCTGTGGTTCAGCAAAGATGGCAAGGCGCGCATGAACGATTGGCCCGAAATCACGAAATACCTGGACGCAGGCCTCGATATCGTCACTTTTGATTTTCGCGGACTGGGCGAGACGCGAATGCCCTACGAGGCGGTGTCAGAAGACGATCCCTCCTTGGCGCAGCTCGATTTCGACCGCGCCTATGTCAATCCGCTCTCCAGCGTGCTGGCGGATTATGTTTACAACTCGCTCTTGACGGGCAGACCCTATTTCTTGCAGATGATCGAGGATGCTGAGATCGCTGTCCGTTTCTCTCGTTTAAAACTGCACGCAGGAGACTTTTCCGTGGCCAGCGATGAGGAGGGATTCACACTGGCCCATGCAATTGCCAGAACACTGCCAGCGGTCAAACAGATTCCGCAACCCGGAGCGCAGATCATGAAGTGGTCCGATCTTGTAATCCAGGGGCGCGAACAGTGGCCCATTCAGTATCTGCTGCCGGGCGGGGCATACATTCACTAGCGGTCCGAAAGAGCGGTGTACGACGGCCGCCTCGTGTGCGGCTATATCGGGCGCACCAGTCCCAGTTTCGTTGCCCGCGTGTTGCGAACCAGGAACAGCACGAGAATCATTCCTATGAACGGCACAAGTCCCGCCACGATGATGATCGTGTCGAAGGAGTGCGTGGCCAGCGATTGATTTGCATCGGAGAAGTAACCGACTAATTTGAATGCAATGATTGTCCCGATGCCCGCGCTCATGCCGCTAAGTCCACTGACCGAGGCCACGGAGTCGCTCCGGTAGAGGTCGGAAGGCAATACGTTCGCAATCGTCGAGAACGCGGCATAGCAAAATGTCGCCAGAGCAAAAAGAAGAGTGATCAGCGCAAGGTTGACGGTAACGACCGTCGGTATCAGCAAAGTCACTCCGATCCCGCCGAAAACCACAAGAGCCTTACGGGCTGCGCCCAGCGTCCAGCCGCGCCTAATCAGATATCCGGACGTCGCTCCCCCGAAGAAATTACCGAGATCGGCGGCGATGAAGGGGATCCAGATTGCAATCAATCCGCTCTTAAGCGAAATCCCTTTCGCTACCAGATAGATCGGAAACCAGTCTGCAATGAAGAACCAAACGGGATCGGTGAAAGATTTCGCGATAATCACTCCCCAGGTCTGCGGTAGCTTCAAGAGATCGACCCATCGGGAACGAGGCTTTTCGAGGAAGGCATCGGGATCGGCCGCATCCGCGAGAATCATTTGCCGCTCTTCGTCGCTCACTCGTGGGTGATCCTTGGGCGAGTGGTAACAGCGGCGCCAGATCAGCAGCCACACGAAACCCAGCATTCCTGGAATTGCAAACGCGGGGCGCCATCCCCAATGGTTGTAGATTGCGAACACGATAAAGGGTGCAACCGCTCCTCCAATCGATGAACCGCTGTCGAACAACGCTGTGGCGAGAGCTCGCTCACGTTTCGGAAACCACTCCGAAACGGCCTTTGTCGCACCCGGCCAGTTAGCGGATTCGCCAGCGCCCAGAAGAAATCTGAAGGTCGCGAAACTGTAGAACCCACTGGCTAAAGAAGTGGCCATCGAAACGATCGAGTACCAGAGGACAGAAAGGGTCAGCCCTCGCCGGGTGCCGACGCGATCCATCAGCCTTCCGCATACGCTCTGGCCAATCGAGTACGCAATGCGAAAGCCGATGAGCAAATTCGCGTAGTCCGAATTCGTCCAGTGGTAGAGCTGTTTGAGGTATGGCGAGAGCAGGGACAGGGTCTGGCGGTCGATGTAGTTGATGACCGTCGACGCAAACAGCAGCGCACCGATCCACCAGCGCAAGTTGCGAATGGGCCGCACGTTCAGCTCAGTGACTTGCGCAGATGCAGGCATACTTTGCCAGATTATGGCGCGGTGGAAACCTCCGGACGTAAGAGCGCAGCCGAATCCGTGTCGAGGTAGATAGTAGCATTGGGGTGGTTCCGCAGAATCGACGCCGGCATCATGGGGCTGATCTCCCCTTCAAGGCACGCCTTTACCGCACGTGCTTTCCGCGTGTCCGGGACGACCACGATGATCTCCTTGGAGCACAAGATTTGCCGCACGGACATTGAAATCGCTTTCTTAGGGACATCCGTCAACTTCGAAAACCAACCTTCATTCACCTGCTGCTGGCGGCATGCCTCGTCGAGATCAACGATGAGGTACGGGTCAGCGACCTGAAAATCCGCGGGCGGATCGTTAAACGCGAGGTGCCCATTCTCTCCGATTCCGGCAAAGAGAATATCCACTGGCTTCGACTGGAGTTCGGTCCCAATTTTTGTAACCGCCCCTTGTGGATCGCCATCACCGTCCAGCAGGTGATACCTGGTGATTCCGGCTTTGTGAATCAATCTCTCGAAGAGATAGTTGCGAAAACTGGCTGGATGGGTAGAAGGCAGACCAACGTATTCGTCCAAATGAAAAACCTCGACCCGGCTCCAATCGATGCCGGGCGCGCTGGTCAACGCAGCCAGGAATTCAAACTGAGATGCCCCAGTGGCGGCTACCAGACGGGCGCTTCCTTGATCGCCCAGCGTCCGCCGGAGAGAGCGCGCGGCATGATCGGCTGCTGCCTGGCCCAAAGAGTACTTGTCTGCAAGAATTTCTATTTTAGATTGCAACACCGGGTTCGTTTAGCCTCGTCATTTCCTAGTTCATGTTTCTAAGTGCAACTCGTACATTGTGCCCGCTGCTTCGATCGCTTGTCACCGATTGCAACTGGGTCATCGGACCAACGGCACAGCTTCGGCGTGTGCCATGCGCGTGAAGTGGTACGCCGGCATCCGGTCCGGGAGCAGCAGTGCCTTCTGAAAACCCCTGGTCCGCTTCCATTCCGTAAACACGATCAACGTTTCCCACGACCACCGAGGCGCTGCCGTCTCAACGCTCCTGGAGGAGTCGGCATTGTTATGGAAGGCGACTTCGACCGGCGACATGCTCACCCAGTTGTGGGAAACAGGAAAGTTAAACTCGGTGCCGAAAGCCGCCCAAGCCCCGCGATAGCCGACCACCGCCTTCTTAATGGAGGTGTTGGCGTAGAACATCGACTGCCCCGAGATTTTGTCAACGCAGGTGTAAAGGTGCCCGCCAATGTCAGGCAGCGCGGAGCATTTCAAGTATTCGTTTTCCAGATAGATGGCGCGCCAGTCGTGATTCACGCGGCGGCTGGTCAGATTCTCCCGCAGAACATACGGATAGTTGAACTTGTTGTTCGTGAACTGGTCGAACGGAGGATTCGGATCGGGCATCCCCTCTTCGTAGGTGGGCAGGACGAGCGTCCCTTCCCACACGGGCACCCGGGCCCGCGACAGAGTTGCCAAGATCAGGACGACAAAGAGATTGAAATAGCGTCGCATCTAGATTCGCAATATCCGGGCGGAGTTCTCGTAGTACACCTTTTTAAGGATCGTCTCCGGCAGTCCAATCCCGTAAATTCTCCAGCGGCCCTGCGGCGGGATTTTGGCTGGAGCGTAGTCGAAGTATTCGTCTTCGGTTTCCAGAAAGCGAAAATAGATTTCATACAGATTGTCGTTGAATACCTGCTGCGGGAACTCGTCACCATGCGGGGTCGCGTCGGTGGCGAACAGAATCCGGTCCTGATATTTATCGAAGAACTTGCCCGCAGTCCTCGGCTGGCGTCCGAGTTCTCCGATGCGCGCCGCGAGGTCGACGAACATGTTCGGATAGCGGTCGAGATTCTCCGACACGTTTTGCAAATCTTCCGCGAAGTTCCCTACGTGGAGCACGACAAACTGCGTCTTTGGGTGCCGAGCGATGACGCGGTTGCGAGCCGCAATCAACTCGTCATTCCTGGGGAAGTCCCCGCCATGGAACGACCAGTCCGGATGATTATTCAGTTCCTCGTAACGCTCATTGAAACGATCGGTGGGCGTAAAGAATGCGATCGGATCCGAAATATGAATCGCCACCGGAAGATTAAGCTGGCCACAGGCGTCCCACATGGGATCAAAACGCGCGTCATCAATTTTCACCAGCGAACCCGAGGTTATGTTTTCACGGAGATAGAGTCCCAACGTTTTGAGAATCTTCAAACCTCGTCCGCCGTCGCGATGCGCTTGCTCGATGGCCTGTGCCTGCCGCTTCGGGTAATCCGGTTGCTTGAAGCGGGAATAGAAGGGCTCGGTGAAGGTGTAAAAACGGCCGGGATAGGCACGGTCGTATTTGGCTACGGCTTCGGCAAGACCATGATCGTAGCCACCAGTCAGGTTGACCATAGCCCGAATGTTCTTGCGGTCCATCACCGCCAGCAGTTCTTGGGGAGTTCCCAGGTACTCGCGATCGGGCGAGAGTTCCACACCGTTCTCCGATTTTGTCGAGCCGGAGATGTGCGTATGAAAGTCGATGAGTGGAAATCTCGAACGATCGACGCGGGACTCGTGCACGTGGAGCATACTTCTTGGCTCGTACTGCGAAAGCTCCAAGGGCACGGCATGCGCCTCGTTCCCGGCCGTAACACCGGCGGCCCTGCCTACTTGCATTCCAGACCCTGCCACCAGACCCATTCCGTACAGCCATTGGCGCCGATTGATCACCTAGCTCCTCCGGCTATTGCCCAGGATCGAGCACTGGCGTGGCGATGTCCGCGCCTCGCTGTTGCTCATTGATCGCACCATGCCAGACACTTCCGCCGAACGTCGTGATGTAGACCTCATCGTGGTGCAGCGGATCGGGAATCACTCTATGCCCCCACTTGAAGTTAAATCCGGGAATGCGGGTCCAGTGCAGCCCGCGGTCTGCCGATCGCCAGGCCGACGATTCAAAGCCGGCCGCGTACAGCACATTGGGGTCTTGCGGATCAATGCCGACGTCGTAAATATGGCGATCCTTGTCGAGCACTTGCTTCCAGTCCTTGCCGCCGTTCTCCGAGAGAAACACCCCTCCGCCGTCTCCGTGTTCTCCGGTCGCTCGAGCCCAGGCAGCGAGGTAAAGACGATCGGGCGACTCTGGATCGATGGCGAGGCCATTCGGTCCGTTCGTTCCCTCAGGCAACGAAACGGGCAGCCAGTGCTCTGCTCCGTCGGTCGACCGGTACAGAGCACCATCGCCGGCATTGCCGATGCTTCCATCCTCCGACCGGCGCGCGATCACAACGTAGAGCGTCCCAATCGAGCTTCGCGCTAACCGCCACGCGAACGGCTCTTCTTGCGTGAACCCATTGTTCTTCAGGGCCCAGGTGCGGCCACCGTCTGAACTTTTGTAAACTCCGCGGCCAAAACCGGCTACGTACAATACACGCGCATTCACCCGGCTGGTGGGATCGAGCAGAATATGGGTCGACGCTGTCTCGTCCATCCCGGTATTCGACTTGGTCCAGTTCTTGCCGCCGTCATCACTGGTGCAGACGCCACCTTTGTAAGTCAGCACTGAGTTATGTCGCCACATCTTAGGACGAGGAAGATCATGAGTGTAGCTGTTGACGCTCCACATCCGGCCCCGCACCTTGGGGTCGAAGACGATCCAATACGTGGTGTTCATCCATTCTCTGGGCACTCCGGCCGTTGAACTGGTCCATGAGACGCCACCGTCTTCGCTGCGGAAGAGTCCGATGTCGGTGTAAGTGATGAACTGGCGTTTTGGATCGAACGGATCGAAGTGAATTCCGTAGCTCGTGGTGACATCGAGACCGAGGCTGGTCCAGCCCGCGTCATTTACTCTGCGTGAATAGACCGCTGCCCACGTTGCGCCTCCGTCAGCCGTCCGCATGGTTCTTCCGAGGTCCGTACCATAGGCCAGATTGGCGTCCTGTTGAGCTACCGTAAGGTTTAGAGGATTTTCTCCCCAACCTGGCCCGAAGCGCTCGGTGATCCAGTTGTCATTCACGTTCTTCGCCGCCACGTCGGATTCTTTCCAAACTAACTGCCAGTCAGCGCCCGAGTTAGTGCACTTGGCCACGCCCATCCAGGACTTTCCATCTAGCGTCAGATGATCGTAGGAGACATAAGCCGTCTCCGGATGACGCAGACTGGTAGCGATGGCGCGCACTTTCGCTCCCTCACCCGGCAGATCACTCTTGCTCCAGTTTGCGCCTCCATCCTTCGAGACAAAAATTCCCTGCTCCGAAGTGACATAAATGGTCGGCTGCGCGCCCGAACCAAAGCCCAGGGAAATATCCGACGCAGCCGCAGGCAGCGGGAGACTGCGCACGCCTTCCGCGCCAGTCACAGCGACCGTGTGATAGCTTGCCAGAAATAGCGTCCTTGCGTCGGCCGGGGAATGCGGGTCAACCCAAATCCGGCGAGGAAGATCCGGCAGGCTCGCGTGTTTTTGCCAGCTCTTTCCATAGTCGCGCGAAGTGAAGAGGGTGGGACTATTCTTCGTGCCGGCGGCCGCATAGAGAACCTGTGAGTTGGAGGAATCGACCGCTAAGGCCGCGATCGTGCTCAATGGATCTGGATCGGCTAGGATCTGTTCGTCGGAATGATCCGAATTCATCTTGATGCCCTTCACCGCGGAAGGACTGGGATAAACAAGATTCCAGTGTTCGCCGCCATCCGTGCTACGCCACAAACCCGTTGCATGGGCGTACATGGTCTTTGGATCCAGCGGGTCGAAGACAAAGAAATTCACGACGCCGCGCAGATTGAACATGCGCCAGGTACGTCCCCCGTCGTGGGTGATATAAGAGCCCGTCATGTCGCAGGAGACCAGCACGGTATTGGAGTCATGAGGACTGATGGTGGGATTGAACATGGCCCCACCGCCGCCCGGTCCGATGACGCGGAAGTTTCCCGGGCGTTCGCCAAAAGCGCCGACGGCGCACAGTACGACCAGAATTGCGAAAAGAATACGAAGCTTCATCGGTGCCTACTGATGTTGACCGTGGAGTGCTGCGGCATCGGCCACTCGATTCACAACGACATTGAACTCGCCGAGAAAAGCAAAGGGACCGCCACCGCCGCCGTAATCACCGTCAGGCGAGAGCAGGGGGTGGTTGAATATATTGTCCACGTCCGCGCGGAAGGAAGCGATGAACCGCTCACCCAAGTGGAAGTTCTTGTGGACGCCCAAATTCACGCCCCAGGTGCCGGGACCATACAACAGGTTCCGCTTGGCGATCTGAGGATTGTCAAACACGTCAGCTCCCAAGGGTGGAAGGGCGAACTTGCCCGAACATTAACTGGGCGGCGCCCAAAGCTGTTAGCAGGGTGAGAAATAGCGTAAAGCTCTTCACCGACTTCATCATAATGCTCCCCCCCCAAAAAAATGGCGGTGAGTTTTCTGTCGATGAGCTTTTATCATACTTGAATACTAAAAGTAAACAAAGAATAGGAAATGAAGAAAAATGAAGAAACAAAAGCCAAGAGGTGCCGGGCCCCCCCACTCCTCCGAGCTGCCTCGTACACGGGCTCGGACGTTACCCCTCAGTTTTCAGCAGAGTACAGAGCGAAGGTCTGAACCACCCGACGGATAACCCGTCTTCGAAAGGCGAATCCGGGCGCAATCCCTCGCCAAGGCAGCGAAAAAAAAGCCGAGAGTTGCCCAGCAATGACACAGATCTCCGTAGAGTCTTCGTCTCCTAAGCGACTCAAGCCCTGGCACTCGATCGCCACGTCATGGCCCCGGATCAGTTCGACCGGCATATCTTCGCCAATAACCACCTTCAGGAGTCCCAGCCCTTTTCGATCCAGTTCACCCAACAGGTCGGTTTCGTAGGCCCGCAGCGTCGGATCTGAAGACAAGAAGCACATCACCAGAGTGTCTTGGTGCACGTAGCTCATTAGGACCGTGGCGGAGGCCAAGGTAGCTCTCACACATGGTGCTGACCCGGCCCGCTGTCATTTCCAGCATTTTGAATGCAGCTTCGCGTGCTCCAGCAAAATGCGAACCGCCGCCCAGGAACAGGACACGCTGAAAAGGGGCCTTCGCCACCTCAGCCAGCGTCCCAAGATGCTCATGTATTAGTTCCGAGGCTATCCCGTCCCACCAGCCCCAGGAAGCGCGCGGCCAGCACCAGGTTTGTGAAGCTGCTCGTCATCACCAGACTCTTGTCGTTCGTAGGCTCGTCGAGCGTGATTGCCTTCACCTTGGGATCATCCTGGAAGGTGGTCGCCAGGTTTCCCGGGCGGTTACGTCTCAGCACCAGATCACGCGCCAGCGACACCATCAATCCGGGTCTGCCGACGGCGAGAGCAGCGCTGCCGCGCGTAAGGAGCGTGCTTCCTGGGATGGCCCGGGTATGGACGTCGAGTTCCCTCTGCAGCACCATGCGCACGCCGTCGCCGGCATAGTCAGAGCTTCCCGAGCCAGAGAAGGTGAGGCTGGAAATCCCTTCGATTAAATGGGACAAGGCAGGCGCCGATTGCTGGATTAGCTCGCCCGTACGTATCCACGTCGAGGGTTGCTGGCAGATTTCTCGGAGCGTATGGAAATGGCCTAGCCGGTGCTGCTCTTCCGGGCTTCGCGCCAGCATTTCGGCCGCGATCGGCTGAGACTTGGAAAGCGTTTGCAACCAATCAGCTTGCGGGAAGGAGGAAACCGACATCAGACCGGGCCAGCTTTTTTCGATGCAATAAGAAAGAATTAGAAACGCATGGTAGAGTAAACGAAAGCAAAGTGATAATCAAATACTTTCCAGAATTCACAGAAGCCTCTACCCGCGGGGCGCACAAGGCTGGAAATGACTGAAATTCATTGCAGCGGTGTTCTGTTTGATTTGGACGGTGTCTTGATCGATTCGACCCCTGCGGTTACGCGCGTCTGGCGGCAATGGGCCATGGAACACGGTTTTGATCCCGAGGAGGTTGTTGCGCGCGTCCACGGCCGGCCCAGTCTGGCCACGGTGCGGGAGTACTTACCGAATGCTGACCACGCGGCGGAAAACCGCGAGATTGAGCGTCGCGAGATGCGGGACGCAGACGGAATCATAACCCTTCCCGGCGCCCGCGAATTGCTGCTGCAGCTTCCAGCGAAGCGCTGGACGATTGCGACTTCCTGCACGCGATCGCTGGCTGAAGTCCGGCTGCGCGCGGCGGGTTTGCCGGTTCCAGAGCGGATTGTAACCTCTACCGACGTGACGCTGGGCAAGCCGCATCCAGAACCGTTTCTGAAGGCCGCTACAAAGTTGGGCTTTCCCGCGTCTGCGTGCGTTGTCGTCGAAGATGTTCCGGCGGGGATCCGCGCCGGCAAGGCAGCTGGGGCTACGGTCATTGCCTTCCGCACCACCGTCGAAGGGGCAGAGTTGCGGCGCGCAGGTGCCGATTTTATCTTGAACAACTGCGCCGATGTCAGCGTCGCGCTCAACGCCGAGGGGTTGACCTTAATTCTCGACGGCACCCGCGTGGGAAATCAACGAGATTCGCTGTTCTATAGTTCATCGTAGGATTTCGTTCTCGCCTTTTAACAAGATTCCGCCCCGAGAGGAAACCACGGAAATGCGTCGCAGAGATCTTCTGAAAGGTGCAGTGCTGTTACCGGCGTTGGTTCGAGCCGGCGATTCTCGCCTTGGCCAAGGCTGCGACCTGAGCTTTGGTCCGGCCGCCGGAGAACGCCTGAATCAGGGTCCGTTTGATATCGACCAGGATCAGGGCTGGCAAACGGTGCTGTTTACGACCCCATCCGAACGGCCTCTCCGTAATCCTGGACTCGGACTGGTCGGCTACAGCTGGGAAGAGCGTGGGCCGTCGCTGGCGGCGCGGGCGGGCCGGGAAACACTCGAGCAGCACGTGGAGAAGATCTCAAGCCTGCCTCTCGTGGATGTTCTCTACATTCGTTGCGATTGGCGCAACGTGCAATCTCGCCCCGGACGGCTCGATCTCGATCCGGTTTGGGCCCTGACCATGGACGCAGCCAAGCGCAAAGGACTTCGCGTTGCGTTTCGAATTCAGCTCTCGAATACCTCATTCCAACCGGAACAAGTGGCCCTACCGCCATTTCTGCGCGAGCGCATTCCGTTGGTGAAAATCGGGCGGATCCCTGAAAAGGGCGACGGGGAGTACCGAGAGCCGCGCTATGACCATCCCGAATTTCAGAAGGCATTCGCGGAGTTGAACGATCTACTGGCGGCAGAGTTTGAGGGCAATCCTCTGATCGAGTGGATGGATCTGATGCAGTACGGGTTCTGGGGCGAAGGACACACCAGCAACTTTCCCAATCCTTTCCCGGACTATGTCACAGGGGAGCGAACTTTCGTGAACATGACGGCGCGTCAACTCGACACATGGAGGAAAACGCCGCTCGCGGTCAATACGCAGCCCGATATCAGCAACGTCGGCAATCGCACTGTGATTGACATGGCCGTGCGGGCAGGCGCGTGGATGCGATCGGACAGCGTTATCGTCGAGGAACCGATTCAGATCGAAGAACTAGCCAAGCGTCCGCCCTGGACGGCGGCCATACTCGAGGATGGTTACTTCCGCCAGTACGACACTCAGGCACTCAAACCGGATGCCGTTGGAATCAACATGATGGAAAATTACATGCTGCACGTTCTGGATGTACGGGCGAATTACTGGTCTCTGTGGACCGAAGCGGACAATCTGATGCGATACAACGAGATGTACCCTCGCGGATTCGAACGCCTCCGGACCAGCCTGGGATACCGTCTGCGGCCTTCCTGGGTGTGGCAACGAAAGAGATATGACACTTTCGAAGTGATCGCATGCGTGAGCAACCGTGGAGTGGCCGGGGTTCCGGGAGTCCTGTGGCTGCACTTGCAGAGTCCCGACGGGAAAATCAGTTTGAGAGGAGCGCTCGACGCCGGACATCCTCACGGCGGCAGCCTCCGGCAAGCGTCCTTTCTGCTTCCCAAAGGTTACAGCGGCAAGGTCAATCTTTCCGCCCAGCTTGAGATTCGCAGTGGTGTGAAAAAGCCGATCGCCTGGGCATGTGAACAGCCGGTCAATGCGGACGGCTCAATCACCGTGGAACTCAAGGGAGAGGACGATCGCGGCTGGCGAAAAGGGGTTTGATGCTCTCGCTTAAGAGTCGATTTCGCCGCAGACTTTTGTTAGGTGGCCGCCCCTGCATTCGCCGTTCTGGCGATCGCGAAGCAGAGTTCGACCGACGGAAAAACCTCGGCAATCGTGGGCTTTGGAACACCGCCGCTTAAGGCTTCAATAAACGCTGCGGCTTCGTCGTAGCAGCCATTCACGAAGTCTTCGGGCGTCTCGGCGGGGACCAGTTCAGCTTGAATTAGTCGTCCGTGCCGGAAGCAACTCCATCCGCGTTGCGGACCGAAGGGGCAAGTAACCGATGCGCGAAAGCCGTCGCCGAACAGATCATAGGTTTCTTCCACCATTCCCGCCGTGGGCAGCACATCGACGCGCCCAGAAATTCCGTTCTCGAATTGCAGGTCCAAGCCATACCACGCCGTTGTTCCTGCCGGCCTCTTCAAGGTGCGAAGGTCAAATGCGACAACCGGTCCCGCGATGTAGCGCAAAGCATCTACCGCATGAACTGCTGTGGCCCAGAGAAACTCCGCTTCCTGGCGCGCGTGCCGGGCGAGAGTGCAATGCACGTAACGAAGACGGCCGGCATGGCGGGTCCACTCGATAGCCCGGTTGAGGGCTGGCATAAACCGCCGGTTGACGGAAACCATGTTCGAGGTTTTCGTTGCGGCAGCGGAATCACGGAGCGCCCGCGCTTCGGCCAGTGATGCGCCGAGAGGCTTTTCCACCAGGCAGGGAATACCCAGGTTCAGCAGTTTGATTCCCAGTTCAGAAATGTTTTCCGGGGGCACGACGGCGATGCAGCCGTCGAGGTTTTCATGCCTCAACATATCGTCGACGTTCGGATAAGCCGCCAGAAAGCCATACTTTCTGCCGAAGCCCAGCGCGCGTTCGATTTGCAGGTCGCAAACCGCAGCCAGCAGGATTTCGTCGGGATGCGTAGCCTTATACCCCGCTAGCGGGATGGCGTGCCCGCTCTCTGAATGTGCTCCGCAGCCGATCAATCCAAGACGAATCATAGTTTGAGAATTACTCAAGCCGCGCCGGAAGGGGCAAGCCTTTGCTGTCAACCGTGAGTTTTTCGGCGTTCGCGGTTCCACGCACGAACCATAGAGATCCTCCCAGGGCAACCGTGAGTGCAGCGAACCACACAACCGTGACCCGCTGATTGGGCGGTACAGTGAGGAGCAGGACCAGGCTCAGCAGTCCGATGAAAGAAATCGTGCGGCTCAGAAAACGGAACACTGGGGCGGTGAAATCGGCGGAATCCTTCAATTCCGTGGCAACGTCGACGGGCGTATTCAGGTTCCTGAACAGCAGTGCCCGCCCGGGCGTATCTCCCCGGTCGAATAGCATGGTCAGGAAAAAGATTCCGAAGGACGCGGGAATAATGATCGCGACCTGCTGGATGAGCGACCAGTGATATTTGAAGGCACCCAGCATACCCAGAATCAGTCCGGTTGCGAATGAGGCCAGACCAGACCAGGGCGGCGTCCGGCGTACGACCAGCCCCAGCAACGCGGGAGGCCCGTAAGCCAGCGACATCAACGTGTTGAACGTCAGCATGATCTGGAAGACGCTCTGCCCGCTGGCAGCCATAATCACGGCGATCACAGTCGTCGCTCCCCCGATTAAAAGCGTTGTCACCCAACCCACGACCAACAGTTCGTGTTCTCCCGCGCTCTTGCGCAACAGCGACTGATATACATCCTTGGTGAGAATCGCGGATTTCACGTTGAACTGGGCGGAAAGATTGGCCATGGTTGCGCTGAACATGGCCGCCAACATGACTCCGATCAGGCCATGCGGCAGCAACGTCAGGCTGGCGACCGCGTAAGCCGCTTCGCTGGCATTGGGCAGGCCCATGCGGGGCAGTTCCGGATAAACTACGCGCATCGCCATGGGCGGAATGAACCACAAGAAAGCTCCGGCGAAAAACAGTCCGCAGCAGAGCAATGCGATTTTGCGCGCCGAACCCTCGTCGTCCACGCTGAAGTAGCGCTGTGCCATGGCGCTGGTGTTGTAGCCGAACGCGACCATGATCGTCCAGGAGGCGATGTAGAGCCAGCCAAACTCCCCTGAAACATGGAGCGTTTTCATTTCCGGCGGCAACGAATGCACCAAGCCGGTGACTCCGCCCACGCGGGCGAGAGACATCACGACGAGAACCATGCAAAACGGCATGAGGATGGAGGCTTGCAGAAAATCGGTGACGACCACGGCCCACAAACCGCCCAGCACGCAATAAAAAACGATTAGGGCGCCGGCTCCCAGAATCGTCCAAGTCACGGGGAAGCCGCAGGCGGAAGATACGAAGAGACTAAGACCAAACAGGGTGCTGGCGCTGGTAAACAGCTGGAACACGATCGTGGTCCAGGAGAAAATTTGGTGAGTAGCTGGGTTGAAACGGCCCGAGAGATATTCCATCACTGTCGTGATGCGGCTGCGCCGCCAGCGCTTGGCAAAGATGAAGTAGCCGAGCAAGAAACTCACAGCGTTCCCGATGTAGAGCCCGATGGCCGCGATGCCCGAGCGATAGGCGACACCGGCTGCCCCGGTGAAGGTCCACGCACTGAAGCCCGCCATGAAACAGCTCAGCCCGGCGACCAGCCAGGGAATGCGGCTTCCGCCACGAAAATATTCGGCCGCGCCCCGGTTGAAGCGTAAAACATAGAAGCCCACCCTCACCATCAGGAGCGCATAAAGGGCTATGACCACGTAGTCGACGGAGTTTGCGCTTGC
>Ga0137378_10001375_pt1 | contig 20433 bp, 14 predicted proteins | sample SagtaG_21_FD_104813 | JGI IMG/M metagenome (GOLD analysis project Ga0137378, IMG submission 104813) | Vadose zone soil microbial communities from Sagehorn Ranch, Mendocino, California, USA - Sage2_L_60_16 metaG | ecosystem: Environmental > Terrestrial > Soil > Vadose zone | place: USA... | reverse complement strand
TAGCCTCCATCCGGCACGCCGACGCTGTAGTTGGCTCGCGGCACCGGAGTGAAGTTGCATACGGCGAGGACCGGTGGACCGTTGCGTGGGCGGCGCAGGAACGAGAGCACGCTGGCCTCGGTGTCGTTGGCATCGATCCATTCGAATCCCGCGGGCTCGAAGTCCTGCTGATGCAGCGCCGGCTCCGAGGCGTAGAGCGCGTTGAGATCGCGCACCCAGCGCTGCGCGCCGGCATGCTCGGGCAATTTCGTTACCCACCATTCGAGACCTTGGTCGTGTGTCCATTCACGGCGCTGGCCGAACTCGCCGCCCATGAACAAAAGCTTCTTGCCCGGGTGCGCCCACATGTACCCGAGCAGGAGCCGCAGATTCGCGAACTGCTGCCAGGTGTCGCCCGGCATCTTGCCGACGAGCGAGCCCTTGCCGTAGACGACCTCATCGTGCGACAGCGGCAGCACGAAATTCTCGAAGAATGCGTACCAGATCGAGAACGTGATGCGGTCGTGGTGATATTTGCGGTGGATCGGCGCCTGTCGCATGTACTCGAGCGTGTCGTGCATCCAGCCCATGTTCCATTTCATGCCGAATCCCAGACCGCCGGCGTACACCGGCCGCGATACCATCGGCCACGATGTCGACTCCTCGGCGATGGTCTGTACCTCGGGGTAGTCGCGGTAGACCGCCTGGTTCATTGTCCGCAGGAACTCGATCGCGTCGAGGTTCTCCTTGCCGCCATGGCGGTTAGCAATCCATTCGCCCGCCTTGCGACCGTAATCGAGGTAGAGCATCGAGGCGACTGCGTCGACGCGCAATCCGTCGATGTGATAGCGGTCGAGCCAGAAAAGCGCACTCGAGAGCAGGAACGAGCGGACCTCGTTGCGGCCATAGTTGAAAATCGCGCTGTTCCATTCAGGGTGAAAGCCCTGGCGGGGGTCGGCGTGCTCATAGAGGTGCGTTCCGTCGAAAAATGCAAGCCCGTGCGCATCGCCGGGAAAATGCGACGGCACCCAGTCGAGGATCACGCCGATCCCGTGCCCATGCAGCACGTCGACCAGATACATGAAGTCCTGCGGCGTTCCGTAGCGCGAGGTCGGCGCGAAGTAGCCTGTCGTCTGATAGCCCCACGATCCGTAGAAAGGATGCTCGGTGATCGGCATGAGCTCGACGTGGGTGAATCCCATGTCGAGGGCGTATTCGGCGAGCGGTTGTGCGATGTCGCGATATGTCGGCAGCCGGTTGTCGTCGCCGCGACGCCACGACCCCAGGTGCACTTCGTAGATCGACATCGCAGCGGAAAGCGCGTTGCGCTCACGCCGATGCTGCATCCACGCACCGTCGCCCCACTCGAAGTCGAGCGACCAAGCGCGCGACGCCGTTGCGGGAGGGGCTTCGGCGAGGAATGCAAACGGATCCGCCTTCTCGCCGGTGTGGTCTCCTCGCGCGATGCGGTACTTGTACGCCTGTCCCTGCTCGACGCCGGCGACAAAGCCTTCCCAGATGCCGGAGCCGTCCGCGCGCGCCGCCAGCGGATGCGCGTTTGCATTCCAGCCGTTGAAGTCGCCGATGATCGATACGCGCTCCGCGTTGGGCGCCCAGACGGCGAACGACGCGCCGGACGCTCCGGGATGACATCCCAAAGTACGGTAGAGCCTCCCGTGCGTGCCCTCCCGAAACAGGTACACGTCGTGCTCGCTGAGCGCACCGTCGCGAAGCTGAGCCTTAGCTCGCGCCGCGGAACGCTTGCCTCGAACGCCGGTCTTTAGCGCGGGCATGATCCTTTAGTTCCAGAGCATCAGACCGAGCTCGAACGGATGCGCGAGGAGCTCGTGCCAGGGATAGGCGCGAATTCGATATTCCAGCCGGCCGCACATCTCGGGACGGAGATCGAGCACGTAGCGATGCTCGTCCCGGCCGTCCAGTTTTCCGGCTGGAAGGAAACGATGACGCTGCGGACTCGTCGAAGCACTGTCGGGATTGGGAGGCGTCAGCAGCATTTCGACGACAATATCGTCGGCAGCGAGCCCGTTGAGCGCGACGCCGAGCTCGACTTTCATGCTATCGCCGAAGTGCATGCGCGGCAGAGGCGCGTCGAGCCGCCGCAGCCGCACGGCGGGCCACGCCGAGCGAACGCGCCCCTTCCACGCCGCGATCCGCTTGGCGTCGGCAAATCCGGCGTCGGCGTAACGTCGCCCGCGCAGCGAGGCAGGAACGTAGAACTTCGAGGCGTACTCGCCGACCATGCGGGATGCATCGTAGCGCGGCAGGATCGTCGCGATGGAACGCTTCGCCATGCGTATCCATTCGCGTGAATACCCCGTCGTGCCGCGATTGTAATAAAGCGGGATGACCTGGTCCTGCAGGATCTCATAGAGCGCTCGCGCTTCCTCACGGTCGCGATGCGCCTGGTCGAGCGTCTCGGCCGCGGGCTTGATCGCCCATCCGTTGTCTCCCTCGTAACCCTGGTCCCACCAGCCGTCGAGCACCGAGAGATTAATGACGCCATTGATTCCCGCTTTCATTCCCGACGTGCCCGACGCTTCCAGCGGGTGCACAGGGTTGTTGAGCCACACGTCGACCCCTGAGACGAGCACTCGCGCGAGATGAAGATCGTAGCCTTCCACGAGGAGAACCTTGCCCTCGAAGCGCGGGTTGCGGGCGATGTCCGCGATCTTGCGGATGAGCTCCTGCCCCGGAAGATCCGCGGGATGCGCGCGGCCGGCGAAAATGAAGACGACGGGATGTTTCGGCTCGGTCACAAGCTCATCGAGCCACTCGGTGTTTTCGAAAAGCAGCGTTGCCCGCTTGTAGGTCGCGAATCGCCGTGCAAAGCCGATCGTCAGCACGTTGGGGTCGTAGGGATTGGCATAGTGCAGCAACCGATCGAGATGCGCCTCGCTTCCCTGATTGCGGAAGTGCTGATCGCGTACGCGCCGGCCAATGACTCCCAGCATCGTCGACTTGAGGTATTGATGCACCGACCAGAAGATGTGATCGGGAAGCGCATCGATCGCTTCCCACGTCGCGGGATCGTGCATCCTCTGATTCCATCCCGAACCGAGGAAGCGGTCGAAGACGCCGAGCCACTCCGATGAGAGAAACGTCGGCACGTGCACACCATTGGCGACGTGCCCGATCGGGTTTTCCTCCACCGAAAGCTGTGGCCACATGTCTCGCAGCATGCTCGCGGAAATCTTGCCGTGAATGCGGGACACCCCGTTTTGAAAACGCGAGCCACGCACCGCAAGCGCGGTCATATCGAAGTCGCCGCTGGAGCGCTGCCGGCCGAGGGCGAGCAATGAATCGACCTCGATTCCCACCTCGCGGGTGTAAGCGTCGAAGTATGCGGCGATGCTTTTCTCGGCGAAATGGTCGTGGCCGGCCGGAACTGCGGTATGAGTCGTGAAAACGGTGCTGACGGCGACCAACTCCAGTGCGGCTGCGAAATCGATGCCTTCCTTCACCCGCTGGCGCACCCGCTCGAGCACGAGGAACGCTGCGTGCCCCTCATTCATGTGCCATACCGTGGGCGAGAGCCCGAGAGCGCCGAGGACGCGCACGCCGGCTATCCCGAGCACGATCTCCTGATCGAGCCGTATGGTAGCGTCGCCTCCATAGAGCCGATACGTGATGCCGCGGTCGCGCTCGCCGTTTTCGGCCACGTCGGTGTCGAGGAGATAAAGCGGCACGTGGCCCGCGCGCGCTTGCCACACGCGCACCGACAGCGTGCGGCCCGGCAACTCGACCGGTATTCGCAGCTCGCTTCCGTCGGGGTTCGATACCAGCGATACGGGCAGCTCGTCGAAATTCGAATCGGTGTAATTGGCCTGTTGTTTACCGTCGGCATCGATCGTCTGAAAGAAATAACCCTGACGATAGAGCAGACCGATGGCCACGAGCGGCAGCCGCATGTCACTTGCCGCCTTGCAATGATCACCTGCCAAGATCCCCAGCCCTCCGGAGTAGATCGGAAGACTTTCATGGAACCCGAACTCGGCGCAGAAATAGGCGATGAGATCGTCGGATCGGAACCCGTGCGCACCTTCGCGACCTATCGGCTCCGCGTGATAGGTGTCGTACGCGGACAGAACGCGATTGAGATTCGCGCAGAATGCGGGATTGTCGGCGGCATCTTGCAGCCGTTTTTCATCGATCTGCCGCAGAAACGCTTTGGGATTCCGGCCCGTCGCATCCCACAGCGAAGGATGAAGGCGGTCGAAAAGCTCGCGCGTGGGCCGGTCCCAGCTGTACCAGAGATTGGCGGCGAGCTCTTCGAGGCGCGCTAGCCGCGAGGGCAATCGCGGATTGACTTCGACGCGGTACGCGGTCCCGGACGCTTGCATGCTCCCTTGCCTTGCGCCGCGGACGACGGCGCCGATTATTGTGTCACTTTATGTGGCTCATGCCTGCCCGCACAATACACAACCGGCTACCGCGGTGCCATACCCGCGGTCGCCGCCGGACAATCCATCAAAAGCCGGTCAGGAAACGACCTCGCTTCGCTCGACCTCCGCTGGACGCGGGGAACGCGATTGATCAACGGAGCCGCGCTGGGCCGCGGTCAGCGCAATCGAGTGGTCCACCGCAGCGGCCGCGAGGCGATCCCGTCTCATGTCGGGGATGCGCTCCGCGGGCGAGCTGGCCTTCCGCGCCCGAGCAACATTGATCGCCTTGAGCGCCAGACCGGCGAGCAGCAATGCGATCGACCCGACCAGGAGCAGGAAAGGCCAATCGTCTGTGATCGCATCGGTTGCGGCGAATACCGGCGCGACGATCGACAAACCGATCAACACTCCGGCTCCAAAAGAACGCGCCCCCGGAGGAACGCTACCAGTGTCTGCCGTCCGCTTGTTCATCTGACGACTCCTCGGCAAATTGGTCACGTCATCAATGTAGACTTGCCGGCTCACGTCCGAAATCAGCGGGGTTCCTATTTCCGTGTAGGAGCCGATCCGACAATGCGTCGGAGTGTCACGAGTCATGCGGTTGCGTGCTCTTTCAGGAGGCCTTCCGCGCTCATGGCTTCGCGCACCTTGGGACGGGCGGCTATGCGCGCGCGGTACGCCGCGAGAACAGGCCAGCGCTTGAGATCGATGCCGACGTGATCGGTCCAGTTAAGCATCACAAAAAGATATCCGTCGGCAACGGTGAACCGGTTGCCGAGCAGATAGTCGCGGCCCTTGAGCTCTCCCTCGAGCCAGTCGAAGCGTTTGCCGATCCTCTCTTTCACTAACGCCTTGAAATCGGCGGGCGTCGAGGGCTGGAACAGCAGGCCGAACTGCTTGTGCAGCTCCGCGGTGATGAAGTTGAGCCATTCCTGGAGTCGGTAGCGCTCCATGCTGGTCGCGGCAGGCGCGAGGCCGGACGCTGGCTTTTGGTCGGCGATGTACTGCACGATGGCCGGGCCCTCGGTGAGCCGCTGGCCGTCGTCGAGCTCGAGCACCGGCACGTATCCCTTGGCATTCACGCCATAGAAGTCACGCCCGTCTTCGATCTTGTGCGTCTTGGTGTCGACCTTGACGTAGGTTGCGGGTATACCGGCTTCGAGCAATGCGATATGGGGAGACAGCGAGCATGCCCCCGGTGCGTAATAGAGCTTCATGACAGATCTCCTGGATTTGATACAGGCGAAGACGCATCGGTTATGAGCGGCCGCGCGGCGCATGAGTTCCCCCATTCCGGGGGTTGACAGGCGACCCGGCGCCGGGGTTTTCTTCCGCGGTGCGAGTGCGCACCGCGCGGAAACGCCGTTAAGGGAGCTTGATTTTTCCGCCGCCGGGCGCTGGCGGAAGTCCTCCGGCGAGCCCCGCAGACGCGCCGGGAACGAGGATCGACGACGAAGCCTGGCGGCGCAATTCCTGCAGCTCGCGCATCGCCCGCTCGACGCCTTCTTTCGCGGCGTCACCGTAGCTTTGCACGGCCTCTCCCAGGCTCGTGGCCTGGATTTCGAAGCTGATCGGCAGCGGGCCCATGTTGGTCAGAATTTGCGCTTCGCCTACATAAACGGTGGTGCGCGTATGATCCGGACCGCCATCACGCGTCACCGGAATGAGCGTGCGGATGGTGCCGGCGGCGCGGTCGGTGTAAATCTCCTCGCGATAGAGCGACGCCGCGTCCATCTTGGCTTCTACCGCGCGAGTTCCGGGTTCTTGGGCCATGAACCTTCCTTCCTGGATGGATCAGACTGCAAGCATACTAAAAGCGCAGTCTTCCCGCACGGTGCTCGCATGAATGATGGCCATGAAACTGGACGATCCGGAGCCGGCATTGGAACCACTCGAGCCGTATCTTCGTCGTGCGTCCGCGCTGTGCTAAATTGATCCGATGCGCATTGCGATTGCGGACTGTGCATCGCCGTGCTTGCGACGCTCGCAGGCCCCCCGATTCTCATCCCTCACGCCCGTCCGGTGAACGAAGCCCACAACACGCGTGACGTCGCGGCCTGGCTCGAGGGGCTCGGACTCGCGCAGTACGCGGGCGCGTTTGCCGACAATCACATCGACACGGCGCTGCTCGAGCGGCTGACCGCAGACGACCTCAAGGATTTGGGCGTGGTCTCGGTCGGGCACCGCAAGCGGATGCTCGATTCGATCGTCAAGCTGGGTCCCCGGGGGCGCGTCGCCGTCGCGGCGACTCCGGACGCTGAGGGCGAGCGCCGTCAGGTGACGATTCTGTTTGCAGACCTCTGCAGCTTCACTTCGTTGTCGCAGGCAATGGACGCGGAAGACCTGCACGAGCTCATCAGCCGCTATGCCGCGCTCGTGGACGGTATCGTCGTCGCTTATGGGGGGAGCATCGATAAGCATATCGGCGATGCGGTGATGGCGCTGTTCGGGGCCCCCATCGCGCACGGCGACGATCCCTTGCGCGCCGTGCGGGCGGCGCTCGACATCCACGCCGGCATCACACAGCTCGCGCGTGACTACGGCCGCGAGCTGGCCGCGCATCTGGGCATCGCGAGCGGCGAAGTGGTAGCCGGCGGCCTCACCGGACCCGGTCGGCACGAATACACGGTGCATGGAGATTCGGTCAATCTCGCCGCGCGCCTCGTCGCGCTGGCAGGACCCGGACAGACGCTCGTGTCCGATGCAGTCTACCGAGCCCTGGCCGATCACGCCCAATTCGACGCGCTGGGCGCGACGCCGGTCAAGGGCTTCGACAAGCCCGTCGCAGTGTGGGCACTGCGTTCACTCGCGGCGGATTCCGTTTCGATGAGGACTCCTTTTGTTGGACGTAAGCTGGAGCTCGAGCAGTTCAGCGGAATTCTCGGCGCGTGCAAGACTGGCACCAGCGGGCAGGTCGTCGTCATCCGCGGCGAAGCGGGAATCGGCAAGTCGCGCCTGCTCGGAGAGATGCTGCGCATTGCGCGCGACCGCGGCTTCGACGCGCACCGCACGCTCGTTTTCGATTTCGGAACCGGGAAGGGACAGGACGCAATCCGCACACTGGTGGGCGATTTGCTCGGCGTGGCCACGGCTGCGACGCAGGACGAACGTCGCGCGGCGCGCGATCGCGCGCTTGAGCTCGGCCTTGTCGCCGCCGACCAGGCGCTGTTCCTGGACGATCTGCTCGGCGTCGTTCTCGCGACGGACGCCCGCTCGCTCTACGACGCGATGGATAACAGCCGCCGCAATCTCGGCAAGCGCCAGGCGCTGTCTGCGCTGATCATGAATTCGAGCCGGCGAAAGCCGCTGGTCACCGCCATCGAGGACGTGCATTGGGCCGACCCGATGACACTGGGCTACCTGGCCGGCGTAGCCGCCGCTGCGCGCGGCGGTCCGGCATTGCTGCTTTTGACCACACGCGTCGAAGGCGATCCGCTCGACGGCGCTTGGCGGACCGGCTTGGCCGGGACGCCGCTGACGACCATCGACGTCGGTCCCCTCGCAGCTGAAGAGGCCGCGGCGCTGGCCGGTACGTTCATCGAGGCGACCCAGCGCGTTGCCGTTGCATGCCTCGAGCGCGCCGAAGGCAATCCGCTCTTCCTCGAGCAGTTGCTTCGTCATGCGGAGGAGGGCGCGGGCGACGCGATACCCGCTTCGATTCAGAGCCTTGTGCTGGCGCGGATGGATCGCCTTGCTGGCGCGGACAAGCGCGCGCTTCAGGCAGCGGCAATCCTTGGCCAGCGCTTCGACCTGCCGACCTTGCGTCATCTCCTCGGCGATCCCGATTACGAGTGCGCGGGCCTGGTTGCGCACGCTCTGGTGCTTCCGGAAGAATCGACCTTTTTGTTCGCGCATGCGCTGGTGCAGGAAGGCGTTTATTCGTCGCTGCTCAAGACTCGGCGCCGCGAGCTCCACCGCCGTGCCGCCGCCTGGTTCCGGCACAGCGATCCGGAGCTGCACGCCGAGCACCTCGATCGCGCCGAGGATACCGGCGCCGCGCGCGCCTTCGGCGAGGCCGCCAGGGTGCAGCGTGAAAGCTTTCACTATGAGCGCGCGCTCGCACTGGTCGAACGTGGCCTCGCCGTCGCGATCGAGGACAAGGAGACGTTCGAGCTCACTTGCCTGAAAGGCAGGCTGCTGCGCGACCTCGGCGCGATTCCCGAATCGATTGCAGCGTTCCGGTGCGCGCTCGAGCTCGGAGCCGACGACGCGAGCCGTTGCCGAGCGGGGATCGGTCTGGCCGCCGGTTTGCGCGTGTCTGAAGGCCTGAGCGAGGCGCTGTTGGTGCTCGACGATGCGCAAGCTGCCGCGACTCGCTGCGGAGCGGTCGCTGAGCTCGCGCGCATTCATCATTTGCGCGGCAATGTCTATTTTCCGATGGGCCGGATCGAGGGCTGTCGCGCGGAGCACGAGCTGGGGTTGCGATACGCGCTCGAGACGGGCTCGGCGCAAGCCGAGGCGCGCGCTCTTGGCGGCCTTGGCGACGCAGCGTATGCGCAGGGTCGGCTCCGCTCGGCGTTCGATTACTTCAGCCGCTGCGTCGAGCTTTCGCGCGCGCACGGCTTCGGCCGCATCGAAGTCGCCAATCGGTCCATGATCGGATTTTCCCGCATGTGCCTGAACCAGTTTCACGAGGCGTTGGCGGACGGTGTCGCGGCCGCCGAAGCGGCGGCGCGCGTCGGCCAGCCTCGCGCTGAAATGCTCGGCGAAGGCGCCTGCGCCTTCGCCTGCTTCGAGCTCGGCGATTGGGATGCCGCGCTCGCGCACCTCGCAAACGCCCTGCGCCTCGCACAGCGGCTCGGTGCCCGCCGCTTCGAGGCCCAGCATCGCGAGATGGAAGGGCGTATTTTCTGGCAATTGGGTCAGCGCGAACTGGGTAGGCAGCGGCTGAATGAATCCCTGGCCATGTGCCGCTCGGTAGGCATGCAGTTCACCGGCCCTGCGGTAATCGGCGCGCTTGCGCGCGCCACCGAAGATCCCGGGGAGCAGCGGCGACTGCTCGATGAAGGCGAGGCCTTGCTGCGCCTCGGCGCCGTGGCCCACAATCACCTGTGGTTCTACCGCGATGCGATCGAGGCTATGATCGCCCGTGGCGCATGGGACGAGGCGCTGCGCTATGCGACCGCGCTTCGGGATTACACGCGCGAGGAACCGCTGCCGTGGTGCGAGCTGTTGATCGCGCGGACCCACGCGCTCGCCGGCTGGGCAGGAGGCGCCCGCGACGCCGCTGCGCGGCGCGAGCTGCGAGCGCTTCTTTCGACGCTGGATGAGGTGGGACTGGTCGCCTATCGAGGCGCAGTGGCGGATGCACTACAGCAGGAATAATTTTGCCCCGCAATCCATTTGCCCGTTGGCAGGTGCTGAAAAATGGTTATGTCATTCCGAGGAGCCGCAGTTGAATTCGGCGACGAGGAATCTGCTTTTCGGCAAGACATTGATTATTCGCGACAGCGGCTTCCTCTTCTGCTTGCACCGGGGTCGGAATGGCATAAGTTCGAATGGTCGATCGCATTTTTCACCAACCTGTTAGGCATTGCCAAACCGCGAAACCGAGCTTGAGGTGTTACATCCGGTTACAAATAATCTCATTTGATGCTTGCGACATTGCTCCGCCGCCAGGCTGTCAGCCGAACTTCGGCTCGCGCGTTAAGTCTAAAAATCACTCGACAGGAGGGTTCGATGAAACGATTTCTATTGGCACTCATCTCCGCGATCGCGCTTGCAGGCGGCGGCGCGGCGCTTGCGCAATCGCACGGCGGTGGGGCACACGGCGGGGGTAACGGCTGGCAGGGCGGGGGTAGCGGCTGGCACGGCGGTAGCGGCTGGCACCACAGCGGCTGGCATGGCGGCTCGCATTTCGGCGTCGTCGTCGGATTCCCAGGCTTTTATTGGGGCGGCTACTACCCGTATTCCTATTACCCGTATTACGGCTACCCGTATTATGGTTATGGCTATCCAGCCTACTATCCGGCGCCGGCGTATGCCGATCCGGGCCCCACGACGTATATCGAGCAGGATGACGGCGGCGTGACGCAAGCCCCGGCCCCAAGCGGCGGTTACTCGTACTACTGCACGGACCCGGCGGGCTATTACCCGCAAGTGCAGAATTGTCCGAAGGGTTGGCTGCGCGTCGTTCCGGATGCCGGGCCGGCCCCCCGTCCGCGTTAATCTTGGGAGGAAGAAAGCCGTGAAGGTTCTTGCGTCCCGACTTGCCTTGCTTTGGGTGCTCGGCATCAGCGCCTGCGTGACGGTGCCTAGCGGCCCGAGCGTTATGGTGCTGCCTGGCTCGCACAAGACATTTGATCAGTTCCAGGCTGATGGTTATTCCTGTCAGTCGTATGCGCAGCAAACGGTGGGACTTCCGCCCGGTCAGGTTGCTGCTGATGTGGCGACCAGCAACGCCGTCGCGGGGACGCTGATCGGTGCGGCAGCGGGTGCCGCCATCGGCTCAGTCAGCGGGCGCGCCGGTCCGGGAGCCGCGATCGGAGCAGGGACGGGCCTGCTCCTGGGAAGCGCGGCAGGCAGCAACGCGTATGGCGCGTCGTACTACGAAGTCCAGCGGCGCTACGATCACGCGTATCTGCAATGCATGTACGCCAAGGGCAACCAGATTCCCGTGCGCGCGGGTTATCGAGGCGGCCCGCCTGTCCGCATGCCTCCGATGTACGGCCCGCCCGCGGGTTGAATGCGCGCAAGTCGCCAAAGTAAAGGGCCGATCGCATCGGCCCTTTTTATTGCTAGGTGGTTTGGTCGCGACGCGCTAGTTCTGCAGGACCCGTTTCCCGTTCTGAATCTGCATCGTCGCCCCGCGCGCGCGAATCCAGGCCGAGATGGTCGATCTTGCTCATGTTGACCACGGCCTAAGCTCGCGACGTTTGATGCATAATCGCCGCGCATCTTCGCAGCGAGGTCCCGATGCTTCGAGTCGGCTTGCACCTGTGCGCCGTGCTGGCGCTGTCGTTCTGCTGCGCGGCGAGCGCCGCCGACGCGAACAAGATCCTGCGCGTCGCATCGCCCGACATCGACACGCTCGACCCGCAACAATACAACGACAATCCCTCGTTCGAAGTGCTCGTGGCGATATTCGAGCCCACGTACGAGTGGGATTATTTCGCGTCGCCACCCAAGCTGACTCCGCTCACCGCGGCGGCTCCGATCGAATACGCGGACGAGGGTAAGCGCTGGACGATCCGGATCAAGCCGGGGATCTTCTTTACCGACGATCCTGCGTTCAAGGGCAAGCCTCGCGAGCTCGTGGCGGAGGACTATGTCTATTCGTACAAGCGCTGGCTCGACCCGAACGGTCGCCGCGGCGGCGCGCCGATCGTCACCGATCTCATCGTAGGCGCGCGTCCGGTCGTCGACGCGGCCAGGGCGAGCGGCAAGTTCGACTACGACCGGCCGATCGAGGGCCTGCGTGCGCTCGATCGCTACACGCTGCAGATCCGGCTCAGCGAGCAGAATTACCCCAACATCCAGGACGTGCTCGGATTTGTCGGCGCTGTCGCGCGCGAAGTCGTCGATGCGGCGGGCGGCGATATCCGCACGCGCGCGGTGGGGACGGGACCGTACCGGCTGCGCGAATGGAAGCGCGGCTCGCGCATCATGCTCGAGGCCAACCCCGGCTTTCGGGAGCTGCCCTTTCCGGCGAGCGAGAACCCCGCGCATGCGGCGTTGGTGAAGAGCATGCAGGGCAAGGCATTCCCGCGGGCAGGCGTGGTCGAGATCAGCATCATCGACGAAGATCTCACGCGGCTGCTGCACTTCGAGCAAGGCGGGCTCGATTACGTCGTGCTCAGGGGTGAGATCGCCAGCCGGCTGCTGATCGACGGGAAGCTCAAGCCCGAGTACCTCGCGCGTGGCATCAGCCGTCGGACTTTCGCCGAGCCGTTTCTATTTTCGTTTCGCTTCAACATAAAGGACCCCGTTCTGGGCGGGCTCACCAACGATCGCGTGGCGCTGCGCCGGGCCATCGCGCTTGCGGTGGATCTCGATTCGCTGGTCAAGGTCGTCTACGCAGGTCAGGCGCTTCCTGCAAACCAGATCGTGCCCCCCGGGGTCGCCGGCCACGATGTCTCGCTGCCGCCCCGGCCTGCGCACGATCCCGCCGCCGCAAAGGCGCTGCTTGATCGCTTCGGCTACGACAAGCTCGATGCCGAGCGTTACCGCATGACGCCCGACGGCAAGCCGCTCACCTTGACCATGACGCTTCGCTCGGGCGCGATATCGCGCGAGATCCAGACGCTGTGGAAAAAGAACATGGACGCCATCGGCATACGCATGGATTTTCATGTGACGCCTTTTCAGGACGCGATCAAGGAGCTGGAAAGAGGCCAGTTCCAGATCTATTTCGGCGGCTTCGGAGGCTCGCCTTCGGGGTATCCCGAGCTGCTGCAGCTCTACAGCAAGCAGCCCCGGCGCATCAACGTCGGCCAATTCAAGCTTGCCGAGTACGATCGTGCGGCCGAGCAGTTCCTGCGCGCGGCCACCGAGGCGGAACAGCTCGCCGCCGCGCGCACCATGAACGAGCTCGCGCGCACCTATATGCCGATGCTGCCGGCGATATACCGTCTCGAAAACGACTTCGTGCAGCCGTGGCTGCAGGGCTTCAATCCGCCGGTGTTTTCCACCTACTGGAAGTATCTCGACATCGATCTCGCGGCCCGGCGCAACGCGGGAAAATAGCTTTCTACGATGTCAGTTGCACCGGCAGGTGCAGGAAGCCGCGGAACCGCGCCCGACGGTCGCGTACGGCCTCGCCCGCCAGCTCATAGCATGGATATCGCGCGACGAATCGCGACAGCGCCACGCGGCCTTCCAGGCGCGCGAGGTTGATCCCCGCGCAGGTATGGATGCCGAACCCGAAGGCGAGCTGGCGGTTGGGCTCGCGAGCGATGTCCATGCGGTCGGGATCGGGAAATTGCGCGGGGTCGCGATTGGCCGCGGCGATGCCGATGGTGATTCGCGACCCCGAAGGCATGCTCACGCCTCCGACGACGACGTCCTGCGTCGTGATGCGATTGCCGAGCTGAACCGGACTCTCGTAGCGCAGGAATTCCTCGACCGCGATCTTCACGCGTTCGACGTCGCCGGCATGAGCAATCAGTCGGGCCCGCTGCTCCGGCCACAGCGTCAGCGCATGCAGGCTATTGCCGATCAGATTGGTCGTCGTCTCGTGACCCGCGTTAAGCAGGAAGATGCATTGATGCAGCAATTGATTCTCGGTCAGCGGCTCGCTTTCCTCCTCGCCGACGATGAGACGGGTCAGCACGTCGGTGTCGGGATCGCGCAGATAAGCGCGCCGCTCGTCGACCAGCGTCTTGAGGTACGCGAGCATGTCGGTGACGGCGCGATTGCCGTTGCTGGCGCGCTCCGGCGTGAGCACGGGCTCGAGCGCGCCGAGGATGGCGAGCGACCAGCCGCGCAGCGGACCGCGCTCGGCGTGCGGTATGCCCAGGAGGTTGCCGATGATGCCGATCGGAATCGCCGCGGCGAATTCCTCGACGAGATCGACCACGGGCTTGCCGGCCATCGCATCGAGCAGCGAATCGACGAGCTTGATGAGTCCCGGCTCCATCGCGGCGATATGGCGCTGCGTGATCGCTCCGACGATGGCGCGGCGCACCCGTGTATGCAGAGGCGGATCGTTGAATATGAGGCTCGTGGTGTGGTGCTCGAGCAGCGGTGTCGGTCCGAACTTGGGGCCGAACTCCTTTTTCTTGTCCGAGCTGAAAGCCTTGTGATCGCGGTACACCGGCACGATGTCGTCGAAACGGCTGAGAAACCACGATCCGTCCGGCATGCGTTTCACCGGCTCGTGATCGCGCAGTGCGCGATAATACGGATACGGATCGGCGTAGAAATCCGCTGGAAGCTTCGTCAGGTCGAAGCCAGCGGCAATCTCTGGAGTGGACATGGTGCTTACGATGGCGCTTTCGCCGGCTTTGCGGCGCGCGACGCAGTCAAGCAGAGCAGTTTACGCGAATGAAACCGTCGGCTGATACTGGCGTCGACGCCGTCGAGTCGGCAAGCAAGCAGCTGCCGCCGCGGGCCAGGGTGGAATCGGCCCACGCGTGGACGCGCCTCGCGGTAACGCTGCTGCTCTCGACCATCGGCGGTGTCGGCATGTGGTCGGTGGTGGTCGCCCTGCCGGCCGTGCAAGCAGAATTCAGTGTCGCGCGCGGCGATGCATCGCTGCCCTACACGCTGACGATGATCGGCTTCGGGCTCTCCGGCATTGTGATGGGCCGGCTCGCCGACCGCTTCGGCATCATGCTTCCGGTCATCATCGGAACGCTGGCTCTGGCGTTGGGCTATGCCGCGGCGGGATTCGCCGTCCATCTCTGGCAGTACACGCTTGCGCAGGGCTTGCTGATCGGCGTCGGAAGCTCGGCGACATTCGCGCCGCTTCTGGCGCACACGTCGTTGTGGTTTTCCCGCCGGCGCGGCATGGCGGTGGCGATCTTCGCCAGCGGAAACTATCTCGCGGGCACGGTCTGGCCGCCGGTGGTTCAGCACTTTATCGAGACGATAGGCTGGCGCCAGACCTATTTCGGCATCGGCGTGTTCTGCATTGCGTCCATGCTGCCGCTCGCGCTGCTGCTGCGCCGGCCCCCGCCATTGCAGGAACTCGAGCCGGAGCGGAGCAGCGCGCGCGCGCCGCTGCCTCGAACCCCGCATGCGCTGGGACTGTCCAGCGGAGCCCTGCAAACGCTGCTGATCGTTGCCGGCCTGTGCTGTTGCGTGGCGATGTCGATGCCGCAGGTTCACCTCGTCGCGTACTGCAGCGATCTCGGCTACGGCCCGACGCGCGGCGCGCAGATGCTTTCAGTGATGCTCGCGTGCGGAATCGTGAGCCGGCTCACCTTCGGATTCATCTGCGACCGGATCGGCGGACTGCGCACGCTTCTGCTCGGGTCGGGACTGCAGGGCGCGGCGCTGCTGCTGTTTCTGCTGTTCGACGGGCCGGTATCGCTGTTCGTCATCTCGGCGTTGTTTGGCCTTTTCCAGGGGGGAATCGTCCCGTCGTACGCAATCATTGTGCGCGAGTACTTTCCGCCCCGCGAGGCCGGCGTTCGAGTGGGCGCCGTGATCACCGCGACGCTCTTCGGCATGGCGCTAGGCGGCTGGATGTCGGGCGTGATCTTCGACCTGAGCGGCTCGTACAAGGCCGCGTTCGTCAACGGCATATTGTGGAACCTGGTCAACGTTTCGATTGCATTGTGGCTGTTGCGGCGCGCGACTGCGCAGCCAGCGTTCGCCTGATCGTGCTCGAGGTCCAACGATGACGCCCCCTGTGCGAGTCGTCGCGCATCTCGACATGGATGCGTTTTATGCGTCGGTCGAGCTGCTGCGCTACCCGCAGCTTCGCGGCCGCGCGCTGGTGATCGGCGGTGGACGCGGCGCTCGCGCTGTGGACTCGACGACGGCGGGACCGGAATTTCCGCTGCTGCGAGACTACGTCGGCCGCGGCGTGATCACGACGGCAACGTACGAGGCGCGCGCTCTCGGCCTGCACTCGGGAATGGGCCTGATGAAAGCGGCGCAGATCGCACCCGACACGCTGCGGCTGCCAACCGACTTCGAAACCTACCGCGCGTATTCGCGGCTTTTCAAGTCGGCGGTCCACGCAATCGCGCCTCAGATCGAGGATCACGGCATCGACGAGATCTATATCGACTTAACCGGAATCGCGGCGGCGGGCGAGACATCGAGCGAGCCGCCGGGCGACGCGTGGGATCGTGCGTGCGAAGTCGCGCAATCGATCAAGGATGCCGTTCATGTGGCGACGGGGCTTTCTTGCTCGATGGGCATCGCGGCGAACAAGCTTCTGGCAAAGATCGCGTCCGATCTCGACAAGCCCGACGGGCTCACCGTCGTAACGCCGTCGCAAGTCGCGACGAGGGTATGGCCACTGCCCGCGCGCAAGATCAACGGCATCGGCCCGAAGGCAGCCGCGAAGCTCGAGGCACTTGGCGTGCACACGATCGGCGAGCTTGCGCGGGCCGATCCCGCGTGGCTCGTCGAGCATTTCGGCAGGCACTACGGCGGATGGCTGCACAACGTCGCGCACGGGCGCGACGACAGGCCGGTGGTGACGTTCAGCGAGCCGAAATCGATCAGCCGCGAAACGACCTTCGACCGTGATCTGCACGCGGAGCGCGACCGCGGGCGGCTATCGGATATCTTTTCTGAGTTGTGCGCCGATTTGAGCGACGACCTGCGCCGTGGGGGCTACGCCGGCAGAACCATCGGCGTCAAGATACGCTACGACAACTTTCGCACCGTGACGCGCGATCACACAATCGACTCGCCGACACAGGACGCGCGCGCGATCCGCCGCGCGGCCGGCTCATGCCTCAAGCGCATTCCGCTCGCGCGGCGCATACGCTTGCTCGGCGTGCGCATCGGCGCGTTGACTCCATTCGAGGCAGGAGACGAGCTTGCCGCGCCCACGATCGAGGAGCGGAGCTTGTTCGATTAGGAGAAACGTCGTGCGTAGGACGTTCTCCGACAACGCTCGCGAAATGAACGCGCGTAGCGCGTCACGGTCTGATGGCGAACACATTCTAAGGATCGGACTCGACGTGGACGACACGCGCGCGGCCAGGGCCGAAGCGATCAGCGAAGCATCCGCCGAGGCGGCACAGATCGCGGTTGCCGCGGGGCTCGTGTACGTCTCCGACTCCGATCCGGGAATCGGGCGCCAGAGACATGACGATGGATTCGCGTACGTCAAGCCCGATGGCCGCCCTCTGCGCGACGAGACGGAGATCGCACGCATCGCCCGGCTTGCGATTCCTCCCGCTTACGAGGACGTGTGGATCTGCACCAATCCGCGCGGGCACCTTCAGGCCACCGGCCGCGACGCGCGTTGGCGCAAGCAGTATCGGTATCACCCGGAATGGCGCGAGGTTCGCGATGGACTCAAGTTCGAGCGCATGGTCGAATTCGGCGCAGCGCTGCCGCGTCTGCGCGCGCGCTTGCGGCGCGACCTTGCGCTGCCAGGGCTGCCGCGGGAAAAGGTCCTCGCGGTGGTGGTGAGCCTGCTCGACGCGACGCGGGTGCGCATCGGCAACGCGGAGTACGCGCGCGACAACAACAGTTTTGGATTGACCACTTTGCGCAACCGCCACGTGCAGTTCGTGCGCGACGGGCGCGTGCTTTTCCATTTTCGCGGCAAGGGCGGTGCCGATCACGAGATCGCCATCGACGACAAGCACCTTGCGCACCTCGTTCGCAAGTGCCACCAGCTTCCGGGACAGAAGCTTTTCCAGTACATCGACGAATCGGGCGAGCGCCGGCCGATCGACTCCGGCCAGGTCAACGCGTACCTCAAGGATGCGATGGGCGCGGACTTCACCGCCAAGGACTTTCGCACGTGGGGAGCGACGCTGCGCGCGATTGCGCTGATGGCGGCAACCAAGCTGCCCGACAAAGCCGGCGAGCGCGAGCTCAATGCGTGCGTGGTGGCGGCGGTGAAGCAGGTTGCGATCGAGCTGCGCAATACACCCGCGGTGTGCCGCAAGTCGTACGTCAACCCGCTGGTCTTCTCCGCATGGCGCAGCGGCGCGCTGCACCGAGCGATTCCCGACGATAGCGGTGGGCCGCGCAAGGCGGAAAGGCTCGCACTCGCGTTTCTGCGCAGCCAGACGCGTGCGGCGAAAAAAGCGGCGTCGAGACAGCGCGTCCCGCTCGAAAAGACCTTGCGCGATTCGATTTCGCGCCGGCGCCGCGTCGGGCAACGCAAGGTCTCCGCGGGAATCGCAGCAGCGCAGATTTCGGGCTAACCGCGACGGGCCGCCCGTTCCGCGCCGGTTGCGTTCACGCTCGCTGGTGATAGATTGCACACTTCATCGGCCAACTGAATCGCGGAGGCTTCCCATGTGGCATGCGGTCGTGTGGCTGGTCGCAAGCATTTTTCTCGCTTTCGCATCGGCGTTCGCCTCGGCGCAGGATTATCCCAATCGCCCGGTCAAGATCATCGTGCCGTTCGCCGCCGGCGGGCCCGCGGATGTCTACGCCCGGTTTCTCGGCCAACGCCTGCAGGAGGCGCTCGGACAGGCGTTCGTGGTCGAGGACCGTCCCGGCGCGGGATCGGTGATCGGCACCGACGCCGTGGCCAAAAGCGCGCCCGACGGCTACACGCTTCTGCTCATGTCCAATACGCACACCGTCAACGAGTCGCTCATCCCCAACAAGCCTTTTGCGCTGATGCGCGACTTCGTGCCCGTCGCGCCGATCAACTATTCGGACCTCGTGCTGGTCGTGCATCCGTCGGTGCCGGCGAACACGCTCGCCGAGCTCGTGAAGCTCGCCAAGGCCAGGCCGGGCAAGCTCAACTACGCTTCGTCGGGGCCGGGCACGCCGTATCACATGGCCGGCGAGTTATTCAAAGCCATGGCGGGCCTCGACATCGTGCACGTCCCGTACAAAGGCAGCTCGCAGGCGCGCACCGACGTGCTGGGCGGACAGGTCGACATGATGTTCGACGCCGTCACGACCATGAGCGAGTTCGCGCGGGCGGGGCGCGTCAAGGCCTTGGCGACCACGGGCAAGGCGCGCTCGTCGGTGCTTCCCAACGTGCCCACGATGGCGGAGGCGGGCGTGCCGGGGTACGAAACGGTCATCTGGATCGGGCTCATGGCGCCGAAAAATACACCGCCGGACATCGTCAAGCGCCTCAATGCGGAAATTACGCGGATCGTCGGCAGGAGCGAGGTCCGCGACGAGTGGGCGAAGCAGGGCGCAGTGGCGATGAGCATGACGCCGGACGAGTTCGGCCGCTACTTGCACGAGGACATCGCCAAGTGGGAGCGGATCGTCAAGATCTCCGGCGCGAAGCCGGATATGTAGTCGTGGCCTGCCGCCAATAACCGGGACTGCCTTCGATGGATCTCAACGTCCTCAGCGCGGGCGCTGCAAAAGCGCTGGTCGAGTCGCTGCAACCGCAATTCACGTCGCAGACGGGCGTGGCGATCCACGCTACGTTTCGCGCGGTCGGCGCAATCAAGGAAAAGCTTCTTGCCGGAGAGCCATGCGACGTGGTGATCCTGACTGCGGCGCAACTGGGCGAGCTAGCGCGATCGGGCCGCGTGCAATCCGACAGCGTCGCACCGCTGGGTTGCGTCGCCACCGCGATCGCGGTAAGGGCTGGAGAGCCTTCGCCCGAGATCGGCGATCCGGAGAATCTGCGCCGCGTCCTGCTCGCTGCTGCCGAGCTTTACGTTCCGGACGCCGAGCGCGCGACGGCGGGAATTCATTTGCTCCACGTGCTCGATGCGTTGCACATCCACGATGAATTGGCGCCTCGGTTGCGCTCGTACCCGAACGGAGTGATGGCGATGCATGAGCTCGCGCGGAGCGTTGCCAAGCGCGCGATCGGCTGCGCCCAAGTCACCGAGATCCGGAGCGTCGCCGGTGTCAAGATGCTGGGACCTCTGCCGCGGGCGTTTGCGCTGGAAACAGTTTATTCGGTCGCGGTCAACGTCAAGGCGCAGCAACCCGCGCTGGCGCACCGCCTCGCGGCGCTGCTGACCGGACCGGGCGCGAGTGAGCTGCGCACGCGGGCCGGCTTCGAGATCAGAGGTTCCTTGGGTCAGTAGCGGTTGCCGCGATCGGGTGACGGCGCGCGTCTGATCTTGATTTGAGGCTTGAGCTTCAGCATCCACGCGACCTCGACGCTGCGTGAGCGGGACGCGTCGATGCTCTTGCGTGTCGCTTCCTCGCCGCCCTCCTGCTGCGGGTGCCACACGCGAACGACGTACACGCGCGGCGCGAGGTCGGTGAGAACTGCCTTGCCGTTCTTGCCGGTCTTGGCGAAGAACGGCGACTCGGACACGTAGACGTAGCCGACCATCCAGTCGTGAATGTTGCAGCCGAGCACCACGACGCCCGGCCGGTCGAAGACCACGGGCTGCGCGGGAACGCCGGCGTAGAGCGGCAGCTCGAAACGCTTCGCCGCCGAAAACGAATACACCTGATGGCGGATGTCGTCGTGATTGGGAAAGTTCACCGCCGTTCCCGCCAAAACCGCGGTGACTCTGGGCTC